>Ga0114951_10005696_pt1 | contig 11374 bp, 8 predicted proteins | sample AM7aDNAmetaG_FD_88677 | JGI IMG/M metagenome (GOLD analysis project Ga0114951, IMG submission 88677) | Freshwater microbial communities from Finland to study Microbial Dark Matter (Phase II) - AM7a DNA metaG | ecosystem: Environmental > Aquatic > Freshwater > Lake | place: Finland: Lake Alinen... | reverse complement strand
TTCTCTTTCGTTAACAGCGTCAATACCCGTGAGGGTGGCACCCACCTTGAAGGGTTCAGGAGTGCGATCACCCGTGCAATCAATTCCTCATCGAAGAAGAATAACCTGGTAAAAGAAGCATCGCTTTCGATACGGGGTGAAGACGTTCGGGAAGGCCTCACGGCAGTTATCAGTGTCAAGATGGCCAACCCGCAGTTCGAAGGCCAGACCAAGATGCGGCTTGGGAACAGCAATGTGAAGGGGCTCGTCGACTCACTCGTCTACCAGACTCTTACCGAATATTTTGAAGAAAACCCGAAGGTGCTCGCGGCAATTGTCGAGAAAGCCGTTGTTGCAGCACGAGCGAGGGAGGCAGCAAGAAACGCCCGTGAACTGGCCCGGAGAAAGAGCACCCTCGAGAGTTCCGGCCTGCCTGGGAAACTGGCGGACTGTTCCGAACGTGACCCATCCAAGAGCGAGATTTATATCGTCGAAGGGGACTCTGCAGGTGGCTCGGCAAAACAGGGAAGAGACCGTCGCTTCCAGGCAATTTTACCCCTGCGTGGGAAAATCCTGAACGTGGAGAAGGCAACACAGCATAAGATATTAAAAAATGTGGAGATACAGGCCCTCGTCTCTGCCATAGGGACAGGTGTAGGCGAACAGTTCGATTCCGAGAAGGCACGGTACCACCATGTGATCCTGATGACCGATGCCGATGTAGACGGCGCCCATATCAGGACACTTCTCCTCACGTTCTTCTTCCGCTACATGACAAAACTGATCGAAGATGGTTATGTCTATATCGCCCAGCCGCCTCTCTACCGGATTGCGAAGGGTAAACAGGAGAAGTACGCATTCAAAGAAGACGAGATGCGACAGTTCATTGCAGAATTTGGTGAGAAAGGGACGACTATCCAACGGTACAAGGGTCTTGGTGAGATGAATGCCTCCCAGCTCTGGGGGACAACGATGGACCCGGAACAGCGAATATTAAAACAGGTCAAAATCGAAGATGCCAGTTTTGCCAACGAGATATTTGAAAAACTGATGGGAGAAGATGTCAATGCCAGGCGGGACTTCATCAAGAGACATTCACGGGAGGTGACGAACCTTGACATCTGAACAAAAAAGGCTCGAAGGGATAGAACCCCGTGTAATCCCGATTAATATTGAAGAGGAGATGAAAATCTCCTACATCAATTATGCGATGAGTGTGATCATCGGAAGGGCCATTCCCGATGTCAGGGACGGATTAAAACCCGTCCACCGGCGTTCATTGTATGCCATGTGGGAGATGGGGAATACCCATGATAAGCCTTTCAAAAAGAGTGCCCGTATCGTCGGAGAAGTGATGGGTAAATATCACCCGCATGGTGATTCCTCCATTTATGACACGGTTGTCAAGATGGCCCAGTCATTCTCCTACCGTTACATGCTCGTCGAGGGGCAGGGAAACTTCGGATCGGTCGATGGTGATGCTCCGGCAGCAATGCGTTACACCGAGGTCCGTCTTCACCCCATCGCTGAAGAGCTCCTGCAGGACCTTGATAAGGAGACCGTCAGTTTCATTCCGAATTTCGATGAGTCTCTCCAGGAGCCAACGGTCCTCCCTGCGAAGATCCCCAACCTCCTGATTAACGGATCGAGCGGGATCGCGGTCGGGATGGCGACGAATATGCCTCCCCACAATGCGAAGGAGGTCTGCGATGCGATTATCCGTTACCTTGAAAACGCCCAGATCACCGTCGATGAACTGATGCAGGTGCTTCCCGGACCTGATTTCCCCACTGGCGGGGTGATTATGGGCAATGAAGGGATCAGGAATGCCTATAATACGGGATATGGCCGCGTCGTCATCAGGGGTGTTGCCGAGATCGAGGAACGGGGTGGCAAAGGTGACAGGATCATCATCACCGAGATACCGTACCAGGTCAACAAGGCACGCCTGATCGAACATATTGCGACCCTTGTCAAAGAGAAACGGATTGAAGGTATCTCGGATATCAGGGATGAGTCAGACAAGGATGGCATGAGGGTGGTCATCGAGCTCAAACGGGATACCAATTCAGCGGTCATATTGAATACGCTCTACAAGCACACAGCGCTCGAGAGCACGTTCGGTATTATCAACCTGGCCATTGTCGATAACCAGCCCCGCTACCTTTCGCTACCGGGACTGATTGAGGAGTTCGTACAGCACCGGATCGTCGTGATCCGGAAGCGGAGCGAGTTTGACCTTCGGAAAGCCGAGGACCGTGTGCATATCCTGGTCGGGCTGCTGCTTGCACTGGATAACATCGATGCCGTAATCGCCTCGATCCGGGCCTCGCAGACTGTTGAAGTAGCTCGGGATACCCTGATATCAAAATTCGGTCTTGATGAACTCCAGACCAATGCAATTCTCCAGATGCAGCTCCGCCGTCTTGCAGCGCTTGAGCACCAGAAGATTATCGGGGAACGTAATGACCTCGAGATCGAGATCGCCCGCCTGAATGGTATTCTGTCATCTGAAACAACCATCCGGGCAGAGATTAAGAAGGAAATTGTTGAGTTCGGCCAGAAATCCGGTGATGCAAGAAGGACGCAGATCAGCAGGGACTTAACCAATATCGAGAAAGAGGACTTAATAGAGGACAAGCCTGCACTTGTCTCACTCACCTCGTTAAACTATATCAAGCGGATGGACCTCGACACCTACCGGCAACAGCGCCGCGGTGGCCGGGGTATCATGGGGATGACCACGAAGGACGAAGATTACGTAGAGAACGTATTCGTGGCGAACACCCATGATTTCCTCCTTTGTTTCACCAATAACGGGCGTGTTTACTGGCTGAAGATCTATGATATCCCGGAGGGCACCAGGACATCGCGGGGTAAGGCGATTGTCAACCTCTTAAACCTGAACAACGAGCGAGTCACGGCAGTAATACCTGTCAGGGAATTCCGGCCTGACCGTTTCCTCTTCTTTGCAACGAAACACGGCCAGGTACTGAAGATCTCGCTCGAAGAACTTTCAAGGCCCCGTTCCAATGGTATCAACGTGATTCGTCTCCGGGAAGACGACGAACTCGTCGATGTGAAGATCACTGACGGGACCCGGGAGCTGATCCTCACGACGACGAGAGGTCAGAGCCTCAGGTTCCACGAGGACGCAGTGCTCCCACGTCATCGTAATGCGATGGGTGTCATCGGTATCAGGATGAAAGGTGAGGATATCGTGCAGGCAATTACAGTCCTTGACAAAGATATGCTCCTTATCATCACCGAGAACGGACGTGGAAAATGCACAGACTTCGATGAGTTCCGTGGCCATGGCCGTGGTACCATGGGTGTCCGAAACATCCTGACTGACCGTGAGGGTGGCTCAGTGGTCACCACGAAGGCGGTCTCTAATAATGACGAGATTATTGTGATGAGTGCCTCAGGGATTGTAATGAGGACAAAAGTTTCCGGGATCTCGATCCAGAAACGGAGTACTCGTGGTGTCCGGATCATGAAGATGGACGAGGGTGACAGGGTTGTCGGTGTGGCGGTCCTGGTACCTGAACTTGATGAATAAATCATCTTCTATTTTTTCAAACCGATCTTCACACCCGTGACCGCGGGTGTGGCATTCAGCAGTGACCTGCCGTTTCTCCCCCATTAATGGTCATTACGAAAAGCGCAGCTGCCTGGCGTGGGGGTCTTCACGTACATGGTGACCGGATGGCAAATGACCTGTACCAGCCAGGGGTTGACATGGCAGTGGCATGGTTACGTGAGGTAGTAATGATCTGCAATAATTCCGGATGAAGGGGATTCGAGTTCCTGGATTGTTTGACAGGTCATCCCACCTGTTGGCGATGTTATACCCCTGTCATTCATTGTCATTACGTTCACCGGGCCTATGAGCAGATTTCTGTCAGCTGGAACACGATGAAAATATTTGGGGTGGTAAAAGAACCCAGGGATATAATTTTTTGCGATGATACCAGTTCTGCCAGCGATCGGATTTTTTATTCCCCAGCAGACCTTATCATATCGCCATTTTCAACCACATGATACCGGGTCATTCAATGAAACGATTGTATCCGGCGATCTGTTCCCTGCGATGCGTAAGAGAGCAACCGTTATCATATATCGGCAAAAATGACTGCATGATGTACCGCAAGACACTTGAAATCCTGACGAAATGCGAAGGAGAGGTCGTGAATATCACGACTGGCGTTGAAAAAATTTTGCACGAGAGCGGCGTACTGAATGGTCTTATCCATATCTTTGTGACCGGTTCAACAGTCGCAGTCACCACCATCGAGTACGAGGATGGCGTTCTCGAGGATTTCAGGCGGGCCCTGTCGATCCTTGCACCTGACTCTGTTCCATACGCTCATAATACCCGGTGGGGGGATGGGAACGGGAGATCACATGTGAAAGCAGCGTGCATCGGCCCTTCCCTGACGGTCCCCGTTGCGAATGGGGCACTAATGTGCGGGACATGGCAGCAGGTCGTACTCATCGAGCTGGATGTCAATGCAGGACGAAAAAGGACTGTGGTGGTCACTGTCGATGGAATGATGTAACATTAGGAAATAAAATTCGATGTCGTTCCGGCCTCGCAGGAATCCACGGGAATAGCGATTTTAATCAGGCACCATTCACACTACGGTACACCTGAATAATGAAAAATGGCGTTGATTCCCATTGGGTGAAGAAAAGATCGCCATGGATCTCCCTTCCGGTTCAACCAGGGTCACCAGTTCATTGACGGATTAAGGGAGTGACACCGGGACCGTCAGTCGAGCGGGATCGTCTCAAGCTGCGATACCAGCTCCCAGATACGGGTCCTCGCGTGGACGGGCATGTTTGGATCGTTGCTAATCTCGTCTATTTTTGAGATTGCCTCCGCAGCACGGAGACCTGTCCCCTTGTTATTATTCGTGAGCAGCACCCGGGTCTCATCTGCGACGCGCCGGATATTTCTCGGTATTGTGTTATCATCCATGATGTGCTGCAGCATCTGGACGCAATTATCGATTGTTTTCTCTGTATTTGTCATGGCATCACCCTCAGTGAGCTTCACCTATACTTACTAATATCCCGCCTTAAATAGTTTGATACACCTACCTAACAACCAGGTGATACCAGTGCCAGAGAAGAAACCTGATGATGTAATGGCGGAATACCTTCTGAAAGGAGCGAAAATGCTCGCAAAAACATGCCCTGCATGTGGCTCGCCAATGTTCACGTACAAGGACCGGACATTCTGCGTGATGTGCGAACTGATAGATGAAAAATCCCGGGAAACAGCAAAGAAACAACCCAGACAACCCGTTGAACTCCCAAAGGGGGAGACCCGTGCGTCCGCACCTGCCACCGGACTGGCATCTGCACTCGAAACAACATTGATTACGCTCTCGGAAAGGATCGCCTGCGAACCTGACCCTGAGCGGTGCCTTTCCCTGATGAATACAATAAAAATCGGTATCGAAGCCCTGAATCTGCTCTCTCAGCGATAAGGATGCCTCGATAATTCGTATATCTTTTTTGCCCGTTTCTCCCCGACCCCCGGGACTCCGGACAATGCTTTTTCATCGGCGTTGACAATTCCCTGTACCGAACCGAAATGGTCCAGGAGCAGCCTTGCGTTTTTAAGCCCGATTTCAGGGAAAGCACCGATGATATTCTCCAGCTGCTCAACAAACGAATGGTACGGTTTCCGGATGGACGGGGCGCGTTCCCCACGTTCCTCCAATTCCCGCCTGGCAATGACGAGCAGGATCGCGGCTGTATCAGCCTCGTCTTTTGTCGTGAACACGATCACCCCGAGGTCGATCGAAATCGCTGAAAGAGTCCCTCTGATTGCATTCGGGTGGATATTTCTCTCCTGGTACAGGTCCACCCCCTCGATGATCAGTACCGGCCGCATGCAGGAGGTGGCAAGTAACCTCAGCTGGCCGAGCAGGTCCCGGTTGACAAGGGTGTCAGCAAAATCCTTAACGGTCTTTCGCTCGACGATTATCCTGTCACCTATCGCATAATCACCGATATCCAATCTCTGGATGCTGATAGAGGCACCTGATGCATGGAGCGATTCGACCACCTTCGATGACGTCTCCCGGTCATCGACTACGATTGACGGCCCTGTCCCGATCGGGACAACCGGGACGCTAAACTCGTTGATACTCATCTGGGTTGCCTTATTTTCGCCGGAAAACGGTTCCGGCAGATCATCCCTGATCTGGCGAATTCCTTTGGCCATTGCACGTTCCCGTGACTGGCTCACGTACCTGAATGTCTCGTCCTGTGTGCCTTGTGTCACCAGCACAATCACCTTCCCATGACCACTCCTCCCAGTCCTTCCTTTTCTCTGTATACTGCGAATCTCGGAGGGTACTGCTTCGTAAAACACGACGAGATCCGTGGATGGGACATCCAGACCCTCTTCCCCGACTGAAGTGGCTACGAGGACCCGGTATTCCCCAGACCGGAAGCGCCGGAGGGCATCGATCTGTTTTTTCTGGCTCAGACCCTTTTCTGCGTCCTTTGTGGCCTGCCCGACAAACCGTTCACACAGGATACCCTGTGAGGTCAGCTGGTCGACAATCAGCTGGACCGCATCACGATAGGTTGCGAAGACGATGATCCGGCTGTCAGTCGAATTTTTTAGTTCTGATTTGACAATCGCTTCGACGATCCCGAGTTTTGGGTGCAGTTCGTGGTCCCAGCCGGCCACCCTGTCCATAAGACCCGTAAATACCGGGTCCTGCGCTAATCTCCGGCTTGCCCGGGAACCGGTGGGTGACAGTGCTTCTGCCGCGAGGCGGGAGAGGTAGGTCTTTAATACCTGGCTCCCCTGTGACTCGGCAAGCCCCACGGCGTGTTTCAGTTTCATAATCTCGGCATAGACCGAGGCCGCGCCAAACCCGGCCGCTTCCCGCGCCTGGATCTTTTCCTGCACCTGTGCATTGATGGCATTGAGGGCTTTCATGGATAACTGCTGTCGTTTTGGGACAACAAAGCCAGACCCTGCGAGGATCTTTAAGCGGTCATCGAGCAGCCGGTTGAGATGGTCGAGGGCCTTCTCCAGTTCCGGGGGGAGTGATACGCTGATGATCTCGATATCCCTCTCATGGATATAGGGCCTGACATCAGGGTCGTTCTCGTTCCTTATCTCTACCTGATCAATCCCGATATTTGCGCAGACTTCCCTGACTTTCTCCTGCTGTCCACCGGGTGATGCGGTCATGGCAAGGATTCTTCCGTTTTTCGCCTGGTTACGGTACTGCTCTGCGAGGAAGACATAGGCATAATTTCCAACGGCCCGGTGACATTCGTCAATAATCATCAGGGTCACATCTTTGAGAGAATAGCGGCCTGCAAGAATATCGTTCTTGATCACCTGTGGCGTTGCAAAAATGACGGTTGAACGCTCCCATTCAGTTGTGCGCTGCTCGCCCGGGGTTTCACCGGTAAACATGGTAAAACCGGGTTTCTCCCCGGTGTTACCCGGTAACAGGAGCAGGTTTTCAAAAAATCTCAGGTGCTGCTCGACAAGCGGCTTTGTCGGTGCGAGCATCAGGATCTTACCACCCTCGTTATACAACCGTGATGCAGCGACAATCAATGCCACGGCGGTCTTACCAAGTCCTGTTGGCAGGACAACGAGCGTGTTTGCATCAAGTGCCCGCATCGCAACCGTGAGTTGGTACTCCCTTGATTCAAGGCTGTCAGGTCGTATCAGCGGATGCCTGATGAAAGTCATGGACAGATTGATGAAAAACTTCCCTTCCCATCGATCAGGTCGCTGATGATCCCCGGTACGCGGTCAATCGGTACCCTTACCTGTGCCATGCTGTCCCGGTCCCGGATTGTTACGGTCTGGTCTTCCTTTGTATCATAATCAATGGTGATGCAGAAGGGTGTACCGATCTCGTCCTGTCTCCGGTACCGCCGTCCGATAGCCCCTGAATCATCGTACTCGGCGAGGATATGGTGCTCATGGAATTTGTGGGTGAGCTCATCTGCGATGGTGTCAAGCCCGTCACGGTTCATTAAGGGAAATACTGCCACCTGGACGGGTGCCACGAGGGGAGAGAGGCGGAGTACACGACGCTCTTCGCCGTCAACTACCTCTTCATCATAACTCTGTTCAAGGACAGCGTAGCACATCCGGTCGATACCGTAGGATGGTTCAATGACGTGTGGACGGACTTCCTCTCCCGGCAGGTCGATCTCTTCTTCAATGACCTTGTAGAGATCTTTTGGGACGAAAAACTGCTCGGTACCAATGGTGACCGTGATACCATCCGGTCCGGGTTCAGTGGTCGCCAGTGCATCAGCAATTGCCTTTGCCTGACCGCGGTACTTCGGGCCGAGGGCACCCATGTCGGCGACGACGCGTCTCCGTCGTACCCGTTTCGGGGTATCATACTGGATAAAAACTGCAAATGACTGGCCACTCTGTTTTTCATGTGCACGGAGATCGTAGTCAGTCCGGTCTGCAATCCCAACCGTTTCCACCCACCCAAAGCGTTCAGAGCGGATCTCTGCATCCCAGCAGTCTATAGCATAATGTGCAAGTTCGTCGGGGAGGTGCTGCCTGAACCTGAGCCGGTCAGGTCTCACACCGATCTTAACAAGGAGCTGGTGGGTCAGTGCAAGGTAATACGCGACGTATTCATTGGCGATAATCCCCTTGTCCACTGCTTCTCTCATGGTCATCACAACGGGCACCGAATCCTCCTGTTGCTGCTTCTGGCCGAATAGTGGCACTTCATAGGCGGCATACCGTGCAAAACGGGGATGGTCCTTTTCTTTGGGGTGAACAAAAATTTCGGCCTCAGCCTGTGTAAATTCCCGGAGCCTGATCATACCCTGTCTCGGGGAGATCTCGTTCCTGTAGGACTTCCCTATCTGTACTGCACCGAAGGGCAGTTTATCGCGATAAAACCGGAGGAGCCGCTGGAAATCGGTAAACATACCCTGTGCGGTCTCTGGTCTTAAGTAGCCCTTCCGCTGTGAACCGGGCCCGATCGTTGTCTGGAACATCAGGTTGAACGGGAAGACATCGACTTTACCGATCGTTTCCCCGCAGGCTGGGCAGTTAAGGGGGACCAGTGAGGCTGAAAGCTGTTCTTCTGACATCGTCGAAGCACCGCTGATTCCCCCGCCTTCAACGACATGGTCAGCACGCAGGTATTCCCTGCAATGCGGGCACTGGAACATCTTGTCTGAGAACCCTTTGACGTGCCCGGAGGCGATAAAGATTGATTCCTGGCCGATGGTCGGGCATTCGATCTCGTAATACCCTTCCTGTATCACGTAAAAAGAACGCCAGACATCTTCGATGCGGCGTTTCATCATGGATCCCAGAGGGCCATAATCAATAAACCCTGCGACCGCCCCGTAGCACTCTGATGTCGGCCATACAAAACCACGTCGTTTGGTAAGATCGTTTATTTTATCGTATACATCGTTCATATCGACCACTGGTTATCCATCATAATAGAACGTGCATACGTGAAATAGTTGCGTAAAGAAGGATTATACAGTACCTGAAAATTCTCTGATGATAACGATACCGGAGTGATGCGGGTGTGCCTTTGACATCGGCGGGATTCGTGTACAAGAAGGTAAAAATCGACAGATTGTGTCATATCTGTCCTGTGGTTCGCTGATATCCGGGGAAATTAAGATAGTATTAAATATTAATCCGCGCATCTATTCCGGTAATCCCTAGAGTGTGGTTTTCAAACATGCCGGAAGACAAACGCAAGATTCAGCTTCTGGAATTGTTCACAAACATTACCAGCAAAACAAAGATCGTGGAACCGATGAAAAAAATCCACGGTTCTTTAAGAGACCGTGACGCAGTGGAACGTGAAATCGCCCTTGTAATGCGGGAAATTCTTGATTTGGGGTTCTTTAAAACCAAACTGAAGCCGATCCAACTCGCCAAGCTCGTCTCTGCCTACTATCTCGGAAAAAACGATACTGAGATCGCCAGAGAACTTGGGGATGAAAAGTTGTCGAAGACCGTAGCCCGGGCGCGGGTTCGCCTGAAACTTTTCCGGGACCTCGATTTCAAGATGCCATTTGACCGTGAGAAGATGGAAATACTCATGGAGTCCGGGAAGACGATGAAGGAGATCAGCGAAGAACTCGGGGTAAGCCCTTCCACTCTTCGTGAATACCGCCATGTGATCGACCAGCGGGATGACCATACCATTGACCACTACCTTGAACGGATCAGGGATGTCATGGAAGACCGGGACCTCAGCGAACAGATGACCCGGAGTGCGACGAAAGACAGCCTGGGCGATTCAATCGACATCACCGAAGCAGAATTAATCGATGTAGCCTGATCCAGGTCGGCCCGGGGGCATTCAAACTCCCTTCAAATCTATAGAGTGATCACTCACTGCTTTTTTTTGTTCTCTCTGATTAATTGTCTTCCATTGCCTTTCCGTTACGGGGATTTTGATGGTTTCCCTATCCCGGGGAAAAAAGGTTATGTTTTCATAGAAAGTGTGTGAATGTCGTACCTGATATGAAACTCACCTGGTTTGGACATTCATGTGTACGGCTATCCGGGACAAAAGACGTCATCGTGGACCCTTTTGTTGGTGACGGGGTAGAGGTCACGTTCGATTGTGACATTATTGCGGTCACTCACGGTCACCGGGACCATATGGGTCATACGGTCAGGTTGAAAAAAAAGACGGTTGCAATCAATGAAATTGCAAAATACCTGGCAGTCAAAGGTATCCCTGTTGAGGGTATGAATATCGGGGGGACGATCGATTTGGATGGAGTCCGTTTCACCATGACCCCGGCGGTTCATTCCTCGTGGCTCGAGGAGGGAGGTATCGGGTGTAACGGGGGGGCGGCTGCCGGGTATGTCATCACGATGGACAAAAAAAAGGTCTACCATGCAGGTGATACGGCACTATTTTCTGATATGAAACTGATTGGCGACCTTTACAAGCCTGATGTTGCGCTTCTCCCGATCGGGGGACGGTTCACCATGGGACCTGATGAGGCGATGATGGCCGCCCAGTATATCGGGGCACCACTGGTTGTCCCGGTCCATTACAATACCTGGCCAGTGATCGCCCAGGACCCTTCACAGTTCAAATTTGCTATTGAACGGACGACTGACATGAAGGTCGCGGTCCTTTCACCAGGCGAGACGATTGAAATCTGAACCGGACCGGCGACAAATCCAGTTAACATTTTTTTTTGATTTCCGGTTAGGAAACATCCCTCTCCAAATTTATTACATTTCAGGCAGGGATCATCCATTTTACGCCTTAAATTTTATGGAAAAATGGCTTTGTTCCCCGCACAACTGACAGGGGAGAAGGGAAAAATGGCAGGCATATCAATGGAAACATCATGCGGTTCCATTCGT
>Ga0114951_10005693_pt1 | contig 11378 bp, 10 predicted proteins | sample AM7aDNAmetaG_FD_88677 | JGI IMG/M metagenome (GOLD analysis project Ga0114951, IMG submission 88677) | Freshwater microbial communities from Finland to study Microbial Dark Matter (Phase II) - AM7a DNA metaG | ecosystem: Environmental > Aquatic > Freshwater > Lake | place: Finland: Lake Alinen... | reverse complement strand
TTATCAAACTAAATATTTATAAAAAAGATGAGAAAAAACATTGTTGCAGGAAACTGGAAAATGAACAAAACCCTGCAGGAAGGGTTGGCATTGGCAATTGAATTGAATGAAGCATTGGCTGGTGCAACACTTAATTGTGACGTAGTAATCGGAACACCATTTATTCACCTGGCAAGCGTTGCTTCAGCTGTTGATACTAAAGTTATTGGTGTAGCTGCTCAAAACTGTGCAAACAAAGAATCAGGTGCTTATACCGGTGAAATCAGTGCTTCTATGGTAAAATCTACGGGTGCTGAATATGTGATTTTAGGTCACTCTGAACGTCGTGAGTATTATGCTGAAACCAGTACAATCCTGAATGACAAGGTAGCTCTAGCATTAGCTAACGGTCTGACTCCGATTTACTGCTGCGGTGAAGCTTTAGACATAAGAAATGCTAACCAACAGAATGCTTTCGTAAAAAATCAATTGGACGAAACTATCTTTAACCTGAGTGTTGATGATTTCAAGAAAATTGTGATTGCTTATGAGCCAATTTGGGCAATTGGAACCGGTGTAACTGCTTCAACTGAGCAAGCTCAGGATACGTTGGCATTTATCCGTTCGGCCATTGCTGAAAAATTCGGACAAGAAATTGCAGATGGTACTTCAATTCTTTACGGTGGAAGCTGTAATGCTAAAAATGCCCCTGAACTTTTTGCTCAACCTGATATCGATGGTGGTTTGATTGGTGGTGCTTCGTTGAAAGTAGCTGATTTCAAAGCGATAATTGATTCGTTTTGAGATAATTTAATGGTTAGTAAGTTGATTTGCTAACTACTTCAAAAACAAAAAATCCTGTAAAGTTTCTTTGCAGGATTTTTTGTACTTTTGTATCTGATTTAGAATGCTTAAATAACTATTTAGCCTTGTTACTCAAACTATACGATACTAACCCTAATCCTGTACAAATCCGTCATATTGCTGAAGTTCTTCGCAATGGCGGAGTTGTTATTTTGCCTACAGATACTGTTTATGCCTTCGGTTGCAGCATTTTTAATGTGCAGGGTATTGAATTTATTGCCAAATTGAAAGGTCATGATTTACGAAAAACTAATCTTTCATTTATCTGTAGCGAAATGAGTCAGATAAGTGAGTTTGCCAAGATGGATGATGTGGCTTTTATGCTGATGAAGAAAAACTTGCCCGGACCATTTACGTTTATTCTGAATGGTAGCAGTAAACTTCCAAAACTTTTTAAAAACAAAAATACAGTTGGTATTCGAATGCCAAAAAATGAGATTGCGCTGGCAATTGTACGCGAATTGGGAAATCCACTGATGACGAGTTCTATTTTCACAACCGAAGACAGTCAAGAGTATTTTACTGATCCTGAATTGATAGATGAGACCTATGGTCATCAGGTAGATTTAGTTATAGATGGCGGTATGGGAGGTTCAATTCATTCCACAATAGTGGATTGTACCGAATATGAGCCTGTTATTCTTCGTGAAGGTGCAGGGGAGTTGGAGTAGTGTCAAGCGCCAATTTATACCATATCACAGTTTTTCATTATCCAAAGGTTAAATTACAATCAAAGAATAAGATGTTTAGTAAATTTCAACGTCTATGATATTTGTGGAAGTTATTCTATAAACTATTTATGCTATTATTACCTGAACGCCGAATCAATATCTTCCTGTGACCAAACGTTTGTTATTTTCTTTCCATCGGGGGTGTAATTGGGGTTTGAGCAGGCAAAAAGACGGTCTATCAGGTCACTCATTTCTTCGTTTGTCATTCGTTGACCGGTTTTCAATGCCGATGCTTCTGCCAGAGTCATGGCTATAGAATCCTGAATTCCCGAAGCTGCTTCTAGCGCAGTTGTTTGGGCTTTTTCCACAATATCATACAGTAAATCAACCACGCTGATTGTACCAATGTGGGATGGCACACCATTTACCAGATAGCTGTGATTTACCGATTTTTCAAATCCAAATCCAACATGTCGTAAATCATCAATTATCTGTTCAAAAAACAAATCTTCATCCGCGCTAAGTTCAAGTGTTTCAGGGAAAAGTACCTGTTGCGACACGGCTTGCATCTGTACAATCTGGCTCAGAAACAAATCAAAAAGTATACGTACATGAGCACGGTGTTGTTCAATCATCAAAAGACCAGATTTTATTCCAGTGAGGATATAACGGTTTTTGTACTGAAAGTTCTCTGTTTTCGATTCCAGATTTTCAATGACCTTCTGCTGTTGTTCGTAACTAAAAGTCGTTACTGTAGGAACATCTGTATTTGAATCCCAATTTTCAACCATTGGAGTTTCGGAAGGTTGATTCTCAAAACCGCCGTAGAGTTTTTCCCAATCCAGTTCAGGACGCTTGTAACCAGTGTTGCCAAATGGATTATAGTTGGGATTGAAATTGGTTTGTGGCGGCCTCACGTTTTGAATGTTCACCTGAACAGGCATATCCAACGCACCTTCCTGATCGAAATCGATGGATGGAAGCACATTAAATTTGCCGAGCGATTCCTTTACAGTGGCTGAAATTATAGACCAAATAGCTTGCTCATTCTCGAATTTTATCTCCGTTTTAGTTGGGTGTATGTTCACATCGATGGTATCAGGTTCTACTTCGAAATAAATAAAGTAATTGGGACTTTCGGTAGATTGAATCATTTGATTGTATGCCAGTATCACCGCTTTATGAAAATAAGGATGACGCATATAACGCCCATTGACAAAGAAATACTGATTGGCCGACTTCTGAGCAAACTCCGGTTTACCTACAAAGCCCTGAATACGAACCAGATTAGTAGACGTTTCTATCGGAAGCAACTGCTGCTGAATGCGTTTCTTTCCATTTTTGCCAAAGATGTTTTCAATCCGCACTTTGAAATTTCCTGTTGGGAGCTGATAAACTTCATCATCGCCATCGAAAAACGAAAAGGCAATCTCAGGATTTACAAGTGCAATACGGTAAAACTCATTCAGAATATGGCTTTTCTCCACGTTATCGCTTTTCAGAAAACGACGACGTGCAGGTACGTTGAAAAACAGATTTTTTACCTGAAACGATGTTCCTACGCCACACTGAACAGCCTCTTGCTTAAAAACACGTGTTCCTGCAACTTCTACAATCACTCCCAGTTCATCTTCAGTTCGGCGGGTGCGCAATTCCACCTGAGCCACAGCCGCTATGGAAGCAAGGGCTTCACCCCGAAAACCCATTGTACGCAAGGAAAATAGATCATCAGCACTTTTGATTTTCGAAGTAGCATGACGCTCAAAGGCCATACGTGCATCCGTTTCGCTCATTCCTTTGCCATTGTCAACCACCTGAATTAGTGTCCGACCGGCATCTTTTATTATAATCTGGATATGGGTTGCACCTGCATCGATGGAATTTTCAACCAACTCTTTTATTACTGATGCAGGTCGTTGAATCACTTCACCGGCTGCAATCTGATTGGCTACCGAGTCAGGTAAAAGATGTATAATATCGCTCATTTGTTGTTTCGTTCCTTGTTTAAAAAGATTTTAAACGATTTGTCAGGTCATTTACTAACGCCGATTTCTGTTTCATTCCCTGTTGAATATCTTTCACAAAGCTGTGTTCATCAAAGGTTCCACGTGTTGCTTCAAAATCAGAATTACAGATATGTTCGTCACCGTCCAGTCCGAAGCCAATACGTGAAATACTGTTGAATTCCTTTTTTGCATCCCTCAGAATCAGGTCGTCGAAAGTCAGTCCGGCTTTTTCCCAGGCTGCTATCATTGAAATTAAATCCTCTTTATTGATACTCTGTAATGGTTTTTCGGTCTTTCTACTCATGATTTCTGCAGCTAGATTCCACGAATATTCATCGTAATTAGTATAAATTGTTTCAAAGTTAGCCTCAATTTCTTCTATCGAATTATATTCAGTTTTGACCTTCATAATCAACTTTTCCACTTCCGATTTAGGAGCAAATAACCCGGCTAAATCCATCCATTCTGATTTTCCTGCTTCTGATGTATTAGAAAATAAGGTTTTAATTGAATTGATTTCTCCGGAAGACATTATCTTAATCAATTGATTGCCAAGAAATACGGATACAGCCATTTCGTAGAGTTCAATTCCTTTTTTAATAGAAGACCGTTTGATTTTGCAGTTTTGATACCATACAAACGAAGCTGTTTCGTCCATATTTTTTAGTAAACCGGTCAATACTTCAATTCCTTTTAAAGCTTTGCTTATTGTATAAGGTGAAAGAAAGTCAAAGATCAGTAAATCAAGTTGTTTAGATCCTTTGCGAATGTCGCGTTTCGGCCATTTCTGAACGTCGCGGATAGTTCCCGCACTATGGAGGTTGATTCCGGGAAGTAAAGTGCTTTCGCCCTCATTCTCAATAAGGTACGAAAACGGCAAATCCGAAAGGTCCGGATTCCCTTTATGTTTTCCCAGAACGACCGAAAATGCTCCAATTCGGGCAGGCCACATAATATACGATCCGCTCGAAGTCTTTACACCACGCTCGGTAATTCCCTGATGAACCGGACCAAGCTTATACATGTGATTACTGAAATTCGTTCCGCTACCTGCATTCATAAACGAGTACAACGCCGTAAGCATTAAGGTGGATTTATGATGGGTTACCGTGTAAGGACCTGCAAAAACAGAAACTGCCTCACCATGAAGTCCCTGACAGTTTGCAAAAAATAGTGAGTCGATAGCTGAAAATTGCTTACCGATTAGTACGCCCTGACCTACAAAGCATCGGGTTAGCATAGCACCATCCGTTACACTGCTACCCGACTGAATTATAAAATCATTACACTGAACGTCGAATCCGATATGAGTCGGCGACTCTTCGGTACTCACAATTGTTCCATTTTCCAGCAAAGTTACTCCTTCAAGTTGTGCGAAATTGCCAACAGAAATATTTTTCAGCGAACCGCAATTTATTATTTTTGTATTGATTCCAATCTTACCTTTCTCTGATTTTTTCGTCAATACAAAATCTGAAATTATTTTTTCGGATTTTTGAATGAATTCAGAGTCGTGACGACTGAAAATCAAGGCATAAGCGAACTGAGAACTTAGATTTTCGAAGATTGTAACTTCGCGCCCACCACTTTCAATCATGGTTGCTACTTTTACTCCGTTACCAAAGGAAGACAAGCCATCCACCACCATCAAATCCACATTTTCAATATAGACTTCGTCAGCTATATCATAATTGGCAATGTAATTTTTTATTCTGTCAATGTACACATCATTACCGATAGTGCAATTATGCAAAACAGAATTGAATATTCCCGAGTGTTTTTTCAATCCTCCTTCTTTTTCGAACACTTTTTGGTAACTTCCAAGAAAAATATTTCCGGAAAAGTGAACATTGGAAATAAAGTCGGGCGAAAAGTTATCAACTACCATCACTTGTTTCCAGTTTTCGGCAGAACATCCATACACAGTAAGGGTTGCAATTTCTTTATCAGCTAGTTGGCGGTATTTTGGCATAAAAATGCTTTTTAATCAGTTCTGAATCAATCCTCTATATCAGTATATTTTTGGAACAGAAAATCATTATAAGGATATCGTTCCACATGAATAGTTTTAATTTTTTCGTACATCAACTCTTTTAACTGTTCGATATTCAGTTTTTGACGGGCTGAAATAAAGATACAATTGTCGGACATTGAATTCATCCACGTTTTCTGAAGTTCTTCCAAACTTATGTTTTCACGTTTTACAGGGGCTAAATCGAATTCTTCCTTAGGTGTATATGAAAATGCATCTATCTTATTAAATATCAGTATCATTGGTTTTTCCTGCGGATCAATTTCCTTGAGCGTTTGATTCACCACCTCCAACTGTTCTTCAAAGTTTGAGTGCGATACATCCACCACATGCAGCAGCAAATCAGCTTCACGCACTTCGTCTAACGTGGATTTGAACGACTGCACCAAATGATGCGGCAACTTGCGAATAAACCCAACTGTGTCAGAAAGTAAGAAAGGTAGGTTCTGAATAATCACTTTCCGAACCGTAGTATCCAACGTGGCAAAGAGTTTGTTTTCAGCAAAAATATCCGATTTACTAAGCAGATTCATTAACGTGGATTTACCCACATTGGTATAACCTACTAAAGCTACACGAACCATTTTGCCCCTGTTTTTACGCTGTGTTGACATTTGCTGGTCAATATCTTTCAGGTTTTGTTTCAGCAAAGCTATTTTAGTAAGGATAATCCGGCGGTCGGTTTCAATTTGTGTTTCTCCCGGTCCACGCATTCCAATTCCGCCCTGTTGACGTTCCAGGTGAGTCCAAAGTCGGGTAAGTCGTGGTAACGTATATTGAAGCTGAGCCAGTTCTACCTGAGTTTTTGCACTGGCAGTTTGTGCCCGTTTGGCAAAAATATCCAGAATAAGACTCGTCCTGTCGAGAATCAGCACTTTTAATTCCGCCTCGATATTACGCAATTGTTTGGGCGACAGTTCGTCGTCGAAAATAACAACACCGATATCATTATTATCAACAAAGTTCTTGATTTCTATAAGCTTACCCGGCCCAACGTAAGTTTTGGGATTTGGATATTCGAGTCGTTGGAAAAATATTTTCTCGGGCGATGCACCGGCGGTTTCGGCCAGAAAAGCCAGTTCGTCGAGGTATTCATGCGCTTTTTCTTCAGTCTGGATTTGTGTGATTACTCCCACTAATACGGCTCTTTCTTCGTATATTTCAGTCTTCATCAGATGTGTGTTTCAGGGTTGAATGTCATTTTTTTGAATAAATTCAGAACAAAAATACTACTTATTTTATTAATCTAGGCATATCATTCGTTGTAAAACGTAGCTTAAAAATCAAAACCAGCGAAAAGAATTAAAAAGTTTATTCAAAAAAAATATGAAATTCAGTTTTTTTCCGTTTAGTGTGATATAATTTTAATTTTTCTTTTAGATGGTCAACGAAAATGATGTATCTTTGACTGCTTTTTGAAAATTAACCGAAATTCATTTCCAAAAATCAACCGCTATTCATTTGCTGCTGTAATGACTAAAAAGTTTTTTGCTTCTCTTTCATTCATAATTGCTTCATTGACTGCATTTTCACAGGCAGGAACCGGTGTCTATCAGTTTCTGGATCTTCCTGTTTCTTCCCGTTTGGCAGCACTGGGTAGTTATAATGTTTCTCTTCGCGACAACGATATTAACTTTGGATTTGTCAATCCGGCTTTACTGACCTCAGAAACCAACAACACTCTTGGACTAAATATGGCTTTTTATTTGGCAGATATTAAGTTTGGCTCGGCAATTTACGGTAAGAATATAGACAAGAAAAATTTTCTGGCTTATGGCATTCAATATGTTGACTATGGGCTTTTTAAATATGCCAACGAGACGAATGATCAGATAGGCGATACCTATTTTACGGCAAAAGATATGGCTTTGAATATTATGTATGCTCGTGTTTTGAATAAAAATTTCACGGTAGGAGCAACCTTTAAACCCATTTATTCAGCTTACGAAACTTACACCAGTTATGGGGTGGCAATGGATGCAGGTATAAGCTACAATGATTCTGCCCATTTTTTCTCTGCCGGTCTGGTGTTTAAAAATATGGGAACGCAGCTAAAAGGTTATTATTCCGACGATGGTGGACAACATATCGAACCGCTTCCATTCAATATTCAGTTAGGGATTACAAAGAAACTGGCGTATGCCCCGTTGCGTTTTTCGTTTACACTTCAAAATCTTCAACAGTGGAATTTGAATTATCAGTCCACCAATCAGCAGTCGACTACCTCAACAACAACTAAAACGACAACCACTTCCTCGATTACCACCCGGAATATTCAGTTTCTGGATATGGCTTTTCGTCACGTGATTATTGCTGCAGAATTTGTTCCTTCCAAGAACTTTTACATTAGTGCTTCGTATAACGACCGTCGTGCTCAGGAGCTAACCATGAATGGGTTTAAAAGCTCTGCCGGATTCTCGTTTGGTGGTGGAATTAAATTATATAAATTCCATGTCGGATTCGGAACAACTCAATTCCAGGCAGGCACAGCATCTTATCAATTCTCAATCACAACCGCCTTGAATGATTTCAGGCTTTAAAATAAGCCACCTAAACCCCTAAAGTGGGAATAAAAAATATTAATCATTAGCTAATTCAGCATATTATCCGTTAACTCATTACAATAGAAACTTTAAAATACTCCCCTTTAGAGGTTGGGGGCATATATCATGAAAAAAATAACAGTTGCAATAGACGGATTCTCATCTTGCGGAAAAAGTACAATGGCCAAGGAATTGGCTCGAGAGGCAGGTTATATTTATGTCGATTCAGGTGCAATGTATCGTGCTGTTTCGCTTTTTTGTATTCAGAATGGCTGGTTAACCGACACAGATATTAATATAGAGGAACTGGAGAGAAATATCGAAACCATTCATATCAGTTTCAAAACCAATAATGAAGGAAAATCGGAAACATACCTGAATGGTAAAAATGTGGAAAATGAAATCCGCACCCTCGAAGTTGCTAATGGGGCCAGCCGTGTGAGTACATTGGGTTTTGTTCGTCGGGAATTAGTTCGCCAACAACAACTTATGGGTGACGACAAAGGTATTGTGATGGACGGTCGGGATATTGGTACAGTTGTTTTTCCAACTGCCGAACTAAAAATTTTTCTTACCGCATCCCCCGAAATCCGAGCTAAACGCCGTCTCGACGAAATGGCTGAAAAAGGTGAAACTCCTGATTATGAAGCTGTATTAGCCAATGTAATAGAACGCGACGACCGTGATCAGAATCGTGCCGAAAGTCCACTCCGCAAAGCCAATGATGCAATCGTTATTGACAATAGCAACCTTACCCGTAACGAACAACGGGAAATTCTACGAACTTTGTTCAACGAAAAAACGTTAGAATAATTTACTATTTATTCATTTACCATTTACGATTGAGATTTGTATTAGTATATAAAGTCACAATCGAATAAAGTAAATCTAAAATTGAAATTATGCTAAATATTGAAATTGATAATAAATCAGGATTTTGTTTTGGAGTAGTTAAAGCTATTACAAAAGCTGAAGAAGAACTTGTTAAAGGTGAAACGCTTTATTGCTTGGGCGACATAGTACACAATGGTCAAGAAGTAGAACGATTAGCTAATATGGGGATGATTACCATCAACCATGAGCAATTAAAAAAGCTACACGATGCCAAAGTATTGCTGCGTGCTCACGGTGAACCACCCAGCACCTACGAAATTGCAAAACAAAACAACATAACACTTATTGATGCTTCTTGCCCGGTAGTTCTGAAACTTCAGTCACGGGTACGAAATGCTTACGAAACAGTTCCCAGTCCTGATACCCAAATTGTTATTTTCGGACATGTGGGACATGCCGAAGTAAACGGATTAGTAGGACAAACCAATGAAAGTGCAATTGTTATTGAAAACGAGGACGATTTATACAAAGTAAACCTGAAAAAACCGATTCGTTTATTCTCGCAAACAACTAAATCGCTGGAAGGTTACAATCATCTTATTTCAACTATTTCGGATACAAGGGATAAGGATACAACATTTGAATATACTGACACAATTTGTAGACAAGTGGCTAACAGAATGCCAAATATTACTATCTTTGCACAGCAAAATGATATTGTAATTTTTGTTGGCGGCAAAAAGAGTTCCAATGCTAAAGTACTGTTTGAGCACTGTAAAGAGCAAAATCAAAATACTTATTTTGTATCTGAGCCCGAAGAAGTAGAGCATTTAAACATCGATTTGAATAAAAAAATCGGAATTTGCGGAGCAACCTCAACTCCTCGCTGGGTAATGGAAGCAGTAGAAAATAAACTGAAGGAACTGGCTGCAAAACAAGGAATTAAATAATTGTATTTTCAAATAAAAAGATTGATTGTTGTTAAAATGTTTTCAAAATGAAGTATGAAATTAAATGTATCGGTGTACTCACTTCAGGTGGGGATGCTCCGGGAATGAATGCTGCTATTCGTTCAGTAACGCGAGCTGCCATTTTCAATGGCATTCGCGTAAAAGCTATTTACAGAGGTTATAAAGGGTTGATTACCGGAGAAATAAAAGAGTTTCAGACACAGAATGTAAGTAATATCATTCAGCAGGGTGGAACAATTCTGAAAAGTGCCCGCTGTGCCGAATTCCGCACTCCCGAAGGTCGTAAAGAGGCTTTTGAGAATATGAAGAAAGAAGAAATCGATGCCTTGGTGGTAATTGGTGGTGATGGAACATTTACAGGAGCACGCATTTTTGCACAGGAATACAATGTGCCTATCGTGGGACTGCCCGGTACGATTGACAACGATTTATACGGAACTGATTCGACTATTGGTTACGATACCGCACTTAATACCATTATCGAAGCAGTTGATAAAATCCGCGATACCGCGTCGTCGCACGAACGTCTGTTCTTTATCGAAGTAATGGGACGTGATGCCGGTTTCCTTGCGCTTAACAGTGCATTGGCTTCGGGTGCTGAAGCTGCCATTATCCCCGAACGAGAAACGCAGGTGGATCAGTTGGATGAACTTATCAGCAATGGTTTCCGTAAATCGAAAAACAGCAGCATCGTATTGGTTGCCGAAAGTGATATAACCGGTGGTGCAAACGGACTGGCCGAACGTATGAAAAACGAACATCCCGAATATGATGTTCGTGTTACTATTCTCGGTCACATTCAGCGAGGTGGTTCACCTTCGGCCTACGACCGCATTCTGGCTAGTCGCATGGGTGTGGCTGCTATAGATGCACTGCTCGACGAACAACGCAGCATCATGATTGGTATTGTGAACGATGTGATTGTGCATGTTCCTTTCACCAAAGCCATTAAAGACGATAAACCGGTAAATGAAAATCTGCTGGGTGTGTTGCAAATGCTTTCAATATAAGCCCCCAACCCCTAAAGGGGAGTTAAGTAATCAGTTGGCAGTAGCAGTTGGCAGTTTAGCTACTGCTTACTGCCACTGCCTACTGTATACTGCCACTGCCTACTATGAAAATATTATTCGTTTGTCTCGGAAATATATGCCGTTCACCAATGGCTGAAGTTGCTTTTCAACGAATTCTGGAACGTGAACATGCAACCGACCGTTTTACAATTGATTCTGCTGGCTTAATTGGTTTTCATGCCGGTGAATTACCCGACAGCCGTATGCGCTACCATGCCGGAAAGCGTGGATATTCGCTTACGCATCGCTCCCGCCCTTTTACCCGTGCCGATTTCGACCGCTTTGATATGATTATTGGTATGGATGACCAGAATATCAGCGGTTTGCACAATCAGGCTCACACCCTCGACGAAAAGAATAAAATTTACCGCATGACCGACTTTTGCCGGACCATAGATGCCGATCACG
>Ga0114951_10005692_pt1 | contig 11379 bp, 6 predicted proteins | sample AM7aDNAmetaG_FD_88677 | JGI IMG/M metagenome (GOLD analysis project Ga0114951, IMG submission 88677) | Freshwater microbial communities from Finland to study Microbial Dark Matter (Phase II) - AM7a DNA metaG | ecosystem: Environmental > Aquatic > Freshwater > Lake | place: Finland: Lake Alinen... | reverse complement strand
TGTAAATGGCCGGCAATACCGGATAACCAAAAGCTTTGTACGGGCGCTCGGCATCAGGTTTTTTTATTCGCAAAACATAAACGCTGAGAATGGTGAGTACATAGAATATCAATACCGTGAATACTACATAATCGAGCAGATCGCTGTATCGACCCGAAAGACACAACAATGATGCCCATACACATTGTATATACAAGCCGGTTGAAGGCACCTGATGCTTGTTGAGTTTGCCTACCTTGCTGAAGAACAGTCCGTCGTTCGACATGGTGTGGTACACCCGGGCGCCTGCCAGTATGAGCCCGTTGTTGCATCCGAAAGTTGAAATAACAATAAAAACAGCCATAATGATCACAGCGCTGTTGCCGAAAATATTGCTCATGCTGGCAGTTCCCAAGCGGTCGTCGGTTGCAAACTGCATCCCGCGCTGAACCACAGTGGCGGCTTCGTGAGTTCCCCTCAGGGGCAAAACCTGCAAATACACCACGTTCATCAACAGATAAATGATCGTAACGATCAGCGTTCCCAAAAACAGGCTCAATGGTATGTTGCGTTTGGGATTCACCACTTCGCTTGCCGTGAAGGTGATATTGTTCCATGCATCGGATGAGAACAAACTGCCTACCATGGCCGTTCCGATGGCTGCAACTATGGCAAAACCCGACAATGCGGTTACTATGCTTCCGTCTTTATTTGTTTGTACTGCGCTCCAGAAGATGGAACTGTTGAAATGTATGGCATCGCTGTTAGAAGCAAAAAATAGTCCGATAACCAAAAATACAAGCAGCGCCAGAAACTTGGTGAAGGTGAAACTGTTTTGAACTATTTTTCCGGCTTTGATGCCTCTCGAATTCAGCCATGTCAGAATGACGATAGACGATATAGCCAGTATTTGAACCGTATTGAATTTCATAAATCCCAGATCGAGCCAAACATTTTTTTCGGAAAACCAGGGCACCAACACGCCCATGAATTTGGCAAAGGCCATTCCCACTGCGGCAATAGTTCCGGTTTGTATCACAGCAAACAACGACCATCCGTATAAAAATCCCGTGAGGGGGTTGAATGCTTCGCGCAGATAAACGTATTGCCCGCCTGCTTTGGGCATCATGCCGGCCAGTTCGCCATAACTAAGGGCTGCAATAATTGTAAGTATGCCCGTGATGATCCACGCTATGAGCAGCCAACCAGGCGATCCCAATTGGCGCGACATATCGGCACTCACAATAAAAATTCCGGATCCTATCATCGAACCGATGACTATGGCAGTTGAATCTATCAGCTTCAGATTCCTTTTGAAAGTGTTGGGGCTGTCTGTCATAAACAAAAGTGCTTAAATCAATTTGATGTTAAAAATAGAAATAAAAATGAATGTAACAGAATTTGACTAAAAAAAAACTCCGTATTTTTCTGTACGGAGCTTTTTTTGTGAGGTGATTTAAGTACGATCAATTGGGTGTAAAACTCATCAATATGTCGAGAACCTTATCCGACTGACCTTCGCGATACGAAACCCAGATATAGATGGTGATATCAGGATAATCGGGATCGACAATAAGCATGGTACCTATAGGAAAGCCGTCTTTGTCTCCTTCATACAACACACCTGTGTAGCCGTTCAGTTTTTTTTCGTCAAGATCAACAGCATCGCCAATATTTTTCACACCGTTGTCTTCGGCCCAGGTATGCACTGCATTGCGCATCTGACGCGATGTAAGATTTTCGCCCTTGCGGGGATAAATGCTCAGCGTAATGTCGCCATTATGGCCAAGCCATTTCTCGCCAGTAGACTCGTCTAATACAAAGTCATCAGGAACTTTGAATTTAGTTTTGTACGAATCCCAGGTGTAGGTTTTCGTTTGTCCAAAGACACTGGTTCCCGAAACAAATAATATAGCTGTCAGCAGCGTCAGGAGCGGGAGTTTTAGTATTCTTTTCATAAAGTTTAATTTAAGGATTTATTAAAATAAATAAAAAAAGAGCGTTTAAAAATTTACAGAAATCTACTGCAGATTTCGTACTACAAAATTACTATTTCGCAAACAAAAATACAAATTATTATGTCAATATTTTATTCATTGAACCTAAAAAAATGCAAACCGGTTGTGATGTACTTATTTAATTTTACGCTAAGTCATTCGTTTTAGCAAATTTTACGCTAATGATTCCCTCCTGTTTGTTTTTGAAATTTACATTTTGATTGTCGTTGACTTCATTTTATACTTCATTGTCGTAATTTTATACTTCGTTGTACAGATTCTATACTTCATTGTCATAGTTTTGTACTTCGTTGTTCAGATTTTATACTTCATTGTCGTAATTTTATACATCGTTGTTCAGATTTTGTACTTCATTGTCGTAATTTTAAACTTCATTGCAATGATTTTGTACTTCATTGTAGTAATTTTATACTTCATTGTTCAGATTTTGATTATCGTTGTTCTTAAGTTGGTTTTTCATTTTTCAAATATCGTGCATGAGCCTTAAGACATCGTGCATGGACACCAAAACACCGTGCAGAAGCTCCAAAACATCGTGCAGAGGCTCCAAAAAATCATGCATGGATACCAAAACATCGTGCATGGACATCAAGACATCGTGCATGGAGACCAAGACATCGTGCATGGGTATCAAGACAACTTGCATAAGCACCAAGACATCGTGCATAAACATCAAAACATTATGCATGGACGTCAAAACATCGTGCAAGGACGTCAAAACACCGTGCATGGGCACCAAGACATCTTGCATGGACACCAAAACACCGTGCATGGACGTCAAAACATTGTGCATGAGCGTCAAGACATCGTGCATAGATACCAAAACACCGTGCATAAAGGCTTAAAGAGATTGGGGAAGTTCCTATAGAAACGTCGGAGGTTACTAAAGAGATTTAGGAGGAGTCTTTAGATATCTCATTCGAACATATAAGAGCGCAAAGTTGATAGTATGGAAGTCTGTATTCCAAATCACATAAAATCTTTAGGGGGTTAGGTTGTAGGCTGTAGACTGTATTGAATGCAGAGCAGTTTTGCCAACTCCCTTTCTTTGCTTTTGCCTATATTTTTTTATTGATTATTGAATGATTTTTTATTTGATTTTAAGATTGGTTTATAATTATTTGTATTTTTGAATAATAAAACTTGCTGGTGTTTGGAAATGGATTGGCAGCAAGGGAATTGTTTTAGTGCATATTTAAAAACAAAAACATGATTGAATACCAATATCAACAAGACGATGAAAATTTAGAAATAGTCCCTAAGGAAGTTTGGACAAATCCAATGGTTGTTTTTCATGGAACGACAACCTACCATTCAGAGAATATAGAAAAAAATGGTTTTATTGTAAATAGGCCTCCATATAACATAGACCATGTAGAAATTCTTGTGGGCATATTAAAAAGCAACGACTTTTCAAAGTTTGACCACAAAAAAGGATTTCTTAATTGGACAACAGCTTTTGGTATTGAACATTATTTGGACGCTATTCATAAGAAGGAATTTAGACTAAGCTTTTCATCATTAAGTTCTGCTTGCGTTGCATTTACAACATCAATAGCAAAAGGAGGACAAGCCTTTAGAGATATTCGTGAAGCTAAACAAATTTTTGATTTTGCAATAAATTCGGATAATTCATTAGAAAATAAAATTCCAAATGAAGTTCTCTTACTTTTTAATGAATTAGAAAAGATTGAAATTTCTCAAGGAGTAGTTTACGCTATTAAGCTTTCGGATGACTTAAATGGCGTCGAATGTGATATAAATAATGTTATTTATTCATCCGTTTCCATTCCCAAAGAATTAATTATTGGCAAGGTTTTAATACCCGATTCACCAGATGTACTGCAAATAGCACAAACAAAGATTAATGATAAAATTAAATCCAAACTGCACACGAATGGTGGACTAGCAATAAGAATATGGAGAAATCAAAATAAATACGTACAATAACAAGCGTTATCTACTATGCTGAAAAAAATACATAGCACTTAAATTATGACAACTTGGAGGATAAATTTAAAACCTGGACACAAATCAGGTATTAATGCAAGAAGATATTGTTTATCAAAAGAAATAGTTGGTATTGGCTGGCAAGTAAATTATAAAGAAACGCCATTGACAGCAGACTATTATGAAAAAAAAGCAGAGAAAGCATACTATGATAAAGGAAATAAAAGTTGGTGGCCAGCGTGGAATGCGTTTTATAATAAAATGAAGATTGATGATTTAATTTGGACAAGAGATTGGGATGGAATTTATTATATTGGTAGAATAAAAGGACATTGGTATTATGACACTTCAGATGATGCTTCAAATGCTGATATTGTAAATGTGAGAGAATGCGATTGGAAAAAAATAGGAACAATTGCCTCAGTACCTGGAAAACTTGTCAATTGTTTTATTCCTGCAAGAACACTTCAGAAAGTGAATGATGAAACGGTCAACCTTTTCTCAAAAATTATTTATAACGAAAAAACTAATTCAAACTTTTATAAAACGACTTCTTTAAATGGAAAAGACATATTTTCCTTACTATCTTCTGATGACTGTGAAGATGCTCTTGCTTTATATCTTCAATTAACAAAAGATTATTTCTTAATACCAAGCAGTTGTAAAGCAGATACTATGGCTTATGAATATGAATTAATTCATAAATTCACAAAAGAAAAAGCAATTGTCCAAGTAAAAAATGGAAAGGTAAATATTAATATTGAAGATTATTCAAATATTGATAGGACAGTATTTCTTTTTACAACAAAAGGTAAGTATTTCGGAAAGAAAACAAATGGAATTCATTTAATAAGTCCTGATGAAATTAGAAATTTTCTATATTCAAATATTGAATTTCTTCCTGACAAAATGAAGATTTGGGTAAAATTGACGAATAATAAAAGTCACAACAGTTAACTTAAATATTGCTACTGTTCGTGCACAAATGAATAAATTATATGTGGGATTTCATTGAAAATTACCTAAAATTAATAATAGTATCGATTTTTAAATTTACGATTATGCAAAAATTTTTATACAGATTAATTTCACCAATAACAATATTTGTTTGCCTAATCATGATTTTAAGTTCATGTTCCAAAACAAATCCAAGTCCTTTATCTGAAGGAGAAATTAAAGGCCTTATCAATAAACAATTGTATATTGCTTATCAGGCAACTATATACACTGAAGAAAATTGGCTATTCGAAATGAAAGATAGTAATAGCTTAATTAGTAATCCACAGAATCACATTTTAATGGATATGCTATTCGATTATAACGAAAGAAAATATAAAGAAGAGTCGCCAATTCAATATATTTTAAAACAAAAATCAAGCATTCTTCTATCTAAAGAAGGATATAACTTAAGATATCGGGATCATGAAAATGACAAAGTACCATTTGAATCTGACGGTGGTGATGCAATAGGGTATCAAAGAGATAAAAATAATTCAACATTATGGTGGATCTTGGAAAATCGACCTTTTAAGGCACTATATAATAATATGGATTTTGTAAAATTGGCAGATAGAGTCATTAAAATCATAAGTATTGATTCTTTTAAAAAACTCCCCAATACTTATCTTGTTAAATACAAAAAAGAAAATACAAAAGGACATATCATTTTTAAAATGTCCAAAACTGATAGTTTGCCTGATGTAATTGATTTTGATTGTAATGAAGCGTTTCTAAACAGTGTTAGAGATATTTTTAAAGTTGCTCCATATGAAGTAACTATTGCATACTTTGATTATAATTCTAAATATCTTTCCAATGAACTTAATAATTTAATTTTCAACAATCTTGATGATTTAATTTTCAATCCGAAAAATATTTGGGAAATAGAAAATAAGGATGCACAAGAAATACTTGACAAATTTAAAAAAGGAAAGTATTATGACTTTTGCAGTAATGCAGAAGATCTTTTGAAAGAAAAAAGAGAAAATAAAAAAGAGGACAAGGATTCAAAAAAAGTAACAACAAATGAAGTACATAATGAAAACATACAAACTTTAAAATCTATTGTACAAGAGTGGAATAATGCACATAACGATGTCTCACTAATTAATGATTTTAATTCTTTATTCGACAATTTTGTACAGTTTTATGGCACAAGACTAAGTAAAGAAGATTGTATTAAACACAAGAAGGCTTTATTACAAAAGTATTCTGATTTTCGACAAGAAATTAACAGCAATATTGACATAGAGCAAACTGATGATAATGAATGTAGATGTGATTTTGTAAAAACAGTAACTGTTAATAATAAAACTACAAATTATCAGTCCTATTTAATATTAAAAAAAACAAGCAATGAATGGAAAATTACGGCAGAAAGTGATTTACTTACTGACAAAAATCTTGCAAAGAAAAATAAATAAGATTGAGAGGTAGTAATAACCAGCCCATAACTGGCTGTTGCTTTCAGAAGCAGACAGTTTGCAAATTAAAAACAATTAACACCAATGCCACCGAAAAGCAAGCGCCGGAACCTTATCTATGCCTACACCATATCACAACATCACAGCCTATATTTGCGATACTCATCCGATGACTAAGTTTACGCCACGACTATGAGTCATCGGATGAGTTTTTAATTTTCCACAAAAAAGCAGCGATTCTACTCGTACGAAATCACGGCAATACGTTTCTTGCCATCCATGCGCACACTCAGGCTCTTTTCGAATTCAACATGACGGAAATACTTGCTTTGGTCCATAAGTTTCTGCTTCTTCAAAATATCCCACGAAATAAAGCTGTGACTTATTTCGGGCTGCACCGAAAAATAGCCGATATTCATTGATGTTACGTTATGAAAAAAGTGAGAACCCGACGATGCATCCAACGGAAAATCTTCCAGACTGGTTTCGATGATAAAACGCGCGTTCGATATCTGAGGCCAATAAACCGGTATACCGATCCATTTGTCGCGTGTACCCCATCTGCCCGGTCCTATAAGAATATATGGTTTGTTCTGTTTCACCATTTTCGAATTCAACTCATCTATCTCCTTTGCCATCTCTTCGGTTTTCGATTTATCAAAAACATCGATGTCAACATAGATCACATCCTTTATCTTATCCACTTTTCCGTTTCCCATCGATTTTTCTGCAAACAACAGCATTTTATCTTTATCGAGCTCATCCATATTGATCTCATAATCCTGGCTGTTTCCCAACAAAGGCTTTATCTGCAGCAGATAGAACGAGGCTCTGTTCTTATCATCTTTGGTCAGATCCACTGCAAATTCAATTTCAACAGGGGTTCCGAGGGCTTCTTTCACAATATCAAGCACCACTTGTATGGTTTCGGCCAGAGGCGCGTAATTATATTTAAGGATATTGGCGAAATTGATAATTCTTGGTCCGGGAGTGGTTATTCCAGGGATGATGCGCTCGTTTTCCATATCAAAAACCGAGGCACAATGGCGAAGCGTGCCCTGCTTTTCGGCCACGTCTATGTCGAACTTCACCAGTCCGGCCGACTCACCTTCCATCAGGTTCACATCTTTTTTGCTCAGGTCAACAGCATAGAAATGCAGTTGCGAATTTTTATAAAGATCTTTGGGAGTATAATTCTCCGTAGTAGGATACATGGGCGAAAAACGATAGGCCTTTTCGCCATCCACCACGTATGTTCCCAACCCGACAGCAGCCACAGCCACACCCTCTTCAGGTTTCATATGCCCCACGGGATAATAATTATACGACTGGGCCACACCGCTGATATGCGGGTAAAAACATTCGTCGTATTTGTTGCCTACAACCTCCTGAAGCACCACAGCCATCTTTTCATCTTCAATATTATAATTGATGGCTTCAACATATCCGCGTGCTACCTTTGAATAAACCGATGCAAAAACAAGTTTGATGGCAGTCATCAATTGCACCAGACAAACATCGATATCGGGATGATTGTTTGGCAACAAATAAGTCTCAAATATCCCTGCAAAAGGCTGCTTCAAAGAATCTTCGAACAATCCGGATGAACGCACTGCGATAGGATTATGAATTAGCTTCAAAACTTTACGCAATCTCTTGATGAGTCCTTCGGTCAGCGTACCTCTGACAAATTGTTCTTTCAGCATTTCATAATCAGTTCCATCGTTGATGATCGCATGAAGCTTGTTGCGGTCCAAAAAATACTCAAATTCGTCGGTTCCTATGATCAGTGTCTTCGGACAACGGATATTGATATTGGGTATCAGATTATGAAAATCAAAATTATAGATCAACGTATTGATGAACGAAACACCGCGACCCTTTCCGCCCAGCGAACCCGAAGCCAAACTGATGATACTGCTTTCTTCCAGGCTATCTACTTCTTCAAAACTGATAACTTTACCTTTGTTTTGTTCGTTTCGGTGAAGTTCTATAGAATGAAGCAAAAAATCTCTCAGATCTTTGGTGGTTTTAAATTCATTAACCTTATAAGGGTTGATATAATGTGCCAGTTGAATCTCGCCTCGTGCCAATAGCCACAGCGAATAATGATCACGTTTGGCATGATACACCAACGAATCATCAGGAATGATCTTTAAATAATTCTCGAACTCTCTGAGCGAACGTGCAACAGCAATTTGTTTCCCTTCGGCGTTCTTATATATAAAATTACCAAATCCAAGATAGTGTGTAATAAAACTCTGCACATCCTGCAGCAAGGTAGTCGAATTCTTATCAATAAAAATAGTCTTCAGTTCGAAGGCTTTATTGGCATTTTCTTTATCTGACGACTGCAATACGATCGGTATATCTTTTATCTGACTTCTCACGTATTCAACCAGACGCACTCCCGCATTATCATCTTCTACCCCATCCTTCTCATATTTCACATCGGTTATCAGGCATAACATATATTCCTTGTAGCGGTTAAATATCTGTATCGCCTCTTCGTAGTTCGAAGCCAGCAATATCTTGGGACGGGCCCGCAAACGAAGCACCTTGAGCAGTTCGTCCGAACTAACATCCTCAATAATACGCTGGGTTTGTACCATCACATTGGTGTACAATAGCGGAAGATATCGCGAATAATAAATAGCCGAATCTTCAACCAACAATATCACTCTCACAAAACCCAGTTTCGTATCGTTATCAACATTCACCTTGTCTTCAAGATACTTCACCATAGCAAAGAAAACCTTGGGATCGCCGTTCCATACAAATACATTGTCAATTGAACCATATCGGGTTCGTTTTTTTTCAAATATCTCTATATCGCTGCTGTTATTCAACAACAGGAAAATAGGAATATACGGATACGCTTTTCTGATCTCTTTGCTGATCTCTGCAGGAATATTCTTATCAACGCCCATCATAAATATCACCAGATCGAAATGCTTGGATCGTAATTGTGAAAACACTTCCTCCGAAGAAGAAACACCTGTAACTCGTGGCATCGAAGTTAAATTCAACTGATAATATTCACCCAGAAAATGCTCAACAAAGCGGCCTTCTTTTTCAATATTATAAGCATCGTATAAATTGGCAACGATCAGTATTTCCCTCACTTTGAAAGGCATCAGATCGTGAAACACGTCGCGCTGATAGTTTTGCTTATTCAAAAACTTTTGCAAAAGCTGTCTTCCGCTTATATTTCCCGAGGTTTGGCTCTTATCTCCGTCAGAAGTAACTTCCCCCGATTTGGTTTTGCTGATGATCTGCTTAGCCAACAAACTATTCAAATAGCCGGCTATCAGGTTGGAGATATTTTCAATTAAATTACGCTCTTCTTTCAAGAAAGGGCCTTCATCACAGGCTGCAAACTCTTTGGTATAATAGATTTCAACACTTCCTTTTTTATCGTCTATCGTACTGAATGATTGAATTTGTTTCCAGTCGGTTATTTCAAAATCCTGCGTCGGGAAAACCAGATTATCATACTTGATTCGGGCAACAGTATAATCAGGATACTGCCACGCGTTGGGAAGCTTATTGCATATTTTTTGTAAAGTTTCGTCCATCGGACGTCCTTCACGGGTAATTTGAGTCGTATAATTAATACAGGCAAGTTCTTTAAGTCGTTCGGTATTTTCAGCAACCAGTTTCTGTAATTCTTTTTGAGTGTCTTTTATAGTATCCATTTCCCTGACAGCATTTATTATTTTCGGCTAAGATAAATCAATTATTGTTATTTCGCTTTTAAGTGATACACTTATTTTATTTTATGTAAACACCTTATACTACTTAGGTATTTACTTTAGTGAATGTACGCAAGTCAATTAATTAAAATTTAGTATTTTATGTACAAAAAAACTGAATAAAAACTTTTATCGCTTGTATTTTTTTTATTCCTTTGCCAAGTTTTAATAACAATAAAAATAAGGAGAAAAATATGATTGCAATTAATGAAAAATTAGACAAATTCATGGCAAAAGTTATTGCCAAAAACCCATCAGAAGTTGAATTTCATCAGGCTGTTAAAGAAGTTGTGGAATCTTTACTTCCATTTGTTGAAGAAAATCCTAAATACAATGGTATTTTGGAAAGAATGGTTGAACCAGAACGTGTTCTTATGTTCCGTGTTCCCTGGCTCAACGATAAAGGCGAATTCGTTATCAACCGCGGTTTCAGAATTGAAATGAACAGCGCTATTGGTCCTTACAAAGGCGGCTTACGTTTCCATCCTACTGTGAACCTTGGTATTTTAAAATTCCTGGCTTTCGAACAGGTTTTGAAAAACAGTTTAACTACATTGCCTATGGGCGGTGGTAAAGGTGGTTCTGATTTCGATCCTAAAGGAAAATCAGACAACGAAGTAATGAAATTCACCCAATCATTCATGCTCGAACTACAACGTCATATCGGACCAGATACCGACGTTCCTGCTGGTGATATCGGTGTTGGCGGACGTGAAATTGGTTTCATGTTTGGTCAGTACAAAAGAATCCGCAACGAATTTACCGGTGTTCTCACAGGTAAAGGTTTGGAATGGGGTGGCAGTTTAATTCGTCCGGAAGCTACTGGCTACGGTCAGGTTTATTTTGCTCAGGAAATGTTGAAAACCCGTGGTATGGATTTCAAAGGAAAAACGGTTGTTGTTTCCGGTTCTGGTAATGTTGCTCAATATGCTACCCAAAAAGTTACTCAATTAGGTGGAAGAGTTGTTACAATGTCAGATTCTGCTGGTTATATCTACGACCCGGCTGGTATCGATGCTGAAAAACTTGCTTACGTTATGGAATTGAAAAACGTAAAAAGAGGCAGAATTTCAGAATATGCAGCTAAATATCATTGCGAATATGTTGAAGGTAAAACTCCATGGGGTGTTAAATGCGATATCGCTCTCCCAAGTGCTACCCAAAACGAAGTAAACGAAGCTGATGCTCACATGCTTGTTAACAACGGTTGCTACTGCGTTTCCGAAGGTGCTAACATGCCTTCTACTCCCGAAG
>Ga0114951_10005690_pt1 | contig 11380 bp, 8 predicted proteins | sample AM7aDNAmetaG_FD_88677 | JGI IMG/M metagenome (GOLD analysis project Ga0114951, IMG submission 88677) | Freshwater microbial communities from Finland to study Microbial Dark Matter (Phase II) - AM7a DNA metaG | ecosystem: Environmental > Aquatic > Freshwater > Lake | place: Finland: Lake Alinen... | reverse complement strand
TGCACTAGTTGAAGTCAGCGTTTTTGTAGGCAGAATATTTGAGAAAAGAAGAGGTGATAGCAATGCTCAACCGCTATTGTCACAATGGTTTACACCCCAAACTTGCAAGTTCTGCCATGCTGCAATTGAGGAAAACCAGCATTACTGTTCAAATTGCAAACGTTTTCTTAAGTGATTTTAGAAAGGAAGCCTTTTGAGATTAGCCTAAAATATTGGGAAAAATTTTCAAGGGTCTTTTCGCTTTCGTAGGACTCTTGGCCTAAGGCAATATATTATAACTTGTGGTGACAAATAAACTACCGCAAACTTTCAAAAGGACTAAACGCTAATAATGGAAAAGGGATTTCTTCTAATGTTCAACAAAAAGACTATGATCATAGTTGATATTTTGGTAATTTCAGCTTTGCTATTTTCCGGATTAGCCACCTTAACATTTGCTCAAGTGCCTCAAACACAAACCTGTGAAGCTTGCGGTATGATGGTTGCAGCGGACTCACAAGCACACATTAAAGTGGTTGATTCAACAGGCATGCCTCATTATGTCGATTGCCTAAAGTGTGCCCTTAAATTACTCAAAAACTATGGCGAACTAAACATTGTAGCCACTTGTGATTGGAATGGACCAAATAATGTCATTAATATAAATCTCAAGAATTTTGTAAACACCACAATTGTTACTCCTTCTTCTGCGTTGTACATCGATGGAGGGTGCACAAAAAATCGAGTGGTTTACGATCAAGCAGCCGCGGAGGCTTTGTTGGCTAATAATGGGATCTCTCAATATTCTACTTTAATGCAGAATGTAACAATTCCACCTTCTGCTACTGTTTTAACAATACCTCAGGCTGCAATTATGTATGCTTTCACGTCAAGCCCTGATCCCACACCGACTCCAACAGCTACACCCAATTCTACTATAGTTGTTAACCAGATTTGTGAAGCCTGTGGAATGAATGTAGCAGCAGATGCCCAAGCAAAATACACGATAATCGATGGTAACGGAGTAACCCATTATGCTGAATGTTACATGTGTGCTTTGAATTTAATCAAACATTATGATAAACTTACGATAACTTCTTACTGTGATTGGTATGGACCAAACTACACTGTAACTGTTCAATCTCAAAACTTTGGCCAAGAAGTAACTGTAACCCCATCTACAGCGTTGTTTTTAAACGGGGGAAGCTGCGTAATCAACAGAGTAGCTTACAACCAAACAGCCGCTGATGCTCTTTTAGCGTTCGGCTTCTCAATGAATACACTTCCAGAACAGCACTACGACCTGCCAAAAGAAACCAACGTAACAACAGTGTCTAAAGCAGCATTGGCGTTAACAACAAATACCACTAATCAAACACCAACAATTCCTTTAGTAATAGGTGCCCTTGCGGGTATAGCTATAATCAGTTTATCCGTGGTTGCCTACAAGAAACTAAAATTCAAGTAAAAACAGAAACAAAGGCTGGTACAAGAAAATAATAGTAAACCTGTATGTAGCTGTTGATTTGGCAATAGCCCTTTTTGCATTAGTTGTAGGTTGCTTCGCATCATTCAAAGCATACAAGATTGAAGAGGGCATAAAAACTGCAACAGGCGACCAACGCTACGAGTTGGAAAAAGATTTTTATCTAGTTTCTACAGTTGGCTGGATGACTCTTGGAACAAGAATAATGGCAATTCCATTGTTCTGGATCACTGTCGTTTCATTAATTCCCGCTGTTCCTGGGGCTATGTGTGAATTTGGCGTTTTTCAAGCAGGTGCTCCTTGGTCTTGGATAGATCTCGGATTAAAGTTGTTCACCATGTTTGCTTTTGGCGGATGGCTTTTCTATGATATAATGAATCGAAAACTAAAAGGTTCACCATTAATGGCTTCATTATCACGGGGCTTTGTTTTACTCATGCCTCTTTTATTAGTTGATGCGTTGTTGGACATTGCTTTTTTCGGGGGGTTAAAACCTCTGGTTGTTCCCTGCTGTATGGTAGTTTACTCTAATAGTGCGGCTGGCTTGTTTAATGTCGGATGTCCGTTCTGTTTTATAACCTACAAGTACCCTCTCCTTTGGGGCGTTATTGCTTCTTATGGCATTTCTTTAGCATTATTGCTTTGGAGCTTCTTGTTTTCGAGGTCTTCAAATAAAATAGTCAGTGCTAGAAAAGAAATCTCGCCGTTAATGAATAAAGTCATGCTTGCATGTATAGTTTTAGCCGTTATTGGTACATTCTTGTTGTTATTGCAGATAGGGTTGGGACCATTTAGAAATGTTTAATATTCAATCCTGGAATTTCACTTATTTTTCAATTGAGCAAATTCAATGGAAAGTCTAAGGGGGTCGTTATGATTTGAACCTTAAGAAACTCCTGATAGTTGAAATTGCATCGGTGATTGTAGTAGTTGTGTTAATCGCCGTTTTTGTTGGAGTAACCCCTTATCTTGCTAGTTCAGGGCAAAATGGTCAGATAGGCGTTTTCAATCAAAGAGAATACATTCAAAAGACTACCTCGATCCAGCCAGGTCAGATAGCGAGCGCGCGTTTTAATTATACGACATTTGATCCTGCCATATTGGTTGTCGAACTTAATTTTCAAGATTGGCAAAAAACAGGTAAGCTATCGTTGTACTGCAATGGTATACTCATCGATACATTTGATGTCACACCAAACAATCCATACGTAAAATCAACCACTGTTACATTTTCAGGCTTTGACTTAGTGAAGCCACCATCATCCAGACTCGGAATAACTTATCAATTTGCATATGGAAATGAAATTACCTTCTTGTCGCCGATAGAGACTGGATACGAAGGTACTTTTAATTATCAAATAAGCATAAGAGGAAGCAGATAAAATGAACTCCAGAATATTGATCTTTATAATTGCGGTATTGCTCACATTTGTTTTTGTATCCTGTGCAATTAGCGAGCTTTCTTGGTCAACAAAAGAAAACAACGCTGACTCTTTACGTTACGTTGTAGGTTTGCCAAGTGTGGCTGTTGGAAATCTCGACCCTGCAGCTAGAAATCCCGGCGTTGAGGTACTTTGTACAGGGCTCTACGATGTGCCAGGCGGTTACTGCAATTATTTCTCTATGGGTGTACCTTACACTAATTTTCCGATGGCGTCAAACTTCACTGTAATCGAGGTTGGCAAATGAAATGGGGCGATCTAAAAACCTATTGAATTATGCGTTGAATTGTATTCAAAGATACAAGCTGAGAACTATAGTTATTCTCATATGTCTAGTTGTTGCTTCTTCTACGTTTTCGGCCGTCGCATTCTTGTCAGATGGTCTCGTGAAAGAGGGTGCTCTGAGCTTGAAGTATGCTCCTGATCTAACAGTGCAAGGTATACAAGCTGGAAGACAAACCCTAATCCCAACAAATTATGTAAACTATATTCTGGGAGTTGCTCCTGGGATTGCTGGTGTATCTGAGAGGATTTGGGGATATGGAAACGTTGGAAATACCCTAATTGTTATAGTGGGTATCGATGTGAACAACTCGGCAACTTTAAACCAAACAAGGCCTCAACTGGGCAGCATCATTACAGCGGATCAGGCAGCTGCGTACCCTTTGGAGTCAGGTCATTTTATTGATTCGCAGACAAATGATACTGTAGTCCTTGGGAAAGGTGTCGCAGAATTACTGGGAGCAAGCATTGGATCCGAGCTGTCTATACTTACTGAGTCCAACCAAGTTAAGCAGTATACTGTGGTTGGAATTTTCAACAGCGAATCTGGGATCTATAATGCAGACATGATATTGATGAACCTCAATGCAGCCCGAGAATTCTTCAACATACCGAATGACAAAGTGACAGATCTTATGGTTTATGTGGCTCCGACAGATGCCAATACAAAAAATGTTTTAGTTAATGATGTGGCTCGGCAAATAACGGGGTTATCCAATGTTCGTGTGTTAACAAAAGATGTCCTTCTAAGCGCTCAAGAAAAAACTTATGGTGACAAATCTGGGTTCTTCTCAATCGTTTGGTACGTTATTTTAATCGCGGTTGCGATTATTGCTTTTAACCAAACCGTAGTTGTGGGGCATGAATCAAAATTTGAAGTGGGGCTCCTTAAGTCTCTTGGATTTTCTACATCTGATGTGATTCAAGTTCGACTTGTTGAGAGTCTTGTGCTTGGAACATTAGCTGGTGCTATAGGATTGACTGTTGGAATCTTGTTTGACGGAGTTCTTGGTGCACCTGTTCTTAGAGATTTCATGTTAGGCTGGGCCAACTTATACCCAAGTTTCCAATTGCCCTTCTTCATAAGCCCCCAAACAATACTGTTCACTTTTGCTGTGACAATAATTCCTCTTCTTTTTGCCACAGTAATTCCATCATGGCTTAACGCTACAGTTGATCCCGACATTGCTATGAGGGGTGCCCGTGCATGATAGAAACAGTAAACTTGACAAAAATCTACAATCAGGGAAAGAAACAACAAGTTGAAGCTGTTACAGATGTTAACTTAACAGTAGAGAGCGGGAAAATAACAGCTTTGGTTGGGCCTAGCGGATGCGGTAAGACCACGTTGATGAGTATGATTGGACAATTGCTAACACCAACTAAAGGCAAAGTGCTGTTTGACAAAGAAGATGTAACATCTTATTCTGATGGTTGGAAAGCTGTTTTCAGGCGGAAAAACATGGGCTTTGTTTTTCAGCATATTAATTTGCTTCCTAACCTCAATGCTTTAGAGAACGTGATGACTCCTCTTATTTGTCATGATGTTGATCCAAGAGACTATAAGGGTGCAGCTCTTGAGTTGCTGGATCAGTTGGGATTGTCGGAACGAGCCTATTTTAATGTGGAGCAACTTTCAGGTGGACAGCAACAGAGGGTGGCGGTTGCAAGGGCGTTAATAACTGAACCAAAAATTATTGTTGCTGATGAACCATTGACTTTTGTAGATGAAGCTTCAGCTAAAACAATAACTGATTTTTTTGTAAAACTCAGAAATGACGGAAGAACCATACTAATTTCAACTCATGCAACCAACTTGGCAAAATTGGCAGATAAAACCTATCTGGTTACAGACGGAAAAGTAATAGATTCATATTAAAATTATGATATCTGAGGAGTGCAAGTTTTTGTTTAATATCGTTAAGACTTGATTGTTTTCTTAATAATTTCTCTTTTAGCTTCTTTCTCTTCTGTTCTGTATGGGCCTAGACAACTGGATGAAGTAACCTTGCAGAGAAGCCTAACTGAAGGGATTAGCCACGGTCAATACTCCAGTCACCACAAAACTGAAGTTAAGATTGAGTCCATTATCAAAGCCTTGTTGACCTCTTAATAAGTCGGAGAAAATTTTGTTAGATAATTAATAGAGAGGAAGTATTGTTGAAAACTTGTTGAAAGTCTACAAAGATAGTAGGATACGCGAAATCAAGAATTGCCACTTGGAAATGCAGATAGCCCTTTGTTGTATCTTCCATGCAACCACATTGTTTTTAATACTATATTTTTAAGATAACTGTAACTGTTTATTAAATAGTTATCGAGGTATCGATGACTAAAAGAGCGGAGTGAAAAATATGGGTACCCAAAAGAAAATGTCTAGACGTAAATTCTTAAAAATTGCGGGATTGGCGGCAGGTGCCGCTGGAGCTGGCGTAGTAGCGGGAACATTAATATCCGAAACACTATTGAAAGAACCCCAAAATTCTTCAGCCCCATCTTTAGCTGGAAATCCAGAATTTTATCAAAGTAATTCCTTGCGAAAGTTCATTCAACCATTACGTGGCGTTTTTCCGCTTGATCCAAATGGAATCCCTGTAGCTATCCCAGATGGAACAACTGGTCTGGGAGGCGCGCTTCACTATAAAATTGATGTGGAACAATATTCTGACACGCTTCATCCATACCTTGGTCAAACAACTTTACGCGGCTACAAACCTCAAAACACTCTCGGTGGAACAGTAGCACAAAGGCACCTTGGCGGAATTATAGTAGCGCAAAGAGGAACACCAATACAAATAACATTTACAAACAAACTTAGCGGTACCCATCCAATACCAATTGATCAATCAATTATGGGCGCTGACTTGGGTCCAAATCGAATTGACACACATCTCCATGGAGGATTGGTTCCATGGATAAGCGATGGCGGTCCCCATGCATGGTTTGACTCAGCTGGTAATTACGGTCAAAGTGTTTCCCTTTCAATGTACAAAATATTGAATCCTAATTTGGTTAATGGTCAAGCTGAACATTATTATCCTAATGATCAAAGTGCACGCTTGTTATGGTATCATGATCATTCTTTGGGTATTACGCGTCAGAATGCTTACGTTGGAATAGCCTCTGCTTACATTATTAGGGATACTTTTGAAGCTGGTTTGAAAAGTCAAGGCCTGCCTGAATTTATAGAGAAAGGTGGGAATGAAATCCCAATTATAATACAAGATAAAATCTTCGTTGATAGCTCAACTATCGATAATATAGATCCCACCTGGGAAGGCCTGAAAACTACGGGCAGTCTATGGTATTCACACATATACAACCCAGATCGTTGGACACTAACCGGAAAAGCACCTTCGGATCCATCAGTTATTCCAGAGTTCTTCGCTGACACAATGCTTGCTAACGGATTGGCCTACCCAGAAGCCACAGTGGAAGCCCGAAGATATCGAGTGCGTGTTCTTAATGCCTGCCAAGCCCGCTTCTTAAATCTGCAACTTTACGTTGATGATGGCAGCTCAGACAGTATCACGCTTGACTCAGCGTATAACCCAACAAATGCAAAAGGTCCAGACTTTCTTGTTCTCGGCACAGAAGGCGGTTTCCTGCCTCATCCAGTCTCTGTTCCTTCCAACGCACCCTTCGACCCAACAACTTTTGGAGGAAGCCTAATCACTGCTCCAGCGGAACGTTGGGATCTGATAATTGACTTTAGTGGTTATGCTGGGAAAAGCGTGGTACTTTACAACGACGCTCCTGCCCCATTTCCTATGGGAGACCCACTCAATGACTATTTCCCAGGAGCACCCAATAATCCAACTAATACAACAAAAGGATTTGGACCAAACACTAGGCAAATTATGAGATTCAAAGTCATTCCAGCAACCTCTGTCGACCCACAATTACATATCTCACCAGCCACAGACCTGACTACGGGTAACGATCCCCTGCCACATCCATTGCAAGATACAACACTTCCCTCAGGCGTACCTGTCAGAAGATTAACGCTCAACGAGACGAGTGATGCCTCAGGCAGATTGATCCAATTTCTTGGAACTGATTCACCACCAGCTAATTTAGGTCAGGGTTTCGGCAGAGCATACGTGGATGCGACGACAGAAACTGTTAAGGCAGGAACCACAGAGATTTGGCAAGTGATAAATTTGACAGGTGATACGCATCCAATTCACTTTCACCTAGTTAATGTACAAATTATTTCTCGACAAGCATTTGACGCTAACAACTACAAGGGTGGGGCGCCTACTCTTCAAGGTACAGCTCGACCGCCTGAATTTTATGAGCAAGGATGGAAAGAGACCGTCAGAATGAACCCTGGTGAAGTCACAACAGTGCTTATGACGTTCAAGCTTCCAACTGTTCCATTTGCTATACCGGCAAGTCCACGTACAGGCGGACACGAATACGTATGGCATTGCCATATTTTGGAGCATGAAGAACACGACATGATGCGGCCTTTGGTGGTTAATCCATAGCATCTTCATAAGAAAAAAAGCCCTCAATGAAGGAAGACTACGATTCTTCTCTTCTTTTTTTTGATACTTTTTCTAGACCTTAATTATGCAGGAAATAAAACATAGTTTTTCATCAAATTAATTTGATTTGTGAATATTTTATTGTTTCTTCCGGCCCAATGGATTAGAAAAAATTTGGTATGGTGCGTTGGATTGTTTTAATGCAAAATATTTTCGTGACTTTAAGGCTCCAATACTCACAATAAGACACTCGTTTTCAAAATCGTTGAAATATTATTAAAAATACGTATTAACTATTACATCACACTATAGATTTTGAACAAATTAATGGTAGTATTATTTTTTTGGTTTTCAAGCTAAAGAATTGCTGTAGTAAAAAGTACATAAATTTTAATATATTTGATGTTGCATAAACCTTAGTAGGTTGTAGGTTTTTAGTATGTCCGAAGATCAAAATTCTAGTAATTCTGAGAAATCAAGTCGCCGCGATTTTTTTAGAAAGGGCTTCCAAAAAACTACATTGTTAGTAAACACGGCAGAAGTAGGTGTTAACGGTGCACCAAAAAAGAAGGTTCTTGGACATAGCACAGCTATGTCGAGACGTAATTTCGTAAAGATTGCATCTGTTGCCACCGTTGCAGCTGGAGTTGTTTTGGCTGTTGGTTTACCGAAAATTGGGTCTGACAAAAAAGACACAACTTTGAATTATAAAGGCAAAGTTACTCCAAATGATCGGAAACTCGCCGTAATATCCAAACCTGCTGGAGTAGCTCCAACAGTAGTTGCTGCACCTGGAGGAACTCCTGATTATTTTGGAACAACCCCCAACTACGCAAATAGTCCACAACCTACAGTATTAGCCAATTCTCCCTCAACCATTGGTACCTTAACTGGTATCACCTTGCAGAATGGTGGATCAGGATATACCACCCCTGCTGTTATCCTCACAGGGGGCGGAGGCACAGGAGCCGCCGCAGATGCCCATGTTTCGAATGGCTTAATCAGAAGCTTAACGTTGACAAATGCTGGAACTGGTTATACTTCAGCACCGACAGTCTCAATACGAGACCCCAGTCCACGAGCTACAGGTGCTCTGGCAGTTGCAACTTTCGCAAGTTCAGTCTCAACAATCACCGTTTCTGGTGGTATGCGAAAATTTGTTGATACTTTGGCTGGTCTAGGATCAGGAAATCAAAATAACTTGCATCAATACCTTCCAGTTGCTGTGGCTGATACTACTACTTTTCCTGGGTCAGATTACTACGAAATAGAGCTACGTCAATACGATGAGCAAATGCATTCTGACCTTCCAGTGACAAGATTACGTGGTTACGTTCAAGTTCGCAATGGAGTTGATGTTGCACCAATTCATTACTTAGGTCCAATTATTGTTGCGTCACGCAATAGACCTGTACGAGTGAAATTTACTAATAAACTCCCAACACAAGCAGGCGGTAATCTATTCATACCGGTTGACACTACTTACATGGGTGCTGGGGCAGGACCTAACGGTGGCAGTTTCACGCAGAATCGAGCAGCCGTTCACCTGCATGGTGGGAATACAATTTGGATAAGCGATGGGACTCCTCATCAATGGACAACTCCCGCTGGTGAAACCACTTCTTACCCGAAGGGTGTGAGCGTTCAATATGTTCCTGACATGTGGTTTGTCAATGGAGCAGTAGTTCCAAATACAGTTGGTCAAACAACACCGCCGGTAGGTGGAGCTACTAATAATCCGGGTGCGGGTTCACTTACATTCTTCTACAGTAACCAGCAAAGTGCCCGACTAATGTTCTATCATGATCATGCCCTGGGCATTACAAGGCTTAACGTTTATGCTGGCATGGCTGCAGGTTATCTCCTAACAGATCAATACGAACAAGATTTGATTGCAGGTACAAACGCAGCAGGCGCTAATCCGACTCACTTAAACCCGTTGCCGAACGTAGGAATACCGCTAATCATACAAGACAAGACTTTTATGGATACAGCAAAAATTGCCGCTCAAGACCCAACATGGAATTGGGGCGTAACTCCGGGTACACCTCACGGTGGCGATCTTTGGTGGCCTCATGTTTACATACCCAATCAGAATCCATATGTCCCCAGCGGTGCAAACGCCATCGGTAGATGGGATTACGGACCTTGGTTCTGGCCGCCTTTCACTGGTTTGCAATTCGGGACAGTAAACAACCCCTACTACGACCCTATCAACGCACCTTGGGAACCGCCAGTGATACCGGGGACTCCAAATCCATCAGGGACACCTGAGTCTTTTATGGACACTCCGCTTGTAAATGGAACGGCTTATCCTAAGCTTAACGTATCACCGGCAGTCTATAGGTTCCGCATACTTAATGCTTGCAACGATCGTATGCTCAACTTACAACTTTACGTGGCCACCGGTATACTTAACTACATATCCATAGCCAACCCAGGCACCGGATATACAACAGCTCCCACTGTCTCAATCACAGGTGGCGGCGGAACAGGAGCTACAGCCGCCTCAACCATAAGCGGCGGAGTTATTACAGCAATTACAGTTACCAATGTTGGCAGTGGTTACACTTCAGCCCCTACAGTAACTATAGCGCCTCCTGCAGCAGGCACCACTGCAACCGCAGCAGCAACAATTTACACTAGCTTAACTGAAGTGGGTATGCTTCCTGCAAACGCTACAAATTGGCCTGCAGACACCGTTGTAAGTCAATCGCTAACTATCGATTCTCATTATCCAACTCCGGACGGAAGAGCAGGTGGCTTCCCTGACCCAGCTACAAGAGGTCCAGCGATAATCCAGATTGGAACGGAAGGCGGTTTCCTTGCAGAACCAACAATAATAGCCAACAGACCAGTTGGCTATGACTACAACCGAAGAAGCGTCACAGTGCTAAATGTCTTGGAACACGCACTTTTCATGGCGCCTGCAGAACGAGCTGACGTTCTAATTGATTTTACCAATTTTGCCGGTAAAACTCTGATTCTCTACAATGATTCGCCTGCGCCAGTGCCTGGCTTTGATCCGCGTTTAGATTATTTTACAGGTGATGGCGATCAAACCTCAACTGGTGGCGCATTAAACACAATTCCAGGCTACGGACCAAACGTTCGAACTATAATGCAGATTAACGTAGCAGGTACCACATCAACGGCACCGCCTAATGACTATAATCCAACACTATTTGCAAACCTTCAAACTGCTTTGAGAGCTCTATTTCCGTTGAGCCAGGATCCAATAATCTGCCCGCAATCAGCCTACAACGCAGCCTACAATGGGAACTTCACAAGCAACATCAGTGCCTATGTAGCGATACAGGATACAACTCATGTGATCACTCCAATAGGTCAGACTACACCAGTCACAATGCCAATTCAACCAAAAGGTATCCAAGAACTCTTCACTCTCGACTACGGACGAATGAATGCCATATTGTCGTATGAGGTACCTAATACTACAGGCACCAACCAAACCACGATCATTCAAGCCTACATCGACCCTCCAAACGAATTAATAGCAAACTCTAGCCGCTCAACACTTATCGGAGCATTGAATGATGGAACACAAATCTGGAAGTTCACCCACAACGGAGTAGACACCCATGTCATGCACTTCCATCTCTTCAACGTACAAGTAGTAAACCGTGTCGGTTGGGATGGAGCAATAAGACCCCTTGAACCCAATGAATTAGGCTGGA
>Ga0114951_10005689_pt1 | contig 11381 bp, 8 predicted proteins | sample AM7aDNAmetaG_FD_88677 | JGI IMG/M metagenome (GOLD analysis project Ga0114951, IMG submission 88677) | Freshwater microbial communities from Finland to study Microbial Dark Matter (Phase II) - AM7a DNA metaG | ecosystem: Environmental > Aquatic > Freshwater > Lake | place: Finland: Lake Alinen... | reverse complement strand
TTCAATTATATTTTTCTCTTTATTCATACTACAAAAATACTAATATTTGTGGGTACACGGTAGCTGCCGGTAGGCAGGGAGTGTCTGGAGTTATGGCTGTCATTGTTTCACTGTGGAGGCTTGTGAGAGGTGGGTGAAGTCCTGCCGGTAAGGCTCTAATGTAAATTGCAAATTGTGGCCTGTCTGCTGCAGCCTACTACGGGCTGAAATTACTTTCCATCTTTATTTTAAAAACTTAATTGTTCTTTCTTCATTACTCTCATCTCTCACACTGAGTATATAAAATCCTTTAGCCAATGTCCGTGTGTTAATTTGTATGTTGTTGGTTCCGGCATCCACATTTTGGTTTAAGAGAAGCGACTCTTGTCCCAGCATATCAAGTATTCTCAGTTGTATTTGTTGAGCTTTGGTTGTGGTGAAAATTAAAGTTGCATAATCAAGCACTGGGTTGGGATACACACTCATCTGAAAAGCATCGGGATGGTCCTCTATTGAAAGCGGACTAAATTCGTTTATAGTTGTGTTTGTTGCTATAGGCGCATTATAATCGAAATAAATATAGGCTGTGTTTTTAATTTGTGTACCGGCAGTTAAACTTCCTTTGGGTTTAATTTTATATTGTACAAATCCCTTAGAACCTGGTTCATCAGTACTGCTATCTGGCAGCATAATATTGGGGAAACGGAATGTAAGCACTTTGCCTGTTAATGAAGCTATATTGTTGTGGCTGTAGTTTGTGACTTTAAAGGTCTCCAGATCAAAGTTATTGCTTAGTGTGTCAATTAAAAAAATATTGTTTGCAGGCGCGGTGCCTGTATTTTGAAAGTGAATGGTATAGGTAAAATAACCATCATATCCGGGAAGCACATTAACCGGATATACTTCTTTCATATTAGGGTCATGAGAATTCACAACCAAATAGCAATATTGATATGTATTGTTGTTTATATTATTATCGCCGACAATAGGTGTAGTAGATACATTGACACAAATCATATCTCCTCCCTGCGCTGTTGTATCTGTTTTAAATATCAAACCAAAATCATGCGAGTTGTTTATACTACCAAAATCAGCAATAACATAAGTAAATACGTTGCCAGATGCCGAGGGCGTAAGTGCTCCTATAGTAGGACTGATGTATGTTACCGGACCTGTTACAGTAACTACTATTTGGCCACTCACGCCTGCCCCACAATTTAAGTTGTACCAATGGCTCATTTTTCCGGCAATAATTTTTAAAGTATGTTGCCGGCCTGGAAAAACCCACCCATTGGCTACCACAGACTGAACGCCAACATCAAATCCTGGTTTGCAAGTAAAAGCAAAATTTACATCCGTTGCCAAAGGGTAGGCAGTGGTTGTGGTAACAATAGAGTCAACACCAGGATGTGGACATTGTGCAGTAAAAGGTACTCCATTCGTATCAATAACAACTACGTGATTACCAGCGGGTTGTACAAAGTTATAAACGCCATTAGAAAGCGAATACATCTGTGCTAAAAGGTTATTATTGTTATCGTATAGTTTTAAAGGAATATTGACCAAGCTGAGGTCTCCGGAATCTTTCAAACAATTGGTATTATTGTCTTTATAGGTATAGCCTGTTATACCATTTGTGCTGATGCATCCATTTGGATTATTTACCGAATCTCCTAGCATACAAAGAGGATAAGCCAAGTTAGTAGAATCCATTGCGACAATATAATTAGGTAAACAAGTAAATGAATTTGAGTCAATATTAAACCAGCCTACCCAAATAGAATCAGGAAAAACAGGAAAGCAGGAAATATTGTTGTTATTACAAAATAAATATTGCAAAGAATTAGGCAAAGCAGGAAGACTCGTTAAGTGATTATTGGTACAGCTTATTTTTTCTAAAGAATTGGGTAAAACAGGAAGAATCGTTAACTGATTGGAGTCGCAAAATAAACCGACTATGGAATTGGGCAAAGATGGGAGACCCGTTAATTGATCGTTTGAACATGCTAAAAAGTACATTAAATTAGGCAAAGCAGGAATACTCATTAATGGATTATGGCTGCAGTCCAACCAATCCAATGAATTGGGCAAAATAGGAAGACTTGTTAACTGATTATTATTACATACTAAATTTTGTATGGAATTAGTTAATGTGGGAAGACTCGTTAGTTGATTGTGGTCACACCTTAAATCCCAAATGGAATTGGGCAATGCAGGAAGACTTGTTAACTGATTATAGGAGCATATTAATTGCAAACTCAGTTGAGAATCGGGCAAAGCAGGAAGATTAGATAACTGATTGTTGGTGCATTCTAACCAATATAAGGAATTGGGCAAGGTCGGAAGATTTGTTAGTTGATTGTTGTCGCAGATTAAAACTTGCATAAAGTCTGGCAAAGCCGGAATACTCGCTAATTGGTTGTCCCAGCACCCTAATTTTTTTAAAGAATTGGGCAAAGGCGGAAGATTTGTTAACGGATTGCTGCCACACCATAATTCAGATAGAAAATTGGACAAAGCTGGAAGAATCGTTAACTGGTTGTGTTCACACGCTAATTCTAATAGAGAATTGGGCAAGGCAGGAAGGCTCGTTAACTGATTATAAGTGCAGTATAAAGCATGAAGAGAATCTGGTAAAGACGGAAGGCTCGTTAACTGATTAGAGTCGCAAAATAAATTTAATATGGAAAGGGGCAAAACAGGAAGGCTTGTTAGTTGATTGCTGTTGCATCGCAAATTGTTCAGGGAATTAGGCAAAATAGGAAGATTTGTTAAATGATTGTTATAACAATACAAATTCTGTAGATGAGTAAAGTATTCTATACCAGTTAAATCTGAAATATTGTGATAGGAAACATTTATAATAGTTTCGTTTATAATGTTATTGCAGGTAATATCCATTTGATTGCCACTCATACAAGAGGGATAATTGGTATTGAGCCATGCAGCGAAATGGGTATCAGGAATGGTTACATACGTTTGGGCTTTTGTGTAAAGGGTTGTGCAAAGGAACAGGGTAAATAAAGTATATTTTAATTTCATGGCTTGAATATTAAGGTAATGTTTTAAAAAGTTTTTTTGCCTACGCTATCTCTTTTTCCCATTTTGGCAAGCTCAACGCAACGCCTAAAAGGCAAACCCACCCTAAGGTTGCGCTGGATTCCTCCTTTAGTGGGAAGGGGGTTGCGAGGGCTGATTTTCATATTTGCAATTATTATCCATGTTTGGGTAAAACAAAATTTCTTTATAATAAATTAATAAATCGGTTGTATAAAGATACTGATTTTTTTACCCAATACCCATATATAATTAATTTAATTTTGGAAACAGCAGATGCATATAGCCCGTAGATTTGTTGTATGCAACAAATTTACGAGCTAACGACAATTCTTAAATTAAAAATCGTTAATCAGTGTTCTGCGTTAGACATTCAGAATTTTTTAATTGTCTTCATTACATATTCAATCTTCTCTTCCTCTCCCCACTGCCCATCTATCCAATGGATAACAAACCCTCGTTTTTCCATACGCCTGAACCATGTCATCTGGCGTTTGGCAAACTGATGTATGGCGGTGTTGAGCAGCTTTACCATTTCATCATATGCTAACTCACCGCATATATACTGAGTGATGAACTTATACTCTAAGCCATAATATTTTAACGTTTCAGCAGTGATACCACTACTCAACAGAGAATGAACTTCATCTATCATACCATTCTCTAATCTTTGCTGCAACCTTTCTGTAATACATTTTCTGACGACCTCACGGGGATAGTTTATGCCAAAAATAATACTTGGATATGCTTTAGTGCCCGATAATGAGATTTTCTTTTCTTTGTAATAAGTTTCAATTTCAATAGCCCTGATAAGCCTTTCCCTCTCTGTTAAATCAGTTGTATTGTGAACTTTTTTTAACCCGGTTAATATTTCAACAAGCTCATTATATGTCTTTTGAGAAAGCTCTATGAGAAGAGGCTCATTAACAGGCACATTCATTAGGGTATATCCTTTTAAAACAGCTTCAATATACATTCCCGAACCGCCACAAAGGACAACTTCCCTTTTTCTTTCAGTAATTGAGTTAAAAGCTTTTTCAAAATCATTCACATATTCGTGTACATTGTATGCATACCCGGGTTCCACAATGTTTATAAGGTGGTAAGGAATTCCTTTCCCTTTTATTTTATATGCTGCCAAATCTTTGCCCGTGCCAATATCCATGTGTTTGTACACCTGCCTTGAGTCAGCACTGATGATTTCACCGTTAATCTTATCGGCAATTAAAACAGCCAGACGTGTTTTCCCTGTTGCTGTGGGACCTAATAATGTTATCATTTTATAAATCTTTATATTGCCATTCCAATTCTTTCATAGCCAGAAAATTTCTCACCTTATCAAGTTGTTGAATAGAAGAGCTTATGAAACTCAAATTTTCTATATTGAAAGACACTTCTTCTTTGTAAAAATAATCAAAAAAGTCTTTCAAGGCTTCTTCATCTGAAATTTTCAAAGTATCGTTCTTCCATTTTAAAAACTGCAGAATACGCAATCCGTCAATCTTCTGATGACAGGCTGCAACAAAAGAACCTGCCGTTTTCGTATTGTTTCTCAAGGAAGTCCATATATTTTTTTCATTAAGCTGGTTATGAATAAAAGAATCCAAGGGAGTATCAACATCTTTGTTGAACAATAGTCCGAACAGCTCATAAGTCTGCCGGATATCTTCAAATAAGCACCTGTGATATATAGGATAGCTTTCCCAATCGCCTTTCTGGCCTTTTATTAAGGCGGGACCTGTGCCAAAAAACACCCTGTCGGAATAACGGGTGGCAGGATACACTTTCTCAGCATTCCATGTTAATATTTTACCGGCTTTCCTTAGTTTCTGCAAGAAATAAAAGTCTTCCCCACTTTTTTTAGGTGTCATCCCCCCGATTTTCCGGTATGCAGACACAGGCAAAGCAATAGCAGAACCTAAGGCAGTAAATGTATATGGAGAGCCAATGTGCCATAAATTAAGTGCATAGCAACGCATATATATTTCGTACCTGAGAAGTGCCCTGTCTAAGTCGTCACCCCCTGTAAGACAATGATAATAAGGATTAGACAACGCCATCCTGTCGGGATGTTTTTTAAAAAGCTGTATTATGGAATTAAAATAATGCTCTCCAAAAACAGTATCAGCATCAGTACTCACAATAATATCCGATGGTGAAGCCACGGTATTGATTTCATCCATAATTACTTTGCGTGCCCAGCCCACACCCATGTCTTTGCCCTGCCAGCCCTTGCCACGGCTTGTCCTGTCAATAACATGAGCTCCTGCTTCTCTGAGTATAGCCATTACACGCGCATTGGCATGGCACACCTCCACTTTTAAAGTATTATTCCACCAGCTTTCCGGCTGATTGACACAAGCAAATAGTTTAAAATTGTGGTACGTTTGTTTTTGTATGGCTTCCAAACATCTGTTGACGACAAGCTCTTCATCCATGACAGGCAGAGCCACGTAAATTGTAATATCAGATGCTTGATGGGTTGACATAAATGCAAAATTAGGGAAAAAGAAGAAAATTTATTATTTAAAATATGCGCTCTCTTCTTAAATATTAAAAATAGTCCTATTAATAATAATTACCTTCTTCTTTTTTTATTTATATTTGTGCATAAAAAGAAATATTAGCAGTTAATTCTTTTGATTTTTTAATTTCTTACTTTTAAATAAAATGAATAAGAAATTTATTTATTTATTTTTACTATTTATTTTTGTCGGGGCTATCTGGTTCGGATGCAAAAAAGAAAAGGAAATTGAAGTCTCACTTTCAGGAGTAATTCAAAAGGGGCCATTTTTAAATGGTACATCTGTAACACTGTATGCTTTAAATAGCGAAGGAACTCAGACAGGTTCTAGTTATAATACCCAAACAACTGATAATTTAGGCTCATTTCAATTTACCAATGTTTCTTTAGGTTCAAACCTTGGATTAATAAAAGCAGATGGTTATTATTTTGACGAAGTAAAAAATCAAAACAGCTCATCACCTCTAACACTTTACGCTTTAAGTGAATTGAATTCAATTTCTACAATTAATATTAATATTTTAACTCATCTTGAGAAAGACAGGATATTGTATTTGATGAATAATGGCGTCACTTACACCTCTGCAAAAGCACAGGTTAAAAGTGAGATTTATTCTATATTTAAATTTAATTATCCTTCTCTAAATAATGCAGAAAATCTGAATATTACAGGAAGTAGTGAAGAAGATGCTATATTACTTGCAACTTCAATCATTTTTCAAGGAGCAAACAGGACTGTTTCTGAACTTAGCCAATTGATGGCCGACTTTATTGCTGATTTTAAAACAGACGGTATTATAAATAATACTTCTGTGGGTTCTGAATTGATTAATGATGCAAAATCTTTAAAATTACCTGTTATAAGACAAAATCTTGAGAATAAATATCAAGGGACAGCTATTCCAAATTTTGAAAAATACATTAATCGATTTATAGATAGTACTAACTTTGTTTTTACTCGTATTATTCAATATCCAGATTCAGGAGGCTTCTACCCCAATTTATTGAGTCATAATATTACTATATTTCCTAAAGCTCCTTTATATACAAACTCCGTTGGAATTTGTGCTATTCTACCAGAACATACAAGCTTAAGAGTTGTAATAGTGAATAGTTATGCGTTGTGGTTTGGATCTAATATGCAGCTTGAGCCCCCAAATTCATGTGGCGGGTGGCAATATACATTCCCAATGGGTGTTTATGATGATATAAGCACTGTGCAAACGGGTTTTGTTGAGTATTATCAAACATTGTTTTTAACTTGTGATTCTGTAGATACAGCTACAATTTATATATACGAAAATGGTGCAACTACCCCAACCCGAATTAAACATATTATTGGGCAATAAGATTGGAAAATTGGAATGTTGGAGTATTGGAATGTTTTGAGGATAAAGAAGTTTTTCCAATCTTCCAACTTTCCATTCTTCCATTTTTCCTTAAAAGGAAATCTATTTTTTTAAAGAGTCTTCGTTTAAGGATTCTAAAAACTCACCTACAGCCCCATAGATATAATCCAGATCATTATTGCTGATACAATAAGGAGGCATCAGATACAGAACGTTGCCCAGAGGTCTGATAAGAATTTTTTTATCCCTGAAAAAAACACTTATTTTTTGTCTTATTTTGTTTGTATATGTTGTTTCTTCGTCTGTTTTCAAATCAAGGGCCACAATGGTTCCTTGTTGACGAACATCTATTAAAGCATCGTGCGCTTTAATTGTTTTTACAAATTTGTTATGCTTTACTTCTATTCTTAGGATATTCTTTAAAAACGTTTTTCTCTCATATAAATCCATGCTGGCAAGAGCTGCTGAACAGGCCACAGGATTAGCCGTATAGGAATGTCCATGATACAATGTTTTATGCACATCATCATCAACAAATGCCTGATGAATAATTTCGGTACACGATGTAACACCCAACGGCATAGTGCCTCCTGTTATGCCTTTTGATAAACAAAAAATATCCGGTTTATACTTTAAAAAATCTGAAGCAAAAAAACGACCCGTTCTGAAAAACCCTGTCATCACCTCATCAGCTATAGTAAGGACATGATGTTTTTTACATAAGGCAATCATTTCATCAAGTACGGCAGCACCACACATCAGCATGCCACCCGCTCCCAACACAAGGGGCTCAAAAATAAAAGCTGCAACATCTTTTCTGATAAGTAGTTTTTTTAGTTGGCTTACAGCCTCTTTTTCTTTGTTTTTTACAGGTGTTTCTACCCTTAGAACTTCGAATGTTAAGTCTTTAAAAGGGGCTGTGAATATGCTCTCACCGCTTACCGACATGGCACCAAAAGTATCACCGTGGTAAGCATTTTTAAGAGCAATAATTTTGTTTTTTGTTTTCCCTTTATTATAAAAATATTGCAACGCCATTTTAACGGCTACTTCAACGGCAGTAGAACCATTGTCAGAGAAAAATATTTTATTCTGGTTTTCAGGCAAATGCCTCAGCAAGCGTTCTGCCAGTTCTATAGCTGTGGGATGTGTGAAACCGGCAAAAATAACATGATCTAACTGTTTTAATTGCTTATGAACTTTTTGGGCAATATATGGATGACAATGCCCATGTGTATTGACCCACCATGACGAAATAGCATCTATGTACTTATCGCCATTCTCTGCATATAAATAAGCTCCTTTGGCCTTTACAATTGGCAGGGGAAGCCCCGCCGTTTTAATATGTGTGTAAGGATGCCACAAGACCTTGGCATCTCTTTCGGTTAAATTGTTCATAATACAAATTTTATAGCTTTACAAAGATATTTAAAAGATGTCAGCCAAGCTATTGTTCCTTGAAACTTTATATGTTCTTCAGGTTGGTACTTGTTTTTTGAATGTCGAACACCGGACACTGATTAACGATTTTAGATTTTTCTAAATTTATTTTAAGCCTTTTTTAAAATCAATATTCGTTAAATGATGTTCGATATTCAATAATAACTTTAGCTCACTTTAAGTACTTTTCACACTGAGTGTCGAAGTGTAGGCACTTATAATTTCTTTTTATTAACTTTGCTTTTATAAACGTTATATCAAAAGATGTACAACTACCACACCCATACGCAATTTTGCGATGGTTCTGCTGAACCCGAACTATATATTTTCAGCGCTATTGAACAAGGGATGAAAGTGCTCGGTTTTTCTGCCCACGCCCCTGTATCTTTTGAAAATACATGGAGTCTGAAAACAGGTGATATAAGTAATTATTGCAAGCGTATTCAGGAACTTAAAAAACAATATTGCGATAAAATTATCATTCTCAATGGTTTGGAAATTGATTACATTCCCGATATTACCACTTCATTTGCCGAATTTATTAAAAACTGCAACCTGGATTTTACTGTAGGCTCAGTGCATTTGGTTAAAAGTATTCTTTCGAATGAACTTTGGTTTATCGACGGGCCTGAAAAAAATTATACTACCGGATTAAGCAATATATTTAACAATGAAATTGAGACAGCAGTGGGAGCGTATTTCAAGCAAATACAGGAAATGGTGTTCACACAACATCCCGATATTATTGGTCATGTGGATAAAATCAAAATGAATAACAAGAAAAGATTTTTCAACGAAGATGAAAAGTGGTATATCCGATTGGTTGATGATACTTTAAAAGTAATTGCTCAACATAACTGTATTGTTGAACTAAACACAAGAGGTGTTTATACCGGAAAATCGGATACTTTTTTCCCCTCAACTTTTATTCTGGAAAAATGTTTTATGTTGAAAATACCAATTATGATTAATTCTGATGCCCACAAGCCAGAACAGCTGACTTTAAAATATAAAGAAGCTGTGGGTTTATTGAAAGATATTGGATTTGAAAAACTATTTATTTTAGATAGAACAGGAAGAAAAGCTGTTGAAATTAATGAATATTTATAGCAATCAAGATAAAAGACAAAAGCGATGCCCTGAGCCAGCCGAAGGGTAAAAAGATAAAAGTGAAAGAGGGTATAAAGGTATAGGGATATAAGGGAATACCAGATCGTGTGCTGGGTGTCTGCTTTCTAAAGCTGTCGGGAAAGGAATAATAGGGTAAGGTTAGCAGAAAGATAAAAGTAAAGTCGGCAGTTGCAATCCACTAATCCAATCTGTTTTTTCATGCTTAATTGATAAAAAGTCATAACTCTCTTTTCATTAAAAAGAATTGCCAAATCACATACCGATCAGTCAATCAGTCTGAGTGTTCAGCAGTTAGGTCCTCTAACTTTAAGTACTTTAGTCACTTTAGTGCACTTTAGGCACTTCTAAAACCATCTTATAATGCCTGATACCTGCTTCAATAAAGGCATCCCCTTCTGTTTTAAACCCTACTCTTTGATAATAAGTAACTGCTTTTTCCTGTGCATGCAGGTAAATGGTTTGTCCTGTAGTTGAAACATCTGCCATTACCTTTTCTAGTAATTTACTTCCAATTCCCTTGTTACGGAATTTGGGTAAAAGAGCAAACCGTTCCAGTTTAATACCCTTTGGAGTCTGCCTCCAACGCGCCGTTCCAACAGCTGTTCCGTTGTAATAAAGAATGTAATGGGTAGCTTCCCCGTCATGGCCATCATATTCGAGTGTTGCATCAACATTTTGCTCTTCAACAAACACCTTTTGCCTAATGGCCATAGAGATAGCAGCTAAGGATTTGTCGTTATACTTAAACTTTACTATTCTAATCATTTGGCAATAATAAATTTTCCCATTGAAATTAAGTTTCCCCTATATATTTTATAGAGATATAATCCGGGTTTCATAGAAGAAATGTTCATTTTGTAACATCTGATACCGGAAGTAATGATATGCTCATCTACTAATATTTCCTTACCGACAATATCAGACAGGGTAATTTTTGTCACAGCGTTGATACAATCACTGAACGCAAAATTAATTTCACTGCTTGCCGGATTAGGGTAAACGGTGACATCAGGCTTCTCAGGCTTCTCCTCATTGATATGTACGGTAGTTTCAACCATATGGATATTATCAATCCAAACAGCAGAGTTCAACGTCGATGTCCCTCCATTCTCATCGATAAGTTGAAATTTGATAGTTTGTACACTGTTCTGATAAGCTGTTATATCAAATGATTGCTGCCCCCAGATTTGCATTACTGAGTCCATCCATAAATTATCCAGAACAATAGTTCCATTAATCAGCACCTGTATTTTATCTATATTGGGTGCTGAGCCGGAGTTATCTGATTTAAGAATTTTATAGTTAAATTCAATCTGGCCGGCATCAGGAGGTATGTAGAACCTGTCGTGGGTTCTATTGGTCTTTGTAGAATCAAGTAAAAGAAAAGTGCTGTCCTTAATGGCATTTCCTCCTCCTCCATGATAATACCAGCCCGGTATGGTTATAGTTTGCCAGTTGCCTCTGTCTAAATTACCGTTCACTATGCCATCGATAAAAAAATTAAAGAAAGGGTTCCTTTGTAGTCCTGTAACAGGGTTTCTGAAGGCACTCCCCCCTCCCAGCAGCGAAAAATAAAATCCATCGTGACTGCTGGTGTCTGTTATTGTGTTAGTGTACCAGTTGTGAACCTCCTGATGACCTATAGTGCCAAGATATGTAGGATAAGTACCGTCAACAACTCTTCCGTAAGCAAAAAAGAGTTTGTTCTGCCAGTAGTCATCGGCCCAGCCTATGCCGTTCCAGCCTTCAATACCGGAGGCAATAGAATCGGGGTTGCAATCCTGGTCCGAATAGGCCACGTACAGACCCCCATCATCAGGGTCGAGATAGGTAACCTGTTCTACAGGATAACCGGCCACCAGAAGTCTTTCAACAGCTTCGCTATTTACCACGCTACCCCT
>Ga0114951_10005688_pt1 | contig 11382 bp, 11 predicted proteins | sample AM7aDNAmetaG_FD_88677 | JGI IMG/M metagenome (GOLD analysis project Ga0114951, IMG submission 88677) | Freshwater microbial communities from Finland to study Microbial Dark Matter (Phase II) - AM7a DNA metaG | ecosystem: Environmental > Aquatic > Freshwater > Lake | place: Finland: Lake Alinen... | reverse complement strand
CGGTGGTGATCCAATCCACGTCCACCACGCCGTCGCGCGTGACCGGAATCAATTTGGCGCGCTTGCCGAAATAATGTTTTGCCGAATCATGCACGCATGGATGTTCGATGGCGGAAATCCAAATCTCACTTTTTTCATCCAGCGTTTTAGAGAAATGGTGCGTGACCATGTTGTTCGCCTCGGTCGCGCCGCTGGTCCAGATGATGTCGAGCGGATGGCAGCCGAGATACGCCGCCAGTTTTTCTCGCGCATCGGCGAGCGCAATGCTCGCGCGCGTGCCGGCCTGGTGCATGGACGACGGATTGCCGCCGATCTTCTCGGTGACATTGAGCCAAGCTTCGCGCGCCTCACGCATCACGGGCGCGGTGGCGTTGTAATCGAAGTAAATCATCGGCCTTAAATGATAATTGAGCGTCTGTGACTGGCGAGAATTTTAATCGGGCGGTTTAAATCCTATGGCGTCTCCCGGACGCGATAGAACTGCCAAGGGCGGTTGGTTGCGGAGCTGTCGACGACGGAAAACGAGTTGCTGGCACTCCAGTTGGTGCTGACAGCGCTCCAGGCGACGAGGTTGGTCGAGGCTTCCACAACATTTGTGCGTCCCGGCACAACGCCGGTGATGTTCAGCCGGAAGGCGCCATTGGTCACTAGGCCGGCGGGATTGATGGCGAAACGCGTGAAGAGGTCACTCAAGTCGGTGGCGTTGGCCGCGTCACCCAGCCAGGGCGACACCCCGAAAATTTCCTGCATCGTCCGCAAAAACGAGCTGTGGGTGTAATGAAGGCTGTTGAAATAGCCGCCGCCGCGCGCCTGTGGTGAAAGCAGAATCATGCCGATCGGCCCGTCGCTGCCGCCTCCCCCTTCATCCCAGGTGATGAACACGGCGCCGTTATTGGAATACGCGGCGGAGTTGAGGATCTTGGGAACCCGGCTGGCGAGCCAGTCATCAATCTGCCGCACCGGATTATTCTGCGGCGCGCAGGAGTCATGGCCGTCGTCGCATAGGTTGGGGGTGATGAAATTATAGCGCGCGACGGAATGCTTCGTGAGGTCGCCCGCCAGTTCGGTGTAGGGCCGGTTGTGCGCAATGCCATAGGCGTCCGTCGCGCTATTGGTGCCCGTCATGTCATCAAAAAAGACGAACGGGTTGTGCTTGGGGGCGTAACCATTGACGGCGGTCAGCGGCACGACCAGGCCCGTGATATCCTCCTGATACGATTTCCACGAGACGCCCGCGCGGCGGAGTTGTGCGGCCAGGTGATTCGTGGAGTTCTGGTGGTTCGAGGAGGGGTTGTTGTCATTCAAGACGCCAAAATTGGTTCCCGCCTCGAGCCAAAGATAATTTGGTTCGCTCGGATGCAGGCCGGGCGGATTGTAATACTGTGAGCAATACGACGCCCGCGGCAGCAGCGTTCCATTGATGAACGGCGCATCCGTGCTGCCTTTGTAGGAAGACCAGTTGTGGTTTTCAAGCAGGATGACGAACACGGTTTGCACCGGCGGTAGATTGCCAGCGTGAACCACGGTCGACCAGGTTAGTGCCGCCAGAATAAGTCGCAGTGGCATCATTTCGCAGGCAAGCTAACTTGAAACGTCGGGAAGTAAAGCGGTCCTCAATTGCCGGCCCGGGCGATCACGGCGCGCAACACTTTGCGATGCGCGCTGGTGAAGGCCAAATTCTTCAGCCGCGCGGACGTCTGCCAGATGCCGCCGTTCTCTGCGGGAGCGTTTTTTAACTGGACGAAGAACGCTTCCAGCGTGATGCGGTAGCGCGTGATGGAATGCTTCACGATGCACAGCCGCTCCAGATTTTCGGAACGCGGGTCGTTCGCCGGCAGCGCGGCGAATTCAGCCCAGAACTCCTGCGGTTCACAGAGCCGCACTCCGACTTCGACGTTGGGGAATTCCCACAGGTGAGCGTTTACGACCTGAGCCGGTCTTTGGCGGACGAGGAACTTCCCGCCATGTTCGACCACGAACGCGACGAATCGCCGGGCTGTGGCGGCCTCGCGCTTGCCGAGATTGGGCAATTCCGCCGTGCGGTTTTCCTTGAACGCGACGCAGAGCTTCTTGACCGGGCAAATCAGGCATTGCGGGTTGCGCGGTGTGCAGATGAGCGCACCGAGTTCCATGAGCGATTGGTTGAGGTGGGAACAGGTTTCCTTTTGGGTGTGGCGAGACTCCGTCGAGCCGTGACTTTTAATTTGGGCTCGACGGAGTCTCGCCCCACCAATCTCACCAGCGATTGAAACCAGTGCTTCCGCAAGTTGCCAGAGTTTTGCGTTGGCTGCTTTCTCCTTCGGGTTATCCGCGATGCCAAAGATGCGCGTCAACACGCGGATGACGTTGCCGTCGAGAATCGGCTTGGGCTGGTTGAAAGCAATGCTGCATATCGCGCCAGCGGTGTAACGGCCGATGCCGGGCAAAGCCAAAACCTCGTCAAAATTCTCCGGGAATTTTCCGTCATGGTGTTTCACGATGGCCTGCGCGGCCTTCTGCAGATTGCGAACCCGGGTGTAGTAGCCGAGGCCTTCCCACAGCTTGTGGATTTTGGCCGAAGGCGCTTTCGCGGCGGCTTCGATGGTCGGCAGTTCGCGCAGCCAGCGTTCCCAAAAGGGAATCACGGTTTTCACCTGCGTCTGCTGCAGCATGATCTCGCTGACCCAGATCGCGTAAGGATCGCGCGTGCGCCGCCACGGCAGGTCGCGGGCGTTGGCGGCGAACCAGTCCAGCAAAAGCGGGACCAGCCGTTTTGATTTCGGATTTCGGATTTCGGATTTCGGATTTTGACCCATCAGCTTGCGGAGTCTAAGGCAAGCGCCTACGATTGGGAAAATTTTTTGTGAAGCCGCTTACCATTTATACTTCCAAACTGACCGACGAACAGGCGTCGGCGCTGCTGGCCGCCTTGCAGGCGCGCAACTGGAAGCCGCGCACCGTGCCGTATGCGCGGTTCGCGTTTGAATCGGACAGGACGAATATCGTTTTTTACGAGAGCGGCAAGCTGGTGGTGCAGGGGAAAGGGACGGCGGAATTTGTGGAGTTCGTGCTGGAGCCGGAAATCCTCAAGGAGGTTAAGCTGGGTTACGAAACCATTTTGAATCCCGACCTGCTCCTGCCGCGCATCGGCGTTGACGAAAGCGGCAAAGGCGATTTCTTCGGGCCGCTGTCCATCGCGGGCGTTTATGTGAACGAGAACGTCATCAACGCGTGGAAAGACATCGGCATCCGCGATTCCAAGAACATTTCCAGCGACAAGAAGATTGCCGAACTCGCCGAGAAAATCCGCAACACGCCCGGCTGCGTGACGGATTGCGTTGTCGTCGGCAACGAGGCATACAACCGGCTTTACACGAAGATGCGGAGCGTGAACACGCTGTTGGCGTGGGGTCACGCGCGCGTGATCGAAAATCTGCTTGGCAAGCGTTACCAGATGAACCCGCCGCCGGTGAAGGCCATCAGCGACCAGTTTGCCGCGAGCAAGAGCGTGATTGAGAAGGCGCTGATGAAGGAGGGTAAGGAACTGCAGCTCGTGCAGCGGCACAAGGCCGAAGAAGACATCGCCGTGGCGGCGGCCTCGATTCTGGCGCGCGACGGGTTTGTGAAAGGCCTGGCGAAACTGGAACAGGATTTTGCCATGAAACTTCCGAAAGGTGCGAGCGCGGCGGTGGACGCGGCGGCGAAGAAGTTTGTGGAGGAACGCGGCGCGGGCGAGCTGGGGAAAATTTCCAAGCTGCATTTCCGCACGGCGCTGCGGGCGCAAGGTCTGCCCGAGCCGCCGAAGACGGAGTGGCGGAAAAAACTTGAGTGACATTGCGAACCTATTTGATTAATGCCATGTATTTGCCTGCGATTCGACGGAGATTGCTTTCAAGAATCCGCTGGGGCTATCGTTTGCTCCAATTGATTTCGTGGGGCTTTGTTTTTACTGGTCCGGTTTTTATTTTTTGCGCTATTAATGACGACTATCGCTACGGGCCTTCCCTGCACTGGCCAAAAGTTTCTGGCGCAGTGATGCAATGCGAAGAGGTATATCACAGGAGGTATAGAAATTCCTTTTACTCTGTTGAGGTCACCTATACTTACATCGTCAATGAACAGCATCATGTTGGACGCCGAATAGCCCTTTGGAGTCCGGATTTGCATGGTAAGCAGACGGGAGAGTTTGTGTCCGCACATCCGGTTCATTCGACGGTTGATGTTTATTATAATCCACAACAACCAGATATTGCTGTGCTGATTCCTGGGCCAGATGAATTGGGTAAACGAATTTTTATCTGGTGTGGCAGCATAATTTCTATCTTAGGGTTATGGATTATTTTTAGGTTGCGAACGAGGCGTGTCGCTATGAGGTTAGCGAGGGAATTGGCGAAGTTTTCTAAGAAAGGTGCTACGCGCGTAAGAATTGCCAGAACCGCCGAAGACGGAGTAGCCAAAAAATAATCTATGACCAAAGCCAATTTCATGGGACTGCCGGGGTGCGCGTTGCGCCGCTTGCTTCACCCACCGAAACAGCATACTTTGCCAGCATGAGCACGCAGGAAATTCTGCTTGAGGAAATCAAACATCAGCCGGAGCCGGTGTTGCGCGAACTCCGCCAGTATCTTGATTTCCTGAAACGCCAGCGCGCGCCGGAAGCGCCGATGGACAGTCTTGTCGCGGACACTTGGGAAAAACTGGGGCCGGCACCGGACGTGGACTATGACAAGCTTTAGTCGCGGCGACGTGGTGATTGTAGATTTGGGCATGATGGCCAAGGTGCGGCCGTGCGTGGTGGTTTCCGTCAGCAAGCCCGACAGTCAACGCAATATGTCCGTGGTCGTGCCAATGACGACGGAGATTCGCGGCGGCGAATGTGAAGTCCCTTTTCCAAAACCGGCATGGCTTCGACAGGAATCCGTGGTGAACGTTTTGGGCATTGCTGGTGTGGATAATTCAAAGATCGAGCGGCGCATTTCGGCATTTCCTGCGCATAAAATCGTGGAGATTGAATCCGTGTTGAAGCGTTTGCTCGGTTTGTGAGTTAAAGTTTCGCCTTTTCTTCTACAGTTATCCCTTTGCCGAAAAGTTTGAGCCGGTTCACTTCGGCTGTTATCATGGCGCTAATGGCCAAACCCAATTTCATCGAATTGCCGGGCTGCGAGCCGATCCCCATCATCTTTGAGGATCGCTCGGTGCTGGCGATTGACAAGCCGCGCGGCTGGATGCTCGTGCCGGATTCGTGGCGGAAGACGAACTGGAATTTGCAGACGGCGATTGATTCTTCCATCCGCGCGGATGATTTCTGGGCGCGCTCGCGCAATCTGCGCTATCTCCGGCACGTCCACCGGCTGGATGCGGACACGAGCGGCGTGATGCTCTTCGCCAAAAGCGAGGGGGCGATGCGCGCGATGGGCGAGATGTTTGAGTCGCGGCAGATGGAGAAAACTTACTTAGCCGTGGTCGAGGGCGCGCCACGCGAGAAAGAATGGACTTGTGGACTGCCGATCGGACCGGATCCGAAAAACTTCGGCAAGATGCGGGTGGACAACACGGAGGAGGGCAGGGAAGCGGAGACTCATTTCCGCGTTCTGTTGAGCAACGAGCGGTTCACGTTGATCGAGGCGAGTCCGCTGACGGGGCGCACGCATCAAATCCGCTTACACCTCGCCGAGTCGGCCAGTCCGATCATGTGCGACGAGATATATGGTCGCGTGGAAAAGGGTTTTCGGCTGGGGCTGCGTGCGGTGCGACTGGCTTACAAGGACACGTTTACGCGTCGGCCGGTGACCATCCTTGCGCCGGTGGAATCGTTCCTGCATGAGTTCGGGTTCAAACTGACGCCAGAATTGCAGTCGGCCAAGTGGGTGCGCCGGGCGTTCGTGCCGAAAGAAAAGAAAGAGGCGGTGCCGCAGAACCGCCCGGATAAAACTCACGGCGATACGACGCGATAGAAGCGCGTGCGGAAATTGGTCGCGGTGTGGTCGGTGAACGTGAGCGAACTGATGACGGCGGTGAAGTTGGTGAGGTTGACCCATGGAACGGGGCTGCCTGATAGGTTCGTCGTCGCCTGGATGTGGTAGCTGAAGTTGGTCGTCAAAGTGAGGTTGAATACGAATCCGCCGGCCTGCCAGGACAGGGTCGTGCCGAATTGCGCAAACGCCGACGCCGTGTTGGTGGCTGTCACCGCCGCGCTGAATTCGCTGGTGTCGCCGTTGGCCGCGGTCGCGGTCGCGGTGATGGCTTGGCCGGCATAATTGCCGTTGTTGTTGGTGTAGGCGAAGGACGCGTGGCCGGAGCCGTCGGTCTTCACGCTGACTGTGCCGAGATAAAACTGGCCCTGCCCGCCGGCGGCGAGATTCCGATAAACATCAATGACGAAGCTGCCGCCGGGTGTGCTGATTAATTTCCCCTGAACGACGGTGCTGGTGGCGGAGCTGTAGGCGTTGTTGATGACGGGGGCATTTTGCAGATCGTTCGCCACGCCGGTCAAGTCGATGCCGAGCGCGCCGTTGCTGAAAATAGAATTGCCCCGGATGGCATTATTCGTCGTGCCGGCATCATACAACGCTACGCCGGGACCGCCGGCAAAGGCGATGACGTTGCCCGCGCCCGCGCCGGTGCCGCCGATGAAATTGCCGGTCGCGCCGCCCAGCAAAACGACATCGGCAAAGCCGTTGCCAAGCGCGTTGGTGCCGGTGCCGTCCGTGCCGATGCGGTTGCCGAGAACCAGATTGTTCGTCGTGCCCGCCGCGTAAATATAAACGCCATAGCTGCCGTTGGCCGAGATGAGATTGCCCGCGCCGGGAGCGGTGCCGCCAACCAGGTTGCCGGCGGAACCGAACATCAGGGCGATGCCGGCAAATCCGTTGGGGAACGCATTTTTTCCGGTGACGTCGGTGCCGACAAAATTTCCCTGGATTGTGTTGTGATTCGCTCCGAACGTGGCAATGCCGTAACTGAAACCCGGACTGCCAGAAATGAGGTTGCCTGCGCCGGCAGCGGTGCCGCCGATGTAATTGCCGCTGGCACTGTTCAAAATTCCAATCCCGATGCCGCCGTCGCCGATGCCGTTCGTGCCGGTGGCGTCGGGGCCGATGAAATTACCGAGCACAAAATTGTTGCTCGTGCCAGGATCCGAAATAAAAAGGCCATAGGACTGGTTGCCGGAAATCACGTTGCGCGCCCCGGCGCTCGTGCCGCCGACGGTGTTGCTACTCGCGCCACCGAGCAGGTAAATGCCGTTGCCTTGCGAAGGCAGGGCGGCGGTGCCGGCAACGTTCAGGCCGATGTAATTTCCCTCGATGACATTATTCGTCACGCCGGGGCCGGCCAGATAAACGCCCACGTTGGTGTTGCCGGAAATGATGTTACGGGCGAGTGCGTTGGTGCCGCCGACGAGGTTGTCGTGGGCCCCGGCGAAAATACCGATGCCGGCGTAACTGTTGGTGATGGCGTTGCCGTTCGGAACGGAATTGCTGCCGCTGAAATCGGTGCCGATGAAATTTCCCTGAATGGTCGTGCCGGAGACATTCGAGTCGGCAAGGAAAATGCCATACTGCAAGTTCCCCGAAAGCACGTTGCGTGCGCCGGCATTCGTGCCGCCGATGAGGGTGCCCGAGGGGCCATTCCAGATGCCGACGCCGCTGGCGAGGTTTGGGACGGACGCGGTGCCCGCCGCATTCAAGCCGATGTGGTTTCCCCAGATGACATTCCGATCGCTGTTGGTGTCGTTGAGGCGGATGCCGTAATAGGTGTTGCCGCTGATGATGTTTCGCTGCGTGGCATTGAGTCCTCCAATGACATTGTCATGCGCGCCGTGCTGGAAAAATATTCCGGCGTTGAAATTTGGCGCGGCGTTGGTGCCATCGGGCTGCACGCCGAAATAACAATTTTCCACGTGGTTGCTGGTCGCTTCGGAGCAAAACAGCTGAAGGCCGGCGTCGGGAAAATTATCAAATGCCAGCGCCCGGATGGTGCAATTCGTGCCGTAACAATGCAGCCCGCTGACCGGCCCGGCGGCGGACGGAACCTGCGCGCCGTTCAGAACGATGACGGGATGATTGACGAAACCGGATTGGGTGGTGCCGTCAATGATGGTGCGGGCGCTGATGAGCGGCGGGAGTTCACCGAGTGGCGAGATCGTGAACACGCCGCTGGCGTAGCCGGGATCGGTGACGGGAATTTGAAACTGGACGGTCGTGCCGGGATGGTCGTTCGCGTAATAAATCGCCGCGCGCAAACTGCCGAAGCCGCCGTCGGCCGTGTTGGTGACGAGGCTGCTCAACGGCGTCAACGGCGCGCCGTAAAGATTGGAAACGGCGGCGCGGTCGCCGAGGCTCAAGGCCAGGTTGCCGATCTTGTAATAAAACTTGGCGTAGGCCGGCAGAGGATCAAGCGAGTGGCCGAAACCGTTGGTGAAGGTGCCGGGTCCGTAGTGCATCACGGAAACCAGATCATACGCGCCGGACGAAACGGAATTGCTGTCAATGATGAATGCGCCTTCGCCGTTCGTGCCGCCCAGGACATTGGCATAATTCACCGTGATGTAACTATCGCGGTCATGCCGCTGATGTTCGTGCTGCAGGCCGAAGAGATGCCCACCTTCATGGCACATCAGTCCGCGTGCGAGACCATGCAGCATCATGATGGCATTGGTGGAGGCTGAGCCGCTCAAATAATAACCGGTGCCGGAACCGTCGTTGGTGTATTGCAGCAGAACATAGCTGGGCTGATTGGTGTAACGGACGAACTTTACATTGGCCATCAGTTCCCACTCGCGCAGGCCTGCGATGATGGCGTTGCTTTCCGCGATGGTGACGGAATAATTGGTGGCAAACCGATACGGCACCGTGCCGCCGGGCCACGGCACGCTGGCAGGTGCGACGCCCTGAAAATAATTTCCCGCCCAGATTGTCCGGGAAAGCGTGGCGGATAAAAAGAGGGTTAACCACAGAACGAAACGCTGCGTGGCTCCAGATTTTCGGGTTGTTCGCCGGGCAAAATACATATCCGTGACGCATGATCACACCCATGCGGTTCAGGAGCCAAATTACGCCGGTTATAGGAATTGTCATGTAATAAATAAGCAGCGCAAATGCCTGACGAGACAGCCACCGTCCGGCAGCGCCGGGGGCGGGGAAATCAAAATCAATTGGCGTAGTGGACGCCACAGCCGTAGGGCTTGGACTGCGCAACCGTCACGGGTTTGCCGGGGAGCAGTTCATCCACGGCCGCGCTGACGAAATTTTCGCAGTGCGCGGGTCGCCGAACGGTTGCGGGCGGTTGTCAATCGCGCCGTCGTAGGCGAGCGTGCCGTCCTTGGCGATGACAAACATGTGCGGCGTGGACTTCATGTCGTAAAGGTGGCCGATGGTGCGGCGTGATCGTCAATCCACGCGGTCGCGGTGATTTTCTCGTCCGCCATTTCCTTGCGCGCCTGTTCGGGTGTGCGATAACTGGAGTTTTTCGTGTTCACGGAATCCACGATGAGCCACACCACGTCCCTGGCTGCGAGGTCGCGCTGCAATTCCTGCATCGCGCCGGTCTGGTAGTGGTTTTATAAAACGGACAATCCGAGTTGTAGGATTCGATGACCACAATCTTCCCTTTGTAATCCGAGAGCTTGACGGTCTTGCCATTGATGTCGGTGCCGGAGAAGTCCGGGGCCGGCTTGCCGATTTCCACGGCGAACGCGGTGGCGGCCAAAGCCAGCGTGATGAATAAAGCTAAAATATTTTTCATAATCCAATTCAGTTTGAGTGATACCTGTTAAAGAAATAGACGCCGCAGGCGGGTGTTTGGTTCACACAAAACCGGTCAGCGTGACGCGCGGTTAAGGGCTTCGAGGACAATGCCGGGCGTCAAGACTTCCGGCAGGACGATGGGCGGGGCGGCGGGATCCTTCGGATAAACCAGGACGAGCGGCACGCCGGCGCGGGAGAAGCGGTTCAGTTCCGTGAGAATGCTGTTGGGCGTGCGCGTGTAGTCGCCGAGGAGCGCGACGGCCTTCAGATCCTTCAGCTTCGCGCGCACGGACGGGATCTCGAGGCTGGTCTTTTTGTTCACCTGACAGGTGAGGCACCAGTCCGCCGTGAAATCCACGATCACCGGCCGACCTTCGCTGCGGGCCTGCGCGACGGCGGCGGGGCTCCAAGCCTGCCAGTCAATTCCCTCCGGCGATTCTTTCAAGGAACCGGTGGCCGTGGACTCCGCCACGACTTCACGCCAGCGCAACTGACCTTCCAAGGCGTAAGCGTAACCGCCGATCAACAGAACCAGCGTTATGGCCAGGGCGAGGCCGCGCCGCTTGCGGCCGCGCTGGAAAAACTCGCCGAAAATCCACGCCGCAAAAGCGACGACAACCAGGAAAAGGCCGAGCCACAGGACATTTTTGCCGTAGCTACCGGAGGCGAGGTTGAAGAGCCACGCCGTTGTCGCGAGCATGGGGAAGCCCATACCGATCTTGAATTTTTCCATCCACGCGCCGGGCCTGGGCAGGAATTTCAGCCACGCCGGATTCCAACTCAAGACGACATAGGGCGCAGCCAGCCCGGCTCCGACAGCCAAGAAGATCAGCACGATGAACGCCGCGCTTTGCGCAAACGCGAAGCCCAGCGCAATGCTCAGGAACGGCGCGGTGCAGGGCGTGGCCAGCGCGGTGGCCAGCACGCCGTTGAAAAAGGCGCCGGCGGCGCCGCTCTTGGAAGCGAGCGTGCCCGCCGCGTCCATCGCGCGCCCGCCAATCGTGACTTCAAAGACGCCGAACAAATTCAGCGCGACCAGCGTGACGAGCACGGTGAGGGAGACGAGAAAGATCGGATTGCCGAACTGCATGCCCCAGCCGGATTGATGGCCGGCGGCCTTGACCCCGATGACAATGGCCGCGAGCGCGAGAAAGGAAATCAGCACGCCGGCCGCGTAAACCAGGCCCATCGCCCGGATGTGGCGCGGTTCGCTCTTGGCTTCGCTGACGAAGCCGAGAATCTTGAGCGCGATGACCGGCAGCACGCACGGCATCAGGTTCAAAATCAGCCCGCCGATAAAGGCGTAGATCAGCATCTTCCAGAGCGATTGCGCGGGCGCGGCGGGTGCCGCCGCCGTGGCGGCAACAGCGGGAGACAAGTCGGTCACGGGCAATTTGACTTGGTAGCCTTCGCGGTTGGCGTTTCGTTCAATGACCATCACGCCGCTGATTTCTTTCGGCCAGTCGCCGGAGAATTTTTTCACCAGCTTCCGGAATTGGAATTCAGCGGACGGGTTGGGGATCATCTCCACCGCGGCCTGGATTTCAAAGTCGTCGCTGGCGTCGGGGAAGAAATTCGCGCCGGTGATGGGCAGCCATTTGTCGTGCGCGAAGGTTGATAGTTCCATGATCAGCGGCCGCGTGTCGCCGGTCGCGGG
>Ga0114951_10005684_pt1 | contig 11388 bp, 11 predicted proteins | sample AM7aDNAmetaG_FD_88677 | JGI IMG/M metagenome (GOLD analysis project Ga0114951, IMG submission 88677) | Freshwater microbial communities from Finland to study Microbial Dark Matter (Phase II) - AM7a DNA metaG | ecosystem: Environmental > Aquatic > Freshwater > Lake | place: Finland: Lake Alinen... | reverse complement strand
CTTTATCGGTAATGTGAGCCATAGCGGTAGTAAAGTGGTAATTCATAGGTACCAGACTACCTTTTTTTACGTAAGCCAATGCAATTATATTTTCGGCAGCACGTCCCTGATGCACAGGCAACAGGTATTTTTTGCCAAGAACATCTTGCACTGCTTTTTCAAGACGATAATAACTTTGAGAACCTGCATAAGCATCATCGCCCTGCATCATTGCAGCTAACTGATTATCACTCATGGCATTGGTTCCGGAGTCAGTAAGCATGTCGAGAAAAACATCTTTTGTACTAAGACGGAAGGTGTTAAAACCACCTTCGTAAAGTGCTTCCAATCTGCGTTCGATTGGTACTAAGTTTAATTTTTGTACGATACGTACTTTGTGAAGTTCCAACGGAATGTTTTCTCCACTGTAGAATTTAATTTCTTGCATAATGTTAGTTAGTAATTATATTTTGGGATAAATGTAAATATTTTAGTGATTTAACTGTTGATAAAGCATTCAATATTATGTTAATAATAACAACTATTAGGTTTTATGAATTCTGAAACGCAAAGATATAAATTATTTTTTAAATTTAATAAATAACAAGAGTATGAAAGTAAATAAGAGTAAAATAAATTGATTTGTAATTTGAGTTATGATAATCACTTCTTAAATTAGGTGTTGCAAACTCATATTTAAAAGTTAGTAATTTATTGTTGTGAGATTTTTTTAATTTTCTGACTGTTTGTTTGAAATTTTAGTAACCGTGTAAAACAAAGATTAATCAACTTTTTAATGCACTTATTAAGAATACATTATCAGAATTAAAAAAGATAAAATGATAAACTAAATGTAAAATAATTCCAATAAATTTTGAATTTAAGTTGAGAAAACTGTTTAAAATGTTTACAACTTCATTGATATTCATATACCGCTATATTATCAAAAAGTATGTGTCAATTTAAAACAAAATCTGCTATTCTAGTGTTATGTTTTTACTTTCAAGGAGCTGAATGCTTTGCTTTGGAATTGTATTTTTTTTGTACTTTTGCAGTTTTAAATAAATGCCACTTTTCAGTAATGTAAAATGGTAATTAGCACATTAAACTTATGTCAACCGATATATTACACGAAGTCACCCAGAACGAATATAAGTACGGATTTACCACCGATATTGAAACCGATATTATTCCCATCGGACTCAGCGAAGATGTGGTTCGTCTGATTTCAAAAAAGAAAAACGAGCCGGAATGGATGCTTGAATTTCGCCTGAAAGCCTACCGTCATTGGTTAACAATGGAAATGCCGGAATGGGCTCACCTCAATATCCCTGAAATTGATTATCAAAGTATTGCATACTATGCTGCTCCGCGCAAAAATGCTCCGAAAAGTCTCGACGAGGTAGATCCTGAATTGCTGAAAACATTCGAAAAACTGGGAATTCCACTTCACGAACGTATGGCTTTATCGGGTATTGCTGTAGATGCAGTAATGGATAGCGTTTCCGTAAAAACTACTTTTAAAGAAAGTTTGTCTGAATTGGGAATCATCTTTTGTTCGTTCAGCGAAGCGGTGGAACATCATCCAGATTTGGTTCAAAAATACATGAGTTCGGTAGTTCCTTATACCGATAATTTCTTTGCAACATTGAACAGTGCCGTTTTTTCCGACGGTTCATTCGTATATATTCCTAAAGGCGTTCGTTGCCCAATGGAACTCTCCACCTATTTCCGTATAAATGCCATGAATACCGGTCAGTTTGAGCGGACATTGATTGTGGCCGACGAAGATAGTTATGTTTCGTATCTCGAAGGTTGCACGGCACCTATGCGCGATGAGAATCAGCTTCATGCTGCTATTGTTGAAATCGTTGCCATGAAAAATGCGGAAGTGAAATATTCCACCGTTCAAAACTGGTATCCGGGCGATAAGAATGGCGTAGGTGGCATTTACAACTTCGTTACTAAACGTGGTATTTGCAAAGGAAACAATTCAAAAATCTCGTGGACGCAAGTGGAAACCGGTTCAGCTATTACCTGGAAATATCCGAGCTGTATTTTGTTGGGCGATAATTCGTCGGCTGAGTTCTACTCGGTGGCCGTAACCAATCATCACCAACAAGCCGACACCGGTACCAAAATGCTTCATATTGGAAAAAACACCAGCAGTCATATACTTTCAAAAGGAATTTCGGCCGGTGTGAGCCAAAACAGCTATCGTGGTTTGGTGAAAATCAATCCGGCAGCCGAAAATGCCCGTAACTTCTCGCAATGCGATAGTTTATTACTCGGTGATAAATGCGGCGCGCATACATTCCCTTACATGGAAGTGAACAACGATACCGCCATTGTGGAACACGAAGCTACAACTTCAAAAATAAATGAAGATCAAATATTTTATTGCAATCAGCGCGGCATTTCGACGGAAGACGCTGTAGGACTGATTGTAAATGGTTATGCCAAAGAAGTACTTAACAAACTACCTATGGAATTCGCCGTAGAAGCACAAAAACTGCTGCAAATTACACTGGAAGGAAGTGTAGGATAGCCCCCTAGCCCCCTGAAAGGTGAATAAGAGAGCGTAAATAATATATTTTTAGAATTAATAAAGACTTCTCAACCCCCAAATAAAATTGGGAAGTCCCCCCTTTAGGGGTTAGGGGCCAGTTTTATGTTACAAATTAAAAACTTACATGCCAGCATCAATGGCAAAGAAATATTAAAAGGATTGAGCTTAAGTGTCAATGCCGGTGAGGTTCATGCTATTATGGGACCTAACGGTGCTGGAAAATCAACACTTTCGTCTGTTCTCACCGGTAATCCGGCTTTTACTGTTACCGAAGGTGATGTAACTTTCAATGACAAAAATTTGTTGGAATTAACTCCTGAAAATCGCTCTCGTGAGGGAATTTTTCTCAGTTTCCAGTATCCCGTGGAAATTCCGGGTGTAAGCATGGTAAATTTTATGCGTACTGCCGTAAACGAACACCGAAAATACAAAGGACTTGACCCAATGTCGGCCTCTGATTTTTTGAAACTTCAGCGTGAGAAAAAAGAATTGGTGGAAATGGATAGTAAACTCGCCAATCGTTCGGTAAACGAAGGATTCTCAGGTGGTGAAAAGAAACGCAACGAGATTTTCCAAATGGCTATGCTTGATCCGAAATTGTCCATTCTTGACGAAACTGATTCAGGGCTAGATATTGACGCATTACGCATAGTTGCAAATGGTGTGAACAAGTTGAAAACCAAAGACAATGCAAGCATTGTTATTACTCACTACCAACGATTGCTCGACTATATTGTGCCTGACTTTGTGCATGTATTGTACGATGGTCGTATAGTGAAATCGGGCGGCAAAGAATTGGCGTACGAACTTGAAGAGCGTGGTTACGACTGGATTAAGAAAGAAGTAGATGGAGAATAGCCAGCCCCTAAATCCCCTAAAGGGGACTTTAAGACAAACTCAATAATGGAAAATAAAATTAAAATAATCGAAAAGAATACTCAAATTCCCCCTTTAGGGGGTGAGGGGGCTTATATCGATTTATATAAATCCCACCACGAAAGCATTAAAATGCATTCGGCTTCGGTGATGAACAGTTTACGCGATGCTGCTTTTGCGCAGTTCAAAAAACTGGGATTCCCCACGGTGGCACTTGAAAATTACAAATATACCGACCTGAAAGAAGCACTTTCTGTCGATTATGGGCTGAATATCAACCGTATTCCTATTCCGGTAAATCCGTATGATGTATTCAAATGCGACGTTCCGGGCATTCATTCGTACCTTTATTTTGTGGTGAATGATGGTTTTTATCCGGTATCCGACCCACATAATTCAAAACTTCCCGATGGTGTGATTATCGGCAGTGTGAAAGAAGTGGCAGCAACACATCCCGAATTGTTGAAGGATTATTTTGGCAAACTCAGTTCTACGAAAGAAGATGGACTGGTGGCTTTCAACGGTGCTTTTGCACAAGATGGATTCTTTATGTATGTGCCCGAAAATGTGGTGTTAGATAAGCCTGTTCAGTTGGTGAACATTATGCGTTCCGATGTGGATTTTATGTCTGTGAGTCATAATCTGATTATTCTTGAAAAAGGTGCCAAGGCGCAGTTATTGGTATGCGATCATACGGTGGACGAAGTTCGTTTCCTGTCAAACCGCGTAACAGAAGTCTTTGTAGCCGAAAATGCAACTTACGAACATTACAAACTGGAAAATACACACAATAAAACCACCAATTTATCAACTTTATTGATTGACCAGGCTAAATCTTCAACGGTTCTGGCGAATGTGATTACGCTTCACAACGGCGTTACGCGCAACATGATTGAAATTGATTTGGACGGTGAAGGTTGTGAAACGGAACTTTGCGGAATGGTGATAGCCGATAAAAATCAGCAGGTTGATAATTTCACGTCTATCATTCATAACAAACCAAATTGTAACAGCCGTGAGTTGTTCAAATACGTGTTGGATGATTTTTCAAAAGGTGCATTTACCGGAAAACTCTATGTGGCAAAAGACGCACAGAAAACAGCTGCATTCCAGACCAACCGCAATATATTGTTGAAAAAAACAGCCAAAATGCGCACTAAACCGCAGTTGGAAATTTATGCTGATGATGTGAAATGTTCGCATGGAGCAACCATTGGTTCACTCGACGAAACCGCTAAGTTTTATATGCAGGCACGTGGTATTTCAGAGTCAGAAGCTCGATTGCTGTTGATGTTTGCCTTCACCAACGATGTGATAGAAAACATCCGCATTCCGGCACTTCAGGACAGAATTAAAATGCTGGTTGAAAAACGTTTGCGTGGTGAATTGTCTAAATGTGAAGGCTGCGTGATTTGTCAGTAAAATAGACAAAAGAATAAAGACAAAAGATACTAGACATCCGGCAGATTACGCCAGAATATTTGCATAATTTTGCGGGATATTTTTTTGTTATGAACATTAGCAAACAAGAATTAAAACTCAAACTTTCAGGAAAGCTTCCCGGAATACATTCGCATATTAAAATGGCAGCGCAGCATCGTGCTGAGGAATTGAAAAACAAGTTGGATTTAATTCAAAATGCACGAAAGAGTGCAGTTATGATTCTGTTCTTTCTGGAGGATAAGGAGCTGAAAATGATTGTGATCCGACGAAGTGTGTATGTAGGGATTCATTCGGGACAGATTGCATTTCCGGGCGGACGATACGAGGAAGAAGATGGCGATGTGAGAGTAACATCTCTGCGGGAGATTCAGGAAGAAATAGGTATTCCGGAAGATAAAATTGAAATAATTGGCAGATTGTCAGATATTTATGTGCCACCAAGTAATTTTCTGATTAGCATTTTTGTTGGTTTTCTGGCTGAAATACCTCATTACAATATTGACGAGCGGGAAGTGGATGAAGTAATTGAAATCCCATTCAGTGATTTTTTCAAACCCGATGTAATTAAACAGAAGGATTTTTATGTTAATTCGACAAGAGCTGTTTCAAATGAACCGTATTTTGATGTAACGAATGCTGAAATATGGGGTGCAAGTGCTATGGTAATCAGTGAATTACTAGATGTATTGAAGTCTTAATTTCATTTTCAAATCAACTTATTTTCAAATTAAAATCCATGACCGAAAAAATCCGTCTCAATAAATTTATCAGCGACAGCGGAATTTGTTCTCGTCGCGAAGCCGACAAATATATCGAACAAGGTCATGTATTTGTAAATGGGAGACGTGCAGAAGTTGGTACTATGATTGCTCCAAAGCACGATAAAGTGACGCTGAATGGCAATTTAATTGAAGCCAAAGAAGGGACCGATTTTGTGTTTATTGCGTTTAATAAGCCGGTTGGCATTATCAGTACCACAGAAATTGGAGTGAAAGACTCCATCATTGATTATATTGGTTACCACGAACGTATTTTCCCCATTGGTCGGCTCGACAAGGAATCGCAGGGCTTAATTTTTCTGACGAATAACGGTGATATTGTCAACAAAATTCTCCGTGCCGGAAACAAGCACGAAAAAGAATATTTGGTGACAGTGGATAAACCTATTACTGATGAATTTATTCAGAAAATGGGTGCCGGAGTTCCTATTTTGGGCGAAATGACCAAGAAATGTAAGGTGGCCAAAGAATCGGTATTTTCTTTCCGTATTGTACTTATTCAAGGACTTAACCGCCAGATTCGCCGAATGTGTGAATACTTCGAATACGATATAGTGAAACTGGAGCGCATTCGGATTATGAATATCAGCCTGAAAGGTATTCCCTTGGGTGAATGGCGGCAACTTGAACCGACTGAAATGGAGCAAATCATGTCTGCCATTGCTAATTCTAAATCAGAAGTAAACAGCAAGCAGCAAACGGTAAGCAATAAGCCACAAGGTCCTAAATCGGGAATGCGAAGCCCAAAACCTCAGACCTCAAAATCTAAACCATCAAAGGCTGATCGTTCTGCTAATCCAAATCCAAAATCAAAAGAATTACGCGGTAGTAGTCAATCTAATTCAAAACGAAACGACCCTCCACGGGGTGGAAAGTCGTTTGGAAATTCGGGTGGACGGAAATCAGGCAAAAGATAAATTTTTTACTTGATTGTCCTAACCAATCGGATATAGTTTAAAATCCGTACCACATCGCCTTGTGGTCCATGTCCGCTAGGATAATCAGATTCATTCCCCGATTTAAAATCACTTCGCTGACAACCGGCTCCATGAACATCCAGTAAACTCGCTGTTCCACCATAGGGTGGTGTCATAAAGCCAAGCCCTCTGCCAAAACAAATATAAATGGCCATTTGCCCTGGCGTAATTCCTTCTAAATGGGTTGTACTTGTCCAATAATAAGGGTAATCGACACTGCCACCTTCATTGTTTATTTTAGTGCAATTAAAAACAGGATCAATAGTAGCCGAATTTGTCACATCAGGTGCTCTTGAATAATCCACAATGCTTTGTAACTCCTTTGCGTTGGGTAATCTCCAATCGGAAAGACCAAGATATTTTTCATTGTTTTTCTGCTGAACCCAAGCCAGTGCATCTTTCCAGTTCATTCCCGTTCCCGAATCGTCTTTGGACCACATTAATCCGGTGGCTTTATCCTAAATGGTTTTATCTCCATTATCTATGAAATTGTTTTTTCCATACAACATATTTCCTCTTACATATCGCACATAAAGGGTGTGTGGAGTTGTTGTACCCGGCTTGTATTTCGGATAGCCTTTTATGCGCCCGTCAATAAAATTAAAACCAAATACTGTTGCATCATTGTGCATCGTTGTGCTTACATATTCTGTTGCCGACCAATCCTGTGCATCAATTAGTCTTTCTCCGGCGGCAGTATTACCAAAAGCAATTTCAAAATACTTAGTGTCGATATAAGGAGTGCTTGTTTCGGCACTAAAACCACTGTGTCCGTTGAAATTGATAATGGAATACAATTCTTTGATTGTTGGCATTCGCCAGTCGGTATAACCTCCTGTATTACATGTTTTAGCTGCCGAAACAGCATCTTCCCAACCAATTTTACTTCCTCGTGCTTTGATCCAGGTCAATCCGGTATTTAAATCGGTAATTGTACCATCGCCATTATCCTTGAAAACCATGCTTTTTGTTTCATTTTGAGCATCTTGCCCGTAAAAATATTCGGTACTTTTTGGTGCCGATATTTCAGCATAATTTCCATAAAAAGCCTTCTGGGAAGTACTGTTAATACTATACGTTTGAATAGTTGTTACTTCGGCTTCGTTATTCCTTGAACTTAATTCTTCAGTACAGGAATCAATCACCAGCAATCCTATTGCCAATGTTGAAATTAATTGAATCTTTTTCATGACATTATTTTTTTTGATAAATGAATAAATTTACTATTGATAATTTTCCGGAATTTATATCAATCAGTTGTTTACATCATAATCAAAAATAATGCGAAAGATTGTGGAGATAAAACCTGTTTCAGTGAATCTGGCTAAAACTCATGTAGATAGTAACATTTTGTCAATGAACATGTCAGATATAAATGACTGATAAATAGTTTGTTTTTTTTGTTAATGTTATTTCTCGATACGAATCGCTTATCGACTGATAAGTTAAGGAAATGAATTGATTATTTGCATAGGCACATTAGTACATTTTTTCTTACCTTTGCACACTCAAGAAAAAATCATCGTACTTTTATGTTAACTAATCAATAGATGCGTATAGATATCATTTCTGCAGTACCTGAATTACTGGAAAGCCCTTTGAATTATTCAATAGTAAAACGAGTCAAAGAAAAAGGTTTGGTAGAGATTCACGTACATAATTTACGTGATTATACAATCGGCAAACATTGTCGGGTTGACGATTATGCATTCGGATTCAGTGCCGGCATGGTAATTCAGATTGAACCGATTGACCGCATTATCGCGAAACTGAAAAGTGAGCGAGAATATGATGAGGTTATTTATACATCGCCCGATGGAGAAAAGTTTGATCAAAAAATGGCGAACCGACTTTCGATGTCAGGCAACCTGATTATCCTGTGCGGGCATTACAAAGGTATTGATCATCGTATACGCGAACATCTCATTACTAAAGAAATAACTATAGGCGATTATGTTCTTACCGGAGGCGAACTTCCGGCTGCTATTATGACTGATGCCATTGTGCGACTCATTCCCGGAGCTATTGGTGACGAGCAATCTGCCCTTTCCGACTCGTTTCAGGATAATTTACTAGCACCGCCTGTTTACACTCGTCCGGCAGAATACAAAGGCTGGAAAGTACCTGACATTCTACTTTCGGGTCATCAGGCCAATGTGGATGAATGGAATCATCAGCAATCAGTAGAACGGACACAACGTCTGAGACCTGATTTATTAAAATAAACAATATATTTAAATTTAATATAAGATGGAATGGTTTTTTATTTATTTGTTTGCTATAAACTTAATTAGCGGAATCTTATTTGCTTATGATAAGTTCGCAGCAATAAATAAGCGTAATCGGATTAGCGAAGGAGGATTGCATCTATTTGAGGGATTAGGTGGGGCATTTGCAGTTTTAATTCTCATGTATATTTTGCATCATAAGTTAAGAAAATCTACTTATTACATGTGGACATGGATTTTAATGACGCTTTGGGTATTTGTAATACTGCTTATTCTTTTGCTTTGATAAATACCTTTTTTTAATTCGATTTATATTGAAAAATTATAATGACAAAAATTAAAGTTGGAGTTATTGGTGGTGCAGGCTATACCGCCGGAGAATTGTTACGCATTTTGATAAACCATCCTAATGTAGACATCGCATTTGTAAACAGCAGCAGTAATTCCGGAAATCCAGTGGCTGATGTGCATAGCGGATTAATTGGCGATACAGATTTAACTTTTACATCTGAATTGCCTTTGAATGAAGTAGATGCGCTTTTTCTTTGCTCGGCACATGGCGATAGTAAAAAGTTTCTGGATGCCAATGAAGTTCCTGCTTCAGTAAAAATCATCGACCTTTCTACTGACTATCGTGCTAAAAGTCCAAACCACAATTTTGTGTACGGTTTACCCGAACTTAATTGGGGTGAAATAAAGAACGCCACACGCATAGCCAATCCCGGTTGTTTTGCCACAGCCATTCAGCTGGCATTATTTCCGTTGGCAGCAGTTGGTTTACTTACCGACGAAATTCATGTAAATGCCATTACAGGTTCTACGGGAGCAGGTGTGAAGCCGTCGGAAACATCTCATTTTAGCTGGCGCAATAATAATATTTCCATTTACAAGGCATTTAATCACCAACATTTGGATGAAATCGGGCAATCGCTTCGTCAGTTGCAGCCCGGTTTCAAAAAATCACTGAATTTTATTCCGGTTCGTGGAAATTTTGCACGTGGTATATATGCCACAACCTATACAACTTGCGCATTAAGCTTGGATGAAGCTAAGAGATTATACGCTGATTTCTACAAAGATGCAGCTTTTACTTTTGTGGTAGATAAAAATCCGGATATGAAGCAGGTGGTAAACACCAATAAAGGCATTGTTTACCTTGAAAAACACGGTGATAAATTGTTGATTGTTTCAATGATTGATAATTTATTAAAAGGGGCTTCGGGGCAGGCTGTTCAAAATATGAATTTGATGTTCGGATTGGACGAAAAAGCCGGTTTAGGGTTAAAATCCATAGGGTTTTGATGAATAAACTGCTAAAGTATGTTATAAAACATACTTTTACAACACTTTTTATCGAAAATGCTTGGAGCGTATTGAAAAATGCGGTACTTTTGCATCGTGATTTTTTCATAGTATTAGATTTAAGGTTAACAAAGATTGGTAGTAAGGCGTTACTACCTTTCGCGTTTTTAAGAGGGTAGGTTCTCTAAAACAACATACAACGAATTCCGATTTATTTCGGGGTTCGTTTTTTTATCCCATATCAATTATTTTTTTTACTTTTGACAAAAATATGACTTCAATGAAAAATAAGAGTGTTCAAACCGAAATAGACGCGTGTTATCTGTATCGTAAATTGTCTGAAAATGAATCGGATGAAGCCGTTGCCAATGTTTTCAGGCAAATGAGCGAGATTGAGCAAAGTCATGCCGAAGCCTTTGCCCGTCGAATGAACTTGCCGGTTGAGAATCTAATTCAACCGTCGTGGCGTGCCAAAACCTTGAATTTGATTGGTAGGATTTTTAGTTATGATTATGTGCTTGGGGCATTGATGGACACCGAAAAAGGACTTTCGAATGCTATTATCAAAACCAAGGAGAAAAATAAACTCGAAATTACCGGTACCGAAACCAATCACGTGAGAATTCTGTGGTCGATTCTGGAAAAAGATAAAAATATAAGTGGTGCTCAACACGCCAAGTTTGAAAAGAAACATCGCTCGGTGGGTGGAAATGCCATTCGGGCAGCCGTGTTGGGTGGAAATGACGGCTTGTTGTCGGTTTTCAGTTTGGTTATGGGCGTTTCGGGAGCTACTGGAGGCAATCATAGCGTGATGCTGGCAGGTATAGCCGGATTGTTGGCGGGAGCATTGTCAATGGCATTGGGCGAATGGATTTCTGTGAAAAGTTCACAGGAACTGTACGAAAATCAAATGGCGATTGAAATGGAGGAACTGGAAGTGAACCCCGAAGGTGAATTGCGCGAACTGGCGTTGATTTATGTTGCCAAAGGAATTCCCGAAGAACAAGCCTTCAACATGGCTACCGAGATAATGAAAGACAAAACTCATGCTCACGAAGTGCTTGTAAAGGAGGAGCTTGGCATTAATGTGGAAGAACTGAAAGGTTCAGCCATGGAGGCTGCATTTTATTCATTTTTGCTCTTTACAGTTGGCGGTATTATTCCGTTACTTCCATTTATTTTTCTTACCGGATTTCAGGCCATTGTGGTGAGTGTTATTTCGAGTGCCAGTGGAT
>Ga0114951_10005682_pt1 | contig 11390 bp, 8 predicted proteins | sample AM7aDNAmetaG_FD_88677 | JGI IMG/M metagenome (GOLD analysis project Ga0114951, IMG submission 88677) | Freshwater microbial communities from Finland to study Microbial Dark Matter (Phase II) - AM7a DNA metaG | ecosystem: Environmental > Aquatic > Freshwater > Lake | place: Finland: Lake Alinen... | reverse complement strand
GTGACTCGCTGACGGATATGATATTCGGTAAACGGGTTGGAATGAAAACCGTATTCCTCTCATCTGACCTGCCGCACATACGAAGGGGGCATAAAACGATAAATTATGTGTTCGCCGATTTACTTGCTTTTTCCAGATCACTGAGCGTTCGCTAGCATCTTTTGAGTCGCGGCTTTCGCTTGCATTTTCACACCGCCCTTATTGTATCGCTGCGCTTGCAACTTCACATCGCCGCTACGGTGTCTCTGCGTTCCACCTGATGCCGCTTGTGTGAATTGCGACGCTTGCTGCATTCAAGGCTGATTCTCAGCTGATAGACACCTTTAAAATAGAATTCTTTATATATAGTCAAAAAATAGTGCGAATGTATTTAACGTGGACTTCTAAGTAAATAACCGAACTATTATGATAGGAAAATAAACACAATTCTGAGAAAATATACCTAATAAAACTCTAACAATTGTTTGAGTTTCCCTTATTTAAGCTTATATTTGAAGCGTATAGATGCAGATGCATGAAAATAAAAAAAGACGACCTATAGGCCGCCTTGAATGTTTTCACAACGGAATAATCCTTATTGTGAATTGCTTTAGATTGTAATGCAAATATAAGATGAAATAACGAAAATTATCCTCCCTATGAAAAAAATTCTTGGTTTGGACCTAGGAACAAATTCAATTGGTTGGGCGCTGATTGATCAGAATTTTCCAGAGAAAAAGGGTAAAATTATCGGTTTGGGTTCCAGAATAATTCCAATGGATCAGGGGACACTGGGGGAATTCGAAAGAGGCAATTCCGTGTCACAAACAAAGGAACGCACCGGATTTCGTGGTGTCAGGAGATTACGGGAAAGACATCTTCTGAGGCGAGCCAGGCTGCACGTGGTCCTGAATGCTCTTAGCTTCCTTCCTGAACATTATTCCCAGGCTATTGATTTTGATATACATTACGGTCAGTTCAAGGATGAAAGGGAGTCAAAACTTGTGTATAAATCTTGTGGACCAAATGGGAAAAAGGAATTTATCTTTAAAAATTCGTTCAATGAGATGATGACTGATTTTTCAAGCCGGCATCCTGAATTACTTCAAAACAACCATAAAGTTCCTTACGACTGGACAATCTATTTTTTGCGGAAGAAAGCATTGACCCAACCGATTGAAAAACAGGAACTGGCTTGGTTGCTGTTGAATTTTAACCAAAAAAGGGGTTATTATCAATTAAGAGGCGAGGAAGAAGAATCAAAAGAAAACAAACTGGTGGAGTATCATGCGCTGCGTGTTGTTGATGTTATTAACAGCGGTGACCGGAAAGGAAAAGATGATATCTGGTACAATGTGATATTAGAGAATGGATGGGTGTATCGGAGAACCAGCAAAGTGCCGCTTGACTGGACAGGGAAGATCAAGGAATTTGTTGTCACAACTGACCTCAATGATGATGGAACAGTTAAAAAGGACAAGGATGGCAAAGAGAAGAGATCATTCCGCGCGCCGCTTCCTGATGACTGGACCTTAATAAAAAAGAAAACTGAGTTTGATATTGAGAGAAGCAACAAAACGGTTGGCTGTTATGTATATGATGCCTTATTGCACAACCCCGCTCAAAAGATCAGAGGCAGACTTGTGCGCACAATCGAAAGGAAGTTCTACAAAGAAGAATTGAAACTGATTCTTGAAAGACAGAGGGAGTTCCATCCTGAATTAAAAGATCAGCAACTTTATTCTATTTGCATCCATGAATTATATAAAAGCAACGAAAGTCACCGAAACAATCTGGCAGGCAGGGACTTCACCCACCTGTTTATGAATGATATCATTTTCTACCAGAGGCCACTGAAAAGCAAGAAATCCCTTGTCAGCAATTGCCGTTACGAAACCAGGTCGTATAAAAGTCAGGATGGAGATGTGGCTTTTGAGCCCGTGAAATGCATTGCAAAGTCGCATCCTATATTCCAGGAATTCAGGCTCTGGCAGTTTATTCAGAACCTGAGGATATATAGAAAGGATGCAGAGTTTGAAGGAAGGGTTCTTCCAGAACTTGATGTCACTCGCGAACTCCTGAAATCGGAGGAGGAATGGGTTGCATTATTTGATTGGCTGAATGACAAAAAAGATATAAAGCAGGAAACATTTCTTAAATATCCTCCTTTTAAGATAAAAAAAGCTGCTGTCAACTATCGGTGGAACTACGTCGAGGATAAGATTTATCCGGCCAACGAAACCCGGCATCAGATTATATCAAGGATGTCAAAAGTAACCAATGTAAAGGAAGGGTTTCTTACCAGGGAAATTGAAGAAAATTTATGGCATATCCTTTACTCTGTTGAAGATAGACTTGAAATTGAAAAAGCACTGCGGACTTTTGCAAACAAGAACGAGCTGGGCGAGGAGTTTGTTGAACACTTTAAGAAATTTCCACGTTTTGAAAAAGAATATGGTGCATACTCGGCAAAAGCCATAAAAAAGTTACTGCCGCTTATGCGAAGGGGGAAATACTGGAAAGAGGATGATATAAATCCTTATGTAAAAAAAAGAATTGAATCAATAATGGAGCGGCTTTCATCTGTCAACTATGACCGAACAAAAATCGGCGACATTACTGATGACGACATTCCAAAACAAGTTCTGAAGAGTTTCATTGACTGCAGCAATCCATTACAGGGATTAAATACATACCAGGCATGTTACGCTGTATACGGAAGGCATTCAGAGGAAGGTGAGATTATCAGGTGGAAAGATCCTTCAGACCTGGACCATTTCCTAACCAGTGTTTTCAAACAACACTCATTACGCAATCCTATCGTAGAACAAGTCATCTCAGAGACTTTGCGCGTTGTGAGAGATATTTGGAAACATTACGGGAATAGCCAGGAGAACTTCTTTGACGAGATCCATATTGAGCTAGGAAGGGAGATGAAAAACCCGGCAGATCAGCGTAAAAAGATGACTGCACAAATCTCTGAAAACGAGAATACGAATCTGAGGATAAAGGCTCTGCTCATAGAAATGTCTGCTGATCCCGAGATCGAAAGTGTCAGGCCATATTCTCCGATGCAACAGGATATCCTGAAGATTTATGAAGATGGCGTTATAAATTCTGGTATTGAGCTGCCGGAGGATATTCTGAAGATAAGCAAAAATGCCCAGCCATCCAAAGCAGAACTGATTCGTTACAAACTTTGGCTTGAGCAGAAATACCGGTCGCCATATACCGGCGAAGTAATTCCTTTAAGTAAATTATTCACTCCCGCTTACGAAATAGAACACATCATTCCGCAATCAAGGTATTTCGATGATTCCTTTAACAACAAGGTGATCTGTGAGTCGGAAGTCAACAAAGACAAAGATAACAGTACAGGTTTTGAATATATAAAAGAAAATTCAGGGAAGATCATTGAACTGAGTATGGGCAGAAAGGTTAAACTTTTTACTCTGGATGCTTACCAGGACTATGTGAGAGATCATTACTCGAATAACAGAGGAAAGATGAAGCGATTATTGATGGACGACATCCCTGAAGCATTTATAGCCCGTCAGCTCAATGATACACGCTACATAAGCAAAGTTGTAAAAAACCTGCTGTCTAATATTGTAAGGGAAGAGGGAGAGCAGGAGACTACTTCTAAAAAGGTAATTGCAAGCAATGGTACTATTACTTCAACATTAAAACAAGACTGGGGTTTGAATGATATATGGAATGAACTTGTTACCCCCAGGTTTGAACGTCTTAATGAAATCACCGGGTCAAATCATTTTGGGGAATGGCTTAGTCGCAACGGAAAGAGAGTATTTCAGAGCCGGATTCCACTGGAATTACAGAAAGGATTCAGCAAAAAGAGAATAGACCACCGGCATCATGCCATGGATGCATTGGTAATCGCCAGCGCCACAGCCAACCACATCAACTATCTCAACAATGAGTATGCCAAATCAGATAAAAGATACGATCTTAGGTCTACACTCTGTATCAAGAATAAAATCGATGAGAACGGAAATTATCAATGGTTATTCAATAAGCCATGGGACAGTTTTACAATTGACGCCAAGACCAGGTTAGAAAGCATCATCGTAAGTTTCAAGCAAAATACCAGAGTGATCAATAAAACTGTCAACTGGTATCAGAAATGGGAGAAAGATGAAGGAGGAACACTCAGAAAGATCTTTGTAAAACAGGATAAAAGTGATCACTGGGCGATCAGAAAGCCCATGCACAAAGATACTGTCGCCGGAGCCTTGACCTTGACCTTTAAAAAGCAGGTCCGGCTTTCTGTTGCAATCGATCAGTGGGAAAAGATCGTAGACAAATCGCTGAAGAAAGAGGTCAGAACCTTACTTTCTCAAGGGAAAGACAAAAAGGCTATACTTAGGTATTTTAAATCGAACGACAATAAATTCAACAACCATGAAATTTCCCGCGTTGAAGTGTATTATATGGACAGTAAAAATGTCGCTTCGAGGGTTGCCGTTGATGACAGCTTTACTTCATCCGCAATCAGAAGTATTACAGATACCGGAATTCAGAAAATACTTCTTAACCACCTTGCAAAATACGATGAGATCAGGGATGGCAATGCCGTTGAACACCCTGAAACAGCATTTTCGCCTGATGGGATGGATGAATTGAATAAAAACATCATAGGCCTCAACGGAGGTAAGGGACATAAGCCGATCTTCAAGGTGCGATGTTTCGAACCAAAAGGCAACAAGTTCAGTGTTGGCAACAGCGGAAATAAGAAATTGAAATTTGTTGAAGCGGCAAAAGGCACGAATCTTTTCTTTGCCATATATTCAGATGATAGTGGAAAGCGAAATTTTGAAAGTGTTCCATTGAATATTGTGATCGAGCGGCAGAAGCAGGGGTTATCCATTGTGCCGGAAGAAAATGACAAAGGGAATAAATTGCTGTTTTATTTAACTCCAAATGATCTGGTGTACGTGCCAACGGTAGAAGAAAAAGGGAATCCTGGATTTGATGGGCAATTCAGTGATTTGTATGCAGTCACGCCAAGGGTTTACAAATTGGTCAGTTCTACTGGTTCACAGGCCATGTTTATTAAAGCTGAAGTTGCTTCCGTTATTTTGAATAAAGCGGAGTTTTCTCCTTTAAATAAAATGGAGAAATCGGTCGATGGCATTATGATCAAAGATTGTTGCTGGAAATTGAAGACTGACAGGCTGGGCAATATTATTGGCCTAATCGGGCGTAATCCTTAGCTGTGAGAAGGCAGTTTGTTGTTTTTGCAGCATGATAAAGCGAACCTTGTATTTTGGAAATCCTGCCTATCTTGGCGTGACAGATTGCCAGCTGGTTGTCCGCCTGCCGGAGGTCGAGAAAAATCAGACTCTACCTGAGAAATTTAAGAAGGAAGCAATTGCAACTATCCCTTTAGAGGATATCGGAGTAGTAATCATAGACCATCAGCAAATTACAATTACACAAGGAGTGCTGTCTTCCCTGCTTGAAAATAATGCCGCTGTAATTGTATGTAATGACAAACATCATCCAGAGGGTCTTATGCTACCGCTTGATGTTAATCACATACAACATGAACGGTTTAAGTCCCAGATAGAATCGTCAGTTCCATTAAAAAAGCAACTTTGGCAGCATACAGTGGAATTTAAGGTGCATAATCAGGCAGAACTCTTACGTAAGATCGGCCGTGATCCGGATCGCCTTCTGTTTATGGCCGAAAATGTTAAATCTGGCGACCCTGAAAACGTTGAAGGCCGCGCTGCTTATTATTATTGGGGTGAATTATTTCATGAACTCCCTTTTTTCAGTCGAAATCGTGATGGTGATCCTCCCAACAATCTGCTGAACTATGGATATGCTATTCTACGGGCAATTACTGCTAGATCCCTCGTTGGTTCCGGTTTATTACCAACTTTAGGAATCCACCATTCAAACAAATACAATGCTTTTTGCCTGGCCGATGATATTATGGAACCATACCGCCCTTTCGTTGACGAAATAGTTCTTCGTATCGTTAATGAAGGAAAAGAGTACACGGTACTGACTACTGAATTGAAAAAGAAGCTTCTGGAGATTTGTAGCGTCGATATCCATTTTGAAGATGATAAAAGTCCTTTAATGGTAGGAATGCAGCGTACAACTGCTTCTCTGGCTCAATGTTTTGAAGGCGAAAGGCGAAAGATTATTTATCCCGAGTTCAAATAATAGAAATGAGCTTGAATGAGTCTCCGTTAAGTCGTTTAAATGAATATCGTATTTTGTGGATCATTGTTTTCTTTGACCTTCCGGTAGTTACTAAAAAAGAAAGAAAGATTGCTGCCCGATTCCGTAAGGATATCATGCGTGATGGTTTTCACATGTTCCAGTTTTCTATATATTTAAGACATTGTCCCAGTCGCGAGAATGCCGATGTTCACATTAAACGAGTAAAAGCAATTTTACCTAAAGAAGGACATGTAGGTATACTTTCAGTTACAGATAAGCAATTTGGTTCGATGGAAATTTTTTACGGGCGAAATCTTACCGAGCCGCCAAAAGTTCCTCAGCAACTTGAGTTATTCTGATCACACAGGAAAAGAAAAATCCCTGTCCCGGAACAAAGACAGGGATTTGAACTTCATTTTTTGTTTCGTAAAAACCACGGTAAGTCCAATGTTTACAGGCTTTTCAGCCATCATAGGTTGTGGTTCCAATGTCAAAGATACAATCTGAAAGCAATTCACAACTACTTCAATCATATATAATACTTTTTTAGAGTTGTGGTTTCAATCATATATAATACTTTTTTAGAAAAAAAAAATTATTCATCTTTATTTTCAAAAAAGTTGATTCCATATTCGTTTAATTTTTCAATTTCTTCTAATGCCTTATCTGCTGAATGAATATCAAAAGTTATATCACTACACTTTATGCTTTCTGCAATTTTAATTGTTTCTTTAATTGCTTCTTCTATTGAATCTGCTGAAGCTACAACACTTCCAAGAAAACCATTAGGTATTACATAAGGAACATCATTATGAATCATGTATTTGTTCAATCTAACATTATTTCTATATTCTGGTGGTATAATAATTGGTGTAAAGTTTTTTTCATTACTTCTTGAATCTAATATCAATTCTGCACCATACTCGTGATCATATTCAGGCTCAACTACTTGTCCCAAAGCTGCATAATATAACATACTTCCATAATTTTTCATCATAAACTGCCTTAAATAACCCGGTGGGATAGGTTCTCTACAACAAAAATCTAACATATAAGATTTATGATCTTTTGTTACCCTAATTTCATCACTATAAGGCCCTTTATATCCAAATCCACTAAAAATAGGAGCTAATTTATCTGTTATAATGGTAATTTCTTCTGGAATATCACATCTATTCATTATTCTACCTACATAAAAACGATTTTTTATTTCAATTCCTACCATATTTTTCTTACTATAAAGCCCATTCACACTTATTAATTCCAATCCTACTTCAACACTATCAGGTATTGCTTCTTCTACAACAAATTCAAATTCATCACCAACCGCACCCAACATTCCTTCTATTTCATCTATTTCTAATTCAGCTAATACATATTCATCACAATGAAATGTTTCAAAAAGTGATCTAAACTTACCATTTATTTTAACATAAACATCTTTATGCTCTTGAAGATATTTGTGAAGTTCTTCTGTTCCTTGAATAACTTCATAATTTGTTACAGGAAGTCCTAATTGTTTCAATAATTTCTTTGAATATACCCTATCTATTTCCAATTTTTCAGCTTTTCTACTACCAGAAACTAATTTACCACATTTATCTTCCAAAAAACACTGTAAATCACCATTAAATATACTAGTAAATACAAATAAATCTACATCTTTTATATGTTCGAAGATATTATCAATCCTTTCTATATTTTCAACGTTATATCCAATGAAATAATCATTAACAATCGGTTTTGTTGCTTTCCAAGGAACATAATACAATACCTTTTTAAAAGTTTTACTCAATTCTTCTGCTAATGAAACAGAATAACCATCATCATATACCAGTACAGTTTTATCCTGTAATATATTATATTCACCAAATATCTTCATATTATTTATTACTTAATTTTACAGTTGAGAAAAAAGCTTCAATACTAAATCCAACTGGATTTGATTTAATATATTCCCATAAACGTTTTGTTAAAACTTTATATTCAAGATACCACGCTAAATATTTTTTACCATGTTCATCTACATTTTTTTCTAACCAAGAATTAACTAAAATACAATCACCAGTAATATCATCATTATGATTTATGGTTAATTTATTTGAAAAGAAAATATCATGCATCTTCTTAACAGTTTCTTGAGAAAAATAACAATATCCGAAATTATCTTTACCATCAATATTATTTCTTGGAATCCATTGTCCCGAACGCATAACTAAACCTCTTATTGTTTGTTTTTCTGTATCATTAGCAACAAAAGTTATAAGTTCTTTTATTCTTTCACCTTTTTGATTTTTAAAATATTGTAAAAAAGTTTCATTTGCAGGATCTGTTACAATAGAATTTTTATCTATATCTTCTACAAACCATTCACGCACAATGTTTTGTGAGTTAAATAGTTTCCAATATTCTTCATTTGTCATCTTAATTATCTTTTTTTATATATAATGAAATATCATTTTTTAGAAAGTTGATCTTGATTGTAATACTTGTGTTCTGTTTTGAACATTTGTAATATCACTTTCTACTACATATGTTTTTTTAGAATTTATTCCACTTACTATTGCACTAATATCATCAGGATGAATTCTAGATGAAGGCATCGATTGACCAGTATTTAAAGCATTAACAACTTGAACAGCTCCCGGTTGAGCCATACCTGTACTATTAACAACACCTTCAGATGGGTGAAGTATAGGCATCGATTGACCAGTATTTAAAGCATTAACAACTTGAACAGCTCCCGGTTGAGCCATACCTGTACTATTAACAACACCTTCAGATGGGTGAAGTATAGCTGGTATTCCTGTTGGATCACCGAATGGTGAAGTAAAACCACCAGATGCATAACTTGGAACTTTTGTAGTTCCTTGTTTATATTCAAGAGGTTTACTTGCAATGATAGCGGCATCAGCTAAACCTGCGGCTAATACTATTGCAGCCATAATTAAACCATATTCGGGTCCTTTCTGTGAACCACTAGCTAAAGCCATAACAGCACCTAAAAATGCAGCAACTACCGCTTGTTCTTCTGCATAAGTTTTTTCTTTCTTGGCAGCTTCCTTTTTTGCAGCAGTTTCTTTATCTTGTTTTTCTTTATCTAGTTTATCTTTTCTTTTCTGATATTCAAAATCTGAAATAAATCTACGTTGATTCAATTTATCTAAATTAGTTTGTGATTTAGCCGTCATCCTTTCAATAGCATCAATACTATTTTGTAAAGCTCTTTCAGTTTCACTTCTCAATGAATCAAAAATAGATGAAATTACATTATTTGCTATATTATCAGCGGAAGATACTGCTTTGTCTTCATAATCCTTTAAATCAGATTGTGCCTTGTCAAAAGCTTCTTTGTATTTCTGATCATCACTTTTTGAAGTTGGAAATGTATCATCAACTCTTTGTGGTGGTGCAACAATACCAGCTAATTTATCTTGTATATCTTTAACTTCATTTTCTGTTAAAATACCCACTTCTTGAAATGAATCTAATATTAATTTATCCCACATAGCAATCTCTTGCTTTGTTTTCTCAACATCAGGAACAACCATTTCCATTTTTGTAACTGTATCACCTTTTATACTATTTATATCATTAACAATATTTATAATAGCTTGATTAGTAGGATTTAAACCTTTATCTAATAAAGATTTCAATTCACTTTCTAATATAGCTAATTTATCTTTTGTAAAATCACCAACAGTTCCACCTAATAATTTATATTGTTCATCTAATCCAATTATATCTTTTCTTGATTTTAACATGATTTCAGAAATTTCTTTCTGAAGTTTTTCTTGATCTTTTATTCTTGTTTCTTCGGCTTTGGATTCTCTATCAGTGGCTTCTGTATAAGCAACATTAGTTTTCATCAATTCCTTTGTTGCCGCAATTTCATCTTTTATACCTTGTATTTTATCTTCTTTTAATAATTGATCTTTTTCGATATTCAAAGCTCTTAATTGGCGAGTTAAAATTTCTAAATCTTTTGTATAAATTTCTTCTACTACAGGTCCCTGTATCATCTTGCCGCCAATGGCCATCCCTTTATGTTCTTTGAGCATAGATTGTGTAATAGCAATACCTTTCTTAACATTTCTAATTTGAGCATCTATTTTTCCAATACCTTCACCAAAATTTCCTAAAAATATATCAGCTACGTTACCAAGAATAGGAATAAATTTTGATCCTAAATATTTACCAAACTCTTCCCATGATTTTTGTGCTTGAATCAATCTACCTTCAGCGGTATCCATACCTTCTGTTGCTAGTTTACCAAATTTCTTATTTAATAATTCAACAGCATCACCATTTGCTAATTGAGATTTAGTTAATTTCTTTACATCACCATCCAATCTTCCCAATCTACCAATTGTTCCCTCATATGTTCCATTAAGTTGTAACATAGCAGCATTCAAATCAACTCCTGTAACTCTAGAAAGTCCCATAGCAGTTTCTACCATCTTCTTTGTTTGAGATTCTGTTCTACCTAATTCCAAACCCATAGAAATAGCAGCATTTATTCCCTCTTTACCAAATAATGTTGATCTAAACATTTGATCTCTGAAACCAACCATACGTTTCAAAGCAGCGTTATTTTGTTCCAACGCAAAATACATTTTATGTTGAGCATTTTCTTCATCTAAAGCAGCTTTAACACCATCTTTCAAAAAACCAATAGCTGAAGAAACAGCCTTTTCCAATAAAACATATCCACTAGTTGCTATACCAATAGCACCAGCCAGTTTTCCAAAACTTATATTAGTTTGGTTTACAGTACCATTTAAATCTTTTAATTGTTGATCTTGAACGGATACTTTTATTTTTACTTCTTTTTCTGCCATTATAATTCAGTATTTTTTAATATTTCTCTAACTGGTTTTGTTGTTGTAATAGAAATATCCATTAATAGATAATAAAATTCTTTAAAATTCATAACTCTTGTAAACTTATTATGAAAATAAAATATTAATATCATAATAAAATCTCTAAAAGAAACTATCAATTTTTCCTCTTTTACATATCTCAATTGGAATATGTATTCAAATACATCTCTCATATATATATATTTTATTTTTAAAAACTTTTTAATAAGTTTAAAATGATCTAATTGGTAATACATTATACACTAAATCTTTTCTAACATAATGGGATGTTGCGTCGCCGCAGTCATATCTCCAAGCAAGGTCTTTATCATATTCAGATGAAGACCATCT
>Ga0114951_10005681_pt1 | contig 11393 bp, 5 predicted proteins | sample AM7aDNAmetaG_FD_88677 | JGI IMG/M metagenome (GOLD analysis project Ga0114951, IMG submission 88677) | Freshwater microbial communities from Finland to study Microbial Dark Matter (Phase II) - AM7a DNA metaG | ecosystem: Environmental > Aquatic > Freshwater > Lake | place: Finland: Lake Alinen... | reverse complement strand
TGTAAATTCCTGAACCTCCTGTGGCATTTGAAGCGGCTCCGCCGAATACGCATCCAAGAGCAACCCCAACAGCCCGTTCCGCCACCCCTCATCCTCCCTGAATTTCTGCACCAAAGAATCATCGGTGGAGACGCTCGCGTCCCCACACCCCTCACCCGATATATAATGTAGTACACAGCATAAATGAAGGGGTACCCTGAAAAGGGTTGATTATTGAAAATGTTACACTTGGGGCATATATCACTATAATAAAGGTGCCCCAAGTGTAACAAATATAAAATCGTATAGTTTATAATTTTATCATAAAATCATCCATTTTAACATTAGAATTAAGAAGCGAATCCCATAATATATTATTTTCGTTCAAATATATTGTATATTTTCTCTTTAACATCTCCTCATTTCTCACCATCACCGCCTCGCTCCTAACGTCGCCCCCACCCCATTCCTCCAGCATCATCGAAATCAAATCAATGGTATTCCCCACTTTCCATTCGCCTTTGCGCCGAGAGGCCCGCAACCCCATGCCCGCCCTAAATTCCGCCTCAGCCGCGCAGAGCGCGGGCCCCAATTCCACCAAGCGTTCGTGCTCCACCACAATGGACTCCTGGGAGTGCGCCATCCCCATAATACGCAAGAATCGCTCCAGGGTTTCACGGTGTTTCAGGCGCGACCCCGCCATCATGGCAAACCGTTTCTTCGCCTCGGCACGCGCCATCTCCTCCACAGTCATCCGCTTTTCCAGCACCACATTCCAAAACGACTCGCTCTTCCCCGCCTCAACATATTTTACCCACATATCCTTCTGGACGTCCTCATGTCCCGCCTTGAATTGCATCGAAAACATGAATCGCTGATAGGCCCGTTTTTCAAGGGTATTCGCCTCGCCCCGATGAATCTTGCCACAAATCTCCTTCGCATCCTTCCAAGTAATCTCAGGAATGTCATCCCAATCGACCCCCACGGGCTGAACCGCAGGCTCCACCAACATCGGCACGTCTTCCAGTTCTACCCGCAGTGTGTACCCCGAGTTCACCAAATATTTCTCCAGAATCTCCTTGTAATAGGTGCAGGAGCACCGCCGCTCATTCTCATTGTATGCGTGATTCCACCGCGCCCATGACGGGCACATTACCCATTTTGCAAGGGGATGCTCCTTTAACAATTGGTCCTCTTTCTTCTCCAAGAGATTGCACACATTCGTAAACCCACATTCCTCCACGGCATACGCGGGGATATTCGTCACATAGGTAAGGCGATTGGCTTTGAGCACGCGAACCCGCAACAGGCTCTGCGCGATATCACGAGGTATCGCGGTGGTACTCGAACCATACAAGAATGCCTCATCGTATTCCAACTCGTCCATCCTGGGGTCATACGAAATCCCCACCGTAATGCTCGTGGTCATCATCAGACATTGGATTCCCGCCCACCGCTCGCGCACATTCTGTAGCCCCTTGACATCCTCCTTATCCGAATCGGAATGATAGAATAAATAAGGGAACTCACCATCCTTCAAATGCCGCGCCTCGAATTCCTCCCCGATTCGCTTGGACGTCCAGACCACCACGATGCGCCTTCCTTCACGCAGCGCGGTCATGATGCGCTCGCAGAACGCCCCCAGATTCGCCTCCTCCGAATCCGTCTTCCGCAACAGAATGGCCTCTCGCGAATAAGGCTGGAACGTATTTTCAATCAGAACAGTTTTCGAAGGGTCGCGCAGCGCCTTGGCCACATGAAACGTGCGGTCCGTCATAAATGCGTCGGCAAATATCACCTTTTTCGCCGTGCGCAGCACCGTTTCGAACACCTGATGATTATTGATGAGATTGTCCCCATTGGTCATGGTAGAGTGCAACTGCGTCAGAATACTCTCGGATTCGTCCACTATCACCAGGTCGTAGGGTTCAAACCACTCCCCCACGCGATGCAGTGATTCAACCTGAATGATGACATAGGGAAGATGCGATATCGAGCCCGTGTGGTCCATGTAGGATTCGAGTGGAGGAAGAAGGGTGACATCCGCCAAAAAGACGCCGAGCTGCGAGTACGTGTACGATTTTCGAGGAGAAATAATGAGCAGGCGCTCGATGGTTTGTCTGCGGATGTAATTGGTGATGGCAATCGTCTTACCGGTTCCGAGATGGGATTGTATCATTATTGTATTATTCTCCCCAAAGGTAACTTGATTTCCCAAATAGCGCTCGTGAACCAGGTGGTGTTGTGCGGGCTTCATGGTCTTTTGGAATAATTCTTCGTAGTATATGGTTTTATATTTCGTTAGTATATTCTCCACGGCGCCCTCGGAGCAATTGCGTGCCCACATGACGAGCGAACCAATGGTAAATCCGGTAAATCGATAGGCCTTTATCATTTCTTCGACCCATTTCCATTCGTAATTCGACCCTCGATGGCACACCTGATGAATATGCTCATTCATTCGCGAGGTCTGTTCGGTACCCCATAGAAGCCAAATTAGATTTCGCGTGGATTCGTACTCTTGCAGAAAGGCTGGCGTTAAACAGGCACAGAGCTCCACCACTTTCGGAAACTCGGCGGATTCCACCCCTTTTACAATCGCGGTGGGCCGATTCGTCGGCTTTGGCTTGATGTCCAGGGAAATCAGCGAGAGGGTTGCGGGGTCCTCATATACGCCGACCGTGTACACTTCGGAGTAGGGATATCCGATACATTCCGTGTAGGGAATAAGGGGGCGACTCATCCCTGACACCCACTTGGATTGATGAGGGAGGCGGAAGGTTTGGTTTCTATTATAGGGCTGTGCATCGATAACGAGTTGAGGGGAGCCTGATGTATTTGTCCATAGGAGCGCATCGTAATCGGCTTTGTGTTTTTTGATATAGGGCAGGAATACCGTGTGCATAAACTCTCGGTGATGCGCCACATTCGTAAAAACCTGCACAGTATCAAATAGGATGTGAAAGGATGCCTTTTGACCCGATGGTATGACGCGGGTGGAATATGCGCCTGACGCGGTGTAGATGGAGAGGCCGCGACAGGTTTCAAAGCCGACGTCGTGGAGACACTGAAGAATGATGGGGATAACGGTGGGAAGGACGTCCGTTTCGTCTAGTTGGGCGGCGTCCCACTCGAGGTCAAAATAGGGACGGACAGGGCGGTTCTCGGTCATTAATTCATACAGATGTGCGTCGACAATGTTATGGGTTGCCTGATTGAACGCGATGGTGTCTATCATCGATTGAACGTTCCGAACGGCCAGGTACATCTTGTGGGCTTGATCGACCATGGCATCTCCTACCATAATACCCTGCTGCCACGAAGGAGTATCTGGAAATTCATGGGAGAGTACAGGTGCGAGTGTATGCATAGGGACAATGACACCGTTGATAACGGGGAAATAATGTTCAGATGGGTCGTGTATGACATTGGTTTGCGGTGGGTGAGTGGCAGATGCAATCATGGGTTTCGTCCTACCTTGGGTGGCGGATTATTTTTTGGAAATATCGCCTACCGGAGAAGTCTGTTCCGAAACCAGAAAGGGGGTAATCGAAGCGGTGGACGTTTTTCTCGTAGCAATTGCGAGGGCAAGTCGTTCTTGTTGTCTTTTCTCACGTTCTATACGTTTGACCTCTCTTTCCGAGTCCTTTTCTGTCTTCTTGCGTTCTCGTTCTTCTCTTTTTGCAATAATATCTGGGCGATTGTGATAGCGTTCAAGGGTTTTTGCATTCTTTTCTTTTTTGTGCAATGCATAATAGCGTTGATGTTTAGTGAGCGTGGGAACAACGTGGTTGTTCGTCTCTTCCGCCATGTGTTATATTATCCTTAGATTAATATTTTAAATCCGCTTACAATTCGATAATGACTATCGAGGGTCCAAGATGGACTCCAGAGTTGCCTTAGTAACCTTCTTGGTCGCCAGCGCCAATGCGGTACGTTCATCCTGTTTCCTCTTTTTCTCCTGTTGTTTTGCGGTCTTTTCAGCCTCCTTCTCGGCCTTCTTGCGCTCCCGCTCCTCTCTCTTGGCAATGACGTCAGGATTATTATAGTATCGCTCGAGCTGGTAGGAAATCCGTTTTTCGCGATTGAGAGCATGGTAGCGCTGGTGACGTGTTAGCGTAATCTCCTCCATGGTTATCTTAACCTGATATAATAATTTTAAGTACCGATTATCATGTGATAAAAATACCACATGATAATAGACATGACCCGGTGCAAACGTAGTACGCGAAGCACACGAAGCAAACGTAGCAAGCAAAGCACACGTAGCAAGCGAAGTACACGCGGCGGCACACGAGCATGAAGCAAGGGGCAGACATTTAAGCAAAAACACAATACGCATCGGGCAAAAAAACTAACTAATGGTGTTTCTCTCAAGCCATCATCAAGTCGTGTCCGATTTCATTCAGCACGCGCGGCAAGACACTTTAGGAAACACCGTGACTTGTACCCGAATGCCGCATCAGCTGCATCGGAGTTGCGTGCGGAAAAACATGCGAGTATTGTATCGTCTAAAACTGCACCGAATGAGATACCATTTGAAGAGCAAGCCAGCATGGTTGAGCAATTCCAGAGGGAGCAAAACGAGCAAAACCTAAATAGCGTGACTGCGGCGATGGGGCGCGCATCTATTTCTCGTTCTATTCCACTGCACCGCCTCTCATCCACCTATAAGAAATTATCAAAGTAACGAATTCCACATGATACGTACTTTTGTAAAAGAGAATATCATACGAAGTGTGCTTTACGAAGTATATGCAAAGCGCGGGCGCGCGCTCTCGGCGGGGGTACATCAGGAACCGGTAATCTGAATATGTACGCGTCTACGATTGGCTTCATGCCGACGGTCGGCGTCGGTATCGGCACGACTGTGCCGAGTGTCCCATTACAAATCGGTACAACTAGCAATAATATATATGCGAATTACAGCGTTACAGGAGCAGGTTCTATTATATATAGCTCTTATGCAACCATCCCAAATGTTTCTGGTAGTACATCATATAGCGGTAATCTTACTGTTTTTTCAACAGCGGCATATGGGCGAAACTCGGGCGGTTCCATTGCATTAGGAGGTCTTATGTATAATTTTGGAGCAGGGAACTATATGAATTCCCTTGCAAGAATTTCGGGTGTACAATCGAACACGACTGATACATATGATGGAGATTTAGTACTGGAAAGTGTCAATAACGGCACAATGTACGAACGCATGCGTATTAAAACGAATGGCTATGTCGGCATCGGCACGACGCTTCCTAATGCAACCTTGCATGTGAATGGCGGACTCAAGACGGGTCAAATATATAGCTTTAGTGCATCCATAGCGTCGCTTGCGACATCTACCAATACAACCACTAATCTGATTCCTCAAGGTTCGATTGGTGTATATCTTGTAACCGTAACTGGATTAGATACAACATTCTATCGTAAACTTACAGGTACAGCCATTGTTAGTACGTATTATGATGGTGGTTCATACTATACTGCAAATATAACTCAAGTATCGTCATTTTATGTGACATTCGTTAGTATTTCAAATGCTGGTGTAATTACATTCAATCAGAGTACAGGAGGAACAGCATCGATATCAATAACTGCGTTGTGTATTGGGTGATTTTATGAAATATGAAAGCATGAAAGTTGTCATCGATAAATCAAGTTTATGGCGATGGCAGTCCCATTACCACAACGCTATATGCATAGCCTGCAGTTAGTCCGCCAATGGTTATTGTTGAATTCAATGCAGTAAGAGCCGTTGTAATATTGGAGCTGATAATCGTAGTACATATATAAAACCCAGTAGTAGTTGTCCATGCTAATGATAAATTAAATCCACTTGTAATACTACTATTTGTATAAATAATTACAAAATACCAACCAGCTTGCAGAGCAGGAGAAAATGAAGTAGGTAATACAGTGAAAGATGTTACTCCTGATGCACGCACATAAGTACCTGAGTAAAATACGCTTGACAATGTACTGCCATTCACATGCAAGTTCGCCTGCGGGTTCGCCGTACCGATGCCGACATTTCCACTTGAATTAATTACCATACGATAGGCGGAAGCGGTGATATCAAAAAACGCAAGAGAACCCACGCCTGTCAAATCGGCCGACGACGTGCTCCATATGTTAAATGATCGACCACTTGCGCCCGATGTACTATCAAGCACAATGCCTGATTGAGTGGAAGGACCTACGTATATACTTGTCAATCGATTCATACTTGAGTTTGAAATGTGTAATTGTGCGCCAGGATTCGTCGTGCCGATGCCGACATTGCCCGTTCCACTTTGCACGACTAGAGAGGGTCCGTATACACTCGTTCGATTCAAATACAAATCTCCTGACGCCAACAGTACGGTTGAATTCGCAGTAGAATTCGTAATGAAGTTTCCTCCAGGAGCAGGTATAATATACATTCCAAAATTACCGGTTGAACCGTTATAGCTGTTTGTTAAATACATACCTGAAAATTGAACTGCACTGTTTACATGAAACCCAGTCTGCGGATTCGTCGTGCCGATCCCCACAAACCCGCCTTGTGCCTGTAAACAAAGGGGGGTAGCCTGTAAATTAGGGACAACCGATTGTAAAAATGCTGCACCCCATGTACCCGAAGTGTGATCGAATCCCATTTTTAATGAACCCAATGTGGTTCCTGTTCCCACACCAGACGGTGGAACACTATCTGAAATGACGAGTTGACCATAGGTAGGATACGATGGTCCATTGGACGTAGAGAGATTGCTGATCATGGGCCCCGTCAGTTGAAGGAGAACGCCTGGATTCGTCGTCCCAATCCCCACATACCCATTCGCTAACACCGTTACACTCGTCTGTACCACCTGATTGTCCGATCCATACCCCAGAAGCGCAAAGGACGCCGACGTAGAAGATCCATAGGACGCGATGGGCGCCACAAAGAACCCAGGCGTGTACGCGTTGAGAGCGGAGCCCGACGCATTCAGCACAATGGAGCTCGCGCTCTGATTGGTTTGACCCGCCTGATTCCCAATCGCAATCGCATTGGAGCCCTGATTCGTTTGGCCCGCGGCATTGCCGAGCGACACCGCGTATCCCTGCGCATTCAGATTCAGCGTATACATCGTTGTCGCATTGCTGACCGTGAGGTACGAACCATCATTCGAAATCGCACATCCCGTCATGGGTGAACTTCCAATCGTGAGGCCCGTGAAGGTCACGCCATAGTTCGTGCTGTAATACACGTTGTTCGTGGTGCCCTGCGTTAACACAACCATGTACTGGCCGGTCAACGAAATGGACGCGCAATTGACCGTCGCTGCAAGCGCAGGACTGAAGGTGGGGGTGGACGCCACGCCAAGAAGAGCGCCCGTTAGAGCGGGAACGGTAATCAGTTGAACCGTCAAGTTGGTTCCCTGCAACATGTACGTTCCGTTCCCCGATATCGCGAGGAGATTCGCGTTGGGGAGCGTGACGGCGGGTGCGTTGGCATAGTAGGAATAAGGGACATAGCCCAACGGCGTGGTCCACGTCGCGCCATAGTTCGTGGAAAGATAGGTGGGGCCGCCTTGGAAGTTGATGTACCACTCGCCGAGCTCGATATAATCGGCAGAAGAATTGTAGGAACTAAATACGATCATTCGAAAATAAGTATAGGGATTGGTAGTTCCCGTATAGGTAGCGGTGGTTACGGTCGTATTTCCGAGTGCCTGAACACTATTCGAATTCACCAGGATAGTTCCGCCAAGTAGGGAGTAATTCACTGGAACCGTAGGGACGGTTCCGCCAACTACCGATTGAATGCCATACCAAGTGGTTCCATCATTTGACCCCACAATATAGTAGTTTTTAGGAAGTCTTCCTGCGGTGTATCCACATGCAAGATTATAGGAACTCATGACCAATGGAATCGAACTCTGAACTTGGAGCCAGTCTCCCTGAACGGTTTGTGTGGTAGGATAGGTGGTATAAAACGTAGTGCTATAACTTGTCGACGAGTTTCCTGTCGTGCTATAGGTATTAGAAGTTGGAACCCATGAGTTAATGGCAGCATTATCGAATGCGTGCCAGCCATACGCTGTAGAATAAACGGCAGTGGAGCTCGCCGTCCAGCCCACCCCGTTCTGCGTCCACGTCGACGCCGCGAGCCCCGACAGATTCGGGCTTGTCGACCCTGCACCCGTGAGCGCCAGGTACTGGCCCGTGGAGGACATCGTGAGAGCATTTAGAAGAGGCGGGGTGTACGCGGTGAAATTGATAAACCATTCACTAATACTTAGATAATCTCCAGATGAATTATAGGTTGATAGCCCTACAAGACGAAAATAAGTATAGGCGTTTGTAGTGGTAGCATACGTAGTGAAGGTTACACTGGATGAACCAAATGTCTGTGCGCCTGCAGTGGCAACGATAATGACTCCTGGTACAAGGGTGAACGATGCTGTGCTAGTGACGGTTCCACCAGAACCGTACTGTATCGGATACCATGTAGTTCCATCGGTGGAACCGAGAATCCAGTAGGTTTTAGGAAGTCGCGTTGCTAGATATGCTGTCGCAAACTGGTAGGAAGACATGACGAGTGGGATGGAACTCTGAATCTGTACCCAATCTCCTTGTACCGAGCTAACTCCTTGAATCGTTGTGGTATATCCTGATGTATTTCCCGCAGTAGAATATGTGCCGCCTGCTGAAATCCATTCAGAAGTAGAGATTACGGTATTATTAAACAGATATTGTGGGAAAGTTGTGGAATAACTGCTCGACGAGCTCGCTACCCAGCCCACACCGCTGGCCGTCCACGTATTCGAGACCAGCCCCGTCTGTTGGGGCGACACCGTGAGGGCCGTGGCGCTCGCGCTCGGACTCACATAGAGGGGCGCGGGAGGCGTGGCGAAGTTGACGAGCCACTCACCGATTTCCATATAACAATTAGTAGAATTGAAGTTTGACATGGTAAGAAGGCGAAAGTATGTATATGCAGTCGTCGTTGTCGAATAGGCTGTTGTTGTGACGGTACTGGAGCCGAATGTCTGTGAACTGGCGCTATTCACAATAATTGTTCCTGAGATAAGTGCGTATGGTGTGCTTGATGGCTTTGCATTTACGAGCCCATATTGAATCGGATACCATGTTGTTCCATCATTTGAACCGATGATATAGTATGTTTTTGGAAACTGGTAATCTGTTCCACCGGTTGAAAATTGGTAGGAAGACATCACAAGCGGAACAGAACTTTGAAGCTGCGCCCAATCTCCTTGTACCGAACCGATTCCTTGAATTGTCGTATTAATTCCAGATGAGTTACCTGCCGTTGTATAGGTGAACGAGCTTGGAGCCCATGAGTTACCGTATGAGGTATCGAACAACTTATATTGATAATATGTCGATAGAACGGGGCTCGCGCTCGACACCCAGTTCACCCCGTTCTGCGTCCAACTTGCCGCCGCGAGCCCTGTCAGTTGGGGCGTAATCACTTGTCCGCCGGTAGTGAGTGAAGGACCAAATCCCGTGGCCGCCGTATATAAACCCGCGATTTGCGACGCAGTAATGGCCGACCAGGATGCGCCATAGGTGGACGACAAAAACATCCCTCCCGTTGACGCCGCGACCATCATGTACTGCCCCGTGGCCGACACCGCGCTGTAGCTGTAGTTCATGGGAACAATCGGCGAAGAGTTCGCATAGTTGTAGATGCGGAAATCGTCGATGAAACCGTTGAAGGCGTTCCCCTGCGCATTGTCATAGGTTCCGAGACAGAACAGACCGGTTAGTGTATAGGTTGTCGCGCCTGTATTCGTCACGGAACCAATCAATACACCGTTCACATACAAGGATGATGTTCCTCCCAGCTGATAAATAATCGTAAAGGAGTACCATGTAGACGGAGTGATGGAAAAGGAGGTTGAAATAGCCGACGTAGGACTTGATCCAATAAAGAAGGTCAATTGTCCCGTATTCCCAATGTAAAATGTAATAGCAGCTCCCAGTGCGCTAAAAATAATACCATATTGGCCGGGTGTCACAGTCTGCGCATTAAACCATCCACTCAGCATAAAATTGTTTGAACCCGTCCAGGGTCCGCGGATGTATTTTATCGCGGTCGAGCCCATGGTGTTTGCCAGGCTCACCGCCTGAGACCCGACGATGCCCTGGACGAACCCTGGACTGCCCGTTGCGGTAATGGTGTTTCCCATCGCATCCGTCGTGTTCCCCTCAAACGGCAAATAGGCATAGGGTGAAACGGCGTTGGGCACGGCGGAGTTGTAGATGCGGAGATCGTCGATGGAACCGTTGAAGGCGAGGGGTGAAGTACCAATCAAATCCGTTGTTCCGAGCCCAAAGAATCCAGTTGACGTTCCAAATCCTCCCGAATTGGTAAATGAGCCCACTAGGGAATTATTTAGATACAAGGAACATAGTCCGCCAACCTGACCGATGGCAACTACATTATACCATACACCCGTGGAAAGACTGGTAGAGGTATACGCTGCTCCACCATTAACCCCAAATACAATATTATTGTTTTGATTGATGTATATGTTTATCGTACCGTTAGTGGCCATAAACAATTCAATTTGACCCGAACCACTGAGAAGCGTGGTCGCATTAAACCAGAAACTGATGGTAAACGCGGAGGATGGCGTCCAGGTTCCGCGCACATACTGGGTCGCCGTGCCACCTGCGGTGTTGGCAAAGGTAATCGCTTTCGTCCCGACTTTTCCCGTTGTAAACGAGGGAGCGCCCGTCGCGGTTACTACCGAGTTCCCCATCAAATCCGTTACGGAATTATCAAATGGCAGATACACGTACGGGAACGCTCCGACATTCGCAGCGGTAAATACGGGGGTCGCGGTGTTGGCGTTGTTGGATACGTAGGGCAAGCCGCCGTTCACGAGCGCCAGCGCATACTGCCCGTTGGCGGACTGGGAGAAGTTGGAATAGGCGGGGACGCCTGAAGAGGTGGAGGCGTAGGCCAGGGAACCGGTGGGCAATCCGGATGAAGACGCCGTGCCGCCGAGTGTCGTCCAGGTCACACCTGAGTTCTGCGAAAAAGACAGGGGATAGGTCGAGGCGGAACTCTGTGTCTGTAGGGCGTACTGATACTGGCCGGACTGCGACATGGTGACCTTTTTGACGGAGCTCAGGACGTTGTAGGTGCCGAGAGTGGAACCCCAGCCGGTCGTATAGGAACCGTTGGAGAAGTTGTTGTACGCCTGGTTGGTGGAGGCGCCGAGGGAAATCACCGTAGAGGCCATGGACAACGAGCCGACGGAAAGGGACGAACCGGTTTGCCCGAGGAGAGTCTTGTAGTTGATGTTGCTGACGGTTAGGGTATCCGACATGGCAAGCGTTCTACCATTTAGCCTATTTTAAATCATATGGAAGAAAACACTGCATAAATAGGGGGACGCTGGCGCCTCCCCCTGGCC
>Ga0114951_10005680_pt1 | contig 11394 bp, 11 predicted proteins | sample AM7aDNAmetaG_FD_88677 | JGI IMG/M metagenome (GOLD analysis project Ga0114951, IMG submission 88677) | Freshwater microbial communities from Finland to study Microbial Dark Matter (Phase II) - AM7a DNA metaG | ecosystem: Environmental > Aquatic > Freshwater > Lake | place: Finland: Lake Alinen... | reverse complement strand
GCTGTTTTGTGCGACATGCTCATGGCCTTGTTGCTTGCTTTGTCGCTGCTGTCCATGGCTTGCCCCATGGCCTGGGTTTCAAGGTAACTGCCATCAATTGCCGTAAAGCGGTATTTGACCTGCAAGGCATATTCAATCATCAATTTGCCCTTCTCATTCGTCCATACTTCTCGTTTAAAATTCAGTATTTCGGATGTCGTGAAGACCTGATATTGCACAAAGAGCGGATGCAGTGTATTGTAAACCTCATCAATCCCCCTGAATTTGTAAGGAAGATCACCGTTGGATTTTGTTTTTTTGATGGCTGGCACTTCAGCCATAATAGCGGCGATGCGCTCGTAAATGAGAGGGTGTTTTTCTTGTGTGTTGTTGTCCATGGTCGTTTGTGTTTTGTGGTTGTTTGTTGTTGGTTATGCCACTTGCTCAATAATCGGCGCCTTTCTTTTTGGATGCTTTAAAAACTCGGTAATGTCTTCACGAAGGAAATAGAGCGTCGAACCATTCTTGCTGTAGGGAATCCGTCCTTTGTGTACCCTGCTGTATACCGCAGTGCGGGTTACCGTTCTGCCTTCAAGCATTGTCAGGTATTCTGCACAAACATCAATCCTCATAGGCTCACTCTGCACCGCAGTCTGCACCGCATGCTTTTCGCCAAGCTGCTTGACAAGGCGGTCAACCTTCGAAGAAAGCGACGCAACCAGAGATGGGAGCTGGTCAAACGTTGGGGTAATTCCTTTGTCTTTTTTTTCCATTTTTTACCTATATTTGTTTCTAAAAGTAATTAACTCTTTCCTTTATTTGTCTAAATTAAGGTAAATTTGTCTAAAATAAAAGAAAAAAAATAGATAAATAAGGTAAAATCAGGTAAAAGAAAAGGAGAAAGCCTATGAAAAAGGGTAAAACAGAAGTGGGGAAACGGCTTGAAGAGGAATTGCGCAAAAAGTTTGGCACTATCTCTGCAGCAGCAAAAGCAGCAGGTGGCGCGGATGCCTCTTATTTTGGTTCGTACTTGACGGGACGCAGCGGGTTGGGTAAGTTGGTCATCACCAAGCTTGAGAAAATGGGCATTGATGTAAACTATGTTCTGAATGGCAGGGAAGAACCGAAAGCCAACGATCAGTCTGCTTTGCGTGATCTTCTTCAAAAGAAGGTTACCGATCTTGAATACCGGTTATCTCAAGCCGCCTCAGAACTGAAAGAAATGTCGGATCTTATTCAGAACTCGGGAATAGGGAAATAATGATATCGGCTTGATAAGTTATCACTGTAACGCAATATTCAAGTAAAAATCGGCTCTCCTCAATCAAGGTGAACGATTTGGTAACAAGCTCTTTGCATCGCTCGTATTGTTGTTCTGTTATAGCAGGGATGGGATTGGTTATCATGGTGCAGTTCTGATTGTAATAAAACACAATAAGGCGCGTAATTTAGTACAATAAAAAAGGAATTACAACTCTAATCGCACATTTTACCCTTCGAGAGAAATTGCGTTGGCAGCTTGACGGCGACTTTCATTAATAACGTGAGCATAAATCATGGTCGTTTTGAGATCGGCGTGACCCAGCATTTCACTCACTATCTTGATGTTAATGTTCGCTTTCAGAAGTAGTGTCGCATAGGTGTGTCGCATCGTGTGGAAGGTTACCTTTTTCTCAATTCCAGCGGCACTAATCCAATTTTTGAAAAATGGAGTTGGGCGATGGTATTGCAAATCTTGAATCCGTGGGAAAATAAGTCCAGTTTCGAGCTTGTCGCTTAACTCCTCTTTATGCTGCTTTGTTCTGGAGGTCATGTTCTCTGTGATCTCCTTGGCTTCATTGAGGATCTGAAAAGCAGATTCAGAGATAGGGAGATAGTTGACTGAACGCGTTTTCTTTTGGGTAAAATGAATGCAGTGACCAGAAGACTCACTCCCAATATCTTCCCACTTCAAACTTGCAACATCACTAAAACGCAATCCCGTGAGAGCTGAAAAAAGAGCTGCAGCTTTTAGAATCGGTTTTTCACATGGAGTCTGATACAGCTTGATCAGCTCCTCTTGTGTCAGGTAAACAATTTTTGTTTGGAGCTGTCTGATAGTCTGCACCTGTTCAGTGATCCGCTTTTTTATAAAGTCATGCCGGTAGGCATAGTTCAGAGCGGTGCGAAGATGCACAAAATAAATAGCCGCAGCATTGTTGGAAAAGCGATTTAACAAATAGGATCGGAAATCATCAACAACCTTGCTGTTCAGGTCAGAAAAATAGAAAGGTTGCCCTGGCTTTAATTGTAAAAATTCCTGAAAATATTTCAACGTGGATCTCCATGACCTGTAGTGCGTTGGTGACGACTTCCTGTCTGCAAGCAGTTTCTCATAAAACTTGATAAAGTCAACCGGAGCACTATCAACCAGAAAGCCATAGTGCCCGGCGTGTAGCTGCAATTGAGTTTTCGAGAGCACAGCATTAGCTACTGCAAGGGTATCCTTATTCTCTTTTCGTTCTTCGGAGGTTTTCGGATTGGCGTGAAGGTACATGCCCAGGTTGTGCCACCTTGTAAGCTTTCCAGTTTCAGGGTGAGGAGCCGGGGGGTAGATGTCGAGACGCAGGGAGTAACGAGTATCGTTATCAATAAGGCGCTTCCGCAGGGTGACTTTCATGGCTGTGGTTTGGTCGTTTGCGTTATGAGAAAAAATATTGACTGCTTTGAACCACGGAACAAGAGGAGCAGTATTTGTACCATGGAACAAATCTTTACCATCAACATAATATTTGTTCCGTGCAACAAATTTAATCCATGGAACAAATATGGAACAAAAAATAGCAAAGAACAAAAAGAAATAGCAAAATGAAGACAAAAGGTTTACTGTTAACTATCATAAAATGATAGAGTTGATTGGTTAGGTTTTGTCTGCGTTTTTCCCTGTTTTGCTCTGTTTTGCTATTAGGCGATTAGACCACGTAATTGCCGTTTGTCAGTCCGGCTACTTTCGATGAAGTGCCATCATTTGCCGTTGAACCTACCAGACTGTTGGTTGCGCTTATAACTCCAATCGTACCACCGGATCCATTTCCCCAAGTTACTGCACCTGCATCAGGAATAGTACCATTGTCCCAACCCGGTGAATTTATAACGTAATTCCCATTACTGAGGCTTGTCAAAGAAGAGAGAGTTCCATCATTGAGAGAAGAACCGATCAGGCTGTTGGATTTGGAGACGCTTCCACTGACACCTGAAGTTCCATCAATCCAGGTTACCGCACCGACACTTGCTACTCCTGCGTTCGACCATTTCCTTGTTATGGTGACAGCATTGTTGTTGCCTGTAAGGGCGGTTACTTTTTCACCAACCTGATCATTTGCGGTCGAGCCGCTCAGCATTGAAATCAAGGTGCCATCCGGTTTATAGAGCCTGACAGCACCAGCATCGGTTGCAACAAGATCATCCAGAGGACTGGCGACAATAATATTGCCGTTCAGCAGTTCGACGATGTTGCCGGAACCATGTTGGTCACCTTCTGCCGGATTTGAATCAGGAAGCGAAATGAGAGAGAAGAGAGGAATCGCAGTGTTTGCGTCGATGGTGATGTTACGTGGATCAAGCAGCAGCAATCCGTTTTCTCCGTGGGGTGCGGTCATGGAGACTTGGCCGCTCATGGAAAGGTTTTCATGCCCCGAGACTTCTACTTGTCCACCATTGCCACTATTTGTTCCTCCCTTGCTCTCAATAGTGCCAGCAAAAGTGGTTGACTGCTCTGACCAGACCACTACTGTGCCGCCATTGCCTGTGTCAAGAGCGTTGGCGTTAAGGTTGCTGCTTTTTGTTATAACGGTGCTTATTGCGTTGGCAAGAGAGGGATTTTTACCTTGCCAGCCACCACCAATGAGGATAATTCCACCACCAGTTTTTCCGTCAGACATTATCCGGGTACCTGCGATGAGCGTTTGCGGCGCAGTAATGAAGATCTGACCACCCTCTCCCGAGGTACCGTTTGTACTGATGGTACCGGAGAGGTAAAGATTCTTTCCTGCCTGGATATGGATATCGCCTCCACTTTCTCCTTCAGCAGTCATGCGACTTTCGGCGGTTTGTTCTATGCTGCTTGTCACATCAATGCTTATCGTCCCCCCTTTGTTAATGTCGTCAGCATTCCAGATGCCCGAATCAACAAGATTATTCGCGCTTGCGTTGATGACAGAAGAGCTAAGTGTTCCGGTGTTAATGATGGCGCCACCTTCGATCACGATTTTACCATCGTGTTCTGTGATACTGCTTGCATGTATCTTGCCACTGTTATTAACCACCGAACCAAGCAGCTCATTGGCTGCTGAGGCGCTTATTATTACATTACCACCATCTGCTTCAATTACTCCGCTGTTTGTGATCTGGGCGTTATATGCAGTCTTGTCAACCTTTATTGCTACAAGGCCGCAAGTATCCAGGTCAAGGGTAATTCCATCTCCGGCCGCTAAGCCGCTTGAACCTTTGGTGGTAATAATACTTCCGGTGTTTGTTGTACTGTTTCCGAGCAGAGCGATGAATCCACTGGATAAAGCGCTCTGGTTGATAATGGATCCTTTTTCGCCATTCTTAAAAAATGCGTATTTTTCTGCCAGGAAGTCGTTATCATTGATTGCGAGAGTAGAGGCCACAAGTCCACCGACGTTCACGCTTGCTCCGGGGGTAAACAACATGCCGTTCGGGTTCACCAGAAAGACTCTCCCGTTTGCTGTAAGTGTACCGAAAATTGATGAAGGATCATTGCCTGAAACCCTGTTGAGCAGGGTGGACTGGCTTGAAGGCTGAGTAATGTTGACTGCTTCCCCCTTGCCGATACCAAAAGAATTCCAGTTAATAATAGCATGGTTGCTCTCTTGTCCGATCTGCATTGTAGTGGATGAGGGTGTACTGATGGTTACTTGCCCGGCCGCAATCTTTCCGTCGGTGGGTAACGCAAAAGCTCTGTCTCCGCCAAGCAATGATTGTGTTGCAACCGCAGCAATAATAAGCGAATTCCTGGTGTTGCTCCAGATGAGGCGATAAGCAGTTTCCATTGCAATAAGTGTTAAAATTTCAGGCCTGTTTATTACGATATGGCAAATAAAATGCTCTGTTATTACATTGCGCTTATTTATTATAATATGTATTTATGGCGTAAAATTAAAATGAAAAACATAAAACTGAATTTCTTGGACAGCAAAAATTATAAAGAGGAGTTACCTTTATGAGGTATATGGCACTTGAAGAAAGAGCGATTTTAAGCAAGAAATGTTGTGAATTGGCAGTTTTTTAGTTGACACGATTAATTTCGATATATTAGCTAAGAGGCTCGATAATTGTGTAATGCTGGTTAATTTCCGATTTTAATTCAATGAGGCATATCGTTATCGTCGGAGGTGGATTTGCAGGGCTTAAAGTTGCCAAAGAGCTTGGCAACAGAAAAGAGGTCAAGGTTACTCTCATCGACAAGAATAATTTTCATCTTTTCCAGCCACTTCTTTATCAAGTTGCGATGGCAGCGCTTAATGCGGGTGAAATTGCTTATCCGTTACGTATGATGCTTTCGAAGTATAAGAATGTGACCGTTTTCAAGGGAGTTGTAAAAACAGTTGATCCTCTGAAAAAGATAGTCTATACGGATTTTGGTGAAATAGAGTATGACAATCTTGTCATGACTTGTGGAACAAAGCATCATTATTTTGGTCATAATGAATGGGAGGAGTTTGCCCCTGGTCTTAAAACGATTGCCCAAGCTGCTGAAATCCGCAGAAGGGTTATGGAGGCTTATGAAAATGCCGAACGATCCCAGGACCCTGAAGAAAAAAGAAAACTTCTGACGTTTGTCATTGTTGGGGGCGGTCCGACTGGTGTTGAACTTGCCGGTTCAATCGGGGAGATGAACCGTTACTATCTGTCAAAATATTTCAAGAATATCGATCCAAAAGAGATTCGGATTTTTATTGCCCAATCGTCTCCAGTTCTTCTTCATACCTTTTCGCCGGAACTTTCGGCCAAGGCAACTCTTGCTCTCGAAAAGCTTGGTGTCCAGGTCTTGACCTGTTGCAAAGTTACTAATATTGACGCCAATGGCGTGCAGATTGGCACTGAGCGAATTGAGGCAGGAACCGTACTTTGGGCAGCGGGTGTCAGAGCGACAAGCATAGGGAAAACCATTGGTTTCGATACTGACCATTCAGGCAGAATCATTGTAGCCGAAGATCTCAGTGTACCCGGTTATCCCGATGTATTTGTCGGAGGGGATCAAGCATGTTTTGCTTTAAATGACGGGGGGACACTTCCAGGGCTTGCCTCTGTTGCTCTTCAGGAAGGGCAGGCTATTGGCAGGAATATTCTGCTGGATATTCAGGGAAAACGCAGAAAGCCATTTACCTACAACGACAAAGGTCAGATGGCGACTATTGGTAAAAACTCTGCAATTGCAGAAAGAGGTAATGTTAAACTTTCCGGGCTGCCAGCATGGATTATCTGGCTTGGTGTTCATATTTACTATCTGAGCAGCGTAAAACACCGTTTGTTTGTACTAATGCAGTGGGGATGGTCATATTTTACGTTTGGTCATGGTGCTCGCATTGTCAACAAAGAGTGGAGGTTTTATCCCAACCTTCCCGAACCAGCAGAGCCTGCCGAGAAAGAGGAACTGGTAGCCGATAGTGCCTGTGTTTATGTTTCAGGTGAATCAGTGAGAGGTCAACGGTAAAACCATTCTGAGGCTCATGTTGAGGAGCACTCCTGATCTTGTATGAGGGTGCGGTTATTGCCAAATAAGAAGCAGTTTTGAAGGGTCAGGCACGAAATGTGTTGGTGATGTTTTTCCGGTAACGAACGAATCTGTCAAGGATTTCATCCAGATGGTCGCCGCCAAGCTTTTCGAGGAGTGCATTGGCAATGACAGGAGCAACAACGGCTTCGGCAACGACTCCAGCAGCAGGTACCGCACAGGTGTCGCTGCGTTCAAAGCGTGAGGGGGTCGGTTGCAGGGTTTCAACGTCAAATGATTGCAGAGGAGTAACTAATGAGGATATTGGTTTCATGGCTGCTCGCAGATGAATAGGTTGTCCGCTCGACATGCTTCCTTCTATTCCGCCCGCGCGGTTTGTTTTTCGGACTACCCCCTCTTTTGCGAAGAAATAGAGTTCATCATGAACCTCTGAGCCAGGTTTTCTGGCATTTTCAAAGGCGGCTCCTATTTCAACACCTTTGATCGCCTGGATGGAAAGAATTGCCGATGCGAGTGCAGCATCAAGCCGACGGTCGTGTTGAACATAGCTTCCAATCCCAACGGGAACACCTGTGATAAATATTTCGATAATCCCTCCGAGGGTATCACCATTTTTTTTTGCCGCATCAATCGCTGCGATAGCTTCGGCTTCTGTTGTTTTGCTGAACATACGCACGGGGGAGAGGTCGGCTTGTGATGAGACTATTTCGGCCCCTTGATTGAGAAGTTCAGTAAGCTGTTTATCGGGAACAGCTTCGGCTACAGCGCCGATTGAGGAAATATAGCTGCCGATTTCAATGCCGAGAGCCTTCAGAAAGATTTTTGCAAGAGTTCCAGCGGCAACCCGCGCGGCGGTCTCCCGTGCAGATGAGCGTTCAATAACAGGACGGATATCGTCAAAACCATACTTGATACGACCAGCAAGATCAGCGTGGCCTGGTCTTGGAATGGTGATTTTTGAAATGTCTTCAACAGGTTGCCCAAATTGGGCCATAGTGGCAGTCCAGTTTTCCCAGTCGCGGTTTTTAATAATGAGCGAGATGGGTGATCCAATGGTTTTACCAAACCGGATGCCTGATAAAATTTCTGCCTTGTCGGCTTCAATGTTCATACGTCCACCTCGGCCATATCCCTGCTGCCGACGGATTAGCTGGGTGTTTATCTCATCAGGATTGATGGTAACGCCAGCCGGTATTCCCTCTACTATTGCAGAGAGAGCAGGGCCATGGGATTCACCGGCGGTAAAGTATCGTATCATGATTATTAAGTTACAATGCCCGGTTGCGTGAGGATGCTTCCGGGCATTTTCAATGCTTAACGAAGAATCCGTGCAGCTTCTTTTGCATAGTAGGTAAAAATAAGGTCGCCACCGGCACGTTTCATGCAAAGCAGTGACTCCATCATTACTCTCTTTTCATCAATCCATCCACGCTGGGCAGCAGCCTTGACCATGGAATATTCACCGGAGACATGGTAGATTGCAACCGGAACATCAAAACGCTCTTTTGTGCGGTACACTATGTCAAGATAGGCAAGTCCAGGCTTGACCATGACAATATCTGCACCTTCCATGATGTCAAGTTCGATCTCTTTCATGGCTTCGTCGGTGTTTGCCGGATTCATCTGGTAAGTCGTTTTGTCACCAAACTGTGGTGCTGAGTGCAGCGCGTCACGGAAAGGGCCATAGAAGCTCGATGCGTATTTTGCCGCATAAGAGAGAATACCAACATCAGAAAACTCGGTGTCATCAAGCGCTTCACGGATAGCGCCGATACGTCCATCCATCATGTCGCTTGGTGATACAAAATCAGCTCCTGCATTGGCATGGGAAATGGCCATTTTACAGAGGACTTCAACCGTTTCATCATTAAGAATAATTCCGTCTCTTACCAAACCATCGTGGCCAAAAGGGGTGAATGGATCAAGTGCGACGTCCGTCATGATACAGAGGTCTGGTACCTTTGCCTTGATGGCGCGGAGGGCATTCTGGATGATACCGTTCTCGTTGTAGGATTCGCTGCCATCTTCGGTTTTGACTTCTGGTATGCCAAAGAGGTCGATAGACTGAATTCCAAGATCCCAGAGCTCTTGACACTCTTTTACTGCTTTGTCTATGGAATAACGGAAGCTGCCTGGCATTGATGCAACCTCTTCAACAACGTTAGTTCCAGGGCAGACAAAGAGTGGATAGACAAGATCATTGACCGTCAGGGTGTTTTCCTGCACAAGGTTTCTGATGGCGGCACTTTTGCGAAGTCTTCGGGGGCGTTGAACAATATTGAGTAAATCAAGCTGACTCATGGCGGAAGAGCTAATTAGGAGTTAAAAAGCCAAAAATACGAAAATCCGCGAATATCGCGAAGACTTTCCCTGCGCAAATATGTCGCTTTTGTAGTACCGAAAAGAAAAGGTTACAGCAGAAAGCTCATCATAATGCCTGCCGCAACGGCTGAACCGATTATACCGGCAACATTCGGGGCCATGGCATGCATGAGCAGATGATTGTCGGGATCAGCTTTCAGTCCCTCAAGTTGCACCACGCGGGCGCTTTCAGGCACAGCAGCAACTCCTGCGGCTCCGATCAGCGGGTTGATTTTGTTCTCCCCGGAAAGAAAAAGGTTCATAAACTTGGCAAAAAGGATTCCTCCAGCCGTTGAGAACATAAACGCCGTTGCGCCAAGAACAAAAATAAGCGCAGAACTATGCGTCAGAAATGTTGTCGCTTGTGTTGACGCTCCAATGGTAACGCCAAGAATGATGGTGACGATGTCGATCATGGCATTTTTGGCCGTATCGGCAAGACGTTTTGTGACCATTGATTCCTTGAGCAGATTGCCCAGAAAAAGCATGCCGAGAAGCGGCAGTGATCCGGGAGCGATAAAACCGGTCAGGAGCAGGCCGAAGACGGGAAATATGACTTTTTCTATTTTGCTAACCGAACGAGGCGGTTTCATTTTGATTCTGCGCTCTTTTTGGGTTGTCAACAGACGCATGATCGGCGGCTGAATAAGCGGGACAAGAGCCATATAGGTGTATGCGGCTATGGCTATAGAGCCGACAAGATGCGGAGCGAGTCGGGAGGAGAGGAAGATTGCCGTCGGGCCGTCAGCGCCACCGATGATGCCGATCGAAGCGGATTCGGGATTGGTAAAGCCGAGGGAGATAGCTCCGAGATAGGTCATAAAAATGCCGAGCTGCGCGGCTCCACCAAGCAGGATAAGCTTGGGATTGGAAATCAGCGGCGAAAAATCGGTCATGGCTCCGATTCCGAGAAAAATCAGGGGAGGGAATATTCCCTTCAGCACACCCTGGTAGAGGTAGTTCAACACACTGCCATCCTGATAGATGCCGAGTGCCATTCCGCCGTGCTCGATAAACGGGGTATTGCCGATCAGGATGCCGAAACCGATCGGAACCAGAAGAATCGGTTGATATTCATAGCGTATGGCCAGATAGATGAACACCATGCCGACAAGAATCATCAACAGGTGCCCCGGTGTTGCATTGGCAAAACCGGAATACCCAAAAAACTGTACAAGTCCGTCCATAATGGTGTTATTCAATTTCTATCAGGATATCACCCTGCATGACTGTGTCCCCTACTCCTACCTTGACCGTTTTGACAGTTCCGGATTTTTCTGCAAATATATTGTTTTCCATTTTCATGGCTTCCAGAACAAGAATGGGCTCTTCGCGTCTTACCTTTGAGCCGGGCTGGACCATGAGGGCAATAATAGTACCCGGCAGCGGTGCCTTGACGATGCTCAGGCCCGGGGTGTTGAGTGGCTGTGGGGGTTTCAATGGAGTCGGCGGAGTATAGCGAACCAGTTTCGGGGTCTGCGGTCTTTTGATCTCCTGGCCAAGCTCAACCTGATATGAGGTGCCGTTAACTTCGATCTCGGCACTGTTCTCCTCAAAGGATTTTATCTCGACATTGTAGCGGTTTCCGCCGATCCTGAATTTATATTTTCTCATCCTTGAAACCCTTTGAAATTAATGACATTGTAGATTTTTGAATTCCAGGGTGAGTAGCTTTTGCCTACCTTCCTGATTGTCAGAATTGCCGTCTCCTGATCGTGAAGCTCATCAAGATAGAGCGAAATCGCCATACCGATGGCAGCGCTGACCTCTCCGGGAATCGTGTTTCCAGCCAGGGCTTTTTTTGTCTCGTCACCTTCATTGTCAAATGTTCTTCTGACATTCCAAAAAAGGATCTTCGGTATCACGCTGAAGAGCAGTGCAAGCAGGAAGAACGAAAGAAAGACGACACTGTACCCTGTGACAGCCAATGCCAGATGCTGACTTTGGATCGCCGAGAGATTGACCGGAAAATATTGAATGATCGATGGCATGGATTTTTTTCCGTTTACAATGGTATGGTCGAGTGTTTTTTGGGAGGATTATTATCTTTTTTGGTCAGGAGCGTCTGCAAGGCGCGGATTATCCTGAAGCGGGTATTGCGGGGCTCAATGATATCGTCGATATAGCCGAATTTTGCCGCCTCATAAGGATTGGAGAATTTTTCACGATACTCCGCCGCATTTTCAGCAACAAACTTTGCACGCTCTTCCAGATCTTCGATGGCATTCAGATCCCTGTTGAAGAGTACCTCTATGGCGCCTATCGGGCCCATGACAGCAATTTCAGCCGTCGGCCATGCATAATTGACATCACCG
>Ga0114951_10005678_pt1 | contig 11394 bp, 17 predicted proteins | sample AM7aDNAmetaG_FD_88677 | JGI IMG/M metagenome (GOLD analysis project Ga0114951, IMG submission 88677) | Freshwater microbial communities from Finland to study Microbial Dark Matter (Phase II) - AM7a DNA metaG | ecosystem: Environmental > Aquatic > Freshwater > Lake | place: Finland: Lake Alinen... | reverse complement strand
CGCGATCCCTGGCTCGATCTATGGTGACCTGATTGCCCAACTGAGAGACAAGGGCCAGATCCAAGACTTCACCCACAACCCCGATTACCCCCTCATCACCTCATGGGACGTGGGAGACTCGGACTACTGCGTTCAATGGCTCCTGCAACTGGAGGGGAGGCACATCAACGTCCTCGACTTCCAATCGAGCCAAGGCGTCGGACCGGGATTCTACGCAGACAAGATGCGGGCGTGGGAGGAGAAGTACCACACGCACATCTCAGCGCACTACCTGCCCCATGACGCCGAGAACATCGTCAGAGGCTCTTCATGGAAGAAAGACCTGGAAGCCGCTGGGATGAGGAATATCAAGGTAGTCCCCCGAATCGATTACCAATGGGATGGCATCAATGAACTGAGGTCATTACTCCCTCGTTTCTATATCCACAAAACAGCCTGCTCCGCCCGTCAGGGAACCGAGGCCAAGCCCATCCCCTCGGCTCTCGACTGCTTGGAGTTCTACTCGAAGAAGGAAGTGAACGAGAACGGCATGCTCACGGAAAAGCCCTTGCACAATGAGTTCAGTCATGGGGCGGACGGCCTGCGGACCTTCGCAGAAGCCTACCGCAAGCGCATGATCGAGGGGACAAGCGAGGTTGCCAGATCAAGCCGTGGGGGCTCTCCCCCCAAGGTGCTGCGCGGCCCCGGTCCAAGCTCGTATTCCATGAAGCGACCTGCTAACCGGGTGATACGATAATGGCCGCAATCAGCAACACCGATGACGTAGTGGCGAACGACCGGCAGGCCGTGGGCCGGCAGCCGGACAACTCCACGCCGACCGGTGGTCAAACTCCAACCTCGGGCGGCGGAGGGACGATCACCGCCGTCACGGCAGGAACCGGCCTTTCAGGCGGTGGTTCATCGGGATCAGTTGCTCTTGCCATCGCCAACGTGGGCACGGCTGGAAATTATCAGCGGGCAACGACGAATGCCCAAGGTCAGGTCTCAGCCGGCCAGAACGACGTGTTCAACGTGAGACAATTCGGAGCAGTAGGCAACGGAGTGACCGACGACACGACGGCCATCAACAACGCGATTGCGGCCTGCACCAGCTATTCGACCCTTTACTTCCCAGCCGGCAAGTACCTGATCACTTCCCAGCCCTCGGGCTTCACGGGACTGAACAACCTTACCGTCTGCGGCGATGGATTCAGCTCCGAAATCTTCTCCAACGTCACAGGCGCGGCGGGCAACACTCTGGTCTTTGACTCGACCTGCTCCTTCGTGACCGTGCGAGACCTGGCTATTGTCGGGTCAGCCACGGTTCGCGGCTCAGGAATCCACATCCGTCTTTACGCTTCGGACAGTGAAGTCCGGGACTGCTACATCTCGGGGTGCTCTGACTTCGGGATTCATCTGAGCAACTCCGGCTCCGCATGGTCCACCAACCAGACCGTGACCGGGTGCATCGTCCTGAACACACTCGGGGATGGGATTCACGTCGGCCAATCTACCGATGTCCTGATCGAGGACAACGACGTGGGAAACGCGGGGGATGACTCAATTGCCGTCGTGGCGGATAATACCACGTACTATCCCCAGCGGGTCTCAGTCTTGGGCAACCGGGTTTACAACGGGGCAGTCCGAGGCATCGTAGTCCTGGAAGCCTTTGACTGCCTGATTGAAGGCAACGATGTTTTCACCACGGTCAACTCAGGGATCGAGGTGAACCGCTTCAACAGCACCACGGCCTACAACACGCGGGTAAAAGTCATCGGCAACAAGGTTCAGAATAGTAACACGACCCTTGGCCCAATTGGGGCGATTAACGCCTATTTCTGCCAAGACTGCACCGTTGACGGTAACGAGGTTTATAATCCCTCCACAGGGGCGGGAATAGCCTACCTCGACATCCAGAATACGAGCATCAGCCGCAACAAGACCTTCAATTGTCCCACCTACGGGATTCGGGGCTATACCTTCGGAGCGGCCCACACCGCCTCAAACTGGAGCGGGAATTTCTTTTGCAACAACCAGATCGCCGGCACCACGGGCAATGACGGCATGTGGCTTGTGGCCGACACAGGAAAGACCTTGGTAAATACCGTGGTTGACGGCAACGTGGCGCAGTCCCCCGGCTCCGGGGTGTTCATCACCTACCAGCAGATGACCACGGCGAAGATCACCAACAACACAGCTATATCGGGCTCCTATGCCTCAGGTGGCACCAACTCCGGCGTAACGCTCGTGAACAACAACTGATGAGCCCCTACCTCCAACTGGATTTGCAATACACCAAGCACCCGCAGAAGGAGTCCTTCGGCTGGTATATCTCTTGGCACATGGAGCATGGCTTTGTGTTCTCGACTCCCGACTATTTCATCATGGGCCGGCCGATTCGGACCTGCAAACTGGAGGAGCAGACCCAGGAAGCCATTGACCGCATGTTCATTTTCGAGAAGCAGGAAGCGGACTGCTGGTACATCCACGCCATGAGCGGAAACATAAACCGGGCATGGGATATCCTGCCCTACCCGTTGGGTAAGGTAGCATGGGAACGCATCAGGGAAAACGGAAGAGACTTGCAAATCACAAGTACTGAGACATTGCGGAGGTTGTCTAAAATCGCATGAACCCATTCTTTCCACGGCATCACATGGTCTTCATGGGTGGAGGTGGTGGAGCGCAGGCCATCTCTTCGGCTCCCGTCCCCACTCCCGCCCCTCCGGTTACAGCCAATAGTGCCGAGGTGATCCAAGCCGAGCAAGACACGGCTCAGCAGAACCTCATCAAGAAGTCAGTGAAGAACACGATTCTTGCAGGTGACACCGGCGGTTGGAAGGCCGGGGCCAATCCCCAAGGTGGTCCCGGGATGCCTCCTCCGGGTGGGTTCAAGTCCAAGCTGGGTTAAACGATGGCCTCTGACAAACTAGCCGACGAACTGCTGAAGCGGTACGAAGCCTTGAAGGCTTATCGTGACGGGGTGTTCATGGACGACTGGCAGAACATTTCCCAATATGCCCTGCCGCAGGACTCGGACATCAACACGACCAAGACCGAGGGAGTCTCCGGCTGGACCGACCTGATCTTCGACACCACGATGATCGAGTGTGCGGAGACCCTGAAGACGGGTCAGTACAACTGGCTTACTCCTCCGAACCAACCCTGGGGCGAGTACGCGGTCCCCGAGGAGCTGAAAAAGAACAGGGACGATGAAACCGGCCGCGACGATGCCGTGGCTTGGCTGGGGAACGCTTCCGACATCACGATGCGGGAACTGGCCCGGAGCAACTTCTACTCGATTGCCTCGCTCAGTTACTTGGGGGTGGGAGTCTTCGGGACGGACCTTGTGATTGTGGAGGAAGGGAAGAAAACCGCGCTCAATTTCCGTCATGCCAAGATCGGCACGTACTGCATTGAGGAGGATGACGAGGGTGTGGTCGATACGACCTTCCGGGAGTTTGAAATGACCTACCGGCAGGCGAAACAGATGTTCAGCAAGCCGGGCGACGAGATGCCGGAAAAGATGGAAGGTCAGGCCAAGGGTGCGGCGGGACTCAAGAAGAAGTTCAAGTTCCTCCATTGCATCTTCCCCCGGGAGGATTCGGAGCGGCTGCCCAACCGGAAGGATGGGGCCAACAAGTCCATTGCCTCCGTTTACATCTCAATTGAATTTCGTGCCGTCATCCGGGTCTCAGGCTATGACGAGCAACCCGTCCTTTGTTCCCGCTACGACAAGTGGGGCACGGGCGCCCCGTGGGGTTACTCCCCCTCCTACCTCGGGCTGCCCATTGCCCGGCAGTTGAACTACGTGCAGCAATACCTGGATGCGCTCGCTGAACTTCACGCCTACCCGCGCATCCTGACCCCGGACAATCTGGATGGGGACGTGGACTTGCGGGCGGGTGGAAATACCGTGTTCGATTCCGGCAACCCGAACAGCAAGCCTTCGGAATGGGCGACGGTGGGAGACTACAAGATGGGCATGGAAATGCAGGAACAGCGGAGGGAAGCCCTGCGGGACGCGTTCAAGACCAAGGCATTCAAGCTCCTCAATTCGATGCCGCTCCTCGACAAGAAGATGACGGCTTTTGAGATCAGCCAGCGGCAAGCCGAGCAACTGGGCGACTTCACCCCTTCCTTTGGCCGGCGCGTGACCGAGTTCCTGAATCCGCTCATGCTGCGGGTGTTTGGCATTCTCTACCGGGCAGGCAAGTTTGGCCAGCCCCCGGATGCCTTGATGACGGATTTGGGCAATGGGAAGAAAGGCTTGGCCCTCCCCAACGTCCTCATCACGAATCGGCTGACGGATGCGCTTCGAGCCCTGAAGAACCGGGCGACGGAAGAAACCTTTCAGTTCCTGCAACCCGTCGTGGAGCAGATGCAGAAGCCCGAGCTATTGGACATTTTCGACATGGATAAGGTGGTCCGGGAGTATGCGATGAACTCAGGCATGGCTCCCGACCTGATGCGGGACAAGAAGGGCATCGATGCCATCCGGTCCAACCGGATGAAGATCCAGCAGCAGGCCCGAACTGCCGCCCTTGCGGAACAAGCCAGCAAAGCCGGAAAAAACCTTGCCCAGAGCCCGCAATGGATGCAGGACAATGCCGAGGCGGGCGCCACCGGGGGCAAAGCCGCCTAGTTTATGAAATCGCCACAGGAACCCAGCGAAGCCATCGTCAAGGCCGAAGCCCGCAAAGTCAGGCTCGCGACTGCGTTCAAAAATGTCTTCGGGCAGGAAAGAGCCAGAACCGAGGACCAAAAGATCGTCATGGAGCATTTGAAGCATCAAGCGGGCGAAGGGATGAACTCCTTTCAGTTCCAAGGGGCGGATGGCATCGCGATCATCGCCTCGGGCATTCACCGCGACGGGGCCAAGAGCCAGATCCTGACCATCGACCGCCAGCTTTTCATCGCCGCCAACTTGGGCAAACCCAAGAAGGCCAAACCCGAAACCAAACGATAACCGCCACATGAGCACCGACACAGACGAACTGACAGACGCACAGGTCCGCATGAAGAAAGATGGGACGCTGATTCAAAAAATCGACGGCAAGGAAGTGACCGTCGCCACCTACCACCGCACCAGCGGTCATCTTGAATTTGAAACCAAGGAGAACTCCCGGAAACTCTACAACCAAGTCACGGCCAAGATCGGGACGGTGAACAAGGGCACCCAGCCCTCGGGGAATGTCATCAAGTCAATCAGCGTGAAGGGTGAGGAACGGGTGGATGGGGCGAAGCTGCCGAAGAAGCCCAAGATGGGGCCGGAGGGCGACGCAACCCCCGCCCTCGTGGACTATTACATCAAGAACGACCTTGCCCAAGCGATCATCCGCTACGACATTTACACCGACAAGAACGGCCAGCCCATCCGCAAGAAGGTCAAGCGGGTGATTGAAACCACGGTGGACCACCGCGACATGGATGATGACGAGATTCCATGGGTGAAGGATGGGAAGAAAACCCAGACCAAAGCCCCGGTGGGCCGGGAGTACGACGTGGTTGAACTCAAATCCGCCATCATCGCCCGGCGCTGGACCCGGTATGAGGAAGGGTTTGAAGCCTTGTTCAAACCCGAGGAAGTCGTGGGAGGTTTCCAGCCCAATGACGATTTTGAGAGCCCGGACGTGCAGGAGGAGGATGAAGCATGAGAACCGCTCAACTCGACACCTACCACGCTGCGCTGGAGAAAGCCGCTTTGGCGATGGCGCCGGCGTTCACCTTCAAATTCGACTTCTCCAAGGCCGAAGATTACACCCTGCTGGCTGACCATGCTGTGAAAGCGGCAGACGCTATCCTGACCCGGATCGACACCTTGCAAGCCGAGGTCAGCAAGCAAACCTTTGAAAAGGCCGAGGCTGAGCGCAAAGCCAAGGAGGCCAAACCATGAGCGATACCGCCGTTTTAGAGCCCGCCAGCGCCTCTCCGGCAGCAGCCCCCGTCTCTTCACCTTCGCCGGCTCCCGCAGCGGCTCCCAGCCCTAATGCTGCGCCGGTATCGGCCGTGGCCGAACCGTGGTTCAAGGACTGGATCAAGGCGGATGGTTCCTTGGACAGCAAGGCCCTCGACCGCCTGCCCGACCATGCCAAGGGACTGAAAACGTCATGGGCCAATCTCAAGACCATCGATGACCTTGCCACGACCAGCGTGCACCAGCAGTTTCTGGTCGGAAAAAAAGCCCTAGCTCCCTTGCCGGCGGATGCTCCTGCTCCGGTCCTAGCCGAACGCAAAGCCCTGATGGATTCCATCAACGGTGTCCCGGCCGCTCCCAAGGACTACGGCATTGTGAAACCGGCCGATTTACCGGATGCCGCATGGCTCCCGGATATGGCGGAAGGTTTCGCCAAGTGGGCGCACGAGAACTCGGTGAGCCCCACCGCCGCCAAGAAGCTCATGGCCCTGCAAATGGAAACCGTGAAAACCCAGATGGGGAAACAGGCCGAGTACGAGCAAGGTTTCTGGACTCAGGAACAGGCGAACTTCGATTCCCTCCTCAAGCGGGAAAACATCCCTTCGGACCGTGCCAATCAACTGGTCGAGAAAGGAGCGATTGCCTTGGGCTTGGACCTGACCAACGAAAGGACCAAGACCTTCCTGAAGGGCACCGATGCCCGGATGATGGCGATGCGTCATGCTCTGGCCATTGGCGAGGACAACTTTGTCCAAGGCGATTCCAAGGCCACCGAGTCCAATCCGGAGGAATTGGCCAAGTCCGCCATGCACGACAAGAGTAACCCGTTGTACGAGCCCTATTGGAACCGCGATGGGAAATACCCCCGGGATGTGGCAGAGGCAGCCCGGGCCAAGGTGGAAGGCTGGCTCCGGCAGGTCTCCGCCAAAACCCCGTCCCGCCAACGTCGATGAATCGTACGTATCTGGCAAAATGACCTACAGCTGCATCGTTCTTTGCTCAATCGACGGTAAGTATCGCCATTTCATGTATGCAGATGAAAAATCGGCTCGGCTCGGTTGGGAGAGGTATGTCAAACAAGCCGCAGAAGACCTCCAAAAATACGGAGAAGATGCCCAACAAGACGTGGATGAAACCCGCATCTGGTCAAAGTGCAAAATCCGCTATGGGCTGGCTGTCGTAGCGGAAGTAACTTGGTCAGCCAACCTTTTCCTAAAGCTAGGTTTTGAACCATGATCCGCCCCCTTCGGGATTACCTCGTGGTCCGCTACACGGGGGGCAGGCTAGCCATGTCCGGCTCGCTCTACCTGCCTGACACCGACAAATTGGCCAACAAGACCTCAGGCCGCTGTGAAGTGGTCTGGGCCGGTCCCAAGGTTGAAACCGCCAAACCCGGCACCACCGTAATTCTCTGTGCCTACGGGGAACATCTGGCCGGAGAAGAACTGATCCATCACGGAGAGAAACTGATAATGATTCGGGAAAGAGACGTCCTCGTCGAAACATGAAACCCAACCTCGCCACCGCTTCCTCGTTCTGGTCCGCATGGGAAGATAAGGTCAAAGCCGACCGCCAGAACTTTGCCAAGAGTCCGCTCTACGTGGAACAAATGAGCCAAACTCCGCAAGAGTTCCAAGCGGTCGCCGAGACCGTGACCCTGCTGGGGCAGATCGATCCCGATGGGAAAACCCGCGATGCCCAGTTCGGGGGCAGACTCGTTGAGACTTGCCTAGGCCCGGTGACCCGGATGTGGCTCGATTCCAACATCGAGTACCACTTCCTCAAACGTCACCTGCCCACGCTAGCCTATTCCCGCGTGCTGGACATCGGGGCGGGGTATGGGCGCTTCGCCGCCACGCTCGCGCAATTTGTGCTTTCGGTCACGACAGTCGATGCCATCCCTATCAGCACGGAAGTCTCCCGCGAATACCTCGGCCGCTTTGCTCCCTCGGTGGACGTGCTCTCCATCGATCAGTTCACCGAGACGTTCCAAACCGAGTCCTACGACTTGGCCATCAACATCCACTCATGGAACGAATGCACCAAGGAGCAGGTGGAAAATTGGATCAAAACCTTGGTGCACATGAAAGTCCCGCATCTCTTCACGGTCTCCCACGGGCAATTGAACGGAGAAAAGGAAAAGGCGTATTACACTTGGCAAATCGGTCACCCTTCCTTCCGCCCCATCCTTGAGTTCTATTATGACCTGGTAGCCGAGGAATGCTTGGGTCTGACGAATCACCCTCATGCCTTGTGGAAGTTGAAAGCCAACGCTATGGATTTGCTTTTGACGCCAAAGAAACCGTTGGTGATGATCGGCACTCCCCTGCGGCATATCGAGTGCAATGGCCTGATGACGCCGGAGGCTTTCGAAAAACTGCACGAGAACTACCGGAAGCCGATCCAAGCCTTGTTGGCTGCGACCGACCTTCCCTTCCGCTTCTGCCTCTTTGTGGTGGGAGGTGGTGGGGTGGCCAAGGCCCGCAACACCATCACGAATGCCTTCCTTGAAAGCGAGGCCGACGTGCTCCTCTTCCATGACTACGACCTGATTCCAGATCCCACCGGAGCCGATCACGTCAAACTGGTGACGCGGCTCTTTCAGAACGGGCTCAAGATTGTCGGCGGACTGTACACGATCCGCTCCGAGCATGGCCATTGGGTCATCAACCTGCCCGACGCCGCCGGCCCTCTGGAAGGCTGGGGCCTGCGCGTCCTTGAACTGGGCACCGGATTCAAGGCGTTTCACCGTTCAGCCTTTGAAACGGTCGCCGCCAAGAATCCTTGGCTCGAATATCAGGACGATGACACCAAGCAAAAAGGCTATGGGTTTTTCTCCATGGGTCCGGTCAAGGACGAGCAAATCTGGCCCGGGCGGGTGCGATGGCTGACCGAGGATTACTGGCTCGATTGGCTTACCCGGGATGCGGGGATTGTCATGGTGGCCGATGTAACAATTCAGCTTCGGCATTTGGAGGAAGGACACATCGAACGCTTGGTTTCCAAAGACCCGCTGATCCAAAAGAAGGTCAAAGCCCTTGAAAAACAGTTGGGCACCACCCTGTTCATCCGGACCCAGGATGAGATTTTCCCCAAGGAATTTCCTCCCGTCCCAGCGAAGCAGGAAGGCGGGAAGGAGCTTGACTTGTATTCTAAGTGATTAGCGAATCAAGTCGCGGAGGGCGCCTTACATAGCCAGAGACAGAGAGGTCTAGGCAGGTAACGGTCACCCTGTCCGAATAGTGCGCGCATCAGTCCTTCCAGCCCGGGGGAGAGGTAAGAGCCTCCTCCGGGCTCCTTCGTTAATGGGCGGGAACGGGTGGCGGAACTTCGGGCACTTGCAGCGCCGGCAGGAGAGCCCGGTTGTTCCGGTCCAGCTTAAGTGCCCATGACTGCTGATCGGCATTCGACCAATAGAATCGCTTAACGGCGTCGATTTCCTTGGCCTGATCCTCGGTGGACTTCCCGACCATGTTGATGGCGTTCACGATTTCAGCTTCCTTCGCATCGAAGTACCCCTTTGCCACCCACCCGAAGGTGAGGAGCGAGATGATCGCCAAGAGCAGATAGATGATCTGGGTCGGCGTTGCCTTCGTGGAAAAAGGTAATTTGTCCAGAGCGTCCATAAATTCGCTCATGGCTTTGTCCCCGAGCGGTATTGCGAGGCCATGACAGCAAAATCAACGATATGCTGGTCATCCATGACGTAGTTGCCATTCGGCAGTTGGGTGGCGCCAGCGTTCTCTTTTATCTCCGGAATGATGCCCTTGCCGTAGCCGGCTGAAATAAGCGCATTGTAGGCCGCTAACTTGGCGGGGGTGATCTCATAGCTCCCGTTAGGCAATCGTCCCACCACGCCCGAATTTAGGGCATTGCCGTCGAAACTGGGACCGCCCGCTGAGACCGGGTTCGGCGCAACGGTGCAGCCCGCCAGAGCCAGCATGATGATAGCCGTCAGGAGTCTCATTGCGACAAGTCCTGCTCCACCTTGGTCAAATCCCCGCTGGCTACATCGGCCGTAACCTCGTCTTTGACCGCTTGGAGGTTCTGCGCCCGCTTGTTGGCCACCATCTCAGCCGAGTTCGCCCCATCGAACCAGTCGGCGATGAGTCGCAAACCCTGACCGAGAACGGTGCCAATTGCGCCGAACATGGTCAGGAAGTGGGCGGGACCGGCTGGGCGGAAGGATGGAAGAAACCCCAGATGTCAGAACCAACCTTGGCGATGACGCTCAAAAGGCCCGAGACCGCCGCTGCCTTGGCGGCAGCCGGAGCGGCCCCGCTGGCGATGGTCTTGACCTGATTGGTGACTGGCTGGACCGCAGCGGCAGCGTCCGAAGAGAGCTGCACCGCTTGGGCGGCCTGCGAGGGGTTGACTGCGGCGTTCGCCGCATCGACAAAGCCTTGCCCGGTCTGGATCAGACTGGCGTAGGCGGGATTCTTGGCCGCAGCGAGCGTGCCGAGGGTATCCGCAAGGATGGACACGATATTGACGATTTCCTGCTCAATCGGGTTGAGCTTGGGAAGGGTGATAGGATCGGACATGGTGATATTAGGCTGAGGGTGAGGTGGGCGGGGGAGTGGAGTCTTTGACCCACTGGTTGGCCACGGTGACTACCAGCGCGATCAGGACTCCGAGCCACGGCGGCAGGTTGACGCCGATGGCCTTGAACTGCGGAACGAACGTAGCGGCGAGGGACAGGAGGCTGACGACCTCCGCAATGGAATTCCGGATTTTCGGGTTCATGGGATCATTTCTTAGCAAGCACGGGGGCCAAAGGGCAGACAAGAGAACCAGCTTGAAATATATCCCCGTAGTCCATCAGTTGGTGAAGAAGAAGCCCCGGGCGTTCCAGTAGATGTTGGCCCCCGTAGTCACGGCTTGCAGCGTGAATCCGTTCCCCTTTCCGGCTTGAATCGGAGTGGTGTAATTTGCCTGCACGGGGACCTGCACCAAAGCGACCGTTGAGGCCGGCAAATAGTAAGTAGCCAAGACGACGGAGTTGGACACCAGATTGACCACGGTCGGAACCGTGGCGCTCGTGTTGACCATCTCAAGGTCGGTGAGGGCAAGATTGGTCGGGTAGCCTAAAGCCAACTGGGCCGCTGTCGCGGTGGCTTGGACGGTGACGGCGGTGTTGCCGGTGATGGGGGAGGCGGAGCCAGAGGTGGCTTGCCATTGGTAGCGGGTGGATAAGGAGGACATAAGTTAGTTTAATTGAACGACGGTGCCTTCAATATTATATACGATGCCCGTGACCGTGCCCACGGTGGCAAAGGTGATCGTCGTGCTGGCCTTGCAGCGGATGTGCAGGGGAACGCCCATGTAGGGAACAGTCCCGATTATATTGGTGATCGTCGTGATCGGAGCACCCCCGGCCACGTTTTCAAACGAAAGCGTCGCAGTCCGTGAGGTGTTGCCTTCGTCGGTGTAGGTGCAGGTGACCGTCATGGCTGCCGCTGTCGTCGCAGTCACAAGGACGTTGGCCGAAACCTCAT
>Ga0114951_10005676_pt1 | contig 11397 bp, 21 predicted proteins | sample AM7aDNAmetaG_FD_88677 | JGI IMG/M metagenome (GOLD analysis project Ga0114951, IMG submission 88677) | Freshwater microbial communities from Finland to study Microbial Dark Matter (Phase II) - AM7a DNA metaG | ecosystem: Environmental > Aquatic > Freshwater > Lake | place: Finland: Lake Alinen... | reverse complement strand
TTTCTCTTGAAAAGGAAGTATCACAAGAAACAATCAATCTTGATAAACTCGAAACTAAAGCAGCCAATCTCAAAGATAAAATAAAAAATATGAGAGCCGCAGGATTGGAAAAGGGTGGGGAATTGTCTATAGAAAATTTAGTTTTCAAAGCTTTGCGCAGAAACGGATTTCTAGAAAAATTAATCAACATTAAAACTGATGCACTAGATAAAAATCTATCCTTGTCAGAAATAAAATTTTAGACTGTCTCTCTTCATGTTATAGTGTCTCTAGAAAGGTTCTATAACAACATGAAACTTCTTGTAACTGATTCTAGTGTAATTGATGCTCTTGACTATAACACTGAGCTTAACATCCTACATGTATACTTTAAAGCTACCGGCAAAAAGACTGTCGGTGCAGTTTATGGCTATTACGGAGTAAATAAAACTGTATGGGCAGACCTTTGTTCAGCTTCTAGCCTCGGTGAATACTTTGTTCATCACATTAAGAATGTTTATGAATGCAAGACAATTCGTAAGGCTAGATAATTTTAACTGATATTAGTGAGTTTTCAAAATGAAACAATGGCAATACCCCAATCCTCCTCCTTTATTCCTAAAAGGCGACCTTGCTGTTGTTATCAAAAAATGTGCCGCGTATCCTGGCGAAATCAACAAAAACGGAAGCATAAAACTCATATATGATGAGCCAATCACATTAAATGATAATGAAGTTGTGACTACATGCAGACCACATTATTCTACTTCTGGAGGGAAACTCTGGCTCGATTTATATTTTATATTCTCCAATGGCAGATTTTGTTGGATTAAACCTGAGCTCCTAAAAAAATGTTCTTAAAGCTTAATCATGTTAGTCTTAAAGCATGAACAGCAAAACATATCTGGTTCCAGAGTCCAGCATTGAAACGCTACAAACACGAATTGCCAAACTTAACAAAAAACTCGAAAAAAATGGTGTTCCGGTTGTTTGTGTCACCATCGGTGATGTCTATGACAAAATTGACGTGGACGGTATTGGAATCATTCAGCTATTTCCGGTGACAATTGAAACTGAAGAACCGGAAGTCAATGGTTGGAAATTTGTTGCAACTCTTAACCATATCATTGAGGGAAATGAAATTCAGAATGTCATCATGAATGTGGCAAATAGGGAACTACCCGAAATGTATCGTGATCGAGGGCCGGTTTGCGATCATTGTGGATTTAATCGTAAACGTCGTGACACTTATGTCGTTCATAATTCGGATACCGACCAATACGTTCAAGTCGGTCGTACTTGCTTGAGGGATTTTCTAGGAAGCATTTCCGCAGAAAAGATTGCAGACCAAGCTGCAATTATTGCGGAAATTGCTGCTCTTGCAGAAGAAGCTGCAAAAACAAAAGGTGAAAATATTCCTCTGGCCCAACGCTCTCGTTGGTCGCTACGAGCTTTTTTGGCGCATGTTTCCAAAGAAGTAAAACTACATGGATTTGTGTCAAACAAGATTGCATCTGAGCAAGGCAGAACTCCAACAAGCAAAATTGCGTTTAATGATATGATTACTCTCAACAAAGCTCTTGTCGAAGCCGATCTACTTGCAGCCGACAACGCGATTGAATATTTCTCGGAATTGAGCGAACAAGGTCTGAGTGAATTTCAGCACAATCTAAGGGTGATTGCGAAATCAAGATTTGTTGAACGAAAGACAATTGGATTTGCGGCTTGGATCTACCAAGCATTTGTGTCATTGAAGTCTGGAAAGACCAGTCAGCATGTTGGAGTTGTGGGCGACAAAGTGGTTCTGACACTGACGGTTGGAAAAATCATTGGAATTAATGGACCTTATGGACACTCGTTTCTACACAACACAAGTGATGCGAATGGAAACGAAATTATCTTCTTTTTGAAAAAAGAAGGTCTTGTGCCCGGTCAAACTTATTCAATTAAAGGAACTGTCACCAAACACGGCTCTTATGGTAATGTTGCCCAAACAACACTAAACCATGTGAGTATCTCTAAATGAAATATAAGTCTATTCTCGGGTATTGGTGGATTTGAATTGGGTATTCAATCAGTAGTGCCCGGCGCCGAGTGTGTTGGATATTCGGAAATAGACCCAAAAGCAATCTCAATTTACAAAAATCACTTTCCATCACACCCATATTTGGGTCCAATTGAGACAATTAAAAACCCACCAGAATTTGACTTGCTGGTTGCTGGCTTTCCTTGCACCGATTTATCTATCGCAAATGTAGAAAATAAGGGTTTGGAAGGTTCTCGTTCTGGTCTGCTAACTGAAGCAATCAGAATTATGAGAGAAAGGAATCCCAAATATTTTGTAATTGAGAATGTTGCTTCTATGAAGAAAGCAAACAAAGATTTAATTTCTTCACTGCTTGGTGTGCAACCAATTTTACTAAATGCTGCTGACATTTCGTGTCAACACAGAGAACGACTTTTTTGGGCCAACTTTCCAATTTCTCCTTTGTCCAAAGTTGAATCAAGGTTTGTTGATATTTTAGAAGAGAACTACGACAAAAAACTGATTTTATCAGAAAAAGCTATAGATTACATGAATAGAACGGTTAAAGGCGGCAGAACACATTGGCAATTTGGTCATCACAATGATACATGGATTAGTAAAAGTGTTTGTTTAACTGCAAGTATTTGGAAATGTGTACCATATAATGTTTTGATTGATAGAAGAAATGAATCTAAAATTTACCGTAAGCATTCTGTTTTAGAGTGTGAAAGAATTATGGGTTTTCCCGACAATTGGACATCTGGTGTAGCGGACACACATAGATACAAAGCAATTGGAAACGCAGTCAGCATTCCAGTTATTGAACATATTTTCACTTGTTTAAACAACCATGTTAAAGTTGTTTCAGAAGCAGAAAACATCCATGAATAAAAACCAATGGTATCGTAATCTAGTTCAAATACAAAGTATTGAAATTCAACTTTCGTTGTTGGAGCCGTATCAAGGAATTAAAGATAGTGATGCAGACAATGATTACGTAGTTTTAACAAAAGATTTTGAAGTAGAGCATTATGCTTTACTTTGTTCTCAGTTAGAAGCAATAGAAACTTCGCAAATTCTTTTTAATTAATCTTTCTTGCTCGTAATTGATTCATGATAAACAATCAATTTTAACTATCACTAGTTAACAATGACGCCCTTCGGTAGCGTTGTTTGTAGTCATACTAAAAATGAATACGCTTTATTGCAAGACCTACAGTAATAAGAGAAATATAAATAGCCGATTTTCTTTAGAGGTTTCTACTTTCATTGATATAAATGATTTTGAATATAAATCAGACTCTATTTTAGAAAAAGAGTGAATGCTCACGACCGGGTAAATACCAAGGCGGTTAGTGAATTTATATCATGCAAAGCGCAGATCAGTTGGCAACGGTTCTGGAACAGTAGAAACTTCGAAAAGGAAACACATAGTTGTAAAGATTGAGATCGCCGCAAATTGCACCAAGTGGTCTTAATAAGAACAATGTTTGAGGTGGTTTTAAATACACTAGGTTCATTCTGGTGTTACCTTCATACCCAAGGTGCAAAGGGTTTTAATGTTGCCTTATCTTTTGTAGTATAAATTATCAGATATTCGAGATATATCTAGATTATGCGACAAAAAATAAGAGTAACCAAACAATATAGTTTTTATCAACCAAATAATTGTTTTGAGATTGTTCCCGGAGATACTGGTTTTATCAGGAATTCAGTTGTTGGTTTGGACGGAATAAAATATTACTACATTCACATATATGTTGCTTGCGCTGACGGTTGGGTTGATGAATCTTATATTGATTTTAACATTTAGTGAACTACAAGTTGGTGCGATAGAGTATAAGTCATGACGATTATATCAGGAACCGGACATAGACCAGGAGTTTATTTTGATCATTCGCAAGAAACTGAAGATAAACTTATAAAACTAACTGAAAAAACTCTTTTGGAACTTGGAGCTACAAAAGTTTTTAGTGGGATGGTAATTGGTTTCGATACAGCCCTCGCTCAAGCGGCAGTGAATTTAGGAATTCCATTAGTCGCCGTTGTTCCTTTTGTCGGACAAGAGAACGTGTGGCCTCAAGAGTCACAAGGCAAGTATAAATTGTTAATCAGCAAAGCCTCGGAGGTAATTGTTGTTTCTCTCGGTGGATATGCAGCATATAAAATGCAAGTCGGAAATCAGTATTTAGTTGATAATTGTGAAATACTTGTTGCTTTGTTTAACAACAAAGAAATGAGTGGTGGCACGTTTAATTGTGTTGAATACGCAATAAAAACTAAACGTCAAATTAGAAATATTTGGAAAGAATTTTGTCTGGTGCTCCAATCTTAAAAAGGTTATTATGAAAATAAATATTTTGGAAAATGGCGAAGCCAATGTTCAAATTGATCCTTGGGATCTTTATTCAGTTGACACAACACTGGCAAAAGTTATTGCCCCAATTCTTAAATCATTTAGAGATAACACTCACGGTTGTCCTGGCTCTTTTTTAGATGACGAGAAAAAACAATACCTTGGCAAAGATGATTTTGAAACATGGAAAAATATCTTAAACAAAATGATTGATGGTTTTGAAAGAATTAACGATGATAAATACTGGAACTTAAATAAAGAAAATTGGTTAGCCGTTCAAGAGTCTTTGAGACTATTTGCTAAATTTTATATGACATTGTGGGACTAAAATATGTTTGAAGATAAATCTTATTTAGAAATTCAAGATTTTATAAAAAATTGTTCTATTAACATAAAAATCAATTTGGAACTTATTAAAGAATTAGAAACAAACAACACAGTTGAATCAGAAACAAATATTTCTTCTTTGAAAGAAGATATTGAACGGTTTAAACACTTGAAGAATATAGCCCTATGTTGGCCTCATTGTTAGTTGAAAAGGTAAATATATGAAATATTTTTGGACGAATGTCAATGATAGAAAGATAAATTGTTATAGTGGGACGGCCATAAAAGAATTACACGGTTCGCACTGGGTTGTTGGATTGATTCATTTGATACTCGAAATTGCGGATAGGCATGGACGTATGATTCCGGTTGTTATGTCGCCAGCCATGTATAAAAACATAACAAGTGTGATGTCAAAAGAGCACAAAGAGTTGTTCGACCTTAAACTAAAAGTTATAGTTTATGGCTCACAACCAATTAATTTAATTAAGGTTGGTGTGGACGAGATTGAGTTAATCGAGAACAAAAAGGCAAAACCAGAAGAAATTCTTTTGGAAGAAGAACCACCAGAAATTAAACCAGAAGAAATTGCTAAAACTACCAAAAAACCTCGTGGAAGGCCAAAAAAAGAATAAATTTAGGTCAATATACAACGTTTTTAGTGTCACATACAGTCTAATAACAACTAACAGGAGAACGATAACATGACTACACGTTTAAACCAAATCATTGCTGTTGAAAAATCAATCAAAGCTCGTGCCGCAGCAGCACTCACGGAAGCATATCATTCCATGCAACGTATCGAACCACTGAGCGGCATTGCACGAACGTATCGTCCAAAGGACGAGGAAGGCGAGCATCTTCCGCCAGAATCAAAAAAGGTTCAAGTCTTGGCAAAAGATACAATTGACAAAGTTGTGACATCTATGTCAGAATACTATGATGTGACTGCTTCAAAAGATTATAGCAATTGTGTTGCTAAAGCCGATATTGTTATTGATGGCAAAACAATTCTGAAGGATGCACCCGTGACCTATTTGTTGTTCTTAGAAAAACAACTTGTAGATATTCGTACATTTATTAGCAAATTACCCACGTTGGATCCAACCGAAACTTGGACATTTGATGCTGCACAAAATTGTTTCGTAAACGAGTCCACTGAAACAACTAGAACAAAGAAAGTGCTTCGCAACCATGTAAGAGCAGAAGCTACGGATAAACATCCGGCTCAAGTCGATACGTATACTGAAGATGCAGTTATTGGTTATTGGAAAACCGTGAAGTTCTCTGGTGCTATGTCCGCAGTAAAAGTGGCTCAACTGCTTTCTAAAGTAGAAAAACTACAAGAATCAGTTAAATTCGCCCGTGAAGCTGCTAACAGCACAGAAGTTCTAAGTCCAAAAGTTGGAAAACCACTGTTCGCTTGGCTCTTTACTGAATAATTCTTCTTCCCAGTTAACAAAAACTCAATCTAATAATATTTATCTTTGGGAAATCTCATACACCATCATTTGTGGTGTATGATGATTGTGTAAGGTAAATCATGTTAAACAAAGTAATTCCGTTTCTCCAAACGGAATAATCATTAATGTTGATGAAGCAGACGGCAATATCCGACATATTGGATATGTGATTAACCATCCAGAAGTTTTTGGCTTGGAAAAAGAATATATTGAAAATTTGTATACCGCTCACAATGAACCTCTTGGTGTTGAAGGAAAGGCCAGAGAAGTTATCATGCGGGATCTACTAAAAAGGAATTGAGTTAGAATTCGTTTAATTAATGCAAACTCTGGTTATGTTGTACAAACATTTAATTTAAATTCAACAAAAGACAATATTTGGAATTGGGTGGCTAAAACTTTTGATGGTGAAAAACCAATTGATTCTCGTGATGTTAACAAATATACACCGATTACTATTTTAACTGGAGATCAAAGGATCACAAGTTCAGCAGACGAACTTTTGCATGGCAAATATTTGTATGAAAATGCAAAAAAATTGATGGAGCTACAGAAAGAACATACACTCAACAAAGTAAGAACAATTATCCGCGAAGAATTAAAGAAAAACTTGGTGGAAGATATGACCAAAAAAGACGAATTTGTGATGTTTAAGAGCGGTGTGTGGAAAGGGTGTTCTGCTCAAAATGTATTCGGCAGATATTTTCTTAACGAATCTTCTCTTTCGAGGGTGTTACAGCATACCAAAAAAGGTTTTATGATGCTGTCTGCTTCTAAATCTACAAACACCGAGGAAGAAAATTTAATCAGATATGAAACCTTGAAAGAGAAGATTAGATCACTGGATTGTGGTTATATTGAATTATTCGGTGTCTACACGTATGATAACGGAAAAACAGAGAAAGAACTCTCTCTATTAGTTCCGTATAAGGAGAATATCACACCAGACGAATTTAGATATAATGCTATGAGGCTAATGTCGGAATTTGATCAAGAGTCCATTTTTACTGTCAACCAGAAAATCCCTCTCAGTTTGGACTTCTCTATCAAGACGGAAAGGAAATGAATTTTGGAAAATTCTCTCCTGATAAATTGGCACAAAATTATAGTCGGCTAAAAAAGGGTGATCAAAGAGTTTTTACATTTGAGGGATATTATCAACCCACCAACTTTTTTGGTCACTTGGGATACCTAAAAAGGGGCGGAATTATTCTATAATGTTATAGGAATGATTTACCAAACTTTCCAATTACTCCTAAAGGAAATCAATCAATATTATATCCTTCGGCGTTGATGAAATAGAAATTTTAGACATGTGTATTCTCTAAAATAAGATTTATCCAATCTAGTTTCACTTTTGTATATCAACTCTTGAGCACAAGTTCAACTTAAAGCTCAATCTGAAACAGTCCAAAGTGTGTGGTGCAAATCCCACTCGGGCCACTATCTCTTAAAGAGAATTTCTTTTAAGGCCCGATAGCCCAAACCAGTAGAGGCAAGACTTCAATAGTAGATTATTGCTCAAAGTTAAAGCTTGTCCACCAGAGAGGATATCAACCCTTACAGACAAAAACAACACCTAATGTTTGTGCAACTCAAACCTGAACCGCCATAAGCTGTTTTCATGTATTTAATAATGGTTCGGTAGCTTAACAGAAAAGCAAGGTGTCTTTAAGCTTATGCTGTAAGTTAAACGTCGATTCTCTTTTTTCAGGTGGCAAAAAAATTATACTGAGGTATAAATTGTTAGAGAAGGGCAACAAGGCTAGGTTGCCCTTTTCGCTATCTAGGGTATGAGTTTTAGTCAAATCAATATATATAGAATATTCTCCCAAAAGGAGAACTTAAAATGCCAGAAATGGAATTGGAACCAAATATTTTGTTAGAGGTGTTGACAGAAACAGCAGAATCTGCTGGATTATCATTTGCTATGTTGACATTAGTAGAAGTGGATTGTTGGAAATATAGAATTGAAAGTGCAGTTTTAACTAATAAAACTGTATTAAATTTACAACACGAAACAAAATTTAATCCACCAAGAAGGTTTACTACTTTGGTAAGCGATGAAACCGCAAAGAAACTAGTTAAAGAAAATAAAGTTTATGGAGAAACTTGTTATTGTGGCAATTTAAGATTTCAATGCGATTGTCAGTGGAGTGACTAATGAGTCGAAACACGTATAATCTTAACTGGTATTCCTAACATATAAGCAAGATCAATTCGAGTATTACCAGAAAGTGGAGTTCCTTGTAGGTTTAATGGCATTGCCATTTTGTTATTTACAATAAATCCATCAATTACGTTGTCTAATGTTTGATAAGACCTAAATTTTGATCCCCAAGAAGGATAACCGCTTATTTCTCCAATCAAACCACTAATGTCTTCATAACGATATCTTTTATTTCTAGTTTCAATAGTGTGATGTTTAATTACGTATTCTTCAAAGAATTTATATTTTTCTTCTTCATCCTTTGGTTCTACACCTTTTTCCTCAGACATAGCGAAAATAATATCTTCGCTGATATAAGGATAATAACGTTGACACTCCCTAATATATTCTTGTTTTAATTGACTACCTTCATAAAATTCAGATGGTAACTTCCAAGGTTCAGTCCATCCTGTAAAAGTTTTTCCACCTTCACGATATTTCATTATTTTTATTTGCAATCTTTGAATTTCGCTTTCATCAGAAAGATTTTCAAAGATTAGTTTTCTTAAAATTTTCATTAGGTGCTCCACATTGTAATTATTCAATAAATCTATTGACAGTTTTTTTTCATGCTAATCTGCTAATAATAGATGCTATGTCTAACTACCAAAATCATGTTGTTTTGCCTGCAATCTCGGTGTGGGACGAGAAACAATCAGTTATAAAAAATGTTGAAATACTATTACAACATGGACATAATAATTTGTTTTTAACAAACTGTGGTCTGCCAACTTATGTTTTTTTAAACATCTACAAAAAAATCAAAAAAGAATTTCCAAATGACAATTGGATTGGAATTCAAACAAAATTTTCTTCACCAAATAACATAAACTATATTTTAACAATAGTTGATGGTTTGTGTGTAGATAATTTTTATGAACATAAGTTGATAAAAAAAGATTACAAAGATGGAGTGTATTTTGGAAAAATTAGAGAAAAAACAAAAAGTTATAAATTAACCGCACAATCAATTGTGCCTTTTGTAGACAGCATTTTGTTGCCCATTTCGGTATCTAGCGACATGCAAAATTTAATTAAAGTAATTGACACTAAAAGAGGATTGGGCGATAAAACATTAACCCTTTTGGGGGAGGTGGACATTGATCAATTTTCAAATTTTCTACCATTTACTGACACTTTCATGGTAGAAAATTTTGATCTTGTCCTTTTAGATGATATGATTCTAATTGCTAGGTGGTATGATCAAATTAATAAAATATACCACATGGTAAACACAACTGGTTTCAAGGATGGCATATGATTAAAAGTATTAGAATTATGGGGTACTCGGAGATTCAATACTTTTTGCAAAGCCCGTTTTTTCTCAAGGAAGAAATTTCTAAATATGATAATGTATACATAATTTCTATTTTAGACCCCACACAATTTAAGGCCATCCCTACAGAATACAAAAAAAACACATTGGTACTAAGGTTCTATGACGCTGATCCAAGAAAAAAAGATTATAAAGAACTAAAAGAAAAATTGCCATTTGGCCCAAGTCACTCAAAACGTTTAGCGAATTGGGTGAATGAACGAATATTTAAAAAGGAAACAAATGATTTGCTGTTAATTCATTGTTTTTTCGGGATTCATAGATCAGGAGCGATTGGATTTTTTCTAGCAAAAAATCTTGGAATAAACATGACCGAATTCAATTACATTAATCCAGAAATTGACCCAAGCAGATGGGTATTATCTGTATTAGAGAGTTGCAAGAGCTATTTTAATTTTAAGGAGAACATAAAAAATGTGGGATTCACTTATTGAAATTGTAAGCGATCAAAAAATTAAACATAATATGGAACGAGACAAAGGATGGATTATCTTTTTGACAGAAGCATTGAATGAAATAAAAGACAGTGAAGATATTTGGACCATAGAAGTAGCATTTTTAGAATTGGCAAAGAAAATTTCCAAGTTCACAGAAAACAAAAATCGTTATGATAATACATAAAAATCCAGCCAATTTCGAAGAAATTCAAGGACGTTCTTTTTTAGAGCGACTAAAAGAAATATGTTCCAGAGAAGGGAAGATGCTGAGTGGATTAAATGGATACAGGGTTATACGATATAATGAAGAAGAATTTAATTCGTTGTGTCAAACCTCAACAGCTTCTCCTGATGTTTGCGACAAAGAAGGTGATTTAAGAATTAACAAAATTGGAATATTTTGTGTTAGCAAAAAGCTTCTAAATGATTTGTTAAATCATTCAATTTTCCTAGAAAAAGATATTAAACATCTTTGTGTTGAGGATGTTAAAAAATTGCAAGAAAGTGGAGAAGAAAAATATCTACAATATTGTGTCGAAGATGGTATTGGACATTATTTAAAAATATTTGCAAATGCTGATGAATTTAGGACAATTAAAGCACTAGGATATGATGTAGTTGTTTATGCGAATAATGTGGAAAAATAATAATTTATGAAAAAAATACTTGTAAGATTTAGAAAGGTTCCACTAGGAAAAGAATTACATCATTTTATGGACAAATTCAAACTAATTGATCACTCCGAAGAAGGAATTAATAATTATAACCAATTGGTTTTTTCTACAACCGAAGACAATAATTCTGTCAAAAAAATAATTAAATCTATCATGCAAGATAATAATGTAATTGTTTCTTGGCAACTAGCAGAAAATGACATCGAGTAATAAAAATTATAGTTAACCCAAGATTAAGTTCATACTTGAGATATGGAAATTATTGTAATTTTGTCTCTGGTTGCACTAGTAGTTTGTGCCATCTATAGTATGGGGTATATTACCGGAAACTTTTTAGGAATCTTTTTTAACTTTAATATTGGAACACCAGGAAGTTTTATCGCAGCCATGATTGGAACATTCATATCGGCTGCAATCTTTTTTTTAAGTTCTGGATATACTTGGATGAATACATAGGACAATGAGATGGCTGTAATAACACGTCATATTGCGTTCGGGGATTTACATGGTTGTCTAGAAGAGTTTAAAGAACTTTTAAAAAGACTAGAATTCAATCAAACAAATGATAAATTATGGATTTGCGGTGACAT
>Ga0114951_10005675_pt1 | contig 11398 bp, 12 predicted proteins | sample AM7aDNAmetaG_FD_88677 | JGI IMG/M metagenome (GOLD analysis project Ga0114951, IMG submission 88677) | Freshwater microbial communities from Finland to study Microbial Dark Matter (Phase II) - AM7a DNA metaG | ecosystem: Environmental > Aquatic > Freshwater > Lake | place: Finland: Lake Alinen... | reverse complement strand
GCCACTACAACAGTCCCATTATCAGGAGCCACAGACTTACAATATTTGAAAAGGGCAATATGCCCCTCATGAACTATATCAAAACAGCCATTTGTGATCACGAATGGTGTCTCTAAATGTGACAGGCTATCTGCTGTAATCAATTTCGTATCTCTTATAATCTTGGTGGCCTCCAAGATATCACTCTTCTTCATAACATAGGTCCCCACATGCTTTACAGAGTGTGTCCCCATCCAGGTTGCCAAATGAAGGAGCACCGATTTCTCAAGATGCCTATAATAATAGGCCATCACAGAAAGAACTACATCACCTGCTCCAGTCACATCACATACTTCCGTTGAAACTGTTTTCTTATGAATCAAGTTGCCACTTTCAGTTAAATACGAAATACCATTTTCTGAAAGTGTCAGAAGTGTCTCTTTACAATCTACCTGTTTCTGAATTGTTTCGTGAGTTGCCTGCAGGCGTCCATAGGAATACTCAATTCCGAAAATATCACCAATCTCTTTTACATTCGGCTTGAATACCGTACAGCCAATATATTTCGTATAATCTATCTTCGGATCTACGAAGGTTGGGATTCCACACTTATTTGCCTTGCCAATTACATACTGGGCGAGTTCCTTTATTAGAAATCCTTTATTGTAATCCGAAAGTATAATGGAATCGACCTTATTATCTTCTAAGATCTGGTCTATCGCCCCCTTACAATAAGCAATATGATTCTCTAACGGGGACCGCTTCTGTTCAACATCGCACCGAAAAATAATCTTCTTATTGGAAAACCCGCGGGTCTTCACCGTCGTACAGTATTCGTCACTGATACATAATTTCGGGATAATCTCAGGATATCTGTTAACAATTCTCTGAATATCTTTTCCGGGCGCATCATTTCCAATCATAGAAATTATAAACAGCCGGTTACACCCGAGGGCCTGTAAATTCATTAGGACATTTCCACACCCCCCCAATTGCTTCGTTTCCAATTTCGAGTGTAGGACTGGGATGGGAGCCTCATTCGCCATCTTCTCAATCGTTCCGTGAATTTGGACGTCCAACATGATATCCCCCATTACAAGAATTATCGGCGGTTTAATATTTAAACATTCCATCCTAACTATATTGTAGAAATGAAATATCACATCGATATTGATGGAACGATTTGTACGGTTGACTCGGCCTGTAAGGATACTCTTACGCGGTACCAAACCGCTGTACCAATCTTGGAACGTATTGAGAAAGTCAATCGGCTATATGACGAGGGGCACACTATCACCTATTGGACGGCGCGTGGTGGAGAGTCTGGGTTGGATCTTGAAGATCTAACACGGGCTCAATTGGCCACCTGGAACTGTCGCTATCATGTACTGACTATGGGGAAGCCTTCGTACGATGTATATATTGATGACAAGTCATTTAATGTGGATGCTTTCTGGCCGATTGTGGAGAAGAAGGACCTCATTAAAAAGTCGGCGACTTCCTGTGTCCAGAAAGGGTGGGGATGCGAGATCATTATTGTAAATAATGACCTGTACTGTGGCAAAATCCTCCATTTTAACAAGGGGGCCAAATTCAGCATGCACTTTCACATGAAGAAGATGGAAACCTGGTATGTGACTACAGGGCTCTTCACCTTCCGCTGGATCAATACGGCAAATGCTGATATCATAGAGGAGACCCTGAGACCCGGTGACACTATTACTAACCTTATTGGGGAGCCTCACCAGATTATATGCTTGGAGGAGGGTGATATTTTTGAGGTTTCTACTACCCATTTTGATAGTGATAGTTACAGGGTGGGGAAGGGTGATTCGCAAAAATAAGATATAATAACTTACGGCTTTATAAACCAAACCTCTGAAAAATCTGTTTTATTTAATACAACATTAATATTATGTTTAGCTAGAAAATCATCGGTCGCCTCTTTACAGCCCTTCCAATAACCATAATCATCTAAAATTATCACACCACCTGTAACAACTTTATCATATAAATTCTCTAAACACACCTTTGTTGATTCATACCAGTCACCATCCAAGCGTAAAATACAAATTTTATTATCAAAGTTGATAACCGTATCTTTGAACCAGCCTTTCACCGGAATGATTACATCATTGCCAATATTTAATGTAGTAATACATTCATACAAATTATCTAAGGGCGCATTTCCATCTTTTTTCATACCCCATTCATTCAAATCCAATGCCTTTTCACCGGTATAAGCGATAATATCTTTTTCAGTCGGTTCAGGAAACCCTTCATAGCTATCAAAAGCGTAAAATACACGATTAATATTATTATCCAAGGCAAATCTAGCTGTACCACAGGTCATACCACCTTTCCATACACCACACTCCACAACGCATCCATCCAGTGCTTTCGTATCTAAAATACTTTGACAAAAGCGTAAGAATCTTTCAGGGCGGCACATTGTGTAATTATGTATTTTAGTAAACAATGGCGTTGTATCATTTATATTTAACATATTATATTAAAATATACTATGTTAAATTATAAAATTATACGCATCAAATCGTGCCATTCTCAAATAGTCCAAAACTATCAATAGAAACCTCTATCAGTTCTGGGCGTCTATATAGGACACGCCGCTTCACTTTATCAAGATCTAAATGCATCGCAAAACAAAAGATTGCCGAATCAATACAATGTATTTCTTCCGCACCCTCAAATAAATCTACATAATCAGTAAGGGGTTTGAAAATAGCCTTGCTAGCAAGAGCATGTCCCTCAGGATCCGTGGTTGAATCTACTTGATTCGTATTCAAATCAATAATAAGACGTTTCTCACCCCCAGACCGCAACTTTTCTACTATGGGGAATTTGTGATTTGACGCATTTTGATGAACGACAATATAGGGGCGCCCCTTAAATGATTCAAATAACTGTTTCGCGGATTCTGTTCTAGGAACACTGAAATGAGTTTTACGGACTTTCCTCGGAATATCCATATCATCATAAAATGAATTCGGAAAATCATGAACGTCCTTACTCGGTTTTAATGAATACTGTCCACAGCTATATACATCGTAGCCATCCTTTTTGTATTCCTTTGATTTATCCGACCAAGGCTGTAAATCTTCATCTCCATTTACACCAATTAGTTTTATCTTGGGATTATCTCCATAAATATCTTCCATTGCCTCCTTACTCTTATTTTTACATGCTACATGGACTTCGTCATATAATGTGGCGAGATACCGCACTGCTCCAATCATACAAATCATATCCCCCAATCCTAAATGTGAATAGACGAAGGCCTTCGGCTTTTTGGAACCACCACGCATCTTAAGATGTCTGGAAGACTTATTCTTTCTTTTTCTATACCTTTTTGTTTTTCTGTGACGCCTCATTCCTATAATGACCATATTTAATTCATTCTTGAAGCAAGAACTGGACTCGATGTTTTATTTTTTTCCGTGATTGGGGTGCCATGATTAATCTCAATTTCATCGTCAATTATCTTACAGGTATTTTTATAGGGATCTATTTGAACAATCATTGTAAATACAGCCTGGTCATGGCGATTATCTTTGAAATCGGGATTCTTCAATTTAGATTCGTCATTATATTTATCTGTAAAAAGATCTGCCCTTGTCATAGCCACATCTAACCATTTATTGGCAACACCAAGAGAATCAGTGCACTTTCTAAATAAACAGCATGTTCCCAGAATTTGATTCGTATTTCCTATTGTACTATCTACAGGAACTCCAAAATAGTCAAAAATAGCATTCGTGGCCCACTTCTTCTGTAAAAGCCCGCCCTTACCATACGTTGTACCATCCAATAATCGCATACATAATACAGAGCGCCCAGATTCCGGAGATATCATCTCAATATATTCTTTCAGTCTTGGTATTCCTGCTGCCTGTAGACTACATCCAGCATCAGCATATAGAAGAATATCATTATCTTTCATTGTTGATAACATGTCTGAAATAATGAAAGATTTCCATGTCCAAAATCCTCCACCCCGCCCCTGCTTGAGCACATCTCCCGTCGCAGCCTTAAACTCATCAGATAAATCCTCGGGTCCATACATCTTTATTTTACCATCAAAACAACCCATCGCTGTCGCTTCACCATTTATACGATCTTTTGCAGTTTTAAAGTTATCATTGCCATATGATATGAAGGATAGGGTTTGCCCAGGAATGAGAGAAGCACCCCCTCGTTGCCGTCTACGATTCCTACGATGTTTTGAGTTTCTACGACGCCTACGTGTTATTTTACGTACCATCTATTCCCTATAAATGGTATATAAAATATTGATAACCCATCACTTAATACTCGTGTTCTCAACCTGCTTCCACCGCTCAGGGAAGGCCAGAGGGTTCGGATCCTTTCCATTCGTCTGAAGCCAGGGACTCGGATATATTATTGTGGAGTGCGGATTCATATCTGCCCCCATCATCGCACCCCAGGCACTGAAGGTTGAGTTCGATATCAAGGCCCCCGCCTCACATAACATCATGACATAGAGCGTCTCTAGTTCATTCATATCGTCCAAATATTTAATTGGCTTCTTAGTAGCGCCCTTCCATTTGGAATCATGATCCTTACACCACTTCAGATCATTGGAAACTACATAGATTATTTCTATCTCTGGAACTGTATCAAATAGTTCGAGGCCATTCTCATAATAGTCAATCAGTACCACCCAGTCACGATCCACATAGTCTCCACGCCGAACATGCATGAAGGCGGATTTCGTAGGATCGATCGCGTGATCCGTTTTTATCTGCTGATAATTTCCCTTGTGAAATTCATTTTTCAACAGGGTCTGTTTCACTTCCGGGATAGCCCTCTGTACCGATGAATAGCTCTGATATAGATAATCTGGTAGTTTTGCGTTAGTATTTTTACTGCTATTATAATGAATATTGGCGTTCGTCCACTTACCAATGAGTGAATGAATATGCGGTAACAAGGTTTTCGCCGAATTCACACGCGACTTCACGTTCGCCTTTTCAACTATTTGCCCATTTAACAGGAGACGATAATCGGTTTTAGAATGTGGATTCGTTTTCTCTGACATTATACATAAATGGAGACCCGTCTTTTTGGCTACTAATAGCCCTGTGGCATAAATAAATAACTGATTTCCCAGGCCTTCGTGATTAATGAAGTTTATGAAGACGCATTTGTTGGCCCCTCTTCCACCAACATACACCCCCTCTTTTCTTTTGCTGGATGTTGTTTTCTTCTTTCTTGTGTGCCGAACCATCCCTACCTGTGGCAAATAATATTTGCCAGAAGTAGGCAGAATGTATAAAAAATATAATCGCGGGTATGTAATTCTTGTAGGGAGTCTGGTAGTCATTCTATGTTCCTATATTAAGGCGCGTGGGGCTACCAAGAAGGAGGGTTTTCAGGTGGGCTCGGATGAGACGGCCTGTGATTATGTATCCTCCCGAGGTATCATGAAATTGTGCGACGTCCATAGTTCCGATCCGATATCCTCAATAAAGGAGTTGAAGGGGTACGACTTTTCCAAGATTGTTGATGGGTCTACCGTTTATATAGCGAGTTCGGCCATACCGGCATTCGTAAAACTGTTCAAAACGATTCCCCATCGAATTATTCTGGTATCTGGAGATTGTGATGAAACTGTTTCCGAGGATATCTTTAGTTCCTCCCACGAATTCTTGGAATTCATCGAACAGGATAAAATAATTCACTGGTTCTCCCAGAATTGTACGGTACACCACCACAAGATCAGCCAGATACCGATTGGCCTCGACTACCATACTTTGGCGAGTGGCGGACATGCCTGGGGCCCAAAGGCGACTCCCATAAAACAGGAGATTGTTCTGAAGGATATACAGAAGGTTTCACCCCCCTTTTACAGAAAGAAGATTGCCTGTTACGCGAATTTCCAATTCACGTTGGATGGAAAATTTGGCCACGAGCGGAAATTGGCAGTGAAAGAAATTCCAGCGGATGCGATTTTCTATGAACCGAAGAAACTTTCCAGAGAGGCCACCTGGAGGGCTCAGAGCGAATATGCCTTTGTGGTAAGCCCCCCAGGAAACGGCCTCGACTGCCATCGGACCTGGGAGGCCCTCTGCCTCGGCTGTATTCCCATTGTGAAATCGTCAGCGCTAAACCCCCTTTATAGGGGGCTCCCCGTACTAATCGTGAATTCATGGTCCGATATAACTGTCACGAAATTGGAGGCAGTTATAGAGGAATTTCAGAATAAGACTTTTGACTTTAATCGGCTGGAATTATCATATTGGATCAAGAATATTCGGGAGGGCGGACTCCCTGTAGGGAAATGAGAGTTGCCAATCCTGGGCAGTCGGCACATAGTTGTTCCGCCATTTCAGGGAGATGTATCCACGCTTTATGAATTCCAAATGAATTTGGCGTGTAGACCTGCTCGATCGAAAACTCCCTCGCCTCCTCCGCGGAAGGCTTGAACGGTTTCACTGTTTTTGAACCTATGGAAAAGAAATGGTCCTCGTATTGGTGGGTAGCCCTTAAAGAGGGGGAAGAATCGATAATGGCGAGCATTTTGGAGCGCTTTCTTAAAGAGAATCCGCCATTTCCAACCTGGAGCCAATCCCAGGGCCAGGGAGCTCCCACATAATCGTATTTCAGGAATTTCTGGAGGAGGTGGGAGTTCCTCGGATTAATCATTGAGTCCGTTTGGAAAACGAGGAAGGTCTCCGTGGGAATTCCTTCCGTGAATTTCCTACTGGTGAGAACCTCTGAATAGGCTTGAGCTGTTTTCAGATCGGCGACTCCCAGATTTTCCAGAGTGATTCTCGTTTGGTAGGGGGCCAGATCCGTGGCAATGAGATTTTCTACGAAGGTCCGGTTTTCGGTTCCGTGGTAAATTCGGACGGACCAATTCACGGGTAAATTCTCCAGGATATTCTTTACAACAAAGGAAAGGGCTCGATGTTTTCTTGGCTCTAATATTATAGCGGTACAGGAGGGCTCCTCTGCACTCTGTAATTCAATAAGTGTTTCCAAGCCAGGGCAGGCGGCGCACATTTCCATGAGACGTTCTGGGTGATATACCCAGGCTCTATGAATTCCGAAAGACTTTTCCGTGTAAACTGTCTCCATTGAAAATTCCTTCGCCTCCTCCGCGGAAGGCTTGGCTAGTCTGACGAGCCTCGATCCACTGGAAAACAGAATATCCTCATGGTCGATTTTCGGATTGTCTGGATAGCCGGCCAGAACCTGCAACATCTTGGAACGCCGTCTCAAGGAGAATCCGCCATTCCCAACTCCGCCATGTTTCCAGGGAGCCCCCACATAATCGTATTTCAGGAATTTCTGGAGGAGGTGGGAGTTCCTCGGATTAATCATTGAGTCCGTTTGGAAAACGAGGAAGGTCTCCGTGGGAATTCCTTCCGTGAATTTCTTGCTGAGGAGAATTTCTGAATAGGCGCGGGCTGAAGGGAGATCTGGGACCCCCAAATTTTCCAGAGTGATTCTTGCCCGATGAGTGGCCAGATCCGTGGCAAGGAGATTTTCTACGAAGGTCCGGTTTTCAGTTCCATGGTAAATTCGAATGGTCCAGGCCTGGGGCAAATTCTCCAGGACATTTTTTACAACAAAGGAAAGGGCTCGATGTTTTCTTGGCTCTATAATAATTGCGGTAGCTTGGTCTGAGGCTTGGAGTTGTTCGCGCTGCGCCTTTAGCATTTCCAGGGTTATCCGCAATTCCATTAGTCGTGCCATTTGTATTTGAAGAGTATCTATAACATCTTGGCTCATTCCTAGCTGATATATTTGGGAAAGTTTAGACCTCGCCAATTGAAGTCCCTGTGGCATACAGTCTTAAACAGGAAGGAATATTCCCTACTAGATGCGCTACTTTGCCCCTATGCTCATTCGTACCCGCGATTTTGTCGCTATTCGGGCGGGAATTCAGAAATGCCACCCTCTAACACGGGTGAGAAAAATTCTGGATCCGTCCATAATTGTTCCCTTGGTCGCCGTGAAAATATTGGAAGTGGAGCAAGGAGGGGCGTTTCAATGCTACTATATTGGCAATCAGCACTACAGAACCACCTTTATCGGCCTAGAGAAGACGGCGTTTAATTACTCTTATCGTGAGAATGGGACCCTTGACATTGAGGCCTCGTTTCATATGAAAAAGACCAGTTATATTGGGAAATTTGTAGGGTTTACCATACCAAATGTGGTTATTCCTGGCACAATTGAAGAGGGTGATATAATTTTATGTAACTCACCTCCGAATTAATAGATACGCATAGTCCGCCTTGAATGTGCTTCTGGTCGTACATTCAAGTCGCTCCTTCAAGTCGCTCCTTCAAGTCGCTCCTTCAAGTCGCTACCTTCAAGTCGTCGCTTCGCTACCTTCAAGTCGTCGCTTCGCTACCTTCAAGTCGTCGCTTCGCTCCTTCGCGCTCCTAAATTCAAACAACCATCTCCGGTCACTACAGGTGCTCGTCTAAATGCAAACTTGCGGTGTAAAATACATCGGAAGCAAGTTGGCCCTACTGAAATTTATTGTAGATTCCATTGATACTCGTTTACAATCTCCCACACACCTCCGAATAATAGATGTCTTTACAGGGACTACGCGGGTGGCCCAAGCCTTTCGCTCAAAGGGCTGGACCGTCCAATCCAGCGATCTCTCCTGGGCGTCCGAGGCCTACGCAGAAGCCTTTCTGAAGCGAACTGCGACTTCTGGTCAGCGAATAGGGGGCCTCCTGGAGACTCTGAACGATGTGGCCCCGCGTACAGGCTGGATTACGACGAATTATTGCGACGTCTCTGGCTCAACTGGGGGCCTCGTCCGAATGTGGAAACCGGCGAACGGCAAGAAGGCCGATGCCATTCGCGACCAGATTGCCGAATGGGAGTTGGTCAGCCATGTGAATCGGCATGAGGCCATGATACTTGTGTGCTGCCTCCTTTTCGCCCTTGACAAGGTGGATAATTCCGTGGGAGTTCAACAGGCGTATTTGAAGGAGTGGGCGAAGCGGACTGGCGATTCCCTGGTCCTCCTGGATTTGCCGTTTCCTTCGGCTTTGGCAGTGGCAGACCATCAACTCGGAAATTGCCTAGATCTAACCTACGAGTCGGCCGATGTAGCCTATTTGGACCCTCCCTACTCGGCCCACTCATATTCAACCTACTATCACATCTGGGACAGTATTACACGCTGGGACAAGCCGGCGGTATCCCTTCGGACGAATCGGCGTATTGACCGCGTGGCAGGGTCCGAGGAGTTCGATACCGAGATGGTGAGTTCCTGGAATAGTAAGCGGACAGCCCTGGAGGCCTTTGTGGCCCTTTGCTGGCGACTCCCAGTGCGCTACATTGTCGTTTCCTACAGTGATGAAAGTATAATTCCGATGAAGACTCTTATGGAACGTCTTCAGGTGGAATTCGGCCCAGATGCGGTAACGAAGGAGGACAGTCCCTATAAACGGAACATAATGTCCCAGATTGGGAATGCCACACTCTATAAGGAGGAGTTCAAGACGGAAAATGTGGAGTCGCTGATTTGGATACGGAAAGCACCGTGAGTCCAGAATATTTTTATAATTTATTCCATCTAGAAAGATATATGGAACAATTTATAGGACTTCTACAATATTTAGAGGGGGTGAATCCAACAGCAGGATTCACAGTGCGCGGAAAAATTCCGGCACGTAATTCCCCTCTTGACTACCTCAATACAATTGGCACTGTCCGTCTCATTGATTTTACAGTATCTTTTCGGACAGTCGCCGATATTCAGAGTATTCATGCCGATTGGCTAGAAGAAACAGGTGCCATTTTCGAAAGTATGTCGTGGTCTGGATTTATTGGCAGATATCAATCAACTCTACAGGTATATCTGAATTCGCCCAAGAAGCAAATGTATATAAAATCACACAATGATGATTTTATTAGACGAATTGAGGATTTTGCACACCAATACGAGTATCGCCTATTTAACGAGTGAATATAGACCTCTTCAAACAAAAATTGCCGGTCGGCCTCAGCCCTCCTCCTACTATAAAATGATTAAGGGCGATAATTTCCATCGCCGGATTCGGACTGAGAGTGAGAGGGATGAGTTCGAGGCGATGGTCCGACGGGAGATGGTACATAGCCCCTACAAGTTCATGCTAATCACCATCTGCTATCCTATCTTTCAGTTTGGCGTCTATATCGTAACAGGCGATATTATTGCCCTATCTGTCGCGTCTATCCTCCTTGTGTTATGGGTTGCGATGCTCTACTGTTTCGTAGAGCTGTTCAAGGATTCCGACGACTTTGATAATGAAATTGCGGAGGCCCGTGCTAAAAAGGGGACATTGCCTTGCGATTCCTGATTAAATCTTCAAGCTGGATTTTGCCCTGTTCGATTTCCGCCACATGCTTTGAACACGGGAGGAAGCCTTTCCTTTTTGAGACCCTGTCTTTTTTTTCAGAGTAGAGGCCGACGGTTTCCATGAATTCCAGAATACAGCAGAGCGGGTAGCCATATTCTAGGCCTTTTTGTAGGTAGAATTCCATATGATACTATGAGAGACCGGTCTAAACCTTTTAGCCCCTATCACCTACAGGGAAATGCCGATAACTTATGTATCAGCCTTCATAGATTTAAAAGAGGAACGGGAGGAACGGCATACCCCCGTCTCTCGGATCAACTTTTTCGAAGAACTCGCTTCCACCGGCATAAATATCCACCTTTTTTTGAGTCCTTCCTATAAGGGGCTCTATGAGGGTATCGTGGGGCATCGCCAAAATGTCTTTGTGAACTTTATTGAGTTAACTGATCTTACCACCTACAAGGAACTTATTAATGTAAAATATACAATTCCTGTGACGGATAACCTTTTAAAGGATACTGCGAATTACCACATTCTGATTAATGGGAAGGCTGAATTCGTGGAGCGGGCAATCAAGCAGGGGCAATTCCCCGCTGAAACATATGCCTGGATTGATTTCAGTATTGGCCATGTATTCAGTGATATGCGTAACACTTTGAAATACCTGAAAGATGTCAGTGAGGAGTTGGAGCCTGTACAGAAGGGTCTCTATTTCCCTGGATGCTGGTATAAACATTATGGAATGTATGATCTGTTTTCAAAAGTTAGTTGGCGATTCTGTGGGGGGTTCTTTGTGGGCGACAAGGCCTCGCTCCTCGGATTTGCCGAACTATATCGCGCGAATTTTAAGACCATCATTGAAAAAAGTGGGGTTCTGCCTTGGGAAGTCAATATTTGGCACCATCTAGAATTGAATTATGGATTCAAGCCGACTTGGTATCATGCGGACCATAATGATAGTATTATTCGGTTTGTTACTGCTATGCCGTGAAATACCATGGCTTTGCCATACTATTAAATGGCCTAATGGTTCCACTATTAGGCCGTGAAATACCATGGCT
>Ga0114951_10005674_pt1 | contig 11398 bp, 9 predicted proteins | sample AM7aDNAmetaG_FD_88677 | JGI IMG/M metagenome (GOLD analysis project Ga0114951, IMG submission 88677) | Freshwater microbial communities from Finland to study Microbial Dark Matter (Phase II) - AM7a DNA metaG | ecosystem: Environmental > Aquatic > Freshwater > Lake | place: Finland: Lake Alinen... | reverse complement strand
TTTGCCTGGTCGGCTGAACTGTGGTTGCATCATGGTATCTACCAGTCAACGATTCAAACCACGTCGCGCTACTTCCTGACGAAGATGCGCGTTGTTGGTAACGGCGATGACAAAGAGAACCAAGCAGAAGGTAAGCGTACGGCAAAAGAGCGCAAGACCTATGAGGAGGCCTTGAACAAAGACTACGAAATGATGTCAGACATTGGTGTCATCGGTGACGACTACATCAACTGGGGCAACGCCTTCCTCACCGTGTACGAGCCCTTCAAACGGTTGCTGATCTGCCCATCTTGTGGTGTGTCCTTTGCACTATCTGCCTACCGCGGTAAGTACACGTTCTCCGCCAAGGGCTTTGAGGGATCCTGCCCGAGCTGTAAGAAGAAAGTGGTGTATCAGGTCAACGATGTTCGCGATCGTCAGCGGCGTAAGCGCGTTGTGCGCTGGGCGCCCCAGCACATGCGTCTTGAGCATTCCGGCATCTCCGGCTTCACCGAGGTAACCACCGACTTCTCCAGGCATGTAGATCTTGTTGACGGTGTTCGTCAGAAGCTGCCCATCGTCATGGAGGATACGCCCCTTGACATGTTGGAAGCCATCGTGAATAAGAAGATCTATCGTTTCAACCCCGAACGCATGTATCACATGGCCAACGATGTACCCTCGTTCTACCAGCCGTACACCCGTGGGTATGGTTTACCGTTCTTCATGTCCGACTTCGAAGCAGCCATTGAGATGGCTATGCTTTCTCGTTTCAATCAATCCATCATCTACGATCACATTGTACCCTTCCGTGTTATTACCCCACCCCAGGCCGCCCCTAATCCGTCTTCCTCCGGAGCGCTAGACATCTGGTCCGAGGGCAACATGGGTGCCTTCATGCAGCAGGCCCAACAGCTTCTCCTCGAACATCAGGAGAACCCAACGGGCTGGAACTTCTTCCCATTCCCGCTGCAGTATCAGCAACTCGGTGGAGACGCCAAGTCCCTGCTTCCGGTCGAGATCCTGGAGTGGGCTGAGAAGCGCCTGCTACGTTCCATGGGCATTGCCGCTGAACTTGTAGATGGAACCTTGAAAGAAGGCGCCTCTCCCATGGGTCTTCGTTTGTTTGAACGTCGTTGGGGTTCCTTCCGCCACAAGTTAAACGCTCTTGTTACCTGGCTTGCCCAGCAGTACGGTACCTTGAACGCTCCGGATATCCGTGCAGAGTTCCTGCAGATTTCCGTTGCCGAGGATACTGGTCGCGTCCAGGGTGTTAGTGAATTGGCCGCCGCCGGCAAGGTGTCCCAGGATACGTTGTTCCAGCTCTTTGATCTTGACTTCGACTACGAGAATGACAAACTCGACGAGGAAGAGCAGGAATTTGGCAAGAAGCAGGAAGCCCGCGAGATTGCCAAGGGTCGTCGTCAAGCACGGTTGCAAGCCATGCAGTCGGCCATGTCCGGCGCCGAGGCTCCAACCATGCAGGCTATGCAGCCACAGGATCCGAACGCCGCTCAAGGCGGTGCCCCCGGTGGCGCTCCTGGCGGGGCTCCTCCCGCTGGTGGCGCTCCTGGCGGTGGGTCACCGGCCGGTATGGGATCCCAGAACATGGGTCCGCCGTCTTCGCCACAGGACATGATGGCCCAGGCCCAGCAGCAGGCTCAGCAGCTCTTTACTGCTGATCCTCTGACGCGCCGGCGCCAACTGCTCAACCTGAAGCACCAGGACGAGGCTCTCTACAACCAGGTTAAAGGCGAGCTTTCCAAAATGGAACAAGACGCCTCAACCCAGGGCGTTCAGCAGGCTCGTCAACAGCAGCCCCAGTAAAACCGCACAGCCTGTGCGGTTTCTGGTGGGCTTGTTTCGCGCTATATTACAAGTATTGAGGGACCGTCATGACACCATTCCAACAATACATGTACACCGATTACCTTCAGAAACGCGCCGGCACCATTAGTGACTGGATGGGCCTGATGAAGGGAAAGGCTCGCGCCGCCCTTCCTAACAGCTTCTCCGGTGGCACCAAGGATAAGTTCGTCAACCAGGCCCCTTGGGTTCTTGGTGGGGCTGCTCTTGGTGGTGCCCTCGGTGGGCGAAACCGAGCGGGTACTGCTTTGTTGGGTGCAGGTCTTGCTGGTGCTGGAAAGATTGCGTATGACAAGTACGGAGATCTTTTAGAGGAGGGCGCATATGGTCTCCTGGGCAAAGACACACCGAGACCGGCCATCAAGCAATTCAAATACGCAGACACTGCAGCGCAGCCGCCGGCCGCCAGTCCCACCCCTGTTGCCCCCGGCGTCCAAGCCCCGACCAAACCAGAACCTAAGAACGCCTGGGAGGCTATCAACCAGCGTTCCGTAAAAGACTTAGACTACAAAGACGCCGACGATATGATGAAGGATAGTGAGAACTACGTCAATGTAGATGCAAATGGAAATAAGTATTTCGACGACCAACAGTTCTTTCGTGGTAAAATCATCCCCGTTGCGCGCAAGAAGGCCTTTCAAAAACTGACAGCTGCGGGCATCATAAAAATGATGCAAAAAAGTGGAGTAGACGGCGTCACGGATAAATTTGAAGACTTTGATAAAAACGCCCCCGCTCTTTTGAAGAGGATGAACGAGATACCCCTCTTAAAGGGGACCCTCGACAAGCATGGCATAAACTCCCTGTACGCCACGTATGGGGATCTACCTATCCAGAATCGTGGATCCCAGATTCCCGCAAATCAGATGCAGCAGTACATGGCGTATATGCGCGGTAGATACAATAAGGGCTTCGATGCTGATACCCTCCAGGATATGGCCCGATACTACCAAGGTGACAAAACCGCGGAATTCAACCCTAACGAGGCCTATTACGGCAAAGCAAAATGGAACACAGCAGCTCCAGAAGGTTTTGACAGAGCCAAAGCGCTCGAAGGAGCACGAGCGCAACACAGAGGACATCTGCCCCTCTACAAGAACATGCTCCAGAATACGGATATGAATAACAAAGTAGACTACCTAGGCATCGCCCGAGGAGAAGCCACCAACGCCTTGAAAGCATACCCCGAGCTATACGGATATGCTTTATCAGGTATTGCTGGCCTGGGATCTATGTTCGGCGGCGGTTCCGGTGGTGGTGATAACCAGGCCGGCGGCGAAGACAGACCTCGCACGCCGCGCTGGGCTCAAAAAGGCACTAACGCCTGGGGAGACCGCGTTCAATGAGCACGATACAAACATCTGATGCCCCGGTAGCCTCCGACTATATAGGCAACGCCTCCCGGTGGGTGGAGAACAAAGTATCTCCGATCACCAGCAGGATCTCCGACATCACAACCAAACACCCGGGTCTTGAGACGGGCGCTGTTGCAGGACTTGGTGGTTTCGCAGGCTGGAATCTCGCAGACAAAGTAATTCCAGATGCTGGCTTCGGATCCAAGACAACCCTTGCCCTTCTAGGGGCCGCGGCAGGGGTCCTATTGAACCACGGTGCCAGACTTCAGTCCAAGGCTGCCCCGGGTAAGCCACTGCTGAATGCTGACCCCATCTATAAAACAAAAGATATAGCAGATCTGGACAGGGCCTATAAAGATGCTATGGTAAGGAAGGCCTTATCCGCTTATCAAAAACAAACCGCCGCAGAGTGGTGACGTAATTAAGGATAACAGCGAATGACTATCAAGAAGCAGGCAGGCATTGGCGAAAGCATCGGCAAGACCCTGGGGAGCGCCGTCCAGGGCGCAGCCATCCTTGGCGAGAAGGTTTTTGAGCTTGGTGCTTGGGGTGCCGTCGGCATTCCAGTCATCGCCGGCGTCTCCGCGGGAATCCTTGCTTCAAAGGTAACATCTCCGTCGGCCCAGAACGTGGCAAACGACGAGCGCATTGCCCTCAATAAGACTCTTGATGAAAACATCAATGACATCAAACGCAGACGTGCTTACGCTGCTCTAGCGCAACAGACAGGAAAGGACTCCTACCATGGCTCCCCGCAAAAAGAAATCAGACTCTAAGCCCGAAATCACAGACGCAATCCAGGATCCGTTGACCGCGCCTTTCCCAGAAGTAAACCCGTTACACCAGGAGTTGGATAAAACATTTCAAGGTCTACCCTGGCACGGGCCAAAACAGATGATGGAGAAAGGCGCACCGAAAGATCAGCGCCCTAACCTGAAGACAGACGCTCATGTCGCCATTCTTAGAACATCGCGGCCAGAAGACCTGAAGATCCTCGAAAGCATCTTGCAGAAGCAGGCCGACGGGCATGTTGATATTACTATGGCAGAGAGAAAGTTCATCGACGCCAAAGAGGAGTGGATGATCTTCGTCACATACAAGGAACGTTATTTTGTAGCCGGTAAACAGGCTACGCTCATACAAGGATAAGGACAACAATGAACAAGACCGCCTTCCCCAGCATTCGTGATATCCCGCAGCTGGCAAATCCATTCACCGTGGATGCCAAGGTGTATGGCGCACTCAACCCCATGACCAAGGTTCCGGAGATCGCCGAACAGAACATGCCTAGTCTGGCTGGTAAGAAGGCTCTGGGGCTGGCTCTGACCTGGGGCGTCGCCGCTTTGATTGCCAAGCAGGTTGCGCGAGCTGCTGATTCTTCCGACGAGGCTTCCCGCAAGAAGAAGATCGAAGGCATGATCGAGGGGGCTGAGCCAATGAAGGGCGGCATTCCTGCCGGTGTTGATCGTAAGCTTCTTGAGGTTGGCCAGGATATTCCTAAACGGGCATCAGGGAACAGCAACCAGCTCCCTCCCCAGAAGGTTAATATCACGGACAAGAACGTTCCCATGTGGGCTCCTGTTGTTTTTGCCGCGGCAATCGCAGCAGGCATCTACGGTGGTTCCAAGGTGTCCGATCACATCACCGATCGTGCAAATACCGAGGAACTCCAGGATGAGCAGACCCGCAAACAGAAAGAGCTTGATGCCCTGTCCGCCGAGGAGTTGCGCAATATCTACGGCATCCCGAAGACAGCCGCAGGCGAGAGCACCCTCCTCGGCGCAACCAAAGGTGCTCTGAATATTGGGTCTGACGTGTTGGGCTGGTTGGGTCGCGGAGCCTCAAATGTTGGCAAGGGCGCTGTTGACTACTTGAATGGGAGCAATGATGTTCCCGCCCGCAGCGGGCGAGGAGTCATCGGTGCATATACCGTTCTGGCTACGGCCGCCGCCGGTATCATCGCCATGGGCACCTACCAGCACATGAAGTCCTATGATGAGAACCGCTACAAGAAGAAAGCCTTTGAACGGTTGATGACCTCCAAAGCAGGCCAGTACCCGAAGCCCGCCTTCGAGGCAAACCCGGTGACCCTTGGTCTCGTCTCGGATCAGGATGCACAACCCGCCGCGTGAGGTGATACGTGGCAGATGCTTTGATCCAATTAGACGATCTTCAGCCAAAGCCGAAGATAGACGAGGTTGACGAGAGCCAACTCGTCAGCCCCATTGACTATCCGCGCCGGCGCCAGGTCTTCATGGATAAGATCAAGGCCGGTGTCTCCACCATTAAGCCCGTGGAGAACGAGAACTACATGCTACGGATAGCTAACGTAGACTGGGCAGATACCAAGACCCCGACCTTACGGGAGCGAGCTGATGCCGTTGCCCGCAACGGCAATCTTACCAAACGTCTCACAGGCAACTACGAGCTGGTTGATAAGACCTCCGGTAAGGTCATCCAGAAGACGGGTAAGAAAACGTTGATGAACGTTCCTGTTTTGACCAACGGAGGCACATTCGTACGTAACGGTGTTGAGATGTGCTTCCCTAGTCAGCTCCGCCTGGCGGCTTCTGTGTTTGTGCGTAAGTCGGCCGACGGCCTGCCAGAAGCACAAGTGAACCTTGTCCCCGGTACCGGTAGCAATTTCACATTGTATATGGAGCCGGCCACATCCGTGTTCTATATGCACATGTCCGGACGCAAGATTCCAGCCTATCCCGTTTTCAAGGAGTTGGGCATCTCTGACGAGAAGATGCAGGCCACCTGGGGTAAGGACATCTTCAACGCCAACCAACAGCAGCGGCCGTCGGCCCATCTCAACAAATGGTTGACCAACGTTGCCGTCAAGGGCCAGCGTTTCATTCTCAAGGATATCGATCCCTCCAGCCCAACAGATCACGACGAGGAGGCTGGCAATGCCCCTGATTAACCTACAAGAGCTTAAAGACAGTCGTAATGCTTTCAGCCCTAAGGATACCGGGCCTGTAGAGGGTGACGACCACATCGAGGATGTCCAGCCCGAGATAGTACCGATGACTCCTGCGCAACGCACGGAGGCTGTTCGTGCCTACTTCGGGCGCATGCGTCTGGACCCTACGGCAACGCTACACTCAATGGGTAACCCGCATGAAGTCGTTGACGAGGACGTACTCCTAGGATCAACAAAGAAGATCATCGCCCATCAACGCGGAGAGGTGGATGCTGACGATCGGGATAGTCTGATGTATCAAACCACCCACGACTTCGGCGACTTTTTATCGGATAAAGCAAACAAGGACCAGGGTGGTCTACTCCGGCGTATGCTCTGGAAGGTGTCCCAGAAGCCAGAGGAAGGTCTCAAGAAGATCCCGCCGGGTTACCTGGATGCACATGTTCAACACCTGTTCAATGGCACAGGCATTCCGTCTATGCCGGAGCAGATCAACCCACTTGACAACCACTACCAAAATCAGAAGGTTACTCGCTTAGGCGAGGGTGCGCTTCCATCCATTGATAGTGCTTCGATTGATCTCCGCGGGGTCAATCCATCCTACTTCGGTTTCCTAGATCCGACCCTCACGCCCGAGAGTGCTCGCGTAGGTGTTGACACCGTCCTCGCCCGCGGTGTAAAGATAGGCCCAGACAAACTAATGTACCAAAGGTTCTTCGATACCAAGTTGAACAAGGTTCGTTGGGTATCCTCGCGTGAGGTTGCAGCCAACAACCGCTCTACATCTTATGCTTACAACTCCGGTGATAACTTCATTTCAGCCATCACACCTGCCGGCAAGCACGAGGTCGTGCCTATCAACGAGGTGCGATATGTCATGGAGCACGACTCGAAGATGGCCGCCGACTTCGGAAACATTACACCAGGCCTCTCCGGCATCAAAGGCATGCGTTATGCCATGGGCGCCAAGTTCGCCCGCGCCGTGCTACCGTTGGTCAATCGTGAGGCCCCGTTCGTTAGCGTCATAGCCGAAGACGGATACGACCCAATCAAAGAACTAGGCAGGACCGTTGGAGCCATCCACGCAGATAAGGACATGAAGGTCTTGTCTATCGAGAACGGTATCCTGAAGGGCCAGACACCTTTGGGCGAGGACGTTGAGGTCGAACTCTACAACAACTTCCCTCTTGCCCGCAAGACCTTCCTCACCAACAACCCGGTAGTTAAGCCCGGGGATACGGTCAAAGCTGGCCAGCTGCTAGCAGGATCAAACTTCACGGACGACAAAGGTAACCTGGCCCTCGGCCGCAACTTCCGATTCATGTACGGTTCCGCCCTGGGCAATACCTTCGAAGACAGTGTTGTCATGAGCGAGGATGCCGCCAAGAAGATGACATCAACACACATGTACCAACACACCTGGGACCCTGAGGAAGGCTCCACCATTGATCGTAATAAGTTCATGAGCCTGCTCCCAAACAAGTATCCCAAGGAGATGCTCAACAAAATCGATGAGAACGGTGTCATCAAGGTTGGTGAAACCGTTATGCCCGGGCAGCCCCTCCTACTCATTCACAAGGAGCGCATTGCCGGCGCCGAGGTACTAGGCCGATACAAGCATGCGGCCAGCGCTATGGAGTGGGAGGACAAGGTCCCAGGGGTTGTCACAGACATCCATAAAAAAGGCAACAGTTACAACATCATTGTCCGTGCCGAGCATCCATTTGAAGTTGGCGACAAGATTGCCAACAGCTTTGGTGCCAAGGGGACTGTCTCCCAGATCTTGAAAACATCAGACATGCCTGTGGCTGAAGACGGCATTCCAGTGGACGTTGTCATGTCCTCCATGGGTGTTCTTAGTCGCACTAATCCCCAGATCGTTACAGCAATGTCCCTGGGTCGAGTAGCCGAGAAGACAGGCAAGCCAATTACCATGGGTCAGTTCGACGGCGACAACGTAGAGCGGGCGTTGACTTTACTTGTCAAACACGGTATCAAGGACAAGGAAACCGTCTGGGATCCGCAACTCAACAAATATGTTCCGGAGGTTAAAGTTGGCAACCTTTACTTCTACAAACAGCAACAGACGGCCTCCTCCAAAGGCAAGGCTGGCAGCTCAATCTCTTATGACATGGATGAAGTACCGTCGAAGTCCGGCGGACACGTCGCCAAACACATTGGCGGTATGGAACTGGATGCTCTTTTGTCGTTCCCCGGTGGTTCTGATGTCCTTAAAGACATGAAGCTTGTTCGCGGGCAGAAGAATGATGACTACTGGCGGGACATCCAGTTCGGTAAGACACCGGCAACACCGAGAACACCCTTCACTTACAACAAGTTCGAGAGCCTGATCAAGGCCGCCGGAATCAATATCCAGTCAGACGGAGCTAAGTCCAACATCTTCGGTATGACCAACAAACAGGCTCAGACGCTTACTGGAGATCGTGAGCTTGGTTCCTCGTCTACCTATGAGTCCGGCTCTCTTATGCCTATCAAGGGTGGTCTCTTCGATCCGGACAAGACCGGCTCCCTTGAACGAGGAACACATTGGGCGTACTACAAGACACCAGAACCTGTCCTCAATCCTGTAATGGAGAAAGCCGTGCGTTCATTGCTTGGAGTAACAGGAAAGGAACTACAGTCAATCATGTCCGGAGAGATTACTCTTGGTGGCAAGACCGGCGGTGATGCTTTGAAGTATGCCTTGTCAAAGGTAAACCTTCAAGCCACAATGGACAACGCTGCCAACACCATCAAGACCAAGACCGGAGCAGCCAAGGACGATGCCATCAAACAATTCAAGTACACCAACGCCATGATGCGCCAGGGTGTGCGTCCAGAAGAGTTCATGATGGATCGTATCCCTGTTTTGCCACCTGCCTACCGCCCCATTGTCCGCCAGGGGGATCGTACAGCCGTTGCAGATGCCAATTACTTGTACCGTGAATTGCATTCAGCCATGGAAGACTCCAAAGCCTCGGCTAATCTGCCCGCGGCAGACAGGCAAGCGGCACGTCTCAATGTCTACAGCGCCTACAAGGCCGTAACAGGCATTGGTGAGCCTCTTAACGAGAAGCTGCAGCAGAAGCAGGTTGGCGGGATGCTGCAGGCCTTGTTCGGGAAGAGCTCGCCGAAGCTCGGCTTCGTTCAGCGCAAGGTCATCGGCGGCAACATGGACTTCTCCGCGCTTGGTGTTGCTACCCTTAATCCTCGTTTGAGCATCGATCAGATCGGTTTGCCAGTGGAGCAGGCCTGGGATCTGTATGACAAGTACGTTGTCGGTGAGTTGATCAAACACAACTATCCAGCTACAGCAGCGGTCAAGGCTGTTCACAGCAAGTCGCCGGATGCGTTCAAAGCACTACAGGAAGTAGTAAAGAAATATCCCGTGATTATGAACCGAGCCCCAACCCTGCATCGCAACAACATGCACGCCTTTGATCCTGTGCTTGTACCAGGACACACAATACAGACACCGGTAGGCATTCAGAGTGGCTACAATCTTGATTACGACGGAGACACCCTCTCTCTTTCCGTACCCTCCACACAGAAAGCTATCAACGCTGCCAGAGAACACATGTTCGCATCAAAGAATCTGATCAGCCCGCGTAACGAGGGTGCTCAGTTCGGCTTGTCTCAGGATTATCTTGCAGGTATGCACTTCGCAGCACGGGGAGCAGATCACACCAAGAAAACAGCCACCTTCAAGACCGTTGAGGAGGTTGAAAAGGCTTGGAGAGATGGTAAGATCGATATTGATACTCCCGTTGAGGTTAGGTAAGGTGTGCTATATTTTCTTTAACCATGGAAGGATATTACGATGACACCCACGCTCCAAGCAAATCTCGATGCCCTACGCTCCAGAATGGCAACCCTTGAAAAAGTAGGATTTGCCCCCGCTCCTCCTATGGATCCAGCTGCCGCCGGTGCTCCTCCTGCTGGTATGCCTCCCGGTGCTCCTCCGATGGATCCTGCTGCTGCTGCCGGCGCTCCTCCTGTTGATCCTGCCGCCGCTGCAGCTGCCGCGGGCGCTCCTCCTGGCGCCATGCCCCCGGGTGCGGGCGCTCCTCCGGACGCTGGTGGCGGTGTTGTACAGGTTGGGGCTAACGACCTCATGCAGCTCTTCCAGCAGATCGCCGCTGAAACCAAGGGCGGCGACAAAGGCGGAAAGAGCGGCGCAAATGATGAGCGCATCTCCAGTCTTGAGAATCAGATGAACCAGATGATGGGTATGCTCCAGCAGATCGCCACTGGCGGTGCTCCTGGTGTTGGTCCCGCGGGAGCCCCTCCTGCTGGTGCTCCGGCTGGCGCCCCTCCTCCGGACGCTGGTGGTATGCCCCCGAAGACCGCCGCTCTCTTCAAGATGCTTCGCAAAGGGAAATAAGCCATGGCCGACGACATCCTCAAGATTCTGAAGGACAACGCCCCTCTCGTCGGACTCGGCGGAGGGGCTGTGACCGCTTTCCTGCTCGACCGTCATCTTCGAAAGAAGAAACAACAGCAGGGCTATCAGGATCCAGGAGCAAACTGGTTGCTACCTATCGGCGGCGCCATGTTGGGCTACGGTGCTGGTAGTTTGCTCGGGGGCACTAGCAGTAACAACATTTTCATGCCAAAGAACCCACAAGCAAATACCTGGCCCTCTGGAGACAAGAAGCAGGCTGAAGAGACGTTGACACGACTCGATGCTGTTATTCAGTCAGACCTCGATGACGCCACGGGTAAGCCACGCATACAGAACAAGAGCCTGGACGATACTGTTGGACAGTTCACCAGTAACGCTAAGCTTCTCTTGAAGCCCGAGAATCAAGCTGATGCCGCTCTCGCACGTATCCCCTATGATACTACCGGTACTCTCAACAGAAAAGAGATGATAGAGAATCAGTTTACAGACAAGAAAGACATTACCAAGAATCGCAGCCTTATTCATGAGATGGGCACAAAGGGTGCTGAGCTTTTTGCTCACCGTAACGACAACCCTAAAGCATATGCCGAGTATATGACCTGGTTGTCTCCCTATATCCGTAAGGATGGATCACCTGACACCCTAGGAGCAGTTTCCATAGGCACAGACAACTTAGTTAAACGAGTTCTTGCATTGCAGGCTAAGCGAAAGGTCGTTAAATAATGAACCGCATTCAAAAAAAGATCGTAGGTCTTCTTTACAAGCAAGCAATGGATAAGGTCGCACTGAGTCCAGTTGAACAAACCGCGACCACAGAGGGAGATAAAAACCCCATTGTCAGTACCCTTACAGAGCCTAAGACAA
>Ga0114951_10005673_pt1 | contig 11399 bp, 9 predicted proteins | sample AM7aDNAmetaG_FD_88677 | JGI IMG/M metagenome (GOLD analysis project Ga0114951, IMG submission 88677) | Freshwater microbial communities from Finland to study Microbial Dark Matter (Phase II) - AM7a DNA metaG | ecosystem: Environmental > Aquatic > Freshwater > Lake | place: Finland: Lake Alinen... | reverse complement strand
CCCACACTACCTTTTTTGCGACGAACCCAATTCAGGCCTCGACCCCAAGACCTCCATTGTGATTGATAATCTCATCAGCGAGATCACAAAAGAATATGGTATCACTACCATCATCAACACCCACGATATGAACTCGGTGATTGAAATTGGCGATCATATTGCCTTCATCTATAAAGGAAAACTCTGGTGGGTGGGCAACAACAGCCAAATATTGGATACGGATAACGAAGAACTGAATAATTTTGTCTACGCTACTGAATTGACCCGTCGTTTGAAAAAGCAAAAATGAACACCCTCGATATTATCATCCTGATCCCGGTTATTCTTTTTGTTTTCAGGGGTTTTCGCAAAGGTTTGATCATCGAACTTGCCACGCTGGCAGCTTTGTTCCTCGGTATATTTCTTGGTATTTATTTTTCGGATTTTGTAGCCGGATTGCTTGTTAAGTATCTTGGATTGAACGCTAATTATACTTCGGCTGTAGCTTTTTTGGTGATATTCGTGGCTGTGATCATCTTGGTTCGTATGCTTGCAAAAGCTATCGAAAAGTTGATTAAAATGGTGGCTCTGGGTTTTTTCAACCGCATTTTGGGAGCCCTTTTAGGATTGCTGAAAGCCTTGTTGTTGATGAGTTTGATCTTTTATCTCATTGTACGCTTCGATCCGATGGAAAAACTGTTGACAAAAAATACCAAAGAAAAATCTCTGCTTTTTAAACCCGTGAGTGCCATTGCTCCGTTAACCATACCACAAATAAGCAAAGGATATTCAGCAGTGAAGGAAATGGATACAATAATGGTGAAAAAACCTGATGCCTCAAACAATAATCCTAAAAGATAAGCATTTTGCACAATGCGAAATATGTTTTTTTTTGTACCCCTCTAAATAAGTTTTTTTATTTTTGCGCTGGATTAATCATTTAAAAAAAATAGTATGAAGAAAGTTTTATTTCTTTTGTCTGTGAGCGTTATGCTTGCTGCATGCACCCATTCAGAACAAAAATTAAAAAAAACAGAAGAGATTCCCACCGAGTTCAAGTTTTCGGATCTGAATTATTATGTTAATATGCAGACCGTTACCAAAGATGAAAAAATAAGCCCGAAGTATATTAGCAAAATTGATTCTATCAATCCCTACGGGTTCGGTTTTCATTGCACTGCAAACAAATTACATGGTGGCAAAATGAGCGGTGTTAACGTAAAAACACGCTACTATTTTCCCGTTGAAGGAGATGTTTCTATCATTTGCACAGTTTCTAAAAAAGACAGTGTCCTGTTTTGGGAAGCATACAGACTCAACGTTAAAAATGGCCTGAAAAAATGGAGCGACGCTGAAAACACTTTCATTTTTAAGAAAACCTATTCGGGCGACGAAATGTTGATGGTTTATTTGTGGGCACCCAAAGGCAACAAAGCCTACATGGAAGAACTGATGGTGACGCCCAAGGAATAAATTAATATTTTTTTTATTAAAGCCTTGTCAACCGACGAGGCTTTTTTTATTTTTTATTTCATTAAAATATGTATTTTTATCTGCACAAATAAAGCTAAAGTTGTCAATAAATTAATTCCGCTATTTTGGAAAAAAATAATCTCAAACTCGAATATTCCAGCCAACTCGACGGATTGAGGTTTTTTGCAATTTTTATGGTGATGATAGGGCACTGGTTGCAATTGAAATTCACGAATCCTATATTTTCGAAAGCCCCGTTCACACATGGAGTTACCTTGTTTTTTGTTTTAAGCGGTTTTTTGATAACGCGCATTTTGCTGGTGTATAAAAAAGAATATGAAGAAAGTAGGGGCCCCCGGATGCAGTTGATCAAGAATTTTTATATCCGAAGAGTTCTTCGCATTTTTCCAATTTATTATCTTACGATTATCCTGCTCTACTCAATAGATTATAAGAATTCTCATGAAATTGCACCCTGGCTGTTCACCTATACTTCAAATATTTATCAATCTATTCATAAAGTTTTTATCGACGATTTCAATCATTTCTGGTCGCTGGCAGTTGAAGAACAGTTTTATTTGGTTTGGCCCTGGATCATAGTTTTTATCAAGCCCAAACATGTGTTTAAGGTGATTGTTTTTTCAATTATTGTTTCCATTTTGTCAAAAGCATGGATTTATGTTTATACGGATAATTGGATGGCAAATCAATATCTGATGTTTAGTTGTTTTTATGCTTTAGCGCTCGGAGCCCTGATTGCCTATGTTTCTATTTATAAAATAACACTTGCAGAAAACCTTAAAAAACCAATATGGGTTTGGAGTGCTATATTGATGTATCTGGCTATTTATTATCTGTTAGTTATCCGTAATAATACACCATTGTTTGTCGAAGTTTTTGATGGATTGTTTTTTGCCATAACGGCTGCATTTATTATATTGCGAGCTTCGCAAAATGGGTTTCGTTTTATTCCGAAATATATTCTTGAAAATAAATTTATAGTTTATTCGGGACGGATTTCCTATGGCATTTACGTTTATCATTTGTTTATGCCTCAACTGTTTATTTTTCTGAATCGCTACGTTCAAATAACTTCTACAAGCAAATACACCTGGTTTATACTATATTTTCTGCTCACGTTTCTTGTTGCCCATATTTCGTGGAAAATTATCGAAAAGTCTATCAACAAATTGAATAAATATTTCCCTTATTCAATGCACAAAAAAACTTAATAACTAAATTTCACGGTTTTTTGGCTCTAAATAAATTACCTTCAAATTTTGGCCCGTATTATTACGCGTTACAACTAATTTTTCTAAAAAATATGTACCGATTTTTCAATTAAAATAATTTTTCCTGAGAATATCAATATCGGCACCACTCCTTCAAATAAAGAATTGCTTATCACCTGTTTCTATTAAAATTAATTGGTTGAAATCAATTTAAAATAAATTCCGAAAAACAAAACCCTTGCTATTATTGCATAAAACCCATTCTGTTTCGGGAAAATGGGTTTTTGCTCATCTAAAACGTATTTTCTTTCGGGAAAATGGGTTTTTGTTCGTCTAAAACGTATTTTCTTTCGGGAAAATGGGTTTTTGTTCGTCTAAAACGTGTTTTCTTTCGCGAAAATGGGTTTTATACCGTCTAAAATGCATTTTCTTCTGAGACAATGGACATTATGTCAAATATAACACGTTTTCTTTCGCGAAAACAGACATTATGTCATATTTCTTTTATTTCGCTTTTCCGGTAAGGGTTTTCACTTATTTTTCGAAATTTTTGATTAAAAACAATTCATAAAAAAGCTTTTCTTGAATGTTAAAATCACACATAACGTATTTGAAAACATTTAAATTAAACAACAAATAGGCATAAACCCTTGCTATTGTTTCGTTTCTTACTTTGTTCTTTTTTGTAATAAAAAAACTCAAAAATAATAAAACTACCAAGTGTTTATTAGATTTGTAAAGACATCTGAAAATAATGAAGTAGATTGTTGAGTTATTATCAAGCGGGTTGTTCGAATAATTTGTAATTTTGAACTGTAAATAAATAATCCCCAAAATGAAGTCAAAAACACGACTGTATTTTATTTTTGCCCTTATGTTGCTTGCACTGATAGCAAATTCCTGCCGCAAAGACATATCGCTCCCCGACCCCAGCCTCGAATCTCTGTTTGGAACCTGGAACTGGGTGCAAACATCGGGCGGAAATGCCTCGCAGATCACCACGCCTGCCAACCAAGGCTATACCCAATCCATAGAGTTCGATAAAGACGGCATTTTCCGTTCATTCGTCAACGGCAAAAAATCCTCGAAACTAAAATTCTCGCTATCCACAGGAACATCTATTTATAAAACCGGCACAGCCTATTTGCTCACATTCACTCACATCGGCTCCACCCAAAACCTCAGTCAAACTCCCGAATCCGTTTGGTTCAGCACATCAGACTCCCTGTTTTTGAAAGAAGAAACCTCCGACGGATATCAATACGTTTATACCCGAAATTAGAGATTTTACAAACTCCATTAGGGAGTTAATTTCACCCGAACGCATTTAATAAAGGTCTGTACAAAATAATTTAGTTACGCTCCAACACGCACACATTCAGGTTGTCGATAAGTACTTCCGTGTTGTTTGTGTTCCACAGATATACTTTAAAAACCGAATTTTTATCCGAAATTACAGGTAAAAAATAATCAACCCTGACCGTGTTCCATTTACCCGATTCGAGTTGGTCAAAATTTATTACATACCGGTGATAATCCAGTACTTTTAACTCATCATTTACCGACGAAACAATATCAATACGACTATGCGTATTGCTCTTATCAGGAAAAACATCCACACTCACCTCTATCTTCTTTTTCTCATTAAAATTCAATTTCCCAAGATTTGTTTCCATGCCAGGCGAAAATTCCATATCTTTTGTCACCCGTAAACATCCGCCATGGAGCGAATCCGAACTGCGTGTTTTGCTATCCGTAAAATTATTGCTGAATATTGTTGTTTTCTGATAATAATTCTCATTTAAATTTTTTAATATCATCTCATTATCAAAATTTTCATCACGACTTGTTTTTCGGAAAACATATACCTCATAAGGAATATCTCCGAGAGTTTTAAAAGTTTCTTCGGGATAAAAAACCGCCAACAGTTTCAATGTTTTATCCTGCATCAGCGTGTTGAGTTTAGTGTGTCCTTCGTTATATCCGAAATGTGAGTCCCACACCACAATATCATTTGGATGAATATCGTTTGCAAAATTTTCGGGTGGAGGAAATACCACCGAGGCTTTATTCGTATCGTAGGGATTTATGCCGGCTTTAAAAAACACGTACTGGTTCAAACAAAATATTTTTTGATTGTCCGGTATATTTTTAGTGATCCAGCTTGCTACTTTATCCAGAACCTTTTCTTCTGGCCCTTCAATCAGGGGAACTTTAAAAATGAGGAAGGGCTGATACAATATCATACAACATAGTAAAACCATGAAAATGATAGATGGAATGCGAAATCGTTGGTACAGATATTTTCCGGCCAGATTCAAACCTTTCACTCCTATCACAGCGCTCAGAGGGAGAATGCCTGCCATAACGCGTGTGAGCCCCACCGAACTGTAGATGCCTTTCCACCAAACGAACGAATGTCCACAAAAATAGATCAACGGTGGTAACAGGATGATGATGACCAGATAAAGGGCTTCCCGAAAACCCTTTCTTTTCAACAATGGCAAACAAAACCCTGCGATGCCTATCAAAATAAGTATCGAAAAAACAGCACCAAAGATCTCCTGATAGGCAGCGGCGAAATACCACAAACTACCTTTGCCATAAATATCCTGCGCCCCGGTGTATGGATTTTTGGTGAAGAACCAAAAGAAATCGTGGTAATAAAACAAACCGATGATGCTGTAGAAAATAAAACCTGTGAACAGGAATATAACAGGCATCCATTTTCTTTTATACAACAACGCACAGGCAAACAACGGAATGAACACAGTACCTTCGGTTCGGGCAAACGGAATAAACGAAATGATGATGGCTGCCAGCAAATATTTTTCCTTCAGAAACAAATAAACTGTCAGCACCAACACAAGTCCGAATAAATTCTCCGTCAATCCCGAATAGGCCATCACAAAATAAATGGGGGCAAAACAAACCAAAAGTATGCTCAGCCAGGCAAAGCTCAGTTTTAATTGTTTGCAGATGAGATATGCCAGCCTCGCGCTTGCCAGACTTATTATTATATTAAAGAATTGTAGTCCGATCAACCCAAAATGAGAGAACGGAGCAGACAAAGCAATGAATAAAGGCTTTCCCCAATGATTTAATAACAGGCTGGGATAACTGAAAGCGTAATGCGAAATAAAATAATGCACATACACATCACCATAGCCATAAATGCTTTCAGAAATCAGGGCCAGAACCGAAAAACAAATAAACAGCAACCCCAGCAGCAGCCAAACCCAAATTTTTTCCGAAATTCCTTTGATTAACATCGGGAATTCCTAATCCTTCATAATAGCCGCCACTCCCGGTAGTTCGCGGCCTTCAATATACTCGAGCATTGCGCCGCCGCCTGTCGAAACATAACTGATCTGGTCGGCCAGATTATACATATTGATAGCCGCCACCGAATCGCCTCCGCCAACCAGCGAATATGACCCGCTGATGGTAGCACTGGCAACCGCTATAGCAATAGCTTTCGTACCTTGTTTAAAATTGGGTAATTCGAATACGCCCATTGGCCCGTTCCATAATATCGTTTCCGATTTATTGATGATTTCTGCAAATCTGCGGCAGGTCTTTTTGCCGATATCCAAACCCATCCAATCGCCCGAAATGGCATCTGCCTGACTTTCCTTAAAGTTGGCTTCATCCGAAAAGCCGTCGGCAATAATAGCATCGGTGGGTATGTATAAATTCACGCCTTTCAGCATCATTTCCTGAACCATATCTTTCACATCATCAATGCGGTCGTTTTCAACCAGTGAACCACCCACGTCGCCCCCGAATGCTTTAATGAACGTGAATGCCATACCCCCTCCGATAATAAGATTATCAACCTTACTGATCAAATTTTTAATGATCGATATTTTGGTCGAAACTTTTGCTCCTCCGACAATAGCGGTGAAAGGTGGTTTGGCATCATGCAATATTCGGTTTAAATTGCGGAGTTCGCTGGCCAAAAGCAGGCCGAAATATTTATTTCCCGGGAAAAACTCTGCTATAGTAGCTGTTGAGGCATGTTTACGATGTGCCGTTGCAAAGGCATCGTTGATATAAATATCTCCAAGCGAAGCCAATTGTTTGGCAAATTTTCTGTCGCCTTTTTCCTCTTCGGGATAAAATCTGAGGTTTTCAAGCAACACCACGTCGCCGGGTTTCAAAGCGCTGCAAACTTCAAAAGTTTTTGGTCCGAACAGATCGCGTGTAAAAATAATATTACGGTTCAACAGCTTCGACAGTCGCGGAACAATAGGCGTGAGCGAATAATCCTGTTCATAGCCGCCTTTCGGACGTCCCAAATGCGACATCAATATCACGGTGCCCCCGTCGTTAAGCACCTTTTGTATCGTCGGAATGCACTCTCTGATACGTGTATCGTCGGTTATTTGTCGGTTGTGATCGAGCGGAACGTTGAAATCAACACGGATCAATACTTTTTTGTTTTTAAAATCAACATTGTCGATGGTTCTAAAGTCTTCGTGAGGTTTATGCATAATTTCGCGGTTAAATTTTTCAGTAAAATTATAAAACTGTAATCGATAACGCAAATTAATTTTCTACAATTTGTAAAATTGTTGCTGATACCGCCTGCATAAAATAATATTTTAAGATCTCAAAATGAAAAAAATTATTTTTCAAAAAAAATACTAAATCGGTTTAGTTTTTTTATATTTGAAAAAAATTACATCATGAAAAACCACGTTTCCATCACAGATATGGCTAAGGAACTTGGCGTTTCAAAAACCTTGGTATCTCTGGTTTTGAATAATAAAGCCGACAAGCAGGGTATTTCGAAAAAAACCCAGAACAAAGTCCTGAAATGCGCCAAAAAAATGAACTACAAACCCAATCTGATGGCGCGGGGTTTGCGAATTGGCAAAACCGATACCATTGGACTCGTGGTTTCCGATATTGCCAACCCTTTTTATTCAAAGATGGCCCGATATATCGAAGATTTTTTGGGGAAACAAAATTTTCATCTGGCCATTTGCAGCACCGACGAAAATACTGAAAAAGAGAGTAATATCATCAGGCTTATGCGCGAAAAACAATTCGATGGGTTAATCATTTCCTCTTCACAAAAAAAACCCGACGATTTCAAACAATTGCTGCGCGAAGACTATCCTTTTGTGCTTATCGACCGAAATTTTAAAAGCATTAAAGCCAATTTTGTCGGCATCGAAAACTATGATGCGACCTACCATGCCATCAAGCATCTCGTCGGACAGGGCTACAACAACGTGACAGCATTCGCTGTTTCGCCCTGCTATGTATCTTCCATAAAAGAAAGGATCAACGGTTTTCGCGATGCTATGAAAGATTCGGGCATAGATTTTGTACCTGAAATGCTGGTAGAAATTCCTTTCAATGAGGTGAAATATACTGTAAAAGAAGAATTACTGAAATTAACCCGACCTAACAATAAGATCAAAGCCCTGTTTGCCATAAACAACAATATTGCCGTTGCCTGTCTGGAAGCCTTCCAGGAACTCAACATCAATATCCCCGACGATATTGCCTTTGTGGCTTTCGACGACATCGATGCCTACAAACTCACCACACCTCCCATAACTGCCATCGATCAGCCATTGGAAGGTATGTGCTATCATGCAGTTCAAATTCTGTTGAACGAAATAAACAAACCTGCTAAATCAAAAAAATCAGTAATATTTTCACCAAGTCTGATCCTGCGTGGATCCGTAAAAAAACAATAAAAATTATGGAAAAAGATCAAAAAGGACGCTACACGTATCCATTAATCACGCTCACCACACTGTTCTTTATGTGGGGGTTTATCACGGTATTAAATGATATTTTGATCCCGTATCTTAAAGGAGTGTTCGAGTTAACGCATTTTCAGGCCAACCTGGTTCAGTTTGCCTTCTTCGGTGCCTATTTTATCGGTTCGCTCATCTATTTTATCTTATCGCTCACCCTTGGCGATCCGATAAACAAGATCGGATATAAGAACGGATTACTCATCGGCTTATTTGTGTCAGCTGTTGCATGTTTTTTATTCTATCCTGCTGCCAACACTTTTCACTCGTTCGGAGTCTTTTTGGCAGCCTTATTTTTATTGGGTATAGGGTTCACATTGTTGCAGATAGCAGCAAATCCTTATGTCGCTATTTTGGGTTCGCCACAAACGGCTTCAAGCCGGCTTAACCTGTCTCAGGCTTTCAATTCGCTCGGCACAACCATTGCACCCGTGTTGGGAGGTTTCTTTATTTTCGAATACTTTGCTTCCAAATCCGATGTCGGAGCTGAATCCGTTAAAATTCCCTATCTGATCATAGGCGGTGTACTGATCTTGTTGATGGTATTTATTTGGTTCTCAAAACTGCCCGTTTTCAAAAGTACCGAGCAAATTGAAAAAAAGGCAGGTGCTTTGCAACATCCCAATCTCGTTTTCGGTATGTTCGCCATCTTTTTCTACGTAGGAGCCGAAGTAGCCATCGGAAGCAATTTGGTTTCCTTTCTGAAACTCCCTCAAATTGCAGGCATGAGCGCTTCCGAAGCCAGCAACTATCTTGCCTACTATTGGGGCGGTGCTATGATCGGGCGTTTTCTCGGTGCCATTTCGTTGAGCGGAATGAAAAAAGCTCCGAAATACTTATTAATGCTGTTGATGGCAGTACTTACCTTTATTGTGATTTTCTTCATCACCTGGTATATGAAAGGTCTCACCTTCGACAAAGTGTGGTACTATCTCATCTTTATTGTCATTAACTATCTGTTGTTCATGCTTGGACGTTCCGTCCCCTCGCGCACCCTGGCCTATTTTGCAGTGCTTGCTTTTGCTTTGTTGCTCACCGCACTCTTCACCGACGGTATGGTGGCCATGTGGTGCATACTGGCAATAGGTTTGTTCAACTCCATTATGTGGTCCAACATTTTCACACTGGCCATCGATGGTTTGGGCCGCTACACCTCGCAGGGTTCTTCCCTGTTGGTCATGATGATCCTCGGTGGTGCGTTGTTGCCTCCTTTGCAGGGAATGTGTGCCGACTCGTTCGGGGTTCAGGCTGCTTTTGCTGTGCCGCTGTTTTCTTATGTTTACCTGGTATTTTACGGACTCAAAGGATATAAAATAAAAACTACTTTAAAAAACTAAATTGATGAAAGAATATGTCGTAGGAATTGACATTGGCGGAACCAACAGTGTGTTTGGTTTTGTCGATAACAAAGGTAATTGCATCCACAAAGATTCTATCGAAACCCAATTATTTACCGACCCGGTCGAATTTGTTGCCACCATCTCCGAAAAAATTCAGAAACAATTGGTGAACCTCCCCGACACTATTATCAAAGGAATTGGTATCGGAGCTCCCAACGGCAACTTCTACAACGGCACCATCGAATTTGCCCCCAATTTAAAATGGAAAGGCATTGTTAACCTAACCAAAATGTTCGTCAAGCACTTCCATACCGATGTTTTGCTGACCAACGATGCCAATGCCGCTGCCATAGGCGAGATGATATACGGCAACGCAAAAGGCATGAAAGATTTTATACTAATAACCTTAGGCACAGGTGTTGGAAGCGGAATCGTGGTAAACGGCAAGATGGTTTACGGCCACGATGGTTTTGCAGGCGAAATCGGTCATGTCATTGTTTATCCCGAAGGACGCATGTGCGGTTGCGGCCGCAAAGGCTGTCTCGAAGCCTATTGTTCTGCCAAAGGCATCAAAAAAACCTATCTTGATTTCGTTGCCGGCGAAGGAAAAACCAACGAAGTTCCCGAAGCCGACATCACTCCGCATTATATCTTCGAAAAAGCAAAACTCGGCGACACTCTGGCATTGAAAACCTACGAATTTACGGGCAACATCCTCGGCCTGGCATTGGCAAACAGCGTTGCCTACACCAGCCCCGAAGTCATTTTCCTTTTCGGAGGTATTGCCAATGCAGGCGAAATGCTGTTCGAACCCATCCGCAAAAGCTTTGAAGACAACCTCTTGAATATCTATAAAGACAAGATCAAGATACTGCCGTCGCGGCTTAAAGAAAACGACGCTGCCATTTTGGGGGCAGCTTCTTTGATCTGGAATAAGATCTCGAACGAATCAGAAAAATAGACTTTATCGGATATCCGTATTTAACTCAGGAATCAAATGAAAAAACTTTCGGCTCTTTTTGCAATAACATTCTTAATTACAGCCCCTGAGCTCTTAAAAAGCCAGACGAAAGAAACCTCCATCATGCCGCGGCCTGTTGAGATCACCCAACAAAAAGGCTCTTTTAAGATCACCGGCAAGACGCTGATACTCGTCAATAACTCCGAAACAGCGGGTAAAGATGCAGGGATATTCGATCAGTATCTGTCTCAGTATTACAGCGTATCGCTCGAAGTGTCGCAGAACATGCAAACCAAAGGCAGGGCCATAAAACTTTACGATGTAAACGATATCACCATGCCCGACGATGCCTATCGCATGCTTGTCACCCCCGATTCTATCCGCATCGAAGGCAAGGGAGCGGGAGTTTTTTATGCATTGCAGTCGTTGCGTCAGCTATTGCCTGCTACAAAAGGAGGCGATCTCGAAGTGCCCTGCCTGCAGATCTACGACTATCCTCATTATCAGTGGCGCGGAATGCATCTCGATGTCTGTCGCCATTTCTTCACTCCTGTGGAAGTTAAAAAATACATCGACCTCATCGCGTTCTACAAGATGAATGTCTTTCACTGGCACCTGACCGACGATCAGGGAT
>Ga0114951_10005672_pt1 | contig 11400 bp, 10 predicted proteins | sample AM7aDNAmetaG_FD_88677 | JGI IMG/M metagenome (GOLD analysis project Ga0114951, IMG submission 88677) | Freshwater microbial communities from Finland to study Microbial Dark Matter (Phase II) - AM7a DNA metaG | ecosystem: Environmental > Aquatic > Freshwater > Lake | place: Finland: Lake Alinen... | reverse complement strand
TATCGGGCATATGAAGATGTTTTCGGTTATCCATGCACATGCCGATCAAAAGCTGCGCCTCGGAATAACTATCGAAGGGACGATCAAGATTTTGATATTCCAGAAGCAGACTGATCGGAGTATTGCGGTATTCCTTCGGGATATCTTTTTTGTTAGTCACCTGTAAAATTTTATTTTCCATGAATGCCTGGCTCCGTACAATTTACGATGAAAACAGCGGAGAAGGAGGGTGTCAAAAAGAGCATTTTCCGCAGCTCCATTAATCGCAATATGATGTGCGAAGTCCCTTGAGATATCAAGCACTTATAGCTTTCTATTGTTTCCATGGAGACTTTTGGAACGGATGGAGTTTGAAATTGTTTAGTCCCAATTTGATCACAAATCATAATGCTTCTTTTTTAAAATCTACAATGACTAATCGTCTTGCTTCTTGCCACTCACTATCAGCAATGTAATCGGGCTTAATTGCGTCATCTTCTAAAACGGTTTTTTTTGTACCGCTCCTTTTGTCCGCTTTCGCTTCGGCGCCATTAAAATTGCCGTATTTTTCGTTATATTTTAGAAAATAATCAATTCCTCCTCCGCAGAGCCATTCATCATGTTCTCGATGTTTTTTCCCATTCTCTAAATCCAAAACGGTTGTGACAAATTTGAGCTTTGTTTTCTTGTTAAGGGAATCAAAATACTTCTGAATTGGCGTCAGCTTGGATTCCCATCCAATAATTTTATCATTAGGCGCAGATTTATCGGCACAGCGAGCTGCGTCTATACGAATAAGAAGTTTGGCGTAAATGAACATTAAAGCGGCTGAATCTTTTATGCCCGCTTGCCACAAATCAACAGCATATGCATAGGCATAACGAGCCCCACAGCTTTGTTTGAACACCCTTTCCTTAAGCCAGTCGAGAGCCGCAACTAATTCTGCCGCAGTGGTGGCTGAAGTAGCCTTCTCAAAAAGATCGACTTTTAAGCGTTCTTTTGTTTCCATTTGGTCTAATTGATTAGAAAAATCTCGATCAGCCTCTGTGGAATTGTTTTGTTCGCTTTTGGAACCACCGGTATTTTTACTGCTTAACAGTCCCTTGTCATTAGCTTCAGAGTTCATAGAAAAAAAACTTATGCTAATAAAAAAAAGGGCCCCCCTCGCTAGGCTTTTTTTATTTTTTGCGACGGCATTCATGTTTTGTTTCCTTTGTTTGAAAATAATTTCGTATTCAAAGAACCCGGAGAGGGAGGGATTCGAACCCCCGAAGCCCTTGCGAGCTTAGCAGTTTTCAAGACTGCCGCATTCAACCGCTCTGCCACCTCTCCATCAAAGAATTTATCGGTAAGGTGTGCTGCCCCAATTTCAAATCCTTTGAAATTGATAAGTGTTGGGACTGCCACCTCTCCACATAAAACAGCACGACGTTCTGGGCGCAATGTTCAACGTAAAAGCTTTCGCTGTTTCATTGCGCGTTAAGCGCGTATCAGCGCTTCTCTTTCCTCAAACTCTTGAAAAATTCCGCGAGCAGGAATTTCGCATCATCCGCCATCACGCCGCCCGTCACCTTCACGCGATGGTTCAGCCGGTCATCTTCTGTAATATGATAAAGGCTATGGCAAGCCCCGGCTTTCGCGTCCCGCGCGCCATAGACCAAGTTCTGGCATTTGGTCATCACGAGTGCTCCGGCACACATCGGGCATGGCTCAAGCGTTACATAAAGTGTCGCTCCTTCAAGCGAACCCCGGTGATCTCGGCCTTTTGGCCGCCCCTGAGGGGTTTCCATTTCCGCCTCCGGCAGTTGGCTCAATGTCTCGGAAGCCACGGTCAGTGCGATCATCTCCGCGTGCGCCGTCGGATCGTGCAGCATTTCCATCTGATTGTAAGCCCGCGCAACGATCTTATTTTTCCAAACAACCACCGCGCCCACGGGTACCTCGCCTTTTTCGAGCGCGATCACAGCCTGCTTGATCGCCTCTTTCATGAAATATTCGTGGTGCGGCTTTTCTATCATGATAACCTTTGGACTCTTCATTATAACCCGAGCAGGTTGCTGGAGATTATACGGGACTTGGATAATTTTGTAAGCCGAGTTTTTATTCGCGACAGGCTACTGGGAGAGCCAGCAGACCGGGCCAGGCTTCTTTCCACCCATGATCATGCGTCGCGTCCGGCAAGGTTCTGGTCTGAAAACAGCGCCCATCCCCCATTTTTTTCAGGAAAGATTCCGCGGCCGCAAAGGGAATGATCGCGTCATCTCCCCCTAAAAAGTGCAACTGAGGAAGGCCTGCGATCTTTCCCGCCACCGCGGTTGGGTCCAGGGATCCTTCGAGCGGGCTAACGCCATTATATTCATTCACGACTTCCGGATCCAGATTACCCGCGATCGTCCTAAGGCTCGCTATATCCTGCCTTCTGGCCGCAACAAGAATTGCCACGGCCGCCCCGCCGGAGTATCCGATCAGATGGGCCGACGCAGCCTGAGCTTTCTTCATAAGTTCACCTACTGCCTGGTCCATCGACGCGATCACGGGCTCAGCGAACCGGCCTTCTGTCCAAAAAAACTCGCGGCATCCTGAGCGGAATTCGTCCGGAGTGTATTGGCACGGCCGTGCCAGATAGACCACATTCGGAGCCGGATCTTCCGCCGCTAAGGATAGCAGCATCGGATTTCTCGGAGTGGGATCCCCCGAGACGCGGTTTCTTGTAACCCAGGCATATCCATCCCCTTCGATATAGATCTGAACGGGCTTCCCCGGCTCCCGGATCCTGGAGTAGGCTGCAATGGCAAAGGGTTGGGCTCGAACGATCGTCTCATCAAACCCATTCGTGCGGGCGATCTCGTTCGCTTTTTCGCTCCGCCCGGGAGATGAAGTCACGCAGCCGGAAAGAAAGAGACAAAGAATAAGCAGAGTTGGAATCGACAAATGGAAATTTTTCATGCGGCATATCCTACGGCAAAAAAAAGAGACAAGCAATGTTGATTGCCAGCCTCTTTTAAAGACCCTCTCCAAGGCCCGGTCATCCGCGGAAGACCGGGCCTTGAAAGAGGCTTAGAAGTCGTAGCGGACGGTGCCGTAGTAGGTGTTCGCCATGTACTGGTCCTTCAACTCAATATCCCAGTTCCCTGTCACCGTCATGTTGCCTTTATTAAGGAATGCAAGTTCGGCGCCGAAAAGCATGCCGTTCTTGGCCGGTTTCGCGCCATTCGTTGTAAATGAGCTGCCGCCTCCTGCAAAGCTTGCATCCGTTTCAAAGCGGTCCGCGATGTAATCATAGAGCCATGCGGCCTTCGCCGAGGGAATGAACGTCCCTACCTTCTTGGCAACGATCGGATACGAGAGCTTGGTCCCGAGGCCCTGCTCCAGCTGATTGAACCCCTTCCCTTGAACGCTCAGGTTCAAAGCGTCCGCACCCTTTTCCTTATAGGTATTCATATAGAGGTAGTTGTATCCCAAGGACACAAAAGGCGTTACTTCCAGCGCCTTCGTTTCCTCGAAGACGAATTTATATCCGGCTTCGAAGTTCGTCGAATACTGCTGTCCATAATGATCCGCCTTTGCGACTCGCGCATTCGTCGGGGTCAACCAGATCTCACGACGGCTATCGTAATTATTCTGCGTGAAGGCCACCATGCCGTCCACATACCAGGAATCTTCGACCTGACTGCGCACTGCCTCATAGGACTTCTTCCCATGTTGCCGCGCTTTATTCAGATCCAACGAATCGTAGCTGCCGTAAACAGTCGCCTGATAGCTATTGATATCATCCGAGGGACTGCCCGGCGTTTTGGAATGCACCCCCGCCCAACCATAACCGCCCGCAAGACCCGCACGAAAATGATTGTCGATCACTTTATCCGCGCCAATCGTTGTCCCGAAGAGATTCGCGCTGTAGCCCTGGATACCCTTGCGCTCGTCCTGCTTTATATTGCTCCCGAGCCCTTGGGCCCAAACGCCCACGCCATTCATCATGTCGGCGCTTGAAACACCCGAGGTGCCACCATTCCGTGCGCCGCCCAACCGATTGCTGATCATCGTAAGCGAATTCGCCGTCGCCGCGCGGCTGCTCTGCGCCGTCCCCGAACTCACGTCCGGCGTCATTGTCGCAACGGCAGTAGCAACCTGCGACCCCGTGAGAGTGTCGAGCGTGTTCAATACCGTCAGAATGTCTCCCATCGGACCATTTTGCCCGATCTTTTCCAGCACGTTCCAAGCATTCTGTGCGTTCCCCCCGACACTGGCAACCGCAGCGTCCGCACTTGAGCGATTCACCGTCAGAACGAGATCCCCACTCGCACCGCTTGCCGTAAATCCAACAATGTTATTGCTGGATGTGATCGTGGTAGGTACTGCACCGACACTCTTTTCTGCAGTATTAACGATGGTGAATGTCGCCCCATTCGCAAGGTAGGTGCTACCCACCGTCACATTGACTACGTTGGTGCCCGCCATCACAGCAGCTGCGTCTCCGGTAATGTTGCCGAATGTCGAACCGTTAATCGTTAAATTCAATGCCGAAGCACCGATCTGCGTGTAAGCCTTTCCGGTCGCGAGAGTTATTGTGTTCGTTCCCAGGTTCACGATCGAGCTATTGGTAAGCGAGCTATCCTGGGACACGGAAGCGCTGTAAGCGAGCGTTCCCGATGTTACCGAGGTAAGTCCAGTATGGGTGTTGGAGTTGCTGATGGTCAGAGTCCCACTACCATCATAAGTAAGAGCGCCACCACCGGTACCAATAACGCCAGAAATCGTGGTGTTACCGGCGCCACCCACAGTAAGATTCTGGCCAACGCCCCCGATAGCACCGCTGATCGTAAGCGTATCAGCGTCTGAATTAATACGCGTGGCACCTCCTCCTAAAGTCACCGCTCCTGCCCAACTATTATTCCCACTTATGTTTCTCAGAGCGCCAGTCGCCACAACGCCTGTCCCAGTTAATGACAACGTCTCAGGACCAACAGCAATTCCCCCCTGAAGTTGAAGGGCTTTGGTGTCATTGACCACAGTCCCTTCAGCCGTCGTACCCAAAGCGGTAGCATTCTGAATATTGAGCACGCCTCCGCTAATGGTGGTAAGCCCTAAATAGGAGTTCGCGGCCGTAATAGTCGTCGTGCCTGTGCCGGCCTGGATGAACGCGCCCGTACCGCTGATGGCGTTAGCCGAGCCGATGGAAAATGCATTGCTTCTCTCGATCGTTAAGGTCCCACTATTCGTTACCAATCCGCTGCCAAGAGCACCGGCTAAAGTCCCACCGCCAATATTCAAGGTTCCCGCTGTGATAGTCGTGGTGGTAGCTCCGTTAGTATTGTTCGTCAGAGTCAGCTTATCGGAGCCGACTTTGGTTAGGGCCAGAGCGCCGTTGATCACACCGCTCAACGTAATATCCCCGCTGTTACTCCCGATGCTACTGGCGTTTTGCAATGTGACCGCGCCTGCGTAGGTCGCCGCCGAAGCATTGCTGTTGGTTAAAGCTCCTGCCGTGCCCGTCGCTGTGCCATTGAGATTCAAAGCCACGTTAGCTGTTGGAGTAACGCCGTTCAAATCCAGTGCCGCCCCACTCAAGACCGTCACGCCCGAAGTCTGGCTGCCCTCGCCGGTGCCCAAAGCTCCGACTACGCCCATCTTTAAAATGCCGTCCGTAATACTGGTCGCTCCGGTGTAATCATTGGCAATATTTAAAGATAAAGTTCCGTTGCCATTTTTGATCAGGCCGCCGGCCCCGGTGATCTTCGTTGTCGAGATCGTTACATCGCTGGCGCCGTCTATCGTCAAGTTCTGCCCGCTAGCCGTTGTCGCCCCCCCCGTCAAAGTGAGCAGCCCGCTTCCGCTGTTTTTGACGGTTCCTCCGCTAGCTCCAAGAGCGACGGCTTTACCCATTGTACCGGCCCCCCCCGTGTACTCCAAAATTGCGCCACCGCTAATCGCAACCGTCGCGTTCGATCCAAGCGCCTGAGCGTTGCCTGCCACATCCACATTGTTGATGCTGAGCGTGCCGCCAGAGATTGAGGTCTGGCCATTGAAAACGTTCACGCCGGTAAGAGTCACGGTTCCGGAGGTGGTCTTATTCAGGCCGACAGCGCCATTCAAGATCGCGCTCACTGAACCGCTTTGCATATCGAAAGCGGTTGAGCTAGCCAGTCTGCCGCCTGAGCCATTAATGTTTCCGGACGTCAGCTGAACCCCATTCACTGCTTCGTCGAGGCCGTTAATATCAAAGGTTCCTCCCGAAACAACAACATTGCTGGTATCCTTAATCTGATTGCCCGAGTTAATCTCAACGGTTCCTCCGGAGATCGTCAGGTTCCCCGAAATGCTGTTCGTGCCTCCCGCATTCAGGTTGACGGTCCCTGAGGAGACCGTCGTTGTTCCGGTAAAAGTGTTCTGGGCTCCACCGCTAAATGTCACGATCCCGGTGTTGTTAATATTCAAGCCGCCACCATCACTGATAACACCCGACATCGTGATCGTGGTCCCTCCGTTTGCGGAGAGGGTAAGTAGACTCCCGCCGTTTGCCACGTTACCCACGGTAAGACTCCCTGAACTAGAAGTCCCAAATTGAAGCGCGTTATTGAGCGTAATGGCAGCATTGATTGTTTGGAGGTTGTCATCATTATGAACAATGCCCGAAGTCAGATTAAAAGCACTCCCGTTAATCGTATAAGCGCCAGAGCTTCCCCCATAGCGAATACCGTCAAAAACCGTGCCCGCCGCTAAATCATTACTTAATGCTGGCCCGCCGACGGCGCCGTTAAAATATACCGCTGTGCCGCTTGGAACCCCCCCGCTACTCCAGTTGCCCGCCGTGGAAAAATTCGAATCTCCGCCGAGTCCCGACCACACAGAATCGACCGCAAACGCTGGCGTGACGGGTGAAAGAACAAGGGACAGGATCGCGACAATTGAAAAAATCTTCTTCATGGGGGGAACTCCTTTTTTTTGGAAAGAGAAGCTTCTCTCTTTTTTCAAAATGCACAAAACTCTTGTCGGCTTAAATAGCCTACGCTTATGTTATAAAAATGCGCCACCGCGGCATTATACGGATATGCATCCCTCAGTAAAGGTCTATTCCTATTATCTTTAGAGATAAAAAGCTTATTATCACCTATCAAAAGCTAGCGTCTTGTGTCTCCCGAATAAAGCCAACCCACTATATAGTGGTCCCGCCATCCTCCTGGCTCGTGGCGATTGAGCACCAATGCCTCTAAGACCCGAGGCTCCCGCTTATGCCTCTATTTCTCTACCGGAAAAAATAGCGCCAGAGCTCGCGCGGAGCACGGTTTATTCTGTTTTCCAAAACAACTTTTCTCGCCTTATGATATTCACGCAAGCATCAACTATGGCGGGATCAAAAAAAGTGCCTTTCTTGCTCTGTATCTCCTCCAAGGCCTTTTCCATGCCAAGCATCGGACGGTAGGGGCGGTTCGTCGCCATGGCCTCCACGACATCTGCCACGGCAATGATCTTGGCTTCTAAAAGGATCCTATCCCCCGACAAACCGTTCGGATAGCCGGAGCCGTCGATCCTTTCGTGGTGCTGAAGCACAATATCTGCTATGGGCCAGGGAAACTGTATGCCTTGGAGGATCTCATACCCCTCCCTGGAGTGCTTTTTAATGATGCTCATTTCGTCCTCGCTCAATTTCGTGGGTTTCGTCAGGTAATCAATGGGAATGTTAAGTTTCCCTATGTCGTGAATCACCGCCGCCATCCGGATGCCGCTGATTTGTTTTTCGGAGAGATTCAACTCTTTGGCAATCGCGCACGAAAGCTGCATCACTCGTTTCTGATGGCCGGAAGTATAAGGGTCCCTTTTTTCAACCGCAGAAGAAAGCGCGGCAACAGTATCTTCCAAAAGGCGTTCTATGTTTTCATAATAATGATTCATGAGATCCCGCAGGGAGATCATGCCTTTGACAAAACCGTCTTCCACGACCGGCATATGCCGGATCTTGTTCTTTTGCATGGACTCGAGAATATTGACGTAAGACTCATGGATGTCCGCCATCCGGAGATTCCCGGTCATGAGCTCTCTGATCTTTGTGCTGGATAACCGTGTAAGATTGCTAAAATCGATTTTCTTAAGGATATCCCTCTCCGTGAAAATGCCCACCGTATTATTTTCCTTCATAACAAGGATGGCGCTAACCCCTTTCTCCTGCATAAGCTGAATGGCCTCGAGCACGGACTCTTCACAGTCAACGCCGACCAGGCTGGTGGTCATATAATCAGCTATGGTTTTCATTCTAGGCTCTCCTTTGCCTGCTTCTTATGCTGGAAAAACACCTTGCGGTTCTCACCGGACACCCCAAAACTGCCTCTCAGTTCATCGGCCTCCGGGCTTCAAAGTTTATTGTCTAATGCTCCGCTATTGAGTCCTGTGTCCATCCGACCTTCTGATTCCCGGTCTCAGAAGCCGGTTTCACAAGCTAACCATCTCGTTATCGCCAACGATCCCTTAATGCAGTCCCCTCACCCTATTTCCGTATTTCGTCAGCTCCTCCTGGATCTTGAGCCATTCTTTTTTTTCGAGCTTCCCGGCCATAAATTTGTCGCAGGCTGCATTGTAGTCCCTGCGGATTTTGATAAGCCTTGGGTCGATCATGGCTTCACGTTCCTTTCTCTTGCTTTTAATTCAGGTTCTCCCAATTTCGGAGGATCGTTCAGATGAACCTCATCAAAATGAGGGCGCGTCAGTATACTCTTATCAGAATTAGCCTGGGGTTTATGTTCCTCTGGGATTCCGGAGAAAAATCCGCGGGTTAAATGCAAAACGGGTACAACCCGGCCGCAAGGATATCGTCTTTTACAAAACGGCTGGCCAGGCCCTTTTCATTTCCAAGATCTTTTGTTCGGTCATGTTATTCCTTCATCCCCGAAACGAGAATCTAATGGCACCCATGAAAGAAAACCTGCCAAACAACTTTGATCGTATCAGTGATGTAAGAATTGGATGCCCATCACGGCGAACATACAAAGCACGACGATGAACTTTGCAGCGATCGAACCCACACGACCTACCAGGCTTCCAATGCCAGACTTCAAGGACTGCCTCCAGTCACGCTTTACAAGCAACTCCAAGAGGAATGCGCCGAGAAAGATGCCGAGCAGGGTCCCGGGGATGATACCGACAACCAAAACGCCGCTGCCAATCATCGCCCCGACAATGCCTCCCACGATAGCGCCCGCAATGGCGGCATTCGAAGCCCCAAGTCTTTTCGCGCCAATCACCATCGCCGCATATTCCATGAATTCGCCAAAAAGATAGAAGGCCAGAAGGACGATTACTGTCCGGAGATTAAAAACTGAAAACCGTGTCATGAACGCAAAGATAACACCGCCCACGAAAACCAGCAGCGTCCCGGGGCCCGCAAAAAAGACTAAAACAAAGCCGGAGAGGCACAACGAGATCAAAACGGTATGCGCGAGAATTTCCATCTTTGGCTCCGGGAGTTCGGCCCGCTGTTGCGAATAACCTCCGGCACTATTCTACTATATCAGATGTTCTCTAGAGGAGATTGACAGGCCTACAGATCTTTGTGCCTTTTGTGGCGATATTTTGATGCCTCGTGGTTACCGGTTTACCGCCTTCATGGCCTGTTCGGGATACCGGTCTCCCGCGGTCGCATGGAACGGAAAAGCCTTTTCGATGCGTTCCAGTTCATTTTTCGATAAAGAAACATTTAAGGCTTTAATATTTTCTTCGAGATAGGAACGGCGTTTCGTCCCGGGAATCGGCACAATATCTTTTCCCTGAGCCAGCAACCAGGCAAGGGCGAGTTGCCCCGGCGTAATTTTTTTTCCTTTGGCAATCGTCTCTACTTCTTTTAAGAGATCAAGATTTTTTTGAAAATTCTCCCCTTGAAAACGCGGATGAAATCTCCGGAAATCGTCATCTGGAAGATCTTCAAGTTTCTTGAATCTTCCGGTTAGAAATCCCCGCCCCAATGGACTGTAAGCGACAAAACTGATCCCCAGTTCACGGCACGTGGAAAGAATTCCCTCTTCGGGGTCACGCGTCCAAAGCGAATACTCGGTTTGAAGCGCTGTGATCGGATGCACCTTTTGGGCTCGCCTGATCGAGGTCACTGCGGCTTCGGAGAGGCCCAGATATCGGACTTTTCCCTCCTTTACGAGTTTTGCCATGGCATCGACGGTATCCTCGATCGGGGTATTGGAATCTACTCGATGTTGATAGTAAAGATCGATCACGTCGACTTTGAGCCGCTTCAAGCTTCTTTCACAGGCCGCTCTAACATACTCGGGTTTTCCATTGACTCCAAGAAAGCTGCCATCCTCCCCGCGCACATTCCCGAATTTAGTCGCAAGAACAACTTCTTTTCTCCGCCCGGCAATTGCTCGGCCTACGAGTTCCTCATTTTTCCCCATCCCATACATATCTGCCGTATCTAAAAAATTAATGCCCAAATCCAGCGCGCGGTGAATCGTTGCGATAGATTCTTCATCATTGCGGCCGCTATAAAATTCAGACATTCCCATACAGCCAAGTCCAAAAACTGATACCTTTAAATCACTGTTACCTAACTGACGAGTTTTCATTTTAATCTCCTCTAAGCATCTACTTCTTGAGGTGTTGGACCAAGCGAACGCCTAGATCAAATGCTTTCCGGCCGTCCTGAGGAAAAACATCTCGTCTTCGCGCAACCTTTTGGGCTGGATCGAAACGGGTTGCAACATATTTGGAATAGTCATCAAATTGGAGCGTGTCATACACCAGTAAGTGCTCAACAGGGCCAAGAATCCGTTCCAGAAAGGCGCCTGATTCGGGCAAGCTGCGGGCCCACCCTCGTTGGGTGGCCATTTCTTCCGTCGCGCCAAAAGTATAGATAACCCCCATGCATGTTTTTCCTGGAAAGAGTGACTCCGGGGGATCGGTGTAAGTAAAAAACGGAAAAACCAAGCGTTCCATCAAAGAGCGCATCTCACCGGTAGCGCACCCGAGATATACTGGCGACCCCAGGAGAACTCCATCCGCAGTCTCGATCTTTCTCAGGAACGACGTTAGATCATCCTGCATCCCACAGCGGCCATAACTCTTGCCGCCCCTTAATTTACAGGCAAAACAACTGGTGCAGCCCTTATAATTCAGATCGTAAAGATGGACCAGCTCTGTTTCAGCCCCCCGCGAGGCCGCGCCTTCGAGTGCGCTTTTGAGCAAAGTGGCCGTATTCCACTCTCTGCGAGGACTCCCGTTAAACGCAATGACATTCATCCCATATCCTTTCTCACCAAATGAATATAGTACTGTTAAAGAATCTAAGCCCGATGCGGTTTCTCAAACTCATCTTCTACACCTGAAAAAGTTAAGTCCTTATAAATAAAGGGGATACAAAAATCGAAAACGCCTAGTGCCAAGGATTTCTATCATTTTTGTACCAATTTAGGCGGAATGGCAATC
>Ga0114951_10005670_pt1 | contig 11405 bp, 7 predicted proteins | sample AM7aDNAmetaG_FD_88677 | JGI IMG/M metagenome (GOLD analysis project Ga0114951, IMG submission 88677) | Freshwater microbial communities from Finland to study Microbial Dark Matter (Phase II) - AM7a DNA metaG | ecosystem: Environmental > Aquatic > Freshwater > Lake | place: Finland: Lake Alinen... | reverse complement strand
CGTGATCTCCGCCACGGGCAACCGCATCAACTGGGCGGGTGGCATCGACGCGGGACAGTCCATCACTGTGAGTTACGTCGTAAGCCTGCCGCGACTGAGTCCGATTATGCCATCCACCTTCTATAACGCCGCCGAGGTGAATAACGGCGCGGGCTTGCTGACGCAGAGCGCCCTGTGGATCACACCGCAGACGCGGGTCTATTACATGCCATTGCTGTCACGATAAGAGGACGATTTCAACGCGAAGCGGCGACACAATCAGATGCATCTGCGCTCATCGCGAGCGATTCTCACGCAGCAGGTCAACACTGTCAGGCGAGCCAGGGGGTAGCGTAAAACGATCTGAACGGATTGCTTTCAATAGCGCATCGACCGGTGATTTTTGTTCTGTAGCCGTGATGAGGAGACGGCGCAATACGGCTTGCTGCGCTTCAACAGACAGCGCCTTGAAAGCCAGCACAAACACTTGCGCGGCAGCATCTGCTGCTGTTAATGTGGATTGGTTTTCATTTGTGTGGATATCGAGTATTGCCATAACATCACCCATTGCATATCGTTTTATGCGTAGTGAATTATAGAACACCACAGTTCGACTGTGACATTCAGCGCCGTCATCTCCGGCGACCTGTGCGGCAACAGCGGCGTAGGGTGACCGGCGGCGCGGCTCATTAGTGCAGCGGAGTTCTACATCGATACGCCGCCGTGGGTCGCTGGCAGCACAGTGATCAGTAATACCGCAATTGCATGGTGATTCTTACCGCAAACACGTTGTAGTGATAGACTTGAATACGAAGGGTGGCAGCTTTTGTAACTAAGGGTCGTGAAAGTTTTCAATTACAGTATCTCTTTGCAAGTGGATGAAAGACAAAAGCTAATCGCGTGACTAATGACCATGTCGTAGTTTCGTAGCAGTATTAAATTGTACAAATAGCGAGATATTTGCTGGCTGCCAGCGTGTCAGAAAACCAATTTGCTTAATCCATGAGGTATCTCTGTGGCTGAAATATCCCTCACACCATATGCCCCTGCAATTATCGAATCAATGAGAGCCATTGGCTATTCCCTTGAGTCGGCAGTTGCCGACATTATTGACAATAGCATTGCGGCAGGTGCATCGAAGATCAATGTTTACTTCAATCCACTCGATGAACCATTTATCGCCATTATTGATGATGGGCGAGGAATGGAACAAGGCGAGTTGACTGAAGCCATGCGACATGGCGGCCGTGTCCTGAATGTGCAAAGGCAGCCTACGGATCTTGGACGTTTTGGTCTTGGCTTAAAAACAGCGTCCTTATCCCAATGTAGAAGACTCACCGTCGTTAGCATGAAGGATTCAGATTCAAAACCTTCTGCCCGCATTTGGGATTTAGATTTAATCGAGAAGAAAGAGGACTGGATTCTTTATATTCCCGACTCTGATGCAGAGATCAGCGAAATCCCTTATGTGAAGTTGCTTGTGGAACAGGGACATGGAACCATCGTTCTTTGGCAACAGCTTGACCGCCTCAGTGCTGGCGAAATAGGCATTCTGGAGGCTTTTGATGAAAAAATGCCACGTGTTAGAGAGCATCTGTCACTGGTATTTCATCGTTATCTTTCAGGAGAGAGCGATTTATCCTCAATCAAAATCACCATGAATGATCAGAGTGTATTGCCTGCTGACCCCTATTTTCTGAAAAGCAAGGCAACGCAGCAATTGTATACAGAAGATTTCAAGATAGAGAACCAAACCATTCGGGTCACTCCATTTATATTGCCGCATATCTCTAAGCTAACTGAAAAAGAAAGAAAAGAAGTGACTGCTAATAGCGATTTTCGTATGGCACAGGGTTTCTATGTTTATAGAAATCGCCGGTTAATCCTGCATGGTACTTGGTTCCGAATGGCGCGAACTGATGAACTTACAAAACTGGCACGTGTCCAGGTCGACATCCCCAATGCCTTAGATCATCTCTGGACATTGGATGTGAAGAAGTCCTCAGCATATCCACCGGAGGTAGTTAGAAGTAATCTCAAGCGGATCGTAGAACGTATCGCAGATCACTCGATTCAGGTCTATAAATATCGAGGGCGAAGCGCACTGACTAAGGAAGTCCACACCTGGGTGCGAGAACAAACCCGCACAGGCATCATATACAAAATTAACCGCGAACATCCAGTGATTATGGACCTGTTATCAAGCGGATCTGATATCGATAAACGCCGTTTAGCAACCCTGCTTGCTGTTCTGGAATCCACTTATCCAATCAATGCCCTTTACAACGACATGGCGTCTGATCAAGCAGCCAGTACTGAAGGCATGGATGAACGAGCACTGAGAGAACTCGCTTCAGAACTCTACCGTACAGCTCAGAGTTGGCCAGACAAAGGAATAAGCTTGATTGAGCGTCTTCCATTTATTGAACCGTTTTCGCATAACGCAGAATTGACACGACAGATAGTGACGGAGATGAAAAATGCCTAGTACCAATGCTGATTTGCTTGAGAGAATGATCATCACTTCGTTCGACATAAATTCGGTGCCAACCGAGGAAGAGATTGCGGCAAGAGCAAGTGCATTGGCGTCTATTCCTATGTTTCGCGTGTCCAGCAACGAGTTTGATGAAGTACTGCGTCGGGTACATGCGCGAATGCAAATATCGATGGATATTGGAAATGCTGTTACTGAGAAGCACCAGCCATGGCTCGCTGGGCGAAAGGCAGATATTGAACCTTTTTTCTGGAGACGCTTTTCTGAGTATCTCCTTTCCGATCTGAGTTGGTCCCCACGTGTTGTAAGCACGTTAGACAAAGTCACCGATGAGATATTGAATCTTGTAGGGAATCCTGTCGCATTGGGAGCATGGTCACGTCGCGGTCTGGTTATGGGTGATGTTCAGTCGGGTAAAACTGCAACATACACTGCTCTAAGTTGTAAGGCGGCTGATGCAGGTTACAGGCTGGTAATACTGTTGACTGGAACATTGGAGAATCTCCGTCGACAAACTCAGGAACGCATGGATTATGGATTCGTCGGGCTGGACAGCTCTGGTTGGCTTGCTCGCGAGAGAAAACAGAGAATTGTCGGCGCAGGAGTAAAAGACCAGAGCAGAATGGCTGTGGTCTTTACCTCCAGAGTACGGGATTTCAGTACATTGCTGGTCAATCAACTAAACCTGCGCATTCGTGACATGAATCAACCCATATTGCTTGTAGTTAAAAAGAATAAGAAAATACTGGAGAACCTGGCGAACTGGCTGCGCGAGTTCAATGCAGGGACAAGCGGGATGATTGACAATACGCCACTGCTTTTAATCGATGACGAAGCGGATAGTGCATCGATAAACACCAACAGCGAACAAGATAGTCCTACAGCCATAAACGAGCGTATCAGGACCTTATTGAAGCTGTTTAGTCAAACAACCTATATCGGATTTACCGCAACACCATTCGCAAACATATTCATCAATCCTGATACCGATGACGATATGCGTGGTGATGATCTATTCCCGCGCGACTTTATATATGCGCTTGAACCGCCATCCAACTATGTCGGCCCCGAGAATATCTTCGGTGACAAAACTGAAATAGACGATGACACAGGCAACCAGTTGAATACCTCTAATATGCTTGTGTCCATAACCGAAGCTGAAGAATTTCTGCCAGTTGTTCACAAATCCACCCATTCGGTTTCATCATTACCGGACAGTTTAATAGAAGCAATAAGAGCTTTCATACTGGTCAATGTTATTCGTGATCTCAGAAAGGAGAAACACGGTTTACATCGATCGATGCTTGTAAATGTAAGTAGATTTACCAGGGTACAAGATCAAGTAGCAGAACTGGTAAACGAGGAACTAAAGGGGATACAAACGGCAATCCAGAGCTACAGCAAACTCCCTCAGGGCGATGCTCTAGCGATTCCACGGTTACGTCAGTTGCACGAGACATGGGGAAGGCATTATGCAACGGCTGGATTTACGTGGCCTCAAATACAAGAATCCCTGACCGCCTCTGCTTTACCGATTGTTGTTCAGGCAGTCAACCAGCGCACAGGAGCTGCCAGTCTGGACTTTACATCGCACCCAACCGATGGTCTTCGCGTGATTGCTGTTGGAGGCAATAGCCTGTCCCGGGGTTTGACGCTTGAGGGACTCACCATCAGTTATTTCTATCGCAACACAAAGATGTATGACACCTTGCTGCAGATGGGACGCTGGTTTGGATATCGAACCGGGTATGAGGATCTGTGCCGAATATGGATGAGTGATGAAGCCATTCATTGGTATCGACATATTACTGGCGCCACTCTGGAACTGCGGGATGAAATACGCCGAATGAGTCGATTGGGTCTTACTCCCAAGGATTTCGGGCTTAAAGTACGCGCCCATCCGGATTCTCTGCTCATTACAGCGCAGAATAAAATGCGTGCGGCTCAGGAGTTTACAAGGTTGATCTCGGTAAGCGGTCAGAGCGTTGAAACACCAGAGCTATGCATGGATAGTTCGACTATTGCCGTGAATGAACTCAAAACACGGGAGTTTATCGCTAATCTGCGGGATGCTGGGCTAACTACTGAACGCTCACCATGGGGTAACCCCATATGGCGAAATGTTCCCAAGTATCTCGTTGTGGCATTCCTCAGATCATTTATCAGTCATCCTCAGGATATTGTGTTCCAGCAGAATGCATTGGCTGATTTCCTGACAGATACAAGTGAGCCTAAGCTGGATACATGGGACGTGGTAATCCCAATGCCTAAAAAAGGTGATACGACAGACTTTGCTGGAATAGACGTTCGCTTGAGAAGCCGTAAAGTTACAACCAATGCCAATAGCAACTCAATCTATGTGTCCGGCAATAACAGACGAGTTGGTGCTCCTGAAGATGAGCGTGAGGGATTACCCGAAGCAACGGTCGAAGAAATCAAAGCCAGATATGAAAGCGAAAACCCCGGGAAAACCATTTCTGGCCGCGTCTACAGGCAATATCGTAAACGCCCTCTCTTACTTATAAATATCGTCAATCCGTCTTTGGAAGAGCTACAAAATAAAATGCTCATTGCACTTGGGTTGAGTTTCCCGGAATTTGAAGATAGTGCAACTGCGAAGCGAGTAACTTATAAGATAAACGTTGTCGAATTTCGCAGGTTGTATGGCGACGAGATTGATGACGACGTGGAGATCAATGATGAACAGTAATGATAACAATGACGACACTACTAAAGCATCTTTCCATCGCATCGATTCGATACATCCATCTGACTTTTATGCTGGTACTGAGACAACGGGTGAACGTCTGTTGCTATTGATTACAAAAGAACGTGTAGGTAATACCCAGCAATTTCGGGTACTGAGTGTCCAGTCTCGTCAGAGAGAAGATGGAAGATGGGCCCTATTATTCAAGCTTCTGGATGCACGCTTTGATAAACTCTTTGACATTTTGTCCGGCGACTTGGTCGAGTCAAGTCGTAGCATAACTGATACAAGAAGCGCAGGTTCGTTTATCTGGAAGCGCTTTTCAAACTGGCGGAAGCTACTTGAGAAAGGGGATACCGATATCCTTGATCCATCTGCATTGAGAGGACTGGTAGGTGAGTTGCTTGTGCTCTCTGAGTGCATGGCCAAGGGGTACAGTGCGGAAGAATCTATTACAGCGTGGGTCGGACCCGCAGGCGCAGATCAGGATTTTAGATTCCCTACACAATACCTGGAAGTAAAAACAGTCCAACCAGGAGCCGATCGTGTATCAATCTCGTCCGCGGAGCAACTGGACACTTTAGACAATCTGCCAATATTTTTAGTTATAGTAGTCCTTGACTCAGGTATTCCAGGATCAATAGACGGAGTCTTTACACCACTGGATCTTGTCGATGAAATCTCTAAGAAGATAAGCCACAGCGCACTTATGGCCGATTTATTTGAGTTAAAACTGGCTGAAGTGGGTTTTGTGCCACTGGATGAATATCGCCAGATGGGTTTTCTTCTTCGTAAGATGAGATTCTATGCAGTCGATGGCAATTTCCCTGTCATTCGGCGATCACTTTTGCCACAAGGGATAGGAAATGTGCGATGGGAGCTGCTTCTTAATGCAATATCCTCATTTGAGGTAATGAGTATCACGGCAAAGGGGAACTAAAGTGGAACTCGAAGATTTCCGGAAAGTTTTTAACGAAGCCGTAAATGTACTTGCGGTAGAAACAGGTGACTTTAAGGAAGCGGCATTTGTTAGTGAATCAGCCCAAAGGCTCATTGATGCAGAGGAACTAACCGGATTTGAACCCTGTCATTACGAAGGCGTGGGCACGAGAAATCACAAGCTACGTATTGATGGTTACTGGTTTGATGATGTAGATGAAACGGTATCCTTAATAGTAGCTTTCTATCAAGGTGATTCAGTCGATGAAACCCTGACGATGACAGATGTCACCAAGTGCTTTAGTACATTGACTGCCTTTGTGGCTGATGCTTTGTCTGGAAGATTGAAGTCAAACCTTGAGGAAAGCACCCCCGTATACGGCCTTGTATGCGATTTAATGGAAAAGAGGGATAGCATTGCCCGGTTCCGAGCAATTCTTGTTTCAGATGCCGTATTAAGTACAAGGGTGAAATATCAGCCTGAAGGTGAAGTTACCGATATCCGTATTGAATATCACATCTGGGATATTACAAGATTTCTTCGTGTACACGAATCAACGCTTGGGCGAGATGAATTAGAGGTTGACTTCACGGAATTTGTTCAAGATGGTTTACCCTGTCTGCAGGCAAGTCAGTCGGATGATGGCTATAAGGCCTATCTGTGCGTGATCTCTGCCGAAATACTAGCAACGATATATGGCCGGTTTGGAAGCAGGCTTCTCGAAGGTAATGTGCGTTCATTTCTTAGCGTTACAGGGAAAGTTAACAAGGCTATACGAAATAGTATTCTCAATGAACCAGGCATGTTTTTCGCGTATAACAACGGTATTTCAGCAACGGCGACTGATGTGAAGTTGATGAGCACGGCCAGCGGCATGTTTTTATGTGGTGCAACACATCTGCAGATAGTCAATGGTGGACAAACTACTGCATCTATAGCAACAGCCAAGGTTAAAGATAAGGCCTCATTGGACAAGATATATGTGCCCATGAAGTTGTCAGTGATCTCTGCAGTTGTTGCCGAACAGGTGATACGACAGATTTCTTATTCTGCTAACAGTCAAAACAAGGTTAGTGAAGCGGACTTCTTTGCGAACCATCCATTTCATATACGCATTGAGGAATTTTCAAGACGGTTGTGGGCTCCGGCAGTCCATGGCGCACAATATGAAACGCACTGGTTCTATGAGCGCGCAAGAGGCCAATACACCAACGAGCAAGTGAATAAAACTCCATCAGAAAAGAATCGTTTTCTTCTTCAGAATCCCAGGAACCAGCTAATTACAAAAACTGACTTGGCAAAGTATGAAATGAGCTGGCAGGAAAAGCCACATATTGTGAGTCGAGGCGCGCAGAAAAACTTTCTTGAATATGCAAAATGGGTAAACCAGAAGTGGAATACAGATGAAACGGAACTCAACGAGGAATACTTCCGTGGGATTGTGGCTAAGGCGATTCTCTTCCGCCACACAGAACGAATTATCAGTGAGCAACCCTGGTACCAAAATGGTTACCGTGCCAATATTGTGACCTACACAGTAGCCAGGTTGGTTTTGTTAATCAAACAATCGGCTCCGAGCTTTACTCTGGACTTGAAATCGATCTGGACTCGTAGCGAAATATCCCCGGAACTCGAAGCGCAGATAAAGTCCGTAGCCAAGGTTATCTTTGACATTATCGTGTCGCCAATTGAGCAATACCAGAACATAACTGAGTGGTGTAAAAACGAATTATGCTGGAGTCGGGTTAGCCAGGCCCCGGTAATTTTGCAGCCCCAATTCTTTGAGCAGTTAATAAATACAGAAAAGGTCCGGGATGATCGACAGCAAGCGAAGCATCTTCAACGAACTGATATTGGCATAAAAGCACAAACCACGGTTTTGAACCTGGGATCAAAGTATTGGGATGAGATGTTCCGGTGGGGGTACACAAACAATAAACTGAGCGATGATCAACTTAAGATAGTGAAGTTAGCACTCCAAATGCCACGTAAGTTGCCTAACGAAATTCAATCGGTCAAGTTGCTCCAGATCAAAGAGATGATGGAGACGGAGGGCTTTCCCGTCAGGTAGGTGCTATATGCTACCTATAGCATGCGAGTGATCATCTGTCTGATCTTTTCTTCATGCAATGTCTGGCATTCCCAGATTATAGAAACACGCCAGCCTGATTTCCGCAGTTCATGCGCAACTTTCTTGTCGTGGGTCACATTATTGTGAAATTTATTTTCCCAGAACTCAACATGAGATTTAGGCGTATATGCGAATTTACATCCTTTATGCCGGTGCCAAAAGCATCCATGAACAAGGATGACAGTCTTGTACTTGGGTAAAACGATATCAGGCTTACCCGGTAAATCCTTTCGATGTAGTCGAAACCTATATCCCATTCGATGGAGTACTGAGCGAACTCTCTTCTCGGGCGTCGTGTCTTTACCTTTGATACGCCCCATATTCCAGCTTCGGTGCTCTTTTGTCAGGTTGTCCATTGATCACCTGATTTTGTTATAAAGTCAGTAACGCAGCAATTCGCTCACCAACCTGACGTGCCAGTAACGGCGGTACCGCATTCCCAACCTGCATATATTGACTCGTTCGTGGCCCACAAAAGAAATAATTATCGGGAAATGTCTGCAGGCGTGCTGCTTCGCGAACAGTCAGACTTCTGCATTGTGATGGATCATAGTGTATGAAATAGTGGCCATCTTTTGATATATGGCTTGTAATCGTTGTAGATGGTTTTGACTCAACTTGTACCCTGAAGCGATCATTGAACATACCCTCCTCAAGTGCTCTAGCGATATTCTTGTGAGCAGGAAGCAATTCCACAGGAAAGTCGTGCAAGTTTGGTGATCTGCCTTCTACCTTGGCGAAACAAGCTGCAAACAAGTAGCGATACAGGTCTTCGACTATATGGCTTCTGGTTTCATGGTTCCAGACACCACAGATTCGTTCGTCAATGAGCCCACCTTCTTTCTGTTCATGACCAACCATCGAATCGTACTTCATATATTCAGCACCACGCCCATTGATGCCTGTATATAGATTCGCTAAGGCTTCGTCCAGTCGGTTGAAAAGAGCATTGTTTGTGTCTCTAAGCCTTTTGTACCATTCGTAATTACGCGCCTGTTGCAGTACCTTGTACCATTCTTCTGCCGTGTCCATACGTTTCGATATACCACTGCGTAGATGCGGCAACCCATTTAAGACACTGTTTATGTTGACAGGTGGTTGCTTCTTAAGCACTTGGGGTTGAATCTTGCCAAGGTCTTCTCGAATGCCTATCAATATGACACGATGACGTGCTTGCGGAATCCCATAATCCTCCATCTTTACAACATAATCCGGAAATTCATTTTTTGCACACAGACTTGTTTCAGTTATCGGGACAATGTTGTAACGGGCGCCACCCTTTGATCGTTTTCCTAACCGTAGGACTCGGTTGCCTCTTTCCAATGCTGTGGATGGCGACTTGAGGTCATCAAGTATTCGTTCGAAAATCCTCCCGTTGCCCAATGAGGCTGTTAACAGGCCACGAACATTTTCCATCACGAAGATTGCGGGTTCATGATCAGCGATAACCTGAAGGTATTCTAAATAGAGAAAATGGCGTATGTCTTCGCCCGCAACATACGCCGGGTTTCCACTATTGCGGACTCGTCCCACCACGGAATATGCCTGGCAGGGCGGACCACCTATAAGCATCCAACGATCTGAATCGTGCAATGCGGAAGCAATGCGCTCGTTAACCGTCTCTGCACTTGTGGCGCCTAGTTCAGTGTTCCATGCCTCGCTTTTTGCATTTTCAGCCTCGACAGGGAACAAATGATAAAGTTGACCAAGTCTTGTAGCTAATGGTTGATCATATTGGGAGAGTAACCTATAGTACTCTTCCGGAACGTCATCTCTGGCGAATTGTCTGAAGAAACTTCTGAGTTGAAGTGTCTGATGTGCCAGTGCATCCTTTTCAATTGACAATGCGACCTTGAAATACGGTTTCCCATTCTCGTCATTACATGATGAGAACCCTTCGCTTAATCCACCGGAACCGGCGAATAAATCGATAATCGGGATTGGGACACGATTGCTCACGTGCTGATTATCTACGATATATATTCAGCTTAACGAGTGTGTCGAGTTCGTGTTGGTGCCAACAACTGGCGGATCAGGCAATGTGCTGGCAGTTACGCTATGTTCGCGCACGGCTCGGCGTGAGTAGGTTGTCGCGTGGAAGAGCATGTTGTTTGTAATCCCTTTCGAAGTCATGCGTTTCGTCCCCGGTGTGGAGATGATACTTCAGAATAGAGCCTCCGCGAATGAATTCGCGGCTGAAATAGCAAAACGCGCTGAAGCGCGTTCAGGAATGTCCCCTCTTAACCGGCTTTGAGCCGGTTTCGGTCGTCTCAGACGCCGAATTTATTCGGTGGCTCTGATCTGAGCCCCATTGGCAATCGCCGTTACCTGATTTGCATCACCCCGCGAATGAAGGTGCGCGTCTCCTGCGCGGTTAATTCGCGCCAACCGCCTGATTGCAGAGCGGCCAGACTGTCTCCGCGAATGAGTTCGCGGCTAACATACCGAGCGCGAGCCATAAAACGCGCTGATGACTATTAAAAAATAACTCCGCACACAGAAGGCCGACACACAGGTCGGCCGCTACGTATATGTATGACGTAGGGCGCGGACCTGTGTGTCCGCCCTCTGTAGCCTATGCGTCTGTACGGCCTATTTTCTCAATAATCATAAGCGCGTTCAGATACGCGCACCCTCTTAACCGGCTTTGAGCCGGTTTTGGGTCGTGTCAGACGCCGATTTCAATCGGTGGCTCTTGCGCGCAGTTTCTCGCCGACTTGTCGAATCCACGACTCTGAGGGCAATGCATACGGGCGGAATTTCTCCTGCCGGCCCTCATCTTCGCTAAAGTACAACGCGCGATGCGCCCCCAGCTTGGCGGCAGCGGGCGTGTCAACCAGGTTTGCCGAATCCTCGGCGCTCATCTGAAATACCACCCGCATGGCGAATTCGCGCAGTGAGCGGCGATCCAGGTTGCGATTGAGGTTGGTCAGCGTGTCGCACCACAATAACGTGTGTATGCCCACTTCGGGCCCGTCGCGCAACAGGGTTGCGAACTGCTGGGCAGGGCTTGGCGCGGCGGCGTTTTCCGTGCCCGAAGCAGAGTAGCTGAAACTCTCCTCCTGGCGCAGGTCGCGGGCGCGTTGCAGGCCGTAGAGGAATAGGAAGCGGGGCGGGGCGCCGGTCTCATTCCCCTCGATTCGCCGCGCAACTT
>Ga0114951_10005669_pt1 | contig 11406 bp, 18 predicted proteins | sample AM7aDNAmetaG_FD_88677 | JGI IMG/M metagenome (GOLD analysis project Ga0114951, IMG submission 88677) | Freshwater microbial communities from Finland to study Microbial Dark Matter (Phase II) - AM7a DNA metaG | ecosystem: Environmental > Aquatic > Freshwater > Lake | place: Finland: Lake Alinen... | reverse complement strand
TAAAGACGATTCTAAACCTTTTGAAAAACGATTCTTTAAGATATATGACTTTAGCGAGATATACAATTTAATGAATCCTGACGAACATTTAGACCAATTGGAAGCCATATCTTACAATAAATTATCTCATTTCTATAATATATTTAATGTTAACTTTGATAGTAAAGTTACTGTGTTCGAAGGTTATTTAGATTCTTTATTCAATTATCCATCAAACTCTTCAATAGGGGTAATAGGTGTGAACACAGATATGAAATTTTTATTAAGTAACGAAGATTTACAATTACAATTTTTCTATGATAATGACGAAGAAGGTCTTAAACATTCTATTGAAAAATTAAAAGATGGTTATCCTGTTTTTTTATGGGAAAAGTTATTTGAACATATAATTTCTAAGAAAAAAGACAAATATAAAGCTAAACAAAAATTGATTGGTATTAAAGATTTAAATAAATTAGTAATCGAATCAAAAAATCCAGATATTTATCAAAAATTAAAACTAAACGAATATTTTTCTAAGGACGATTTTGACCAATTATATCTCGTTAAAAACTAAAAAACCACTTAAAATTAAGTGGTTTTTTGTTTTTCGAACAGAGTTATTTATTATATTTCTTGAGTTCCTTTTCCAGTTTCCTGAGCTGGTATTTGTGCTGCTGATCCCTGAGCACCTGGTTGAGCCACTGGTTGCGCACCTTGAACACCTGGTTGAGCTACTGGTTGAGTACCTTCTTCTGGTGGAACAGTTTCATCTTGTGTTGGTTGAGTCTGTGTTGACTGAACTTGTGTTTGTAAAGGTTGAGCCTGAGTTTGTACTGGAGCTTTACCTGCATTACCTGTTAAAATATCACTTGGTAAATTTTCAATATTTACAAAAGAATTAATGACATAATTTGCAATTTTATCAGCAATTTCTTCATCTGACCATCTTTCTTTTACATTAGAAGAATTTTCGTCTTTACATTTTTTTGCAAAAGCGTTAACTAATGATTGGTCGATAGGAACTTCTGTTTTTACTAAATAAGTATTATCCATTTTGATAACTACACTTTCAGTAATCGGTTTACCGTCTTTTTTGTTTCTAAAATCTCTAAGATTGTATACATTTTCCATGTTAATTAATTATTTTTTCTTTTTATATATTAAATAAAAAAGTCATTTTTTGTTAAAAGTTATCTTTTATTTATTCTTCATTCCAAGTATTTATACTTTTATGAGAATTTTAAACTTCCGCACGATTTCTCCTGATAATACGTTTCTTTCTTATTAAGTCTTTCTGTGCAGATTTCCAATTTTCTATATCGTTATTTATACTTCTTTTAGATATTTCTGATGCTCTTGCTCTAACTTCTTCATCACTTATACCTAGTTTATTTCTTATTGATAAATCGTCGTCTTCAAATTCATTTAATTCTCTATCATATTCTCTAGTATCAAGATTACGAGGTGGTTTATCTTTAACTTTCCTATTATTATAAATATAAATTTTTTTGTCAATCAACAAATTTATATATTTAACAACATCAGAAACATTTTCACATTTTGTAATTTTAGAAATTCTAATATCATAAGTTTTTGTTTGATAAATTGTATAATAGTTAGCATCATCAAATTCTTCAATCACAACACTAATAGGAATAGAATTAAGTAATGACAAAGTATAATAAAAACTACACCAAGTTTTTATTATACCATCATCATCTATTTCTCCTTCTCCGCCATAACCATGATAAAAATAAAATTCTTTTATTTTACCTGATTTACCATCTAACATTTTTTTAATTTCTTTTTCCATTTCAGATTTCTTTTTACCAAAACCGAAAAGCTCATTCATACTTTGTATATGTTTCATCTTTATCATTATTTTTTCTTTTTATATATTAAATAAAAAAAGTCATTTTTTGTTAAATTTATTATTTGTAATCTTCTGAATTTCTTTTTCTTGTTTTTCTTACATCAGGTTTGTCTGATTTATTTTGATAGAATTTTTCTAACTCTTTTAATTTTTTCCAATCATTTTCCGAAATAGAATTTCTATACCACTTAAGATAAAAAACAGCTAGTGAATTAGTTATCATTCCATTTTCTAAAAGATAATCATAACTGTTTGATTCTTTTCCACAATCAGTTGTGTGTTCACCTCTCCATCCACCACCTTTACTAAACTCCGACCAATATTTTGGTCTACTTTGATTTGAATAGTTTGATGACCCTTCTTCAGCTTTCGATAAAACCATTTTCTAGAGACATCTTACTAAGAAAAACAGATTTAAAAGACGCTGTTGATTTAGGATTGGTTTAATTTTTCAAATAAATATTTTATTTTTTATAAAAATTCATCAAAATTTACATCAATATTAAAATAATCAAAAGATTCAAAACTATAGGAGGTTCTTAACAATTTATCTAAAAATTTAGAGGACTTATTTTTTATCATATAAAAATAATTTAAAAATTCTTTTTCATAACTATTTTGATTGACATCATTCCTCAAAAATATTTTATTAAAATCCTCTAATATCTGTTGATAATTAGTTTCTTTTTTTAAGGAATTTAAGATTTTCGGAGGACTTATTTTCGAAATATTTTCAATTTCATTATATATTTTCGTTTGTTTAATAAAATTTGTGCAATTTACAATACCTTTGATATTTTTTCTATTCATAATATTATGTATTTCCTCAACTCTTGATTGAAATTCATGTGGTAAAGATAAATATATTATATGAGAAATGTTCAACCACCTAAGTGATTTTTGATATTTTTTTTGTAATTTCTGTAAATCTTCACCATATCTCCAAGATTCTGATTTTTTATCACTATTTACAACCGTTAAATATAGTTCTATTATATGATGTAATTCATGTGATATTACATCACTAATTTCATTATTTTTATCAATTTCTTTCATTTTAATCTCGGTTGGAGAAAGTTGAATCTCTAAGTTCATGTATAAATTAGATATAGTGTCACCACTTATCTTTATATTTGGGTCAATATTACCATACGTTCTATTTGTTAATTTAACAATTATTAAATCATTAACAAAATGAATTTTATTAAAATTAGATAAATCATTTTTTAAAACTAAATTTTTAATCAATATGAGTTTTCCTATACTCTGATTTATTTTCTCTATAATAAGTTTTGTTAATTCTTTTGTGACTGATAAAGAGCCGAAACTTTCAAAAATAAAATCATCCAAATTTGTATGTATCATAGTCTTATATATTCAATTTTTCAAATAAATATTTTATTTTTTCATGTCTCTTAGGTTCTCTAACCTCTTTCTTATCGATAAAATGACCGATTTTTTGAGTTAAAAACCAAGAAACGTCATCTAAATTTAAATTTTCACCGTTAAGGTAACCAAAAAATGTGTAAACATCTCGTAAAGTCGAAGAAACCATAACATCTTTCTCTTTCAATCTAATATTTGTAACAACCACATCAGATCCTTCTGTGATACCTTTAGGAAAATTTTTAATAATAGATTTAACATCAAATTTTTCATTGTCAATATAATGAAAACAAGTTTCTTTAATAATCGATATATCAGCAACCCAATATTTCATTAAAATTGAATAATCTTATATTGTAAAGATACACCAATCGATGGACCATAATTTACAAGACCTTTAGAAAAATTGATTCCGTATCCCACGTAGGGGCCCACACAAAATTTCTTTTTCTTTGGATTTAAAAGATTTGAAACATCAGCACCATCTATACTTGTCACAGTTAATTTATCAGTTGTAGAACCATTAGGTGTCGTAGGTGTTACAAAGATTTTATTCAAATTTTTATCCTTTTTAATTCCTATTTTAAGACCAAATTGTACTCTGGTATCATCAAAACAAGTATATCCAGGTAATATTTTTAATTTTGCTTTATCACCATCTAAATAAGATGTTGCATTAAAACTGCTTTCACCTTTAATTTTTAAAATCGAATCAGTTGAAGTATAATCAAACGGCAAAGAAAAATTATTATCTTTTAGCTCTACCAAACGATTCTTAACACTTCCTGTGTCTCGATAAACATATTCTGTTTTTGTAATTACTTTTACATCTTTGTCTTTCAAAACATCGTTATATAAATCAGGGTTGTATTTTTTCAAATCGCTTTTAGACATCTCCATTATAGCTTTCTGATAAGAAACTTCACCACCTTTATTAACATATTTAACAACAGTATCATGTAAAGCATGAAGATTTTGATTTTGAATTGTATCATTTTGATTATTTTTATTACATTGTTTAAAATATAGAAAACAAACGATAACCAAAGAGATTGATAATACAAGTGTTGAGTTTTTTTTGATAAATTCTAAAATTTTGTTAATTATTTCCATAATTCGATATTTTTTATTTTATATATAAATAAAATGTGAACCAAAAAACAAAATAAACAAAATTGTCATGAATAGAAAAAAACTAACAAAAATCATTCAAAACTATATCGGTATAACACCTAAAGATAAAGGTTGTAAAAACTGGTCAGAAATGCAAGAAAAAATGACTGATGAAATATCAACTCTTATTTATTCAACAACAGAGTGTAAAAATTTTGAAGAGTTCTTTGAAGCTTTAGTACCATCTGCTATGCCAGCTTCCGGAAATGCTCCAGATAGTGGATCTCCAGAAGGTGATAAAGAAAACATTGATTTAGATAAAAAAATCAATGATAAGAATAAAGAACTTAAAAAAGCAAAATTAAAACAGATAGATAAACAGTTGAATGACATCAAAAAATTTCAATAAAAATAATATGAAACATATTAAAAATTTTAACCTAAACGAAGACTTCATAAATGAAGAATTTGTAAACGAAAAGGAAATCGATAAATACGAAAATCTTAACGAATATTTAATTAGCAATCTTGGTTATATAGCCAAAAAACATACTTTAGCGATTGTTAAAGCTGTTAAAAAAGATTTAAGACATCTCAAAATATCAATTTAATGAGAATATTAATTGCTATATTATTTTTAATTTTTAGTAATTTTGTGTATTCGCAAAATTTTAATTATACTATCAACAAAAATATAACTTTCAATAATACAAAAAATGTTTATTTCTCAAATGATGGTTATACTTGCTACAAAAATCATATTAACAAGATTGTAGAAAAAAGTTATTACGTTGGACAATATACACCTTATTATGTTTTTGATGTCATGGTTTGGTATAAAATCATAAAAATGAAAAAATGAAACATTTAAGAAAATATAACGAACAAAAGGAAGTTATTTCCTATGGAGAGAATTTATTAGCTGAGGTTCGAATGGACGATTGGGTTGGATTATATTGGAAAGATAAACTTGTATTCCAAGATCACTCACTTGAATCTGATGAACTTATACCACTATGTATTAGGAAGAAAATAGATTTTGGAAATATAGATTATGTTGTTATTGGACTATGGGAATTCACAGAAATACAATCGAATTTATTCGACAAGGAATTTACCGATAATTTACCTGATTCTTTTGAAGAATTAATGAAATTTTTAGAATTAAACGGTATCGAATACGATGAACACCATCAAAAATCTTAATTTTCAAATAAATCAAACATTTTCATTATTTTTGTTTGCATTTTTCTACCTTGTGAATTTATAAATTTTTGATAAAAATTATAAATTTTTTCTAAGTCTAAATTATAATCATAAGTAGGTTGTCTAAAACTCATATCTTTAAAAACTTTTACAAAAATTAAAAAGTCCTTAACAAAATTATTTTTATGTTCTATACTTTTAAAAAATTCTGAGTTTTTAGTAAATACATAAAAGAAATTAGACTGTTTTTTTATATCAATATTTTCAAAATCTTTCGTGATATCATAATCAATCAATTGTTGAGATATTTTCCAAGCTTGAGTTGTTTTTATTATATTCTCATATCTAGTTCCAAAACTGTTCAATTTATATTGTTTCATTAAATCCTTGATTAAAATATATGTTTCTGTTATTTTTGAATAAATTTCTTCATCGCTCGAATGATATATCATTTTAACAAAATTTAAAAAAGATTTTTCATGGTAACGGCTAGCAATATCAAACGATTTTAATCTATTGATAGAATCAATAATTTTTGTTTCACCTTCAAGTAAGAATTGACTTATATGTTCTGTATCATGTACAAAATTTGTACAATCAACAACAGTATCATTTACAGAAAGTCTTTCGAAAATCTTGCCAAAAATATCATTATACAATTCTTCTAAATTGTTATATTTATCAAAATCTATCATTTAAAGTTATATATGAATTTTGTTAATTTGTTTGTTTTTAAAACAAAAAACCCAGATTTCTCTGGGTTGAAAGGTCGTAATTTCCCGATAGTTTTGGTTTAATCAATTACGATGTTTTTGTTATCTTTTCTGTTATATGATTTCTTTGATTTGAAAGTTTTGTTTCTGTTTACGAAACCACAAGCGTTCTTTAACATATCTTCTCTTAAAGCTTGTTTAACTGATTTTCCGATTATATTATTAACATTTGTTTTCATAGTATTTCTCATTTTGATAGTACAAAGATACGGTAATTTCACCAGATAAAAAAATTATAAGATTTTTTAAGATTATTTTTTTTAATATATATTAAAAAAAATAATCTATTATGAATATAGTTAAATATTATGAATTTGTAAATCAAGGTAATATTGATATAAAATCTTTGATGGACATTACTGAGACAACAAATTCACCAGACTTAGAAGAAATCTCAAAAAGTGCTGATTATAAAAAAGTTGTTGAACTAGGTGAAATTGCTTTACCATATTTGTTAGAGACAGTTAAAAACGAAAGTTCATTCTGGTTAAGAGCTTTATCAGAAATTACAGGAATAAAACAAAATACTTCAACACAAAGTTCTAAGGAAAGAAAAGATTTTTGGAAAAAATGGTCTAAAGATAATGGATTCGTATAAAAATACATTAGAATCTTGGTTTCCAAATTTAATAGTAAAAGACTATAAAATAATAAGTTTTAATGATAAACGAGATTATAACTGTGTATCATACTCATTAGATATTTTCGATCACTGGACTTGGATAAATGAAAACTGGCCTTCAAATATACCACAAAATTTAGGTTTAATGTCGTTTAAACTGTTATATTTATCAAACGGTTACATCGATTGTCATGAAAATTCTTCATTTGAGGAAAATTATCTTAAAATCGCATTTTATGAAAAATCAGGAGCACCTATTCATGCAAGTAAACAGTTTGGTAATATGTGGAGAAGTCGAATCAATTACGGTATAATTGAACACGAATTAGAATGGTTAGAAGGAACAGGAGAAGCTTATGGTAAAATTTCTTTTATAATGAAAAAAATAATATAAATTTATGGATTTTATTAAAGATACATTTTTAAAACTAACAGAATATACGATACCTTTTGGTAAAGAACACACTTTAAGAAAATATCTACCAAACGGTACCAGAAAAGATTCTTTTGGTAACTACTATATCAAAATTGGTAACTCCGAAACTTTGTTTACCACACATTTAGACACCTATGCTACAGAATATGAAAGGATAGAACAATTAGTTGACGGGGACATCGTTAAAACGGATAGAAAGACTACTTTAGGAGGTGATAATAAGTTAGGTTGTTCAATTCTATTATATATGATAGAAAATCGTGTACCTGGTTTATATTACTTCTTTGTAGGTGAAGAACCTCTATGTCCACATGGTGGTAGATATGGATCTAGGTCAGCTTTAAAAGCAAATGAAAATATGTTTAAAAGATATAAACGTTGTGTAGCCTTTGATAGAAAAGAAAAAGGTTCTGTTGTTACAAGACAGATTGCTAGACGTTGTTGTTCAGATGTTTTCGCAGATGCTTTAATAGAACAACTAGGAAAGAATGGATTAGAATATAGAAAAGATCCTTTAGCATATTATACTGATTCTTCAACATTCATGGACACTATACCAGAGTGTACCAATTTAAGTGCTGGTGGTTGGAAAGAACATCACAATGACGAATGGGTCGATTTATCATACACTCGTCAGGTAGCTGAAGCTGCAGTAAAAATAGAATGGGAAAAATTACCAGTCGCAAGAGATATAGATGAAGGTGATAAAAAGATTTCCTCATATTTTAATTTTATTAATAAACCTTTGGTAACTAACATAGTTAACACTTTAGGTAAATATTCTCAAATGTTAACCAATAAAAGAAAATTTGATAAAGGACTAACCGACTGGTTAGAATTTAATACATGGTTTACAGATAGTGATATAAAAGTAAAACCTTCTAAACCAATTTTAGCCGAAATAAAAGGTAAAAAATTAAAATTAAATAACATAAACGATTTAGATTCAATTTTAATGGATATTTATGGTGTACCAATTGATGAAGACTATTTTCAAATATATCAAAATAAAAAGGAAAAACCACGTATCGATGTTGATGATATGGATATGACTGTAGAAGATTATTTAAAATTATTTTATAAAATTAATACTGGTAACACTTGTTATAGGACTCAAAAAGGTGGTGATGAATATGTTGATAACAACGGTGACCCTTTACCAAAGAAATTGTTTATCAAATATCTCAGAGATAATAGATATATTTAAACTTACCGTTTAAAAGTAGATATAAGAATTTGATGAAAAAATCTATTAAATTATTTATTGAGAAAAATATAGTCGATAATTATGAAGATTTTGTTGAACTTCTAAAAGAAGGATTAATCAGAACACATGATATGACTTTAAATCAAAGTACTTTAAGTATTAATTTAGAATCTTGTGGTATCAAACATAGAATTAATATCTTTGATAAATTTTCCTTTGAAATAATTATTTATAATTTGTACGGCGACGGAAATAAACTTGATAAAATTGATATAGTTAAACGATATACAGAAAATGTTTATGGTTATTTTCCTTCATATTTTTGGGTAAAATTGAATAACGGTATGCAAAACGATTTTAAATATAATGAAGAACTTTTTAATTTTGAAATTTCAAAGTCCCTATTAAAAGAATTAAAAATAAGATTTGAAGCTAAGTATGATGATGGTTTGTATAAAAATACTCATAAAATACCAGATGTTTTATATCATTTATCACCAGATAACATCTTACATAAAATAAAAAGAGATGGTTTGATACCAAAAAATAAAAATCGTAAAACTACACATCCAGGCAGGATATATCTTTTTAAAAATCTATCAGAAACAGATGTTTTGTTAAAAATGATAAAATTAAATGACTCCAAAGATAAAGTATCAAATATAACTTATTCGTTAATAGAATTGGATTTAAAAAATAAAAAAGATATTGTATTACACACAGATCCAAACTATCTTAATGGATTTTTTATATATGATAATATTGCACCTCACTATTTAAAGATTTTAAAATCTGAATTATAAGATTCTCTTTAATTTAGATCCCTCTATTGTAGAAGATTTTAAATTTTTAACATCTATTACAACTTCATCGATCAATTTGAGTAATTTTTGTCTAAAATATTTAATCTTCTTATCGAATAGTATCAAATAGTTTTTAATTATTTTATCAACGTCTTTGTTATTTTCAGGTATAGAAAAAATATTAAAAGTTTTATCAGTTTTAACCAATGAATTGAACTCTTTGAAAAACTCTGTACAGCGGTTATAATCAATCTTATATTCTTTAATAGATGTTACAAATTTTTTAATCTCTTTAATCCTTTGTGTTGCAGCAGAAGAATTTAAAATATTTATCAATTTGTTTATATTATCAGTTCTTTCATTAATTAATATATTATAAGTTTCTGTTATTCTTGCACCAATTTCTTGGTCAGATGTTAAATATATTATTAAAATTAAATCTGATAAAAAATCATCATTTTTATATTTTTCTCTTAAATTTTGTAGTATATTGGTTTGCCACTGCAATTGTTTTTTACTATCATTTATAATTCTTTGATAAATTTCATATATATGTAACAGTTCATGAAGAATAACTCTTTTTATTTCTTCTTCGTTATTCTCATTAAAATTAAAAGATAAATCGATTTTAGGACTTATCAAAAATTTTTGTTCTATTAAACCTGTAACAGAATTACCTACACAAGTTCCAGTAGTATCTATATTATGACATTCCACAGATAGAACTCTAATTTTTAAATCTATTTCATCTATTGTATATTTTTGAATTTTTGAAAAATCTTTTGATATATCATCATAGATACCATCATATATATTTTTTAATATATTGGGTATGCCTTTACCTTCGAAAAGGAAAGGATCTTCATAAGGATTCAAAGAATTAAATATAGTGAAAGATTTTAAAAATTCCATATAAAATATATATACAAATAGGAAGTTTGTTTTTTATTTTAAGATTTTTTTTAATTTTTTCTTTCTTAGTTCCTTTACCGATATACAATCGGCTATATTAATAAATTTACCGTTGGCTTTATCTATATAATATCCAGGATGTTCGGATACGTCAACCTCCAATAGGTTACCAGTTTTATACCAACGTAAATCGGCTATAATATTATTTTTAATAAACACCTTCATTTAGAATTAAAAATATGAAATATTTTTCGAGGGAAAAAATTAATATTTAAATATTAATATATACAATCATGATAAAAAATTACCAAAATTTTATAAATGATTTAATTTTAGAAAAGGTTAAATTAAATATAAAAGATTTACTATATAAAAATGATGAAAGGTTTGAAAACTTTTTACAAAAATTGATTAATGACGAACCTTTTAAACTATTTCAAGGTGGTACAACCCATATTATAAACCGTCAGGAAATACTTAATAGAATTGGCTATAACCCTGACACCGATATAAAAACTCTTATAGATAATTTTTTTATAGAATTTGACGGAGAAAGAGAATTTATAGAAACTGACGATAAAAATAAAAGTTTAAAAAGTTTATCAGATTTTGAAAAAACAGAAGAATTTGGTGGTCAAACAACAAATTCCTCTAAAGGAAGAGGTGGTCCAGGTACAAACAACACTTTAATATTTGAATTTATACAGATGATATTTATAAATCTATATCTGGAAAATAAAAATGATTTAACTGATGAAATTAAGAATTATTTAAATGACAGCATCGGACCGTCAAACGGTAATATTATTGAATTGTTTAATTTTGGTGAAAATATGAATTATAAAATATCAAAAGAACAAATAGAAAAATATTGTAGTGATATAAGTTGGTTAAACACATTTGTATTGACTTCTGAAAAAATCTTATCAAAAATCGATAATTCTAAGAAATATGTTTTATATCATAGAGTAAATTCAGAACAAAAATTTATCTCTTTATTAAAAAATGTTTATACTAATATAAAAAGAATTGTCAAAATAGAAATATCGGATCTCAATTTAGACGAAAACAAATGGAACCCTTGTGATATTTG
>Ga0114951_10005665_pt1 | contig 11410 bp, 13 predicted proteins | sample AM7aDNAmetaG_FD_88677 | JGI IMG/M metagenome (GOLD analysis project Ga0114951, IMG submission 88677) | Freshwater microbial communities from Finland to study Microbial Dark Matter (Phase II) - AM7a DNA metaG | ecosystem: Environmental > Aquatic > Freshwater > Lake | place: Finland: Lake Alinen... | reverse complement strand
TTTGCTCCTTTTCCACCCGCGCATCTCAAAATCAACTGGATCCCCGCAAAAGTGGCAATGCCCTTCCATTTTTTCCAAAATCCGTATCAAAATCTCTTTATAATTCATTAGCCTATCCCCTAAGCATCTTATGCTGTTTAACGCCTCATTGGATTGGCTTCAGCTCTTCACCGGTATTCGGATCATAAGTGTAATTGGAGGGAAAGGTCTGTCCCGTTCTTGGATTGTATTTCGTGTTCATTTCCTGTTTCACGCCAGCCGGTGCCGTTGCAATCTGCGGTTGAGCCGGAGCAGCGGCTTGCGTTTGAGCTCCGACCGGCTGAGGCCCAAACTGTGGTTGATACTGTTGCTTCATCGTTTCCTGCTGTTTTTCTTCTTTTTTCTTTTTCTTCCACAGATGAATAAATTCACCAATGATTGCCCCCGCCAAAAGACCGGCGCCCGCGCCAATGGCCGTACCAACACCGGCGTTCCCCGACGCAGCTCCGGCAAGAGCTCCAATTCCAGCACCAATCGCCGCGCCCGCTACACCACCGGTTTCACGTTCGGTAAGTGTCGCGCAGCCATTCAGAATGAGCGGTAAAATCAAAACAAAAGCTATTCTCCGGATAAATGCCAAGTATTTCTCCATTTCATTCAACAAAATCCTACGTCTGCAACTGGTAGCTACCTTTGCTTGGGATGATGTGCCCCAGGGGGCTGGAGCCATATTCTATGCGCCTCAGGATCAGATACCAACGACAGTGAAGGATAGGCTGGCTGGCCGCTATTGCCACGTTTACTCCCTCGTTGAAACCTTCGACGGACGCGTGCTCCCCTATGGCCTGCTGTTGTTCCTTGAGAAACCGCGTGGGATTATAGGTCCGTGCTGAAATTTTGTCTAACTTCAGCTTCTGCGGATCAGGCAGCCCGGAAGATGACGGCCAATCCGCGAACCAGCGTATCAACGAAGGCGTTCACTTAGGAGTTAAAAAGTCCCCTCGAATCATAGAGAAGACCTCTTTGCCGCGCAAGATCTTCGGGGGGACATTGAGTATGGCGAGGATGACGCCCTCGATTCCGTTCTCGAGGGCAAAACATTCGTCAATGCGAACGGCAATGTTTTTCCTGTTTTCACCTAGATCATTCAACCGGCTTTTCAATGCTGTTGCAGCATCATTTGCAAATAATCCGAAGACGGGTATCTTTCCGGATCTCACCGTAGCGGTTAGACCTACTCAAACTCATCACGCCTTCCGGTCCAATTCCTTAATTAGCGCGTCCAATGATCTTTTCTTATTTAATCCGGCTATCAGCGCACCGTACTTTTTTTCCCAATCCTTTCTGAATTTTTTTAAGCGCTTTAACGTTTGTGGCATGCCTTTTAATGAACCGCAGTCACGCTCCAGGTTATTGGTCCATACTTCAAGCAAAGAAACCTGCCTGTGATGTGCGCCCCTTAAACAAACAATAAATTCTTTAATCTGATTTATTTCTTTCCGAATGTTTAGGCGTGGCTTCGGCCGACCCGCTACTTCTTCCAAACTGGCTGCCCTGAAAGGTCCTCGCATTTTTTGTTCTCCTTCTCTCTTTGGTTTGTCTGCCCCATCCAAAAACAAAACCTACCACCTTCAATCGTAGGTGTCAAGAACAGGGCGATTTCTCCATAATCCGCTCTATGACAGCCGCAGAAAAGCAGATCCTTCTCAGGTTCGGCGCACGAGTAAAGCAACTCCGGAAAAAGACGGGTTTTACCCAACAGCAACTAGCCGAATACGCAAGTCTCGAATACAAATACATCCAGAGGATAGAAGGCAGGAATCCGCCTTCTATTGGACTTTTAAAGCTTCTGCAGCTTGCGCACGCGTTAAATACTTCGCCTGCCACACTGTTGTAGTAACGCCATTTGCACCTAGCTCTCTAAAGCTATGCCGGCTACTTCCCTTTCATTTTCTCAAGCTGATGTTCCAGCCAGTGGACGCGCACCGTAAGCCGTCCGTGATCGCCCGAAAGGGCATAGAGCTTTTGCTTCATGGCCTTGTTTTTTAAAAGCAACCAAACGGCCCATCAAACCGATCCAGTTACCAATTGGTACCCGTTAAAGCGTAACCGTCTTCATCGGTCAGCGCTACGATGTGCTGCCCTGATCTTTCCATAAGCTGACAAATAATGTCCGCCGCGACGGTTCCCGGCAGATGTCCGTTCAGCTCTTCCGTGTACAGGAAAACAAAAATGAGCGCTTCGTAGTTCCCGACTCGACCACTGATCCAGCCGGCGTGATTCGCCATCAGCTTATTCGAAACCACTCGCGACAAACCAAGCTCCGGGATCTGTGCCACGAACTCAGAGTCAATGTGAGCCCAAGCATTCGTTGAGAACAGGAGCTTCTTTGTCGGCAGGTGGTACCACCAAATGCCCAAGTTTGCAGGCTCGCCAGGAAGTGCGGAGTGGGTAGCGGTGATAGCGTTCGGAAACACGATCTTCTGCCCGCGGCCCGCCAGCACATTCTGGATTTTCATTAGTCTTGATAACAGATCCATAACAGCTCCTATTGCGTTAAACCGTCTTAGCAAGGCCCGAGTATATTCTGCCGTGCTTGGGTCAGCCTGAGCACCATGGCGCCAGGCTCCCAAGCCTTTCCCCCGGTATTTTCCAATTTCCTATACGAAAATTCAAAGTCCAGTGATCGCTCTACGGACGCAGCGACGGATCCGGAGCCTTCTTTGACTTCTTTTTCCCTTTCGCGGTTGGCTTTGAAACTGCCGCAGCGATCTCGAGAATAGCATCAAGGACCGTTACCGCTCGCATTTTGTGGTCCTTTGAAAGATGCGAATACCGGAGCGTCATTTCAATGCTCCGGTGCCCTAATAACTCCCGGATGGTGTTCAAGTCTACGCCGCGCATTGCCAAGTGCGAGGCAAAAGTGTGCCGAAGATCGTGAAACCGAAAATCTGTGATCTCTGAATTTTTCAGGGCCGTTTGAAATGCTTTTCGGAAATTGTACGGCTTACCGGCCCGCTTATCTCCAAAGACAAAAGGGCTGTCTTTGTGCTTGGGAACAGAGATCAGCACATCCCGGACTGTTTGATTAATAGGGACATACCGGATATAGCCGTTCTTGGTCTCAGGAATGGTGATCATGTTTTTCTCAATATCGACATCCTGCCATTTCATCTTCTGGATCTCGCCCTTCCTCATGCCGCTGTTCACGGCAAACTTGATTATCGCCTGAAGTCTCGGCGACGAGTTCTCAAGGAGTTTGACGAGTTCTGCTTCTTCCAGGTAGCGTATACGCTGGTTATTTGCTTTTTTGAACTGCACCTTCTTCACAGGGTTGGTGTCTACCCAATCCCAAACCACGGCCTTGCTAAACATACCTTTAAGACAAGCCATGCGCCTGTTGATGGTTCCATCGCTAAGACCAGCCTTTTTTTGAGCGTCACGATATTCTTCGATGTGCTTGACCGTGATATCGCGAAGATAAACGTTACCAAAAAACGCTGCGATTGTTTTTAATGACACCTCGAAGGAACTTTTGAAAGATTTTTTCCCCTGAGCGTGAAGACGCGTGTAGTCCGCGATGAGCTCAAAGAGCTTGGCTTTCTTTTCCTTCTTAATATCAAGGTGCCTGTTCTCGGCGATTTCTACTCTCCGCTTCTGAAGGACATCCAAGGCAACCTTCTTGGAAGTGCCGATCATTTTCCGGATACGCCGGCCATGGCAGTAGTACTCAATCCCCCAGCGCTCTCCTTCCCTGTAAAGACCTCTCGTGGGTCGTTTGGCGGGCGGAAGAAATTTCCCGCTTTCTCCGGCATATGCTGTTTCTATTTCTTGTATCATGTTATTCATCCTCTCTTATTTTAACTGCGTTGGCCAAAATCCAGTTGTCTAACTCCGTTACAATGAACTTCACGAGCCTTCCCACTCTCACAAAAGGGATCTTCCGTTGATGGACCCATGAATAAAGAGTTCGGAGCCTTGATCGTGGATGATCTTTCCCGGCTATCACGAAACAACTATCAAATGATGACTCTGATAAATAAGTTCAACTTCTATCAGATCAAGATCATCTCCGTATCTGACGGGATCAATACGGATGATGAAAACTCAAAGCTGGGAATCCAGCTACGCGGGCTGGTAAACGAGCTTTTCCTAGATGACTTGAGGAAAAAGACATCACGGGGACTGGAGGGGCAGAAACTGCGTGGCTTCAGCGCCGGAGAAAGAGTCTATGGCTACTACTCTGCGCCAATCGGAGAACTCAATCCGAATAAGCGCGGCCGCACAAAGTGTGATGGTATGGTTCACAAGATCAACGCTGCCGAGGCTGAGATCGTTAAACGGATCTACCTGGAGTTCTCTGATGGCAAGAGCATCAATAAGATCATTAACAGTCTCAATATGGAAAAAGTCCCGACCAGGCACATGCTCCCGGATGGCTGGAATAGTTCCACGGTTTCGAGAATCTTGAAGAACGAAAAATACGCTGGCGTCTGGAACTGGCGAAAAACTAAAAACGTTAAGGATGCCATGACAGGAAAGTGCAAATCCATCCCACGGGCTAAGCACGAGCACATTCCCTTTCTAAGGGAGGACTTGCGGATTGTGGGAAAGACGCTGTGGGATAAGGTTCAAAAGCGGTGGATCGACATAGGAGGCACTTGGCCAATAAGAAAACGGGCTACGGGTGCTCTTCAACAACGAAGCTATGTCTACGCCTATCCGAAGCATCTTCTCTCCGGCTTAATGAAATGCGTGGTGTGTAGCGGAGCTTTTATTCTCACGAGCGGCAAAGGTGGTGGCTACTATGGATGCCAGAATGCGCGAAGGGGTACCTGCCAAAACAGGCGCATGATCAAACGCCTTGGGGTAGAACAAAGCATCATAAGCAGGCTCAAAGAGGATTTTTTGACAGTAGATCGACTGGGAGAAGCATTCAAGAAACTCGAGGAGTCTGAGGCCAGTCAGGCGGTTACGCTCCCAACACTGCTCAAAGATAAGGACTCCAAGCTTGTCGAGTTCAGGCGTATGCTTGAAAACTGTCTTGATTTCATAAAGGCCGGGAACGCTTCGAAGTCTGTAGCGGAAGAGATCAAGAAGCTTGAGAGAGGGATTGAAGAGGTTCAGGTCGAAATCGAAACACTCAAATCCAGAATGAGCAGCCAGTTCAAGGCTCCTACGCGAGACTGGATCAAGAACCGGCTGGAGCGCTTAAATCAGGCCCTGGAAGGCCCTAATGCCGCTCTCGCCATTAAGGAGCTCGTAACACCCATAATCCTCAAGCCACGCTCAAACAGTAAGCAGGGCCTCGGCAATAACAAACCACACAGCTATGTGGCCCGCACAACCATCAGAACCACAGCTCTCTTAAATGCTGATCGCGCAGTCTGGCGCGGCAAGAATGATGACAGAGTCGCAGGCGATATTCCGGTGTCCTTTAGCGTATCATAAACAAAATTTACGCCACAAAAGTATGGCTGTAAACCTGGCTGTTAGGGGGCAAAATCAGGGGTTTTTCGGAGTAATTGGGAGTAACAGATAGACTGCGGAAATTTTTTGTAACATGAAGCGAGATAAAGAATTAAGAGTACGCGCCCGGCAGGAGTTGAACCTGCAACCCCCACATCCGTAGTGTGGTGCTCTATCCAATTGAGCTACGGGCGCGAATCTCTATTTCTTTCTATAACGCTTATTCGCGCCCAGCACCGCGGTGCGGGCACGTCTTCAAACTATATTCTTTTTATAAATTCTTGTTCGCGACCTGTCCTGGCTTCCCTTAATTCTCTAACAAAGCTAGGGCGGGCGCATTGATTCTCTATGGATCAATGCGTCGCTGTGACGGCTTCTGTTTGGCCGCCTACCGCGAACGCTTGAGGGGCGGTATTATACGCATTTCCGGGGGAATTGCAAAAAGAACTCCCGGACCCTGGAACAAGGAAGGATGCACCCCTCTTTACAGGTCGTCTTGCGTCTGTTGCGCCCGCCGGCGCTCGAGCGCCTGCGAGGCGGCGAGGGAGCTTTTGATGCTTTGAAGCGTCGTCCCCGGGGTCGCGAGATCGATCCCCTCCTTCGCGTATTCCTTGCGTGTTTCTTTGTCCTTCCCCCAGGGGGAATGCGGCAGCATTTTCGAGCTCATAAAATAAAGGATCGCGATCACCAGCAGGACTAACAACAGTTCTCCCAAACCAAAACCCCGGGAGGACGAAAAGCGGCGGTCTTTTTTCATAGGTCTTCTCTCCAAAGTTTTTTTCGCTCGCCCTTTCAATTCCCGGGCTTCCCCGAAAGACCGGGAATTTATGGGATTTTGGGGGCGCGCTGCCGGTTTATTTCTTTTTTTTCTTCGCCGGCTTGGCGGCGCTTTTCCCTGTTTTTTTCGGCTTTTTGATCTTGGCCGGGGGCGCCACGATCTCCATCGGGTGAAAAACCGGCAGAACCCTTTTCTCTTTGGGGATCAGGCTTCCCTGGTCCGGATTCTGCGGCTTATGCCCGACCTTCCGGATCGCCCAACATTCGGGACAATAGACCGGGCGGCTTTCACTCGGACGGAAGGGCACTTTGCAGCCCTTGCGGCAATCGGCGCAAACGGCTTCATGAAGGATCCTTTCCCGGGGCGCATGATTCGTCTGGGAAGCGTGCGGGGCCGCGGCCTGAGGCGCGGCGTTCGGAGCGTTCTGGCGGATCTCGGCGGGAAGGGCCGCGAGGCGGCTGATCACGTGATCCGTTTTCTTTTCCAGGGACTCCAACCGCTCGACCAGCTTCGTCATCACGGTGACAAGTTCCGGCAAGTTTGATTGGCTGGCTTTCCCCTTTTTCGCGCTTTTTGTCATCGGGCTACCTCCGTTGTTCGAAAAGAATGATCCTCTTGTCGGCATGTTTAACGGGTGACCTTATCGTAGGTCTGCTGGCTGATAAAACCCTTTTTCAGAATGAAATCCATTTTCGCAAGATTCTTGGGACCATACCCCGGGCTCCCGGGAGTCAACTTGTCCGTTAGCGTCTTCCCCTTGAGATAACTATCATAAACGGTTCCGACCCAGATCGCGAGATCTTCGGAAGCGCATTGCCCGCCCTGCGCCCCCAAAAAGCCGTTCTTAACGCTCGTCTTTTTGAAGTCCTCGTAATACTCCTTCAGATTAGCACCTTTAAAATAGCAAGAGGCTCCCGAAATGGCCGCCCATTCACTTTTCTGATCCGTCACTCCAAAGTTGATCTTGAGCTTGGTGTCATAAAGATGGGCCGCTTCATGAAAGAACACCATGGGGTCATCATAGATCGAGCCCTTCAGCACGAGGCTTCCGGATTCCTGATCCGCGAATCCACCTTCGCCTCCTTTAAGAAAGCGCGCGTCCTCCACAAAGACAACGTTTTTGATCGCGGCGGCAAAATCTCCGGGTAAGAGATCGATATAGCTTTTGATCTTCTCCCGGGACGGCAAATCGGGAAAATTCCTGAAAGCGATCCCGCGGTACTCCTCCTGGGGGGACCCGGCGACCAACTGTTTCAGATCCGTGCATACCACATTTTTCACAAAGGTCTGGTCTTCCGGGACCGCGGCAATGTCGCTCTCCGCGGAGGATTGAAACTGATCGATCTTAAAGTTCGGCTCGATTCCGAGGCGAATACCCGGGATCATCTTAGGAAGGTCGACGGAAGAGAATAAACCCAGAGACTTAACCTCCTGCCCGTCGACAAAGAATTTTGAGGATTCGTTCTTCCAGGTGAGCTTGAGTTCATGCCAGTCCCCTATCTGAAACTGATAGGGGTAGGCAAAGGCGGCCAACACGCAGCTTGCGAATCTCCGGTGGACGATCAGCTTGTCCTGAATGATCTGGAGCTCATAGCTTTCGCGGCTGTCCGAAGAAACCCCGAGAAGCAACACGTGATTGTGCGGGTCGGAGGAAATATCCTTGAGCAATTTGTACGCGGAAGCCAATCGTCCCCGCGTCGGAAGCGATTTTTTGGCCGTTGAGATCATGATAGCGCGATGTCAAAGCCGTACAAACACCGCAAACCGAAAAAAATAACAGCGCAGAAATCGCCAGGGCCTTCCTCTGCATAAAGCTTCCCTCCCTCTGAAGTTAGAACGCCGCCCGTCTCCCTCTGTTATAACCCTCGCGCGAAATTAGGCCGCAGCCTAATCTCTCCGTCAAGCGCTGCCTTGAGCGCTTTTAAAAGCGCCGGCTTGTCTTTCGGAAAGGTTCCCTCGAGTGCGAGATAGTTCGACGCGTGATCCGAGCGGAAAACCGTACGCTTAAGTTCCAGACCCCGGATGATAGCATAAGCCTCACGAAGCAGCTCTGTCGTATCCAGCTCCTCAAAGTCGCCACGCCGCAATTCTTCCGCGAGCGGCGTGCCGGGAATCACCATGAGCGACAGGAAGGAGAGATAGCGCGGCTGCATCCGGTTCAGTGCTTCGACCGTCGCTTTCACGTGTTCCGCAGAATCCTTTTTTCCTCCCAGCCCGAGCAAGACGATTGCCGACGACTTGATCCCCGCGGCCTCCGCCCGCCGGACGCCCTGAATCATTTCTTCCACGCTTGACGTTTTTCCACAGCGGTCAAGGATCCTCTGGCTACCACTCTCGAGGCCGGTATAAAAGAGGCTCAGCTTGTGGGCGTACAGTTCGGCGAGCTCCGCGTCGCTTTTTCGGGTGATGTTCGATCCGTTGGCGTAAGCAGAGACGCGGGAAAGCGAGGGGAAGACCTGCCCCAACTTTTTGAGAGCCGGCACCAGTTTGCTATGGGCAAGCACGAGTGCGTCGCCGTCCATGAGAAAAACACGCCGCGTGCCGGGATAGCGACGGGCGTATCGGTCAATATCCGAAAAAACTTCGGCGGCGTCTTTCACGCGAAAGGGTTTTCCTTTGTACGCGCCACAGAAACTGCAGTGATCTGCCGAGCAGCCGAGCGTCACCTGCAAAAGAAAACTGTCGGCCTCGGCCGGCGGCCGTATCACGGGTTCAATGATCGCCATTTGACGGGAACCTTTCTTGTCGCTTACCAGGTTCGCAGAAGATAAATTCTTTTACCGGGATGCCCCCGCGAGCTTCGCCCAGCGCAGGATTGCGCTCTTGGACCGCGGATTATCATACTTCTCTTGCGGGGACGGACGAATGGGCTCCTGCCCCATCTCGGAAAAAATGCCGGCTTCAACCCCCTCCGTAAAAGAACGGACCACGCGTTCATCTTCTCCGGAATGGAAGGTCAGGATGGCCACGCGCCCCTGCGCTTTGAGGCAGAAGGGCAAGTTCCGAAGGAATTGATCGAGCGCGGAAAATTCGTCATTCACGGCAATGCGGAGCGCTTGAAACGTTCTGCGGATGGAGCGCGTGATGTCTTCTTCGAGATCTCCCTCCGAGATCATTGGCAGCGCGTCGCGAACAATATCCGCGAGTTCGGTCGTTGTGGAAATGCTGCCGCGGTTCTTGTAAATCGCTTTCGCAATCGCCCGGGCATGCGGCTCGTCCGAGTGGGCCCAGAGGATCTCTTCGAGTTCTTTTTCCGCGAGGGAACGGATCAGGATCGAGGCGGGTTGACCGCGAGTGGGATTCAGCCGGAGATCAAGCGGCCCTTCGACTTTATAGGTAAACCCGCGCGAAGGATCATCCAGTTGCATGGAGGAAACGCCTAGATCCGCGAGAATAAAATCAAAGCCGCCGCTGGCCGCCGCGAGCAGCTTGGGGATCCCCGCGAAATTGATGCGCCGGACGACAAGCGCGTCCTCCGCGAACCCCATCCCCCGAAGGCGCGCCTCCGTCCGGACGATCTCGATCGGGTCCACGTCAATCCCCCACAAGCGGCCGCCGGGAAGAATGCGTTTCAATAATTCCGCGGCATGCCCGCCGTATCCGAGCGTCGCGTCCACGCCTTTCTGGCCGGGCTTGGGGTCAAGGACTTCCAGAATTTCCTGAACGCAAATGGGGCGATGCGAGCCGGCGGGCGTTTTGCCGCTTTGTATTATTTTTTCGACATCCTGCGCGTACTTTTCCCGGTTGAGCTCTTTATATTTCTCCTCGAACCGGCGCGGGTGGGTGCCCGAATAGCGCAGGCGCCGTTTCTTCTGAGGCGCTTCGCCTCCGGTGTTTTGACTTGTTTCAGAGTCTTGCATCAGGCCTCGATTGTCAGCTCTTGAATCGCTGCCGGACGCGCGGAAGAGAGCTCGCTAAGAACCAAACAAGCGGGCCCGCCAGATAAATGGAGATCTGGGGGTGTGCGACGGCCAGGACGCGGTCGACGAGCGTGGGCTCCTCAAAGAGCCAGAAGGTCCAGGCAAAATGCGCCGCCCAGCATCCGAAGCCGAACATGATCACGGCCAATAGCCGACTCAGCAAGAACGCACCTTTCTTTCCCTGCCACATCCCGATAAGAGCAACGATCAGAAGCCCCGCATACAGCACGCTCCCGGCGGTCCATCCCCACGACTGGTCCGCGATCATAAGCCAGAGAAGTCTCCCGCAAGCGACAAGCGCTAAGGCGCCGCCGATCGCGATCATGATCTTTGTTTTTTTCATAAGGCTCTCCTTTGCCGGCAGCGTTGAACGCGGCGGGATTCTTGCTTTTTAAAGATGGAATTTCCCTTTTTTCCGCTCGAGCGTCCGGTGAAACTTGTCTTCGACATCCGCGATCGCTTCCTTCAGCGCCCCGAAGATCTTCGCCACCTGATCGCTGCTGTAAGAGTATTGCGAGGTCGCCAGATTTCCGATCAGGCGGATCTTGTCGAGCGTCGACGCGACGCGTTGCTCGGCCAGGCGCTTAAAACGGTCTTCTTTCGATTCGTCCGGTACGTTTTGGATTTCTTCATTCTCTTCCACGCGGCTCTCCTTTGTTTTTCTGTCGATAGCCGATCAAAAAGCCAACACGGCTTCATTATAGCCTATAAAGGTGCGTCTTTCTTTATGGAGAATGGAGAAGTCGCAGCTGCGGGGACTTTTTATGGGAAAAACGGAGGGGGGGGGATTTCTTCTCTTCCGCCCGCTTGTCAGCGGGCTCCTTCGAAGCCGGCCGCCCTTCGCTCGCACCAGTGGCGCTCGGGTCGGCTTCAAATCCCCCGCAGCCCGAGGCGTCCGCAGCGTGCACCGCTCTTTGAGCTTCGCCGGAAGCGGAGATTTTCAAGGAAAAAACGGAGGGGGGGGGATTTGAACCCCCGGTGGCACTTGCGTGCCACATCGGTTTAGCAAACCGACGCACTAAGCCGGGCTATGCGACCCCTCCAAAGCTTACACTGAAGACTGCGGACGAACAAAATAAATGGCAGCCCTGCCTCTTTAAATTTTAACAGTGGTCAGGACCATCATAATTACCCCATTCATTCTTGAATGAGAATTATGGCGGAGAGGGCGAGATTCGAACTCGCGAGACCTTTCAGTCTACCCGCTTTCCAGGCGAGCGCACTAGACCAGGCTATGCGACCTCTCCATAAATCGCGTACGGCG
>Ga0114951_10005664_pt1 | contig 11410 bp, 9 predicted proteins | sample AM7aDNAmetaG_FD_88677 | JGI IMG/M metagenome (GOLD analysis project Ga0114951, IMG submission 88677) | Freshwater microbial communities from Finland to study Microbial Dark Matter (Phase II) - AM7a DNA metaG | ecosystem: Environmental > Aquatic > Freshwater > Lake | place: Finland: Lake Alinen... | reverse complement strand
CTTTGACAAACTATTTTTGGAACAGCACCCTGATAAACCCATGAAAAGGAAAGTGCAGCACGGCACAACAACAGTCCCGGAGTCTGGTTTGAGAAATAAGACATTACCGGTCGCAGGTTAACGGAATTACAAAAAATGGCTACACCGCCTGTTTCCTTTTCAGCTTTGAAAATTTGCCTTGCATCTTGTCGAACCAGACATAAACGACTGGAATAACCAGCAGAGTCAGAAACATTGAACTGAAAAGTCCGCCGACAAGAGCAACGGAAAGCCCGGACTTCCATTCAGATCCTGAGCTTTGAGAAAGCGCAATAGGGAGAAGCCCGAAAATCAGTGTCAAGGTGGTCATGAGAATGGGACGCAACCGCTCTTTTGCTGCTTCAAGAATAGCCTCAGAAAGCTCCATCCCCTCTTCGCGGAACTTGTTGATAAAATCTACCAGCAGAATAGCGTTTTTTCCCACAAGCCCGATAAGCATGATAATACCAAGAATAGTGAAAATACTCAGTGATTTACCGGTAATGGCCAAAGCGAAAAGCGCTCCGATAATAGCGAGCGGAATAGAAAACATCACCACCATCGGCCAAATCCAGGAATCGTAGAGTGCAACCATGATAAGATAGACAAAGATAATGGCAACAAGAAAAGAGAGCAGAAGGGTCGAGTTTGATTCCCCCTGCCTTTTGAGATCAGATTCATAAGCATAGCTCACTGTTGAAGGCATGAGAAGAGTTTTTTTCATGTTTGCCATGATCCGCTCAATCTCTTTACCAATGCTTCCAACAGGACGACCAACAACCTGTGCCTTGACCCAGACAGCATTGTTTCGATCCTTCCGCTGCAACTGCGTATAGCCCCGATCCTGTTCAAAAGTGACAAACTGACCGAGACGAACCATATCGCCTTGGGAAGTACGGAAGGTGATCTCGGAAAGCGTTGAGGTGTCCTGACGATAGTATTTGTCGAGCATCACCCTGATATCGTATTCATCTCCTCCATCCCGGTATTTGCCGGCTTCATCTCCGGCATAAGCAGTCCGCAATGCGGCTCCTACATCGGCAATAGAGATGCCAAAGGTGCCCATTTTTTCACGATCGACGATAACGCGCATTTCGGGACTTCCGATTTGAGAGGTCAATTTGATATCGGCAGTTCCTGAAACAGTTTTGAGACTGTCTCGCAATGCTTCGGCCACACGGGTCACCTGACTTCTCAGTGGCCCACTGATAATAACTGCAACCGGCGTTTCATTGGCTGTTCCAAAAATTCCGATAGGGTTGATGCTTGCCTTGAGGCCGACAATATCCTGCAGATTGACCCGAATTGCCTGCATAATGGTATCTGTCGATCGGGTCCGCTCCTCTTTGGGTGTAAGCCTGACATTGATTTCAGAAATATTGTCAGCGCTCTGATTGAAAAAGCCTTCGGTTGAAGCCCCAACATTAACCATCACCTTTTTCACTTCTGCCATTGAGGTGAGACGACGTTCCACACTTCTGGTCAACCGGTTGGTCTCCTGAAGAGGGGTTCCCGGTTCAAGTTCCAGTTTGACGGCAAACTCCCCGCGATCAGACACGGAGATAAACTCTCCACCGATAAAGCCAAAAAATGGAAGGAGAAAAGAGAGAAACAACAACAGTATGGCACTGAAAAAAACTTTTCGGGGATTGCGTAAGCTCCACTGAAGGAGATTGATATAGATCTGGCGCAGACGCTGGAAGTTGCGTTCAAAAGCAACAGCAAACTTTTCTACAGGATTTTTTCCGGTAAACTTTTCAACAGTGGAAAAGCGCGATGCAAGCAGTGGAGTCAAGGTAAAAGAGACAAAAAGGCTGACCAGAGTAGAGATAACCATAACAACGGAAAATTCCCGCAGAATATTTCCAACAATGCCACTGACCAGAGAGAGCGGCAGAAAAACAACCACATCAACCATTGTAATAGAGAGTGCAGTAAAGCCAATCTCGTTTCTGCCAGCAAGGGCGGCATTTCGGGGCTCTTCGCCGCGTTCGAGATGGCGGTAAATATTTTCAAGCACCACAATGGAATCGTCAACCAGAACGCCCACCACCAGTGACAGTGAGAGCAGCGTCATGAGATTCAGGGAAAAACCAAAAAGGTACATTCCGATAAAGGTCGTCACAAGAGACGTTGGAATGGAAACAAGCACAATCAGTGAGTTACGCAGACTGTGGAGAAAGAGCAACATGACGAGGGCAACAAGCAGCACTGCAAGCATAAGGTCATGCTGCACAGCGGTGACAGCTTCAAGCGTAAAGGTCGAAGCATCCTGTGCAATGTCAAAGTGGAGGTGACGAGCGCTGTAGAGTTTTTCAAGCTTTGAAAGAGCCGCTCTTGTAAGACGACTTACATCAACGGTGTTGGCATCGCTCTGCTTCATGACCATAATACCGACCGCACTTCGACCGTTAACCCTTGTAAGGGTGGTGATCTCCTTAAAGCCATCCTCAACTTCAGCAACATCCCTCAATGCAACCGTACCTGAAGCGGTAGTTCGCAAAACAAGGTTTTTCAGCTCTTCCAGACTGGTGAACTTGCCAGAAAGCCTGACCACAAACTGCTTGTCGCTGTCATCAATTTTGCCGGTCGGAAAATCACTGTTGGCCTTTCCAACCTCTTTGAAGACATCTGTGACAGTCAGACCATAGCTCTGAAGCCTTGCCAGATCAATATTAACCCTGATTTCCCGCTCACGGCCTCCAAGCAAGTATACTTGCCCAACACCGCCGACACTTGCAAGCTGCGGCTTTATGTCATCTTTGAGCATCTGGTAAAACTCCGCATCCGGCAGTGATGAGGTTGCCCCGATGCGCAGCACAGGCACCTCATCGAGAGCAAAACGGGTAATAACCGGCGCTTTTGCTTCGTTGGGAAAGCGATCGCGCACCTCATTGATCTTGCGCTGGGCATCCTGCAACGCCTTTTCAATATTGGCTGAATTGGAAAACTCGATGGCTACCACAGACAGCCCTTCAGTCGAGGTAGAGGTAATGGATGATATTTTTTCAATGGCCGAAACAGCTTCCTCAACAGGTTTGGTCAGCGATGTTTCAACCTCTCCCGGCGACGCACCGGGATAGAGAATGGAAACGGTAACAACTGGCGGGGTCATCTTCGGCAAGAGCTCATACTGCAACTGCTGGTAGCTGAAGAGGCCGAGAATACCAATCACGGTAAAAAGCACAACAATAAGCGTCGGCCTTTTTATGGAAAGCTCAGTCAGCGTCATGGTCGTACAGAATTCTTCTGCTGGTCGATGACGAGAACATCGGCCCCGTCATGAAGCTCGTTCTGGCCACTTATCACCACACTGTCGCCGGGAGCTAATCCACCGAGAACCTCAAGGTGCTTTTGCAGCTCCACACCTGCAAGAAATGACTTTAAAAATGCCTTGCCGCAACGTACAACAAAAAGTTGAGGATTTCTTATTCCTGAAACAAGTGCGACACGCGGAACCAGAACTGCCTGCCGTTCCCCTTCGCCCGAAGAGAGTACTCTGGCAAACATTCCCGACCTGAAGCTGGCTTTACCGGTATTCTGCAACAGCACTTCTATCCTGCAGGTATGATCACGACCTGACTTGTCGCTCACTGAACCGACCTTACCGCTGAAGATCTCTCCAGGATAAAGATCGCTGGTTACCGTCAGGGATGTGCCTTCAACAAACTTCCTCATCTCTCTTTCAGGCACAAAAATGATGATCTTTACTCTCGACATATCGACAAGATGCGCCACCTTCATACCTTCGTGAACAAGTTCTCCCTGTTCCACAAGACGCGAAGTTACAAGACCGGAAAAAGGCGCTTTGACTCTTGTGTCATTGTATTTTCTATCCGCCGCAACAAACTCCGCTTCAGCCTCTTCACGCTGCAACTGCACTGTTTCATACGCTGAAAGTGCCACAGCACCTTCTTTGTAAAGGGTTCTATAGCGATCGACATCCTGTTTCGCCTGACTGAAATGGGCATCCGCCTTCTTCTGCCGGGCAGTGGCAAGTTCATTATCAAGGATCAACAATGTTTCTCCTGCCTTTTTCTGCTCTCCCGGTTCTGCTGAAACCCTGCGGACTATACCCGCAGACTCAGAAAAGATATCCGCCTCCCTGAGGGCCTCAACTGTTCCCACGATGCTGAAACTGTCACGAACGGCCGCTTTCGAGATACGGACAACCGAGACCGGAATACGGTCAATAACCTTTGCTTTCACTGTTTTGTGCGTTTCAGGACGCTGGGTCAGCCAGAACAATCCCAAAAGAAGCAGGAGCAACAGCACAGGAAAAACGAACTTCTGATTTTTCTTCATTGTCAGGAATTCTACGGTAAAATGAGAGCAAGCCCTACGACAAAAAAGCGAACCAAAGCTCGCTTTTTTATGTCATAAAAACAAAGGCGATCTCAGCAGAAGTTACTGGCAATGGAACACGAAATATCTGCCGAAGCCTTGACATGTTCAATAATCGAAAGAACTCCTGTGAGATTGATAATGTTCTGGTCATTCACCGATGCCTTGATCTTTGCTGCCGCACTGTCATAAAGCGCCTGAATCTCACTCATCATCACCAAGGTTTCACTTGCATGTTTCGAGTTGCCGCTCACATAAGCTTCAACGGCTTTCTTGATCATTTCAGCCGTAATATCGCCCATTGGTTTCAGTCCGTACTCATCCTTGTGCAGATCCTCAACATTGGCAAACTTCACATACTCAGCCTTGTCTGCAATATTGAGCGCCAACTGGGCCAGTCGTTCAAGATCACGGAGAATCATCCTGGCATATTTGATCGCCTGAAGATCTTCTGCGCCAAGATTCTGGAAAGATGCGTAGGCAAGGGTAAGGTATTCAACCTCAAACTTCCCTTTCCTGATATAGGCCTCATCAAATTTGAATGCCGAAGAGGCAAGCTCAATATTTCCCTTTGTTGATGCCCGGATGCTGAGCATCAGATTATTTTCAACATTTGAGGACAGTTTGGTAAGCTTCTGCTTGAGTGATTCAAGCTGTACATAGACTGTTCCCTGGGGTTTTGTTGAAAGAGCAAATTTTGCGGGATCAATCTTGATGGTAAAAGCTTGCGGAGTTTCTGTTGTTTTCGGTGAATCGCCGAAAATTTTTCCTAACAGGTTAGCCATAGAGTTCAAACACCATGCTTATGATTTAAAAGATACAAAGTGACCTTAATTTAGCAGACCTGCAAGGTAAAATGCAAGAAAAAAACAAAAAACCCCCCGCTACTCTTTAATTGACTCTATAAGCTTTTCATAAAACCCTCCCTTATGACGGACAATTTCACCCGTCACAAGATAAATGACTTCATGGGCAATTCTTGACGCATGGTCAGCCATACGTTCGATATATCTTGAGATGCTCAAGGCAGCGATGAGCTGGTCAACATCCGAATCCGAACTTTTCATTAAGGTGGTCACCTTTTTAAAGACCGAACGATGCATCACATCAATCTCTTCATCAAGGGCACAAACCTGATCTGCGAGCAGACGGTCTTTTGAGATGAATGCCTCAATCGACTTTTTAACCATCTCGGCGGCATGCATACCCATATCCTCAAAGGCAAAAGAGTCGAGCATTTCCGGACTGATTTCCGGCATACGGTCAATAATATGGACCGCAAGATCACCGATACGTTCAAGATCATCGTTGATCTTGATAATAGTGACGATGGTACGCAGATCTCTGGCTACCGGTTGCTGAAGAGCAAGAAATGCCAGACAACGCTCTTCAAGATTGACCTCAGCCACATCAATTTCATGATCTATAATCCTGATCTGGCGAGCCCCCAGCTCATCCTGATGCTTCACCGCATCCAGGGCACTAAACAAATTCTCCACTACTTTGTTGGAGAGTTGGACAAGAACCTGCGAAAGTTCTTTGATAAGCTCATGAACCGGACGTGATGACATACAATTACTATGGTTTCGTTAGCTGAATCTTCCGGTGATATAATCTTCCGTCATCGGATCTTTCGGATTGACGAAAAGCTGCGCGGTCGGCGCATGTTCAACCAGAATTCCTTCATAGAAAAACATGGTGGAATCTGATACCCGTGATGCCTGCTGCATATTGTGCGTAACAATCATGATAGTATAACTTCCGCGCAACTCCTGGATAAGATCTTCTATTTTTGCGGTCGCTTTGGGATCAAGAGCAGAGGTCGGCTCGTCAAGCAGGAGCACCTCGGGCTCAACGGCAAGCGTACGGGCAACACAGAGTCTCTGCTGCTGCCCGCCACTCAATCCGAGAGCATTTTTGTCGAGACGGTCGCAGACTTCATCCCATATTGCCGCTTTTCTCAGACTGCGTTCGACAATTTCCATCAACTTCTTCTTGTCGTTCACCCCATGCAAACGCGGCCCGTAGGCAATATTATCAAAAATGGATTTCGGAAAGGGGTTTGGTTTCTGAAAGACCATGCCGACTTTTTTGCGAAGCAGCACTTCATCGGTGAATTTTCCATAGATATCCTCACCGTCAAAAAGTAGAGCACCGGTTGTATGACAGCTTGGAATCAGATCATTCATTCGATTTATAGCACGTAAAAAAGTACTCTTGCCACAGCCGCTCGGGCCAATAATAGCGGTGACATATTTTGAGAGAATATCGGCACTGACCTTCTTTACCGCTTCAAACTCACCATAGTAGACGGAAAACTCCCTGGCCGCGATATGAGCGGTTCCTCCTCCAGTTATTGTGCTGCGTTGAGGAGGAAGATAGATCTCCCGTGTTGTTTTCTGCAGTGGCACACTCTCTGAAGTATTTCTCACATCAGTTATCATGAGCATTGGTTGTTAGCCTTTTAATTTTTTTGAAATACGAGCCCGCAGAACTATTGCTGACAAGTTCAGCAACAGGACAATAGTGACCAAGGCAAGTACCATGCCATACTGGACATGGCGGATTTGAGTGGCCGCTTCATGTTCACTGGCAAGATTATAGATGTTCCATGAAAGAGCTGGTGTCGGAGAGGAAAAAACATCAGCAAGACCTATAGCTGAACCGACGCTGACTGCCGCTGTGAAGATAATTGGAGCAGTTTCGCCTGCTGCCCTGCCGAGGCTTATAACTCCTCCTGTCAGGATACCGGGAAGCGCGGCAGGAAGAATAACGGTCGCGATAGTATTCCATTTGGTGGAACCAAGGCTGAGCGATGCCTCTCTGTACGTTTTAGGAACCGCAAGAATCGCCTCTTCGGCTGCACGGATAATGGTCGGAAGAATCATAATAGCCAGCGTCAGAGCACCGGCAATCACACTTTTTGATTCGGAAACTTTCATGGTATTGATAAAAAAAGCAAGGCCGAACATACCAAAAACAATACTCGGTACACCAGCAAGAGTGCTGTTGGCACTGCGCAGCATACTGTTTAAAAAACCCGGCCTGGCATATTCGGTAAAATAAACCGCAGCAACAACACCGAGAGGAAAAGCGAAAAGCATCGCACCGATGGCAAGAAAAAAGGTACCCTGAATTTCAGGCCAGATTCCGCCGAAAAAGTGCGAATCAACAGAGCTGTCTGTGATAAATCCCCAATAGACAGTAAACTCGGGAAGGAGCATGTTCTCAAGATTGTCTTTGACATAAGGAAAGAGCTTGACAAGAGAGGTGCCCTCAAAGCCAATGGCACGGCTTACAAAGTACTCATTGCTCATTACATTGGGATTGGAATTATCCCACTTTGACTCATAGAGCAGATCATGCAACTTTTCTTCAGCTTTCTCCCATCGGGTCTGACCGTATTTGAACCTTGTCAGCATCGGTTCAGGATCACCCGGCAGGGGGCCAAGCAAGGACTGCAAGGCTGTCCGTACCTGGGAATATTTTGACTGGTATTCTGCCTTTTTTTCGGGCGCCATCGTTTCAAGTTCCGCCTCAAAACCGGTAAGCATCTCGTATACTTTAGCCCGGTATCGATTTGATGAGGCAACCTCACTCGAAAGCTCCTGACTGTCGCCCCTCTTGAATTCTGAATATAACATCTTGCGATGTTCAACCGTACCGGTAAAAAATACTGCACCAATACCATTGTAGACTATCGGCACGACAACAATCATCAGAGCAAAAGCCATGACAACGATTGAGCCGATACCAACAGCGGTAAAAGAACGATCAAGTATCTTCCTGGTTCCGATATTCATAACAAAGGGTTTGAGGGGAAAAAATTATTGCCCGGACAGAATTTTACGTTGGCGAACGACAATTCGCTCACTGACAAGATTGCTTATAAAACTTATAATCAGGAGCAGCAGACCCATGGCAAACAGCACATGAAAACGGGCAGATCCGGTCACCTGGTCGGCTTCGCCCATATCACCGGCAATGGTCGCCGTCAGGGTACGGATTGCTTCGAGGTAGTTGAACCATGGCTCGGGAATATGAGAAGAGTTGCCCGAAGCCATCCAGACCACCATCGTTTCACCGAGAGCCCGCATAATACCGAGAATGACTGCCGCAAGAATGCCGCTGCTTGCTGCAGGAAGAATGGTTTTAATAATCGTTTCTGCTCTTGTGGCTCCAAGCGCATAACTGCCCTCACGAATGTCGCGCCCGACAGCCTGCAAAGCATCTTCGGAAACACTTACAATAGTTGGCAGAGCCATAAAGCTCAATATAATAGAGACATTCAGCGCGTTGGTGCCAGTCAGAATCTGAATGCCATTCAGCACAGAACCAACCTTGAACAAGAGAAAAATCGAGAAGAGGCCCAAAACAATCAACAACATCCAGTGCCGTTTCTCACGACGCTTCTCATCCTTGATGTTCGCAGTCAATAGATCAGAAATGACAATCACGGAAAGAAGCAGAAAGGGTGAGACGAGAATCCACCAGCCCCACATCAGCATTGGCCCTCCATGATCCTGCATAAGCGGAGCCAGAACAACAAGGGCAAAAAAACCGAATGCTACCGATGGAATTGCGGCAAGCATTTCAATGACCGGTTTGGCGTACTGCCGAATCGAAAAAGGGAGGATATCACTCAGGCATATTGCGGCGGCAACCCCCATCGGTACAGCAATCATGGCAGAACCGAGTGTCACCATCAAACTGCCGTAGATAATGGCAAGGGCGCCAAACTCACCGGGCTCATCGGCAGGATACCAGTTGGAACTGGTAAAAAATTCGCTGAATCCGCGGATCTGGAAAAAAGGAATAGCATCGCGTGCCACGAAATAGAAAATAAAAAGGACAACCACGGCCACAAAAAAGGCTACCGAAAAGAGCATCCCTTCTCCGGCAGTTTTTGCAACCTTCTGCAAGGTGCGTTTGCGGGCGGTTACCACAAAGGCATTCGAACGGTTACGCTCCCCTACACTCTCTTCAGCCATAATCTTGAATGATTTCTTTGATCAATTACCCATCACCGTGATTAAATTTCGATGACGCTAATCTATGGGCTTTCAGGATAGAAACCAACACTGCTTATGTTACAAGTATGAAACATTTGCTATTATAAATAAGTAAACACAAAAACCGGCTCATTGGTCAACCGGTTTTGTAAATAATAGCATCTGTAAAAGGAATATAGAGAAGACACCACAGTGTCTTCCCTGCTGCATTGGTTGTTCCTGTGACGGCAAAAGCAAGAAGAAAAACAAGCCGCAGAAGTTTTTATCATAGCTCAGGATATTGTTTAACTCCCGGAAATATAATCACCAGCGGGTTAACTTTGAAATAGAATTGGCTTAACAACGTTGAATGCGAAGTTTTCTGTTGGTATCTATTACTTTAATTTAGTAAGTTAGTTTAAAATTGGTTAGTTGCATGTACTCATCGTTACCATTATCCTATTGAGGAAAGAAATTTGTACCAATACATTCTTTATCCATAACCCTAAATAATAACATCCATGGCAAACGAAACAAATGATTTCTCGATCGCGCTCAGCAACCTTCTGGATACCGCAGGTAAACTTGCCCAGCAGCAGGTTGATCTCTTGACCAGCGGAGTCAAAGCCGTTGTACAGATTGTGGAGCCCCTTGCTAAAACAGCAATTGATCTTGTCGGAAGTGCCTCAAACACTGTTGGACAGGCATTGCAGAGCATCTCATCAGCAATTGCTCCTAAAAAGTAAGCTGCGTAGTTGAAGTTCAATGAGCACCCTGTGCATGTCGTGCAGGGTGCTTTTTTTTTACCACAACTGCAGACCACGAAAACCCTTTAAGTATAACGAGGATTCTCCTCATGACCTGCAATGCTGTGATCTTTGACCTGGACGGAACACTTCTTGATACCCTTCAGGATCTTGTCAACACCCTCAATACTGTGCTTGCCCTGCACGATTATCCCGTGCATACCATCGATGAGTGCCGTTTTCTTGTCGGACACGGAATGAGAGAGCTGGTCAGAAAAGCACTTCCTGAAGGAGTAGGTACTCCAGAAACTATTGACCTTCTTCTGCCGGAATTTATGGCACACTATGCTGACAACTGGAACTTGAATTCACGCCCCTATCCGGGCATCGGCGCTATGCTCGATACCCTTGCAGAACAGGGAATAAAAATCGCTATTCTTTCGAACAAAGCTGATCACTTCACCCGTCTCTGTGCAGAATTTCTGCTGAAAGAGTGGAAGTTTGAGGTTGTCATGGGACACCACGGCGGCATCGCCCATAAACCCGACCCTGAAGGCGCACTCCTTGTCGCCCGGATGCTGGGAGAAGAACCTTCATCAATTCTCTATGTAGGAGACAGCGGCATTGACATGCTGACCGCAACAAGAGCTGGAATGTTCCCTCTTGGAGTGCTCTGGGGATTCAGGCCAGAAAGCGAACTTGTTGAGTTCGGAGCAAAAGGTCTGGTTCAAAACCCTGAAGAAATTGTTGAATTTCTGGTAGACAGGTTAGATATCATCTTCCCTGACATGACGTAATTTTGGCTTATTGCTTTAAAGTGACTGATTTGATTACGGAAGTCGGACCAAAGCTGTCACTGAATCCATAAACATTAACATCAACTAACCCGCTTTTATGGACATGAACTGTTGCCCACGCATAGGTTCTGTCCGTTTTGGGGTTAAACGTCAAACCCGCTGAAATATCGTCCGCAGAAGCATCAAAAGGAGAACCGCCAGAACCAACAATCACCTGATATGCGTGACCACCGACAGTACCTGCGCCGCTGGTAAATGAGGGTTTCGAGAGATTGAAAATATGCTCATGCCCACAGAAATAAGTGGCATTATAGCGTTCAATCAAACCCCAAAATTGAGCTGCTGAAGTTGTATCCATTCCGTTCGGAGTCACCCCGTTTTTGTAGACATAGGGAGCCGCTGGTTTATGACCAAAAACAAAATAATGTTTTTGACCACGCGAAGAGGCACTGGCCAAGTCATTGCCAAGCCATGCAGTTGGTGCCGATCCATCCCTGCCGACCGGATCGGTATT
>Ga0114951_10005663_pt1 | contig 11416 bp, 6 predicted proteins | sample AM7aDNAmetaG_FD_88677 | JGI IMG/M metagenome (GOLD analysis project Ga0114951, IMG submission 88677) | Freshwater microbial communities from Finland to study Microbial Dark Matter (Phase II) - AM7a DNA metaG | ecosystem: Environmental > Aquatic > Freshwater > Lake | place: Finland: Lake Alinen... | reverse complement strand
TTCAACGAGAAACCCGGAATTGAAGCGCTTGAATTTCTTAAGAAGTTCAAGTATGGCAAGTATTCACGCGGCGGCAAGACTTATCAGGGTTGCGCGAAAGTCCTTGTCGATTACGATTACGCTATGAAAGAATTCCTAAAAGGAAACGTTGCCATGATTTTCAGCTATGCCAACGGAGACATGATTGCCGCCAATTCAGGATTCTCTCCTTCGGAAGTAGGAATAGCGACCTTACCGGCCGGCCCTGCGGGTATTGAAGCTAACAACATGCAGACAATTACCTGGTGCATAAACTCTCAGATAAAAGATAAAAAGAAAAGAGACGCAGCCTGGGAATATATTAAATTCCAGGCATCCGATGAGGCGGCAAAGCTCAGGATAAAATCAATTGTAGAATCCGGGCAGGCTCAATATGCCAACCCCGAACTCCTGAAGAAATTCGGATATGAGGAATACTGCGACCAAATACCTGCCTCATGGGTTAGTTCTTACAAAAGACAGATACAGAACGCCCGCCCGGAACCGTACGCTACAGGTTACAAATCAGTTGCCACGGTTGAACTCCCGATGGCAGTTGACAAAGCCCTTACAGAAGAAGATAGCGACATTCAATCCGAACTTAATAAGGTTGTTGAAAAATCAAACAAGGTTCTGCTCGGCGTAAAAGACCAGGTTGAGATGAATAGGAAGCGTGTCTGGGCCAACGGTATTTTCTTTGTGCTGGTCGCGCTTTTCGTTTGGTTAATGGTAATTGCAGGCAAAAATCTCGTCGGGATCTTCTCTTCCGACCGGCAGACAAATGTCCATGAAAAACCGGACGGCCTCAAAGGAAAGCACAGAACCGCGGTTCTTGCCTGGCTCTTTATGCTGCCCGCCTTGCTCTCAGTTGCAGTATGGCAGTATTACCCGCTGTTGAACGGCGTCAGGTTGGCATTCCTTGATTATAAAATTGTAGGTTCCAGCACTTTTGTCTGGCTTGACAATTTCATCGATGTTTTCTCTTCTCCGCTTTTCTGGAAATCGATTACAAACACACTTGTTTTTGTTTCACTCACACTGGGACTTGGTTTTTTTCTTCCGATAATGGTTGCGCTTGTGCTTTCAGAAATTCCAAAAGGCAAGGTCTTCTTCCGGACGCTTTTCTACACGCCCGCGCTCACTACTTCTCTTGTGCTTCTTATACTCTGGATGAGTTTTTATGATCCTTCGTCTTCCGGTCTCTTAAACAAAGTAATGGGGCTTTTTGGCATCGGAGCGCAAAAGTGGCTGCAGGATGCGCGGCATCCGCTAATTCCGATGCTTTGCGTCATAATACCTAATATTTGGGCGGGAGCAGGGCCGGGCAGCATTATTTACCTTGCGGCGCTGCAAGGCATTCCGGACGACCTTTATGAGGCCGCCGATGTAGACGGAGCCTCGGCATGGCAGAAAATCAAGTTTGTGACCCTGCCGCAGCTTAGACCGCTTATAATAATAAACTTTGTTGGAGCGTTTATCGGCGCTTTCCAGGGAATGGGCAATATTCTGGTAATGACTGGAGGAGGTCCGAGCCACGCGACTCATGTGCTGGGACTCGAGATATGGATGGATGCGTTCCTTTTTCTGCGTTTCGGGTATGCAACTGCAATAGCGTGGATTATGGGAATGATGCTGATAGGTTTCACGATTTACCAACTACGAATACTAAAGAAGGTTTCATTCAAGGTTGCAAGATAATTTAGAGGGTTGGAAGCTAGGAAGGCGTGCCCTGTACCCGGCCTATGAACCGTTCACTGCGTTCAGGTTCATGGCAAGCTCCGAGAGTGATTTGAGGGCGTGCCCTGTACCCGAGCGAAGCGAGTGGTACAGGGCTGGACTCTGCATTACAATACATGAAAAACTAAGAAGAGGATAGAATGCCAATAATAGCGGTAGTTGGAAGAAAGAGCCTGAAAAGCAAACTTTTATTTGCATTACTCTATATTTTCTGCGTCCTCGGCGCCGTTATTTTTACATATCCTTTTCTTCTCATGCTCTCAAGTTCCACGACAAACTCCGTAGATTATGATGAGTTTAAACTCGTCCCAAGGTTTTATTTCGACGATGACGCTCTCTATCGCAAGTACCTTAACCTCAAGTATACTGACAGGTACCGCGGCGGCGAGAAAAACATTCTGCCGCTTAACAGCCTTTATAAAACTGATTTCCCGGCATACAAGGATATCACCCCGGTATACCCCGATGTTTCCGGGAAAGGTGCTAAAGCGCGGCTTACAGATTATGAGCAGTTTCTCTCACAACTAGCTCCGGAGTACTGGACTCGCGGTTTCAATTATGACCTTTTGAAAGACTACAGATCCGAAGAAAAGACGCGCTTCAAAGATATTGAACGCTTAAATAACGGTTATGCCGAAACTCTCTCAAGTTTTGAATTCCTGCTATTTCCTGTTGATGAACCGCTTACCAGGTCGTGGAAACCAGTCCGGGAAAGCGCAAAATGGATCAATTACCTGAAGTTTAAAGCAAAACTGCCTCCAAGCCACCGCATCCCGGCCTTGCTAGAAAAGAGATACACCGAGTACCTAAAGCTGAGTCTATATATAGAGATTGGCAAGCTTAACTACGAGTGGGGAACAACTTACAAAACATTTGATGAGATAAGACTGCAGGAAACCCTGCCGGTTAATCCGAAAGAAGCTGCCTGCTGGAGAGCCTATGTAAGGAGCAAGATACCTTATCGCTTTATGAAACTTTCAGGAAATAGTACGGCCTATGTATCCTTCTTGAAAAACAAATACGGAAATGTTGGACGGTTTAATCGCTATTACAAGACCACGTATTCAAGTATCGGCGAGGCCAAACTTCCGGAGTTTGAACCGGCCGGGGACGGCCAGCCAAAACTCGACTGGAGAAATTACTGCGACACAACCGCACCCGTTCAATCCATTCATATATTCGACTCGTCGCAAAAATATGCAGAGTTTCTTTCCTCATTGTATGGACGGCCAGAAAATATGAACCGCGCGTACGGGACATCTTACAAATCTTTCTCAGAAGCACCCATGCCGGTAAGAGAAGAGGATCGTTCATATTTTCTTTCGCACAAGCAGGGCCTCCGGTTTGGGTTCATCATAAACAACTACTCGGACGTGCTGAGTTACATGTTGCTTAACGGCCGTGCCAGCGTAAACACAGTGATTCTGGTGCTTGCAATGCTGCTGACAAGCCTTACCGTGAACCCTCTTTGCGCTTACGCGCTGTCAAGATACAATCTGCCTTACGCCTACAGGATACTCTTGTTTCTTTTGGCAACTATGGCTTTTCCTGCTGAAGTCGGAATGATACCGGGATTCCTGCTTCTAAAACAGCTTGGCTTTCTAAATACTTTCTGGGCGCTAATTCTGCCCGGAATGGCGAGCGGCTACAATATCTTTATACTAAAAGGCTTCTTTGACAGTCTGCCTAAGGATCTTTACGAATCCGCCGACCTTGACGGCGCAAGCGAAGCTCAAATGTTTTGGCACATCACGTTGCCTCTCAGCAAGCCCGTTTTTGCTGTCATAGCTCTCTGGACCTTTGTCTCTACTTACGGCGGCTTTATGTGGGCATTTATTATATGTCAGGACCCTAAGATGTGGACTATTATGGTTTCTATATATCAGTTTCAGCAGTCAAGCGGCGCGAACGGCCAGCATCTTGTCATGGCGGCTCTTACATTCGCGGCCTTGCCGGTGCTTCTCGTCTTTATTTTTGCCCAAAAAATCATCATGCAGGGCATAATCCTGCCTGTCGAGAAATAGGAAGGCTCAAATTGGAATTGCTAAAACCCTCCATTTTTGCTAAAATAACCCGATTGGCTGATGTAGCTCAGCTGGTAGAGCAACTGATTCGTAATCAGTAGGTCACCGGTTCAATCCCGGTCATCAGCTCCAGAAACAATAACTAATATCTGATAACTAATAACTGATAAAGCGCAGAAACTTTATGGTTATGATTTATTGGCTATTGGTGAACTTATTTTGAGTCAATTACGAGTTATTAGATATTAGTTATCAGTTATTGCTTCAAAAGGCTAATGAATGAAAAGGTCAATTCTTTTTATAGCCGCGGCAGTACTCCTATTTGGAATTCCCGCGAAACAGGTTGTAGGTTCCGACAGTCCCGGCTTTGAAACCCGCAAAGGATGGTTCAATGTCAATCTTAAGAACTCAAAGGTTGGTTATTCTTTCTCGGCTTATGAACCCTCTGAATACAAAGGAAAGGCTTGCCAAAAACTCACCACTTATCTTAAGTTTGGACTGCTGAGGATGGGAACTCCCATTGAACTGGATGCCGGCGGGACGGTCTTCTTGACAGAAGATCTTGCACCGCTTTACTTTAAGTTAACCGAGCACCAGGCATCAAAAGAAAAAACCGTGGAAGGTGTACTAATAAACGACAGATTATCGCTGACTATAAATATAGCCGGGCAGAAAACTCACAAAGATATTGCCTATGAGAAGAACGCTATTTTTGCTGATGCTGGAGAAATCTTCGCGCAGCGCAAAGGACTAAAGGACGGAAAAAAATTCAAGGTAAGGGTATTTAACCAGGATTCACTTGCGTTTGAAGACCTTAAGTGCACGATTTATTCAGACAAGGAAAAGAAAGGCGGTTTTGTGCTTCATGCGGATATTCTGGGTGTTGACACGGTGCATTATCTTGACAAGGACGGGAATACATACCGTTCCACCGTGCCCGCTCTCGGAGCCGAACTGGTAAAGACAGATGAAAAAGACGCGCTTTCTTTTGAGTTATCGGAGATTGACATAATTAAAGAAACCTGCGTTTCTTCAAACACAACGATAAAGAGCCCTTCCTCGGTCACGTTATTTGAAGCCAGGATGACTTTCAAGGACACTGTCCCGGAACGGCTTAAAAGTCATATTCCCGGAGAGGCGAAACTATCGCGTAACGGACGGAGCATTCTTTTTTCCAACAAGATAGACCTGTTTCGTGAAGAGGAAGCCCTGCAACTGCCGATAAAAACCAAAGCGCTGGCACGCTATCTTCTTCCCAGCACCTATGAACAATCCGCAGACAGCGCTATTATGGGTGCGGCTGCGAAAGCGGTTGGAGATGAAAAGAATTCTTACCGCGCGGCAAAAAGAATTATTCACTGGGTTTACCGTTATCTCAACAAGAAGAGTTTCAACACGGGGTTTAATTCTGCCGTCGAAGCGTTCTCTGACAGGCAGGGAGATTGCAAGGCCCACTCGGTTCTCGCTATAGCAATGCTTAGAGCCGCAGGTGTTCCGGCAAGGGCAAGCGCCGGGCTCTTTCCGATAGGTTCAAAATTCTATTATCATATGTGGGTTGAGGCCTATGTCGGCAAGTGGGTGGCGCTTGACCCGACATTTGACGAAACTCCTGCGGATTCCGTTCATATAAAATTAAATGACGGTGTGCTGGATGAAGCAGGCAGAAACAATCTTATGCTGGACATTTTGCAGTACTTTGATAAGATAAGTCTGGAAATAACAAGGCTCGAGGGAAAGGGGTGAATATGTCAAAGGAATACACCGTTGTAATAGGGCTGGAAGTGCACGTTCAATTAAAAACAGAGTCCAAACTATTTTGCGGCTGCTCCACAGGTTTTGGGGCGGAGCAAAACACTCATACCTGCCCGGTCTGTCTCGGTTTGCCGGGAGTACTTCCGGTTTCGAATAAAAAAGCCGTGGAACTTACTATACTCACGGCGCTTGCTTTGAACTGTGAAATACAGAAGTACAGCAAATTTGACAGGAAGAATTATTTCTACCCTGACCTCCCGAAAAACTACCAGACTTCACAGTTTGACAAGCCTTTCTCGAAGAACGGGCAGCTTGAGATAACAGTAAACGGCGTTAAGAAAGTCATAGGCGTTACCCGGGCGCACCTCGAAGAGGACGCAGGAAAACTCGTACATGTAGGAGCCGGAGGCCAGATAGGCGCGGCAGAAGAATCTTTGGTGGATCTTAACCGCACCGGCATACCGCTGCTGGAAATAGTATCCGAACCGGATATGCGCTCGCCGCTTGAAGCTTATGAGTACTTAACAACACTTAAGAGCCTTATTCAGTACATCGGAGCTTCAGACTGCGACATGGAGAAAGGAACTCTGCGCTGCGACGCCAATATTTCTCTCATGGAAAAAGGAGCGGATAAATTCGGGGAGAAAATTGAGATAAAAAACCTCAACTCTTTCAAGAATGTACAGAAGGCGCTTGAGTTCGAGGCAGCAAGGCAGGCAGAGGCGCTCGATAACGGAGAAAAACTCCGGCAGGAAACGCGTCTATTTAACGCCGACCTGGGTGAAACCGTGCCGATGCGTTCAAAAGAAGAGGCCCACGATTACAGATATTTCCCGGAGCCGGACCTTGTCGCTTTTGAGTTCACCGATGCCATGATAGAAGAGATCCGCGCTAAATTGGTGGAATTGCCCGCCGCCAGAACTTCAAGATTCGTTTCGCAGTACGGCTTGCCGGAATACGACGCCGGGGTTCTTACGGCTTCCAAAGAGACTGCAGACTATTTTGAAAACTGCGTCAAGCTCCTCAACAAACCCAAGGCCCTCAGCAACCTCATAATGACCGACCTCGGCGGCCTGTTAAACGAAAACAAAATAGAGATTAAAAATTCTCCCGTAACCCCGGAAAATTTGGTCAAACTGGTGAACCTTGTTGAATGCGGGACTATCAGCGGGAAAATAGCAAAAACGGTATTTGCGGAAATGTTCACGACAAAAGACGACCCGGGAATCATAGTTAAAAGAAACGGCCTTGTGCAGATCTCTGATGAAGGAGCGATAGCGCAGGTGGTAGAAAAAGTATTGACGGAGAACCAAAAGGCAGTACAGGACTTTAAGAGCGGAAATGAGAGAGCGCTTGGCAGCCTTGTAGGACAGGTTATGAAGGCGACCGGAGGCAAGGCAAACCCGGCTGTAGTTAACAAACTTCTAAAGGAGAAACTAACTAAATGAACCAGCCGGTGAGAGTAGGACAGAGAATAACGCTTAAGATTGACGAACTGGCATATTCGCCTGACGGAATAGGCAGATTTGAAAATTTTATCGTTTTCGTTCCCTATTCCGCGCCCGGCGACGAGCTTGAAGTGCTGATTACGGAAGTCCGCAAGAACTTTTCGCGCGGGAAAATAGAGAAAATATTAAAACCCTCGCCTGACAGGATAGAGACTCCCTGCCGGGTATTCGGGGAATGCGGCGGCTGTCACTGGCAGCATTTAAATTATCAAAAACAGCTTGATTACAAAGAAAAGATTGTAAGAAACGCTCTTAGGGCTTTTGAAGATGTTAAAATAGAAAAAGCCATACCTGCTGACGAACACTATTACTACAGGAACAAGAGCCAGTTTCCGGTTGATGTCCCGGGGAAAAAGGCAGGACTTTTCGCCTTAAAGAGCCACTACGTTGTTGATATAGAGAACTGCCCGCTTATACTTCGCAAGCTGAACGACATTTACGGCTTCGTAAAAAGATATCTGGTCAAAAACAACTACCCCATACCAAACCTCAGGCACGTTGTAGTAAGGGGAAGCGAGACAAAAGAGGACGCAGCTATTGTTCTTGTACTCCGCGACGGCAGTCTTGATGAAGCGACAAAGCTTGCCAACCTGCTTCGAGAAGAGTTCAAAGATATCTCCGTGCTGTTTAACCTAAACAACACTGAGACTAATATCATCATGGGAAGTCAGACTATTATGATGTTCGGGGACGGTTCTCTTACCGAGGAATGGCCGGATATCAGATATAAGATTTCTCCGATTTCTTTCTTCCAGACCAACACTACCCAGATGCGTAAAATGTATGACCTCGTCAGCGGTTTGGTTACGGAAGATTTAACTGCCGAGGCCTGCGATCTCTACTGCGGAGCCGGCACCATCTCGCTGCTCATTGCGAAAAAATTCAGAAAAGTCATCGGCATTGACGAAGTCAAACCTGCCATCGCCGACGCAAAAATAAACGCGGAACTGAACAAGATTGAAAACTGCGAATTCCTGAACGGCAGGGTTGAAGACATAACAACTAATTCATTGACGACCGGCTACAGGCCAAAGACTGTTGTGCTGGACCCTCCGCGGAAAGGTTGTGAAAAGAGCGTGCTTCTTAATATCAAGAAACTCGGGGCCAAAGAAATAATCTATGTTTCCTGCGACGTTATGACGCTTGCAAGAGACTTGCTCATCCTGAGGGAAGTAGGTTATAAGCCGGTTTTTATTCAGCCCCTTGACATGTTCCCGAATACATTCCACGTTGAAGTAATTGTCAAGCTCGTTCCGGATGAAAGTTTCAAAGCGAAAGAACCTGCGCCGGAATTGCCTGCTATTGAGCCGGTAATAATAAGAGAAAAAACGGTACAGCCTGTTGTGGCAAAAGCGGAACCTGCCGCAGTAAAGGTTAAAAAGACCTTTGCCCCGAGGCCGGAAAAAGTAAAAAGGAAACGCCCAAGCGCGGGCAGAGAAGAAAGAAAGAACGATCCTGACAGGCGGCCTTCCGCGCGTCACGATTCAGAAAGCCGGACTCGTGAAAAACGGCCCTATTTTGGCGGGACATCTCAGAGAGACCGAAAATATGTCTCTTCCGCGAGATCCCCGGAAAATACAGGACGGGAAACAGAACGCTCCGAGAGATCAACGGGAGCGCCTGTCAGAAAATGGGCGGCTTCGAAAAACCCCTATTCTAAAGGCCCGTCGCATGGCAGCAGAACTTCAGGATCGGCCTTCTCGGGAAAAACACTCTCTGAGCGGGGCGGAAGTTATAAGGGAAGATCCGAGAAAGGCAAAAGCAAAGGTTTCAAGAGGACCGGTCCGTCGAAAACGTGGAATAAGGGAAACGGACGCAACGGCGGATACAAGGGCAGAAAAGATGACAGGAGATAAACTGCTTAAAACCGCGGTGAAGGCAGCGAAAGAAGCCGGAAAGATTCACCTGAAGTATTTCAGAAAGCTAAAGGGTTACGGCTTTAAAGAATACGTCACCAATATTGTAACGAAAGCCGACGTTGAATCCGAGAAAGTTATTAAGGATATAATCCGCGTGCAATTCCCGGAGCACGGATTTCTTGCTGAGGAATCCGGCGAAGAAAACATTACCGGAGATTATCGCTGGATAATTGACCCTCTTGACGGGACTGTAAATTACGCGCACGGATTCCCGCTCTTTTGTTCCTCGGTCGCCGTTCAAAAGAACGGTGTAACGGTGGCAGGAGCAGTATACGCCGCCTGCATAGGCGAGCTTTTCACGGCGGTAAAAGGCAGGGGCGCATTTTTAAATAATAAGAGACTCGCTGTTTCCTCGGAGAGCGCATTAAATAAATCGCTCATAGGCACCGGATTTCCCTACTCAATTTATCTCAGACAAGGAAAACAGTTTGACTGGTTCAAAAAGATTGCTTCAACAGGCCCAGTAAGGAGGGGCGGAGCTGCCGCGCTTGATCTTTGCTATGTTGCAGCCGGGGTCTTTGCAGGCTTCTTCGAACAGGGACTGAAGCCCTGGGATACTGCTGCCGGCGCGCTGCTCGTGGAAGAATCAGGAGGGAAGCTGTCTGACTATTCCGGAGGTAAGTTTGATATTTATGGAAATGAAACACTTGCCACTAACGGAAGAATTCACGCCGAACTTATCAGAAAACTTTCAAAGTAGGCGCTAAGCTTAAAAGGCCCGGGAATATTTCCGGCGAAGCGCGTAGACCCAATGAACGGCTTGAGAGCGATTTCCGCTTGAAAAGTTATAAGACAGAGGCTAAAATTATTGCTGAAGTTGTTCGGGCAGGCGCAGCTGGCATCATTCAAGAAATAATCAGCAGAAACTTTGCAGCTCCGCAAAGCGGAATATTACGCCACGGGAAGCGCGGAAAATAGCAAGCAAAGAGTTTTACTTGAGGATGTTAAACGAAGGACTTGTTTCGAGAGATACGTAAGAAATCCGGAATACTTTTCAGGAGGAATACATGAAGGATTACAGGATAGTTTTTGTCGGAGCCAGTTACTTGTTCTGCCACAGAGTCTTCAAGGACCTTGTGAAAATAGAAGAATTAAGAAACTCAACTGTAGTGCTTTTTGACATAAATCCCGAGCCCATAAAATATATCTCGGCTGTCTGCAGGATAATGAACGAAATCTCCGGCACCAATATAAAGGTTGAAGGTACAACGGACAGAAAAAAAGCGCTGGCAGGTGCTGATTACGTTATGCTCTGTATCAATGTCGGCGGTGAACTGGCCGATATGGAGATCGGAAAGATCTGCAGCAAATACCGTATCAGCAATACAGTAGGCGACACCATGGGGCCTTCCGCGCTCGTCAGGTCCCTAAGAAACATTGAAGCTCTGATGGTAATAGTTAAAGACATGGAAAGACTCTGCCCGGAAGCATGGTTCATCAACTTTACTAATCCCATGAGCCAGCTGACCTCCGTCGTGCAGCGTTACAGCAAAATCAAATGCGTCGGTTTATGCCATGCCATAGGCGGAGTTGAAGAGATGGTTTGCAAGGTCTACGGCGCAGAGAAAAAAGATATAAGTGTTTTTGCCGCCGGGACTAATCATTTCACCTGGGTAAAAGAAGTCTGGGTTAAAGGGGAAAACAAGACGGCCGCGTGGTACGATGATTTCATCGCCCACATCTCAAAGCCCAAGAAAGGAAAGAAGAACAGCAAAGACTGGCTGGAACAGGAACGGCTGCATGAGCACTGGGATATAACGGCAAAACTCTTCAAGTGGTACGGAATGATGCCGGTAGCGGGAGATAATCACATAGTTGAGTTTTTCCCGCATTTCCTTGACCCGAACTCAAAGAACGGAAAAGACTATGGCCTCAATGAGAGAGATTACAAGAAAGCCATAAAGAGTAAAATTAACGCAAAAAACCTATTAAAGAAATGGATTTCAAGAGTCGAAGATCCATGGGATATGGACAAGCCTTCCGGAGAGGAAGCCCATAACATTATGATGTCCATAATCAGGAACACAGGAAATATTAATCCCGCGGTGAACATCCTTAACAACGGAAGCGTAAGTAATCTGCCTGACGACTATTGCCTCGAAATACCGGCGGTTTTCGGCCAGTTTGGCTATAAGGCGCTTTCACTGGGCGCTTTGAGCAAGCCGGTGGCAGAAGTTGTCGGAAGAATGGGCTCAATCCACAAACTGACGGCTGATTCGGCAATGACGGGAGACAGAAAACTTGCCATGCAGGCTTTAATGCTGGATCCGCTCCTTAAGGATTTTAAAAACGCAGAAGTTCTCCTTGAAGAAATGCTGCAAAAACAAAAAAGATACTTGCCGAGGTTTTTCAAAAAATGATGCAGACGAATTCAAAGAAAACAAAGAAAGGAGCGGCAATACTTGGAGCGGTGGGAATAATCACCGGACTTGTTATTGCTTCCGGACTGGGTCTTTCC
>Ga0114951_10005661_pt1 | contig 11418 bp, 9 predicted proteins | sample AM7aDNAmetaG_FD_88677 | JGI IMG/M metagenome (GOLD analysis project Ga0114951, IMG submission 88677) | Freshwater microbial communities from Finland to study Microbial Dark Matter (Phase II) - AM7a DNA metaG | ecosystem: Environmental > Aquatic > Freshwater > Lake | place: Finland: Lake Alinen... | reverse complement strand
ATGGCAGTGAAAATGATCGATGTCCCCCCGCGGCTCACCCACGGCAGCGGCTGACCGGTTACCGGAAGCAACCCTGATGAAACACCCATGTTAACCATGGCCTGAATAACCAGGCCCACGGTGAGTCCGACTACCAGGAATGCCGGGAACGAGCGCGAGCATTTTCGCACCGTCACCCCCGCCCGGTAGAGTAAAATCAGGTAAATGAACATAAGGGGTAATGCCCCGAACAAGAATCCGTATTCTTCAATGACAATGGCAAATATAAAATCGGAGTAAGCCTGTGGGAGTGATCTGCGCTGGGTGCTGTGACCGGCGAATTTGCCGAACCATCCCCCGTTTGCAATAGCGATTTTTGCTTTATCCGACTGGAATTTTTCATCCGGATTGGAATCCTTGGAAAAATGCTGAGTGATCCTGTTTTCCCAGGTTTGGCCACGTCCGCTGGTGGTTGAAGTTTTTCCAATGAGTACCACGAAAGCGAGCATCATTACACCAGCTACCACGAGTCCAAAAAGATACAGCACCTTAACACGGCCAATAAACATCATCACGAGACAGGTAACGAACAATATGGCTGCCGTCGACAGGTTTTCCGGCGCAATCAGTCCGCAGATAATGCCAATGAACGCCAGTACAGGTAAAAATCCTTTCTTAAAATCCTGTATCTCCGTTTGATTGCGGCTAAGAAAGCGTGCCACAAAAATGATCAGGGCAAGCTTAGCAAAATCGGAAGTCTGAAACGTTCCGCCGATCACCGGTATCCTCAGTGAACGGGTAGCTTCGTTAACATGAACACCGAAAAGCAGAGTAAATACCAGCAGCACGCCGGCCACGACCAAAATCAGGTTTGCCCCTGCGTTATAGAATTTAAACGGCACTTTGTGCACAACAAACAGCACCACCCAGCCGAAAGCGAGGTAGAGGATATGCCTTACGATATGCGTGGTAACATTTCCGCCGTTATGAAAGGCCAAAGCGGCTACCGAGCTCGACACGGCCAATCCTGAATAAATTGTCAGGAAAACCATGAGCACCCAGATCACCCGATCACCTTTAAAACCAAGCAGAAAATTGCGCATCTATAAATGAGGTTAAGTAGTTATAAATCAAAGATTACGTACAGCATTTTTAAACTGACGGCCGCGATCTTCATAATTCTCAAACAGGTCGAAACTGGCACAGCAGGGTGAGAGAAGCACAATGTTTCCCTCCTCGGCCAGGTAGTATGCAGTACGGACGGCTTCTTCCATATTATCCGAATCAACGACAGTGTCGATCATGTTATCGAATGCCTCATGGATCTTGGTATTATCCTTACCCAGGCAAACAATTGATTTGACCTTTTCGCGGACGAGCGAATCGAGGATCGAGTAATCGTTTCCTTTGTCGATCCCACCGACGATCCAGACGACCTTCCCCTTCATCGATTCCATAGCATACCAGGTAGAGTTTACGTTGGTAGCCTTGGAATCATTAATAAATTCGATACCGTGCACTTTGATTACCGGTTCAAGGCGATGTTCCACCCCCTGAAAATCGGTGAGGCACTCACGAATCGTGTCTTTTCTGATATCAAGCACGCGGGAAGCAATTCCTGAAGCCATGGAATTGTAAGCGTTGTGCTTACCCTGCATGGAAAGATCAAATATTGACATATTGAAAGGATTAGTATTAATGACTATGTTGAGTTGATCGCCCTCCACCCAGGCGCCCGGGTTATAAACTTTATCGAAGCCGAAAGGCAGTTGCTGAGGAATAATCTGCCGTTTGGAAATTTCTTCACGGATGACAGGATCATCACCGCAATAAATAAAATGATCCTCAGGCCGCATGTTCTGAATTACCCTGAACTTACTATCGACATAATTCTGAAATACATAATTATACCGGTCGAGATGATCGGGTGTAATATTCATGAGGATAGCAATATCAGCCCTGAAATCATACATGCCATCGAGCTGAAAACTAGATATTTCCAATACATAATATTCGAAATCCTGTTCAGCCACCTGGCGGGCATAGCTCTGACCGATATTCCCGGCCAGCCCGACATTCAGCCCTGCAGTCTTAAGAATATGGTAAGTCATCAGGGTGGTAGTGGTTTTGCCGTTGGCGCCAGTGATACAAACATGTTTTGCTTTTGAATACCGTCCGCCAAATTCCAGTTCCGAGATCACAGGGATACCTTTTTCATGCAGCAGCTTGATCATCGGGGCCTTATCAGGAATTCCCGGACTTTTTATCACCGTGGTGGCTTCGAGAATCCTGGATTCGGTATGACCGCCCTCCTCGAACGCGAAGTTCATATCCTGCAGGGTTTGCCTGTATTCCGGCTTAATTTTCCCGGCATCCGATACCAGGACTGAAAAGCCCTGTTTCCGTGCCAGGATCGCTGATCCGACTCCGCTTTCGCCTGCTCCCAATATGACGATCCTGCCTGCCAAGGTTATCTGAGTTTAAGGGTGGCTATTGTGACTACTGCGAGTAAGAGGCCGAAGATGAGGAAGCGTATCACGATTTTTGGTTCGGGATAGCCTTTCTTCTGATAATGATGATGCAGCGGTGACATCAGGAAAATTCTGCGTCCGGTTCCGAACCGTATGCGGGTATATTTGAACCAGCCAACCTGGAGGATGACCGAAACATTTTCAATAATAAATACGCCGCAAAGGATTGGAATGAAAAGTTCTTTACGGATCAGGATAGCAAATACTGCGATGATGCCGCCCAGTGCCAGGCTCCCGGTATCACCCATGAACACTTGGGCCGGATAGGAATTATACCAAAGGAACCCTACGGTGGCCCCGATAAAGGCCGAAACGAATACGGCCAGTTCACCGGAGTCTGGGATATACATAATATTCAGATAGTGCGACAACTCATAGTTACCCGACAAATAAGCGAGTATGCCCAATGTCGCCCCGATAATTGCCGATGTCCCGGTGGCCAGGCCATCGAGGCCGTCGGTGAGGTTAGCGCCATTGCTGATAAAAGTGAGGATCAGTATTACAGCAATTACAAAAACCAGCCAGGCCAAATGACCGGCTTCCTTACCCATCCAACCGACCAGCCAGTGATAATTGAATTCATTATTTTTCAGGAAAGGGATGGTGGTGGTTGCACCCCTGTGTGTAACATATTTATAAGTGAGCCCGCCTTGGTTAGCCGAAGTCACCACACTGTCACCGGCAGCAATTTCGCTGGCCCGAATGGGGATTTTATCACCAACCTTAACATCCTTATGGAAAAACATGATGAGGCCGATAATGATCCCGAGGATGACCTGACCAACAATCTTGAACTTTGCAGCCAGGCCAGCCTTATTCTTTTTAAATACCTTGATATAATCATCCATGAACCCCAGAAGTCCCAACCATACTGTGGTCAGGAGCATCATGATAATATATATGTTGTCGAGTTTTGCGAAAAGCAGGGTTGGTATCAGAATGGCGGCCAGGATGATGATACCGCCCATCGTTGGGGTGCCAGCTTTGCTCATCTGACCCTCGAGACCCAGGTCGCGCACTGATTCACCCACTTGCTTTATCCGGAGATAGTCAATGATCCGCTTCCCAAACAGCATGGATACGATCAAAGCCGTGATCAATGCCATTGCCGACCGGAACGAGATATATTGAAACACCCCGGCACCCGGGAAGTGCAGCTTTTCTAACCATGTAAATAGGGTGTATAACATTGGGTTTCAAGTATCAGGTTTCGGGTATCGGGTTAAGAGTACTTAGGGAGGTGAGTTCTTCGAGGTCATCAAAGTGGTGTTTTACGCCATTGATTTCCTGATACGTTTCGTGTCCTTTGCCGGCTAACAGAACCATATCGCCTTTGCGGGCGAGGGCCACAGCTGCTTTTATGGCTTCGTGACGGCTGATAATGGTCAGGACCCGGGACTCGGCTCCTGCGGGGATTCCCTTTTGTATTTCACCGATGATCATTTCGGGGTTTTCCGTTCTGGGATTATCCGAGGTAATGATCACCTGATCGCTCAAGCGGCAGGCAACTTCGGCCATGAGGGGCCGCTTACCACGATCGCGGTCGCCACCTGCGCCAAAAACAGTAATGATTTTATTGTCGCCGGTTTTTAGCTCGACGAGTGTACTAAGCACATTTTCAAGTGCATCCGGGGTATGAGCATAATCAACAATGCCGATCCTATCGTTACCCAGGAGTACAGTTTCCAGTCGGCCTTCCACAGGTTCCAGCATGCTCAGACTTGTGAGAATCTCCGTTTGCTCCTGTCCGAGCAGCCTTGCGGTACTATAAACTGCCAGCAGGTTCGATACATTATATCTTCCAATAAACTTGATCCACACTTCCTGGGCATCGAATGAAACCAGCATTCCTTCGACATGTTGTTCAATCAACCGGGCCTCAAAATCGGCAGAACCACGCGTTGTATAAGTGAACTTGCGGGCAGGGCTATTCTGAAGCATGATAAACCCGTTGCGGTCTTCGGTATTGGTCAGGGCAAATGCCCGTGAATCAAGCTGATCGAAGAAAGATTTCTTTGCCTGCAGATATGACTGAAAATCATGATGATAATCGAGATGATCGCGGGTAAGATTTGTAAAGATGCCTCCGGCAAACTGAACCCCTTCCACGCGATGCTGATCCATGGCATGCGACGATACCTCAACGAAAGCATATTGGCATCCGGCTTCAACCATTTCGGCCAGGTGCCGCTGAAAAGTTATTGCGTCGGGTGTGGTGTGGGTTGCGACAGTGGAATCAAGGTGAACGCAGACCTTGATGGTAGAAATCAAACCCGACGGATATCCGAGGCTTTCAAAAAGTTTATACAGTAAAGTAGCGATGGTCGTTTTGCCATTTGTGCCGGTAACACCCACCACTTTAATCGATTCTGAAGGAAAATCATAATATGCCGATGCCAGTGGTCCAATGACCTGTCCGGCATTTTTGGTTTGAATAATGGTGGTTTTTCCGGTATCGAAAGTGGGAAGTTCCTCGCATAGGATTGCTGCAGCGCCGTTATCAATAGCCTGAGCAATATAATTATGGCCATCGGCATGAGTACCCTTGATTGCAGCAAAGAGCATTCCGGGTTTTACTTCCTTTGAATTCAACGTAAGGCCGGTAATACAGGCATCAGGATTTCCGAGGAGCCTGTCCATTGAAATATTACCGGTTATTTCGCTAATCTTTTTCATAGTGAAGCGAGTTGAAATTCAATCGTTCCATCGGGGCTCCGGTAAGTTCCGGCTGCCGGTGTTTGGGTAATTATCCGTCCCGATCCTTTTACCCGAACTTTATATCCCATATTTTCCAGTACAGGCAGTACATCCTTGAGTCCCATGCCAATGAAGCTAGGCCACAACGAATCTTTTAGATTCACCGTCTGAGCCTGTAACTGGTCACCTTTGCGGATAACCTGAGCCCAGGTATCAGTCTGTTTTACACCGGTATATGGAATATTTAATGTTTTCAGAAGGTTGCTGGCATCGGCCCAGTATCCGGGGGTAACCACAGGTATGCGTTCCAGGGAAGAATCTTTAGAGGCAGTGAGGCTTTTCTGCAGATCAAGGTTTGTAGCATAAACCTTATCTGAAATGGCCTTGAAGACTGTTCCCGAAACCACAGCGCCAAAATAGGAAGGACCTGTTGGCCGCGATACGACGACAATGCAGCTGTACTTAGGGTTATTGGCCGGAAAATATCCAACGAAAGAGGCACGGTAATCCTTATGGCCGCCATCGTTTTTATACCCTTTGGCACCCTGGGAAATTACAGCAGTACCGGTTTTTCCGGCTATCTGATACAAATCGTTTTTAAGATTTTTTGCCGTTCCTTCCTGAACCACACCCTCGAGCATGCTTTTTACGATGGTGAGTGTTTCTTTTGAGCAGATAGAGGATTTCATAACCTCTGTCTTGAAGGGCTTAACGATCTGGCTATGTGATTTTAGACATTTCACCAGCCTTGGCCTGACCATTGTACCATTATTAGCGATGGCATTATAGAAGGTAAGTATCTGAAGGGGTGTTACTTCCACTTCGTATCCGAAAGCCATCCAAGCGACAGTAGCAGCCGACCATGTTTTGCTGGCAGGGGTTTTAATGCGCGGATCCTGTCCCCCCTCGATCTCGAGATTGAGCGGTTTATTTATGCCCATGGAGTATATCCGTTCCAGATAATGCTCCGGATTGGAGCCGTAAAATTTATCAATGATGATAGCCATTCCGATGTTAGACGATTCTTCCACTACCTGCTGTACGCTAAGCAATCCGTGACCCCCAGTTTTCGCATCAGTAATCGGCTGATTATGTAGGGTATATTTGCCATTACCAGTCTGATACATGTCAGTTGGCTTCACATATCCATCCTCGAGAGCAGCCATTATGGAGGGCACTTTAAAGGTTGATCCCGGCTCGAGGCAATCATTGATCGCGTAGTTTTTTATCTCATAATAGTTGCCATCGTCGGCCTTTCCGAGGTTTGCCATAGCAAGAATTTCACCCGTTGCCACCTCCATCAAAACTGCGCATCCATATTCGGCCTGGTAGTTTACCAGACAATCATTCAAGGCGCTTTCGGCAACATCCTGGTAATTAACGTCGAGGGTGGTTACGACATCGAGGCCATCCACGGGGTCCACTTCATTTTCGGTATTGAGTGGCATCCAGGTACCGCCACCAATTCTTTGTTCGAGACGCTGGCCATCGGTTCCTTTAAGGAAATAATCGAATGAACCCTCGATACCGACGACTGTTTCACCCTCGCTGACGTAACCAATTGTTCTGCTAGCCAGGTTTTTGTATGGCATTTCGCGTTTACTCGCCTGGGTAAGGATCAGTCCTCCTTTATATTGACCAAGGTTAAACAGCGGCATTGTTTTTACCATGCGGGCCTCATCGAACGAAGCATCCTTATGAAGCAATACATATTGTTTCCGGTCGCTGCGGGCCTTACGGATCATCTGGACATACTGCGAAGAAGTTTTATCAGGGAAAAGTCCGCTTAATGCTGATGCCAGGGCAGGCAGTGTTTTGTCGAACAGGCCCTGATCCATGCCCGAGCTATTAGGGTCCATCGCCACATCGAATCGTGGAAGCGAGCTGGCGAGGGCGCTTTCGTCGCGGGCGAGGATATTACCGCGGCTTGAAGGTATCGGTCGGTGAGTTTCGCTGAATTCGGCAGCTTCGATCCGAAGTTGGTCACCACTTACCAGCTGGATATAAAGCACCTGCCCCAGGATAGCCAGTGCCACCACGAAGGATCCCACATAAACGAGACCAAGACGGGCCAATATGGGTTTCTTTATTTCCAATTTACTCTTCAATTACAATTTTATAAGGTGGCGTTTTCGCTTCCTGCAATGGCAATCCCTGTTGAATAATCATGTGGGTGACTTCCGACTGCCGGCTGATTTCCTGCAGTTCGAACGCAGTTGAAACCGATTCGGAGCGCATTTCGCGAACCCGCTTTTCCAGTGTCATGATCTGCCGCATGATATTTTCGCCCCGATATTGATTGAAAATGTATAAAAGGATGGCGGTGGTAATAAACAGCAGAAACGGGATCTGCCTGGTAACCACTTCCTTCGACAAAACATTGCCTCCCAGGAGATCCTTCACGGAGAACTTCGAAGATTCCTTGATCTCCTGCCGTACCGGGATAAACTCCTGATTTGTTTTAGTCTTTTTATTCCTTTTAAACATTGGCCTGATATTCTGTTCTTTCAGCAATTCTCAGCCTGGCGCTTCGGGCCCTGCTGTTTCTTTCGTTTTCCTCGTCGCTGGGGACGATCACCTTACGGTTAACCGGCTTGAAAGGGGTTAGGGTTTGACCGAAAAGATCGGTATGGATGGTTCCCTCGGCATTTCCACCTTTCATGAAATTTTTTACCAGACGGTCCTCGAGCGAATGGTAGCTGATCACCACTAAGCGTCCGCCGGGATTCAGAAAACCAGCAATCTGACTAAGCATTTCCTGCAAACTCTCGATTTCGTGATTAACAGCGATTCGCAGGGCCTGAAATACCTGAGCCAGCATTTTATTCTCCTTATTCGACGGGAAAAGGGGGCGCAGGCAATCGGCCAGTGAAAATGTTGATTCGAGGGGGCTTATCTGGCGAAATTCAACAATGCGACGGGCTATCCGGTGTGCGTTTTCCACTTCACCGTATTCCCGGAAAATTCTTTTCAGTTCCTGCTCGTCTGATTCCCCAAGTATATCAGCTGCTGATTTCTTAAGGCCGGGGCTCATTCGCATATCCAGGCTGGCATTTGAGCGGAAGGAGAATCCTCTTTCAGGATTATCCAGATGTTCCGACGAAACGCCAAGGTCGGCAAGTATGCCATCAACCTTTTCGTAACCCAAATAATTCAGGTAGTTACCGAAATAGCGAAAATTATGCTGGACGAATTCGAAGCGGCTGTCGTCGATCAGGCGTTCATTAACTGCGGGGTCCTGATCAAAAGCGATCAGTTTGCCTTTCCGGATTTGTTTAAGGATTTCGCGTGAGTGGCCGCCACCTCCGTAGGTAAGATCGACGTAGATGCCATCAGGTTTGACAGCCAGTCCTGATACGCTCTCTGAAAGTAGTACAGGTATGTGGTATTCTATTGCAACCATCAGTCTTCATCATCCCACTTAAAATCACCCATAACTTCAGCAGAAAGGGACTTACGGTCTTCGCTGCTCATCTCCGTTCCGAGGTACAAGGTTTTAGCCATAAGTTCAACGCGGTCGCCCTGACCGGCGAGAACTACATCGCCACCTTCACCGGGAGTAAGCTGCAGTACATCCAGGAACCTGCGTGGCAACAAAATGCGTCCCGACGAATCAAATTCAAGCTCGACTACGTCCCTGAAAAAGTCGCGTCTGAAGAGATCATGTTTCGCATTGTAAGGATTAAGTTGTTTTAATGTCCTCTTTACCAACTGGTTCCAAACATTCTCGGGATAAAGCACGAGGCTTTTTTCAAAGGCGCTCAGTTTTCCGACAAAGACTTCACCTGCTTCCTGCGGCGTCTGCTTTTTCAGCTTTGCCGGGAACAGGATCCTTCCTTTCGAATCCACCTTGCAATAATGATCACCCTTGAACCGAGACATCTTGATTATGATTTTGCGTAAAAATAAACACATCTTCCCACTTCCCCCCAATTTTCGACACCGATTTTTATCTCATGTTGATAACTTTTTGGGATAGCACACCTTTAAGGTTTATTCGTACCTTTATATCAGATAAAGAATTGATTGATTATGACTGAAGAATCCAGCCGTAACCAGCTCCAACTCATTGATGTGGAGAAGGTTTTTGCCTCAAAGGATGCCAACCTTCTTAAGCGGATACCAAATTTTATTATTCGTTATCTAAAGAGGATAGTCCATCAGGATGAGATCAATGAATTTCTTAAGGAGACCGAAGGGATTGATGGAATTGAATTTGTCCGGCGGAGTATTAAATGGATCGATATTAAGGTTGATGTTATTGGTGTTGAGAATGTTCCAAAAGATTCACGATTAATTTTCGCATCCAATCACCCGCTCGGAGGAATCGATGGAATGTGCTTAATCCAGACCATACACGACCATATTCAGCCCAATCCCAAAAGTTTATCCAATGATTTGCTCATGAACGTAAGACCATTGCGGAGCTTCATGATCGGAGTAAATAAGCATGGTGGCAACTCAAAAGACAGTGTCACAGAGATGCAGCGGGTATTTGAAGGTAATGATCCGGTAGTTTTTTTTGCATCCGGACTGGTGAGTCGCCGTACCTGGTTTAAAATTGAGGATGTTGCATGGAAAAGCACCTTTGTCAAGAAGTCCTTTTTACATGAGCGTGATGTAATTCCGGTGTTTATCAGCGGAAGGGTTTCGGGATTTTTTTACCGGCTGGCCAACCTCAGGAAGTTCCTGGGAATCAAGGCTAACATAGAAATGATATATCTTCCTAATGAGATGTTTAAACAAAGAGGGATGCATATTGTAATAAAATTTGGAAAGCCTATTCCGTGGCGATCGTTTAATTCCAGCCGCAGCGCAGATGAATGGGCCGCGGACGTAAAAAAACAGGTTTATGAGATGGGCCGTACCCTTTGAATAACTAATTTTAACCTCAGAAGAACTACCCAATGAAACCCATCGCAGCCCGCGTTAGCAGGCATAAGCTTCTGAGTGAACTGACTCCTGAGAGATATCTTTGCGAGACGAATTATTCCCACAATCTCATTTACAGCTTTACCGGTGCCGAATGTCCGAACCTGATGCAGGAAATCGGGCGCCTGCGAGAGATATCATTCCGGGAAGCCGGTGGAGGAACGGGTGAATCCGTGGATATTGACAAGTACGATTTATCGGAAAACCCTTATCATCAATTGATTGTGTGGGACCCAAAGGAGGTTGAGATTCTGGGAGGGTACCGATATATCAATTGTGCTTCGCTCAATTTCGAGGAGAATGCCGTAGAAAATCTCGCTACATCGCACCTATTTAATTTTTCGCCAAAGTTCATCAAGGAGTACATGCCCTATACCATTGAGCTTGGACGATCATTTGTTCAACCATTATATCAATCTACGAGGTTGATACGCAAAGGCATGTATGCCCTCGACAATTTATGGGACGGCTTAGGGGCATTAATCCTGCAATACCATGAGGCCAAGTACTATTTTGGCAAGGTCACCATGTATACGGATTATAACCCGCATGGCAGAAATCTCATACTCAGTTTTCTGGAAAAATATTTCCCTGACCCGGAGAATCTTGTTACCCGTGTTAACCGGCTGATCAATAAAGAGGACCTCGCAGAAGTTGCCAAGATCTTCAATAGCGGGAATTACACCGACGATTATAAGATCCTCTCGAAAGAGATACGATCGCTGGGTCTGCGTGTTCCGCCGCTGATCAATTCTTACATGAACCTCACCCCAACGATGAAAACGTTTGGAACGGCCATCAATGATGAATTCGGTATGGTTGAGGAAACGGGGATCCTGATCACGATCAGCGATATCTATGAAGAGAAGGCTCAGCGGCACTTCATTGCCTATATACGTGATATGCTGCGCCTTAAGCCGTATACATTACGTCACATCCGCATTCGTTACCCGCAGCTTTTCAGGGAAGGCCTCCGTCAGGCACGGAAACGCAAAGAAGAGAATGGTGAGGTTAGCCCAAGACGTAGGAGACGACGGTCGACGCCTAATTTAGGCTAATAGCTCCGTTGGTTTTTCCCCTCGTAGTAATTAATAAATGACTGATTGGCAACCTTATTCCCGCCGGGAGTAGGATAGTTTCCGGTAAAATACCAGTCGCCCAGGTCGTTCGGACAAGCCAGGTGCAGATTTTCGACTGTTTGGTAAATGATCCGGATTTCAGCATTTATTTTATCGGTATGCATCATTGCAGCGATGCGTGCAGAAATTTCCTCGAAGGT
>Ga0114951_10005658_pt1 | contig 11423 bp, 11 predicted proteins | sample AM7aDNAmetaG_FD_88677 | JGI IMG/M metagenome (GOLD analysis project Ga0114951, IMG submission 88677) | Freshwater microbial communities from Finland to study Microbial Dark Matter (Phase II) - AM7a DNA metaG | ecosystem: Environmental > Aquatic > Freshwater > Lake | place: Finland: Lake Alinen... | reverse complement strand
CAACAGAGTTTCTATTCCGAGTGCCTTCATTACCCGAACCGGAAAAGTAACGGCTTTCATATCATAACCTTCATAATAATGGAAACGTCCTTGCATAGCCAATACATCAACATTTCCTAATTTTCCAATAATAAGTTTACCGCTATGCCCTTCAACGGTCGAAACCGGGAAATTGGGTATGATTTCGTATGGAATTTCAGTTTTGTCAGTAATTTGAGTAACCAGATTGCCTAAACCTGTTCCCAAAATAATGGCTGTTTTTGGTTCTGATGGAATTTTTGCGCGAAGGAAATCAGCAGTTTCTTGAATTTTCAACAACATAATTTTTAATTTTTTGAATAAATAATGATTCTTGATTGTTTAATATCTCTACACGAATTGGCAAAGCGAATGTTCGTGATTTTAAAAATTCCGGAAATCTTTTGTCCGAAACCATTCGTGCAGCATCTTTTTCAGTAACTAAAAGTATTTTTTCGCCTGATTTAAAAGCTTCGAACTTACTCATAATCAGATTATAATCTTTTGACTGAAACGTATGATGGTCATCGAAAAACAGAGAGGATACATTATTGGTAAACCTCTTTATCTGTTCAATAATTGGTTTAGGTGATACAATTCCGGCAACTAATAACACACCTGCTTTGGCTTCCTTTATCGTTTTAAATGTCCAGCTTTCCGGCTCAGAATCAGGAAATACAGGTATAATTTCATCATACACATAGTTAGAGAAAAAGAGTGATTGATTGTTTTCCGGTTTCAGCTCTGTCTCAATAATCCGCATTTCAATTGGCTTCAGATTAGCCGGACATTTTGTCACAATAATAATATCAGCACGCTTACTACCACTTCTCCATTCCCGTAAATTTCCTGCAGGAAGTGGTAAGTCCTGACAATAAAGGTTTGAAAAATCGGTGAGTAAAACAGAAAGTCCTGCATGAATATACCTGTGTTGAAAAGCATCGTCAAGAACAACCAGTTGTAATTTAGGAACAATTTCAAGCAGTTTTTTTACACCGGGCACACGCTTTTCATGAACAGCTACCGAAATATCAGGGAACTTTTTATGAATCTGATAAGGTTCGTCTCCGATTTTTCGGGCATTTGTATTTTCATCAGCAAAATAAAAATCAGAAGTTTCACGCTTGTAACCACGACTTAACATAGCAATTTTCCAATCAGTTTGTAAAATGCTCAAAATGAATTCAGTATGAGGAGTTTTTCCTGTTCCACCCACAGTTAAATTACCCACATTAATTATGGGAATATCGAATTCTGTTGTTCGAAGTATTCCCTGATCGAACAGCCAGTTCCGAATTCCGGTTATGATACCATAAAGAAAGGAGACCGGATAAAGTGCAATATATCTGATGATATTATTCAAGTAAAATTAGAATTCTATAATTATGTAATTTCGCAAAGATATGTTTTATTTGATAAAAGTAGTCTGGTTTTAAATAATTTAAGATAACAGCGAACCAAATGCCATAATTACGCAACAGGATCATATCCACTTCCTCCCCATGGATGGCAGCTCGAAATACGTTTTACCGAGAGCCATACACCTTTGATAATGCCATGTTTTTTTACTGCTTCAATACTGTATTGTGAACAGGTTGGTGTGTAACGACAACTGGAAGGCAAAAGTGGTGAAATGCTGTATCGGTAAAAATATACAGGCAGAAGGAATATAAAACGAAGTATCTTTTTCATTGTCGATGATTATAGTATATCAACAAATAACAGGACTATAAGTTTCAATTATTTGTTGCAGGCGTTCTAATGCAGTTTTCATTTTCTTCTCAATTTTAGCGAAATCGAGTTCTTCATCACTCACATAATTGAAAGCAATAAGGATTTGAAGTCTTTTTTCGGTCAACGTATCGCTAACAATATGTTTGTTTAAACGGTACGTTTCACGCATGAGCCGTTTAATTCTGTTGCGTTTGTTTGCTCTTTTAAATCGTTTTTTCGGAACACCAACCAAAACTTTTGTTGTTTCCGAATCATTCAAGGGTTGAATTAAATAAACCACCCGAAGCGGATAGCATAAGTATGATTCTCCAGTTTCAAAAACTTTTGTGATAGATTTATCGCCACACAAATGCTCAGATTTTGGAAATGAATTCGGATGTTTCATTGAGTATAAAAATAAACTATCCCAAAAGTACTGAATTTCTTCGATACTTTTGGGATAGCGCAATATTTTCGAATTGGATTATTTCTTTTGTTTCTTGGTATATTCTTTCAGGAAATTGTCCAGTGCCGCTGTCATTGAAGGAAATCCGGGTTGGGGTGCTTCCAAATCAAGGCGGAGACCTGCATCACGTACAGCCTGAGCTGTTGTTGCACCAAAAACTGCAATCTGAGTATCACCCTGAACAAAATCAGGGAAATTTTTCAACAAAGAGGCAATTCCAATCGGGCTGAAGAACATTAACATGTCGTAATTAAATTCTTCATCCGGACCAAAATCGTTGCTCACCGTTTTGTACATGGTGGTCTTGTTGTATGTTATTTTCGCTTTTTCAATTGTAGCCATTGTATCTTCATTCTGAACATCCGATGTGATTAATAAGTATTTCTCATCTGTGTGTTTGTTCATAATAATAACCAAATCAGCCAGTTTGCCTGAGGCGCCATAAAAAACTTTACGTTTACGGTAATGGATGTAACGCTGCAAATACAAGGCAACACTTTCAGAAACACAAAAGTATTTCATTGTTTCAGGAATTGTAACGCGCAACTCTTCGCAGAGTCTGAAAAAGTGGTCAATTCCGTGTCGGGCATTAAAAATAATAGCCGTATGATCTAAAATTGATATGCGTTGAGTACGAAACTCTTTGGCGTAAATAGGCTCAACCTTGATAAAAGGACGAAAATCAATCTTGATACTGTACTTTTCGCTTATATCAAAATAGGGTGATTTTTCGGTGGTTGGTTGGGGCTGTGATACGAGTATCTTCTTGATTTTCAATGGCGTAAATTTAGAAAGTAATAACACTAAACGATTAATTTGTACACCTTAAACAAAATAATTAAGGGTAAAATTTCGAGGGTGCAAAGATACAATAATATATAAAACGAAGCTAATATTTTTTGGAAAAATATCTGAAATAATTTGATAATGATAAGTATACCTGCAGAAATGCTTACAAAAAGACTTAATATTTGTGTGATTCCAATAAGATTATCAGGAATATATATTTGTAGAAAAAGGATCGGAAACAAGCATACGCCCCAGAAAGAAACTATATTAAAATAAGCACCTTTAGCTAATTTCAAATTTCCTGTATTTATGAAAACGTAACCAATTAAATCAAAAAGCAGTGACTTTATTCCAAAAAATATCGAAGTGCTAAGTAAAAACAAACAAAACTCTTCTAAAGAGAAAGGCTGCACAGGGTTGTGAAGTAACAAATAGGCATATAAACTTAACGAACCAATAGAAAAAATGATTAAGAAGAATCTGAAACGGGAATCGTTCACAGTAGCTTTGCTGAAGATACTGGATCTGTCTTTTACATGAAAAAATGTTTTAATCGTATCGGATATCAACCCCATCGATTGACTGATAGAATAAACAAAAAGAAAAAAAAGTAATATAAGAATGATAAATACCCAACTTTCAGTTTGAGGCATTGAAGGATGAGTAATTCCCAAAAATCCTCGTGGAATTTGAGCAATAATTCTCAATGAATCTGCCAAATGTAATGAATCTGCTTTAGCAAGTGAATCAGCTATGGCTGTAGAGTCCGTCAGTGTTGACAAACTATCCTTGACAATATGTAAAGTATCTGGTTGATTCATTGGGCTTTATTATATTGCAGCAAAGCTACGGGCGTTGTTACCCCAGCCATTTGATGCTGAAATTGCAGGAATTACTTCTTCAGGTGTGCTTACCACCATCCACATATTTTTGTGTATTTCGCGCATAAACTTTTCTTCCACAGCGCGGTGAAGCATTTCAATTAACGGGTCGTAATAACCATTCGTATTTAAAATCACTATGGGTGAGGACATTATCCCCAATTGCTTCCAGGTGATTGCTTCCAAAAGTTCCTCCAACGTGCCACAACCGCCCGGTAAAGCAACCACTGCATCTGCCATTTCTGCCATCAACGCTTTACGTTCATGCATGGTTTCAACTACAATCAATTCACTCAAATTTGGGTGATGCCACTCCTCGTCAATCATAAACCTTGGTATGATACCTGTAATTTTGCCATTTTCAGCCATTATCGTATCAGCCAGTTTTCCCATCAAACCGGAACATCCACCCCCAAAGACCACTGACAAACCAGTTTCGGCAAAGATTTTGCCTAAACGCTCTGCTGCGTCAAAAAATGTGGGCTTGATTTGAGTGCTGGAAGCACAGTAAACACAAATGGTTTGCATATTTTTAAAAATGACTTTTACTTTCCGTGAAATTTGTGCAAAAATACTGTTTTCTTTCCGTATTTTTGAGAATCAATATAAAAAATGACAAAATGATATTGGTAACCGGGGCAACCGGATTGGTCGGAGGACACCTGATGTGGCATCTTTTACAGGAAAATGAACGAGTATCTGCAACTCGCCGTAAAAATAGTAAGTTGGATTCATTACTTATAATATTCAGTTTTTATACAAAATCACCAATTGTATTTTTGGAGAGAATTGACTGGATTGAAGCTGATATGCTCGATGAGAAATCCGTAAACTCAGCTTTGAAAGGCGCAAGAATTGTATATCATTGTGCAGCAGTTGTTTCACTTGGATCAAACGATTCGAATGTGATGGAAACAAATGTATCAGGAACAAAAAATATTGTGAATACATGTTTGTCGAATCAGGTTAAAAAACTTTGTTTTGTAAGTTCCATTGCAGCCTGCGGAAAGACTGATAACAAGGAGATAATTGACGAAAATGGTATTTGGATTGATTCTCCAACGCAGTCAACGTATTCACGAAGCAAGTATTATTCTGAACAGGAAGTCTGGAAAGGTATAAAAGAAGGATTAAATGCTGTAATCGTTAATCCGGGAGTTGTTTTAGGTGTTTCGGGAACCGATACCGGAAGTTCTGAGTTGTTTGCCAGAGTACAAAAAGGCTTGATTTTTTACACGAATGGAGGTAGTGGCTATATTGATGTTCAGGATGTTGTAAAAATAATGATACAACTGGTCAAATCTGAAACTACAGCAGAAAGATTTGTTTTAGTTTCGGAAAATTGTTCGAACCGTCAGGTATTGAGTTTAATGGCAAAGGGATTCAATAAACCGGAACCAATTATTGGGGTAGGCAAACGAATGTTGGTTGGAATTGGATTTTTATCCGAAACGATAGGAAAATTATTCAGGCATAAACCACTAATTGACAGAGGCATGGCTCGTTCAACTACAAACAGAGCTTATTATAGTTCAACAAAGGTTCATAAATTGATGGAATATAAATTCAAACCGATGGAGGAATGTATTTCAGAAGTATGCCGTTTCAGACTCAGAAAGTAACCAGTTTTAGAAGTGGAAACCGAATTTAAGTCCAAAACTTGTCATCGCTGTCTGACCAAAATAGTTGTAAATCACTGATTCATTGGTTTCTTCCACCTTTGTTTTTATTGAATTGACACCTGCAAATACACAACCATAGAAATCGGATTTATACTTTATTTTATGGATAATTCCGGCTGAAAGTTTTGCAAACAGACCACCATCATAACCGGAAGTTAGACCAAATGAGTACCCGGTATCGAGGCCAACATACGGAGAAGTATTGGTTTTGAGAAGAACGCTTTGCATACGGATAAATACAGGAATAAAGTTTACGCTTTGATTAAGTGCTGCTGGAAAAATTATTTGATAGGCAGCACCGACACCGAAAAATAAATCTTTACCATTAATTTTTTTATTTCCAAAAATCATTGAAATTTCAGTGGTTGCTGATGTAGAAAAGGCATTTCGGGTTCCGCATATCCCTCCTGAAAGTTCTAAGCTCCCGCCAAAATTTTCAGAATACAAAGCTTCAGTGCTTTGAGAATCATCTGTTGGATTTTTCGAACTTTCAAATGTTGTTTTTTCAATACTTTTTATCTGCGAAAGCTGAAACTGAAATTTTCTTCCTGTCTCTGTTTTTAGCATAATGAGTTCATCTGTTTTTAAAACAATTTCTCCAAAATAAGATTCTCCCGACAGAAGTATTATTTTATCTTTTGAGGCAGATTCTTGTGCTACAAGTTGTACTGTGAAGATGATTAGAAAAAACAGAAAAAGAAGATGTCTCATTAATTTCGTTTAATTAAATGATGTGGTCTGAATAATTTCCTTTAATCCTGAAAGGAAAATATTTGCATCCTGTTTTGACAGGCAAAGTGGAGGTAATAAGCGTATTATATTTGTTCCGGTCACACCGGTAAATATCTTTTTTTCAAAAAGCAATCTGTTTCTGATATCTTTAATGGGTATTTCAAATTCAAGTCCAATCATAAGGCCTAAGCCTCTGACTTCTTTAATTTGCGGGATTTTTTTTAATTCAGTAATCAGATATTGTCCAATTTTATCTGCATTTGCAACCAATTGTTCGGCTTTAATGATGTCAAGCACCGAAATGGCAGCTACACAAGCCAAATGACTACCACCAAAGGTTGTCCCCAGCAAACCGTGAGAAGCTTCAAATTTAGGACTAATCATTACACCACCAATGGGAAATCCATTGCCCATTCCTTTAGCTATGGTAATTAAATCCGGACGGATATCAGCATATTGATGGGCAAAAAACTTACCACTACGACCGTAACCCGACTGGACTTCGTCAAGAATTAGCATAGTGCCGGTTTTAGCACATTCTTCGCTTAGTTGCTGCAAGAATTCAATTTCAGGAATACGAATTCCCCCAACGCCCTGAATTCCTTCAATAATTACCGCACAAACATCTTTCTTCTTTAATATTTTTCGAACTGATTCAATATCGTTTAAATCCGGAAACTCCACCTCAAAACCTTCATTGATAGGGGCAACAATTTTAGGATTATCCGTAACACGAACCGCAGCCGAGGTGCGACCGTGAAAACTTTTATTAAATGCTACAACCTTACGACGACCCGTATGAAACGATGCTAATTTTAGTGCATTTTCATTTGCTTCAGCACCCGAACTGACTAAAAAAAGAGAATAATCATCATATCCCGATAGTTTACCCAATTTTTTAGCAAGCTCAGTCTGTAATTTATTGACAACAGAGTTGGAGTAGAAAACAAGGTTTTCAAGCTGCTGAGTCAGTTTCTGAACATAAAACGGATGTGAGTGACCAATTGAAATTACAGCATGACCTCCATACAAATCGAGATACTCAATGCCTTGACTATCAGTAATTCTAGTGCCAATGCCTTTGGTTATTTCGATATTGAATAGCGGGTAAACGTCAAATAAATTCATAATTTGTCAGTAAATAGAGTTGAAGTAAAATTATCTTTTTTCTGATTTTGATAATGTAATTTGCACAAAATTACCCACAAAAGTAATCTAAAATTTAGACAAGCTAAAACAAAAACATCAAAAAAAATAGTGTAATTTTACGCCAATTATTTTATAAACTATTAATTCTCTTCCCGAATATGGACAAACAGGTCACCATATACTGCAAAAACACTCAATCATACCACGTTTACCCTACAGGTATTTCTTTGATTGAAATTTATGAAGACTTAAAAATTACGCTTAAATATCCGGTGATGGCTGCCCGTGTAAACTATAAAGTTGAAGATTTAAACTTTTTGGTTTACAAACCGAAGGATATTGAGTTTATTGATTTGAGCACCCCTTCAGGTATGCGTGTTTATGTACGGACACTTAGTATGGTGATGGCAAAAGCAGTTTCTGAGCTATATCCCCATGCCACACTTCGGATTGAGCATCCAATTTCTAAAGGTTATTACTGTCAGCTCGATAATCTGGGTGAAACATTAACCAATGAAGTTATTGAAAAAATAAAGAACAGAGTAAAACTGATAATTTCGCAGGCTAAACGCATTGTGTGTGAAGAAAAACAAACCAGAGAAGTAAAAGAATTATTTTTAAATCAACCCTATCAGAAGGATAAAACCACACTTTTTGAAACCCTTGGTAATCCTTATTTCAGATTTTTTCGGATAGAAGATTTCATCGATTATTATGCTGGTGTTTTACTTCCATCGACCGAATATTTAGGCGTTTTCGACCTAATTTCGTATTACGATGGGTTGCTTTTACGAGTTCCCAATCGTGAAAATCCTGTGGAACTAGAGGAAATGGTTATGTTCCCAAAAATGTTCGATATTTTCAAAGAATATGTAGGCTGGAATAAAATCATGAATATGAGCAACGTAGGTGATTTTAATATCGCCTGCCAAAATAATCAGTCGTTTAATCTCATTAAAGTTTCGGAAGCTTTACATGAAAAAAAAGTAGCTTCGATTGCCGATATGATTTCTCAAAAGTCGGAGAAAGTTAGATTTGTTTTAGTTTCCGGTCCGTCATCATCTGGTAAAACCACCTTTAGTAAACGACTTTCGGTACAATTGATTGTCAGTGGATTAAAGCCGGTTGTACTTTCATTGGACAATTATTTTGTAAATCGCGATGAAACTCCTCTGGACGAAAATGGTGAATGGGATTTTGAACATTTACATGCATTGGATCTAGAATTATTTAATCAAAATCTGAAAAGTTTGCTCAATGGAGAAGAAATAGAAATTCCTTTTTTCAATTTTGAGGATGGGAAACGATATTTTAAAGGTCAAAAGCTTAAACTGGAAGATGACAGTATCCTGATAATGGAAGGCATACATGCACTAAACCCCGACCTGATTCCGGATATTCCTCAGGAAACGACTTTTAAAATTTATGTTTCGGCACTTACAACTATCTCAATTGATAATCATAACTGGATTCCGACAACGGATACAAGGCTGCTCCGACGAATAATTCGTGACTACCGTTTTCGTAATTATTCTGCTAGAGAAACAATTGCCCGCTGGCCCAGCGTACGACGTGGTGAAGAAAAATGGATTTTTCCATTTCAGGAAAAAGCTGATGTGATGTTTAATTCAGCTTTGTTATTTGAACTGGCGGTATTAAAAAAGCATGCTGAACCTATATTAGCCGAAGTGCCGAAATACTGTGATGAATATACCGAGGCGCACAGACTTATAAAATTTCTGAATTATTTTGTACCTATTCATGACAGAGAAATTCCGCCTACATCATTGTTACGAGAATTTTTGGGAGGCAGTAGTTTCAGGTATTAGCTTAAAAAAATATTAATATATGTGGTATAATTAATAATTTATGTAGTAATTTGTATTGTATAAATGATTAATTTAAATAATTGTGACTACTTTTGTACGCTATGTTATAATATCAAAAAGTTTACATAAGTTTAATGAAAAGAATTCTAACAATACTAACAATACTAACGGTATTTCTTCTAAATATTAATGCTCAGGGAAGAGGTTTGATAAGTAGTCAACGTTATAACTCTGGTGGATATTTGTTTTTTTCAGCAGGTCCTGCTTATTGCTATACCACCGATACCAAAGGTGACTTATATACCGAGTCTCCTTTTTATAATGGAAATAATTGGAACGCTTCCTTAGGCTTCAAACAGATATTTCCTGAAAATTTTGGGTATAGGGTTAATCTTATTTATGGAAATTATGTAGGAGCAGATACTAATAGTAAACACCACACTTCTTTTTACTCCTTCTCGTCAAATATATTAGAACTTACAGTTAGAGCTGAGTATACCATTAAGTTTGGTGGGGAGTTCAAATTTCGAAAACCAAACAGTATTTACGGTTTTGTTGGGTTAGGTGGATTTATTTCCGATGTTAAATCTGTTCCTTTTGGTACTTATGTGATTGATCCAGTTATTAATAGCACAGTTGCTGCAATTATTCCGGCAGGTTTTGGTTATCAATATGAATTCAGAAATGGATTAACACTAGGGGCGGAAGCTGGAATTCAGTATGGTCTATCAGATGCATTAGATGGTTATATTGTTGCCAAATCAAGCAATGATATACTTGCAAATCTTTCCTTTACAATTGGTTACAAGATTTTCTAGATTCAGTTTTTGGATTTTTTATTATGTCAAATACAAATAATGCAGTGAGTACTCACTGCATTATTTATATCTGCTATTTTGCAACCAAAAGATATATATAAATAGAACTGCCTAAATAGACAGCTCTATCAGAAAACTAATAGTTAGTTTTTTATGCTTTTCCTGCGCTGCCTAATACATTTACTGTTTTGTGAGCATAGAGCTTTTTCAGTTCGTCACGTGCAGGACCGATATATTTTCGAGGATCGAATTCACCGGGTTTAGTTGCCAATACTTCACGAATAGCTGCAGTCATAGCCAAACGACCGTCAGAGTCGATATTGATTTTACAAACAGCTGAAGCAGCAGCTTTACGCAATTGTTCTTCAGGAATACCAATTGAATCTTTCAAAGCACCACCGTATTTGTTGATTGTTTCAACATATTCTTGTGGAACAGATGAAGCTCCGTGTAATACAATTGGGAAACCAGGGATTTGTTTCTCAATTTCTTCCAGAATATCGAAACGCAAAGGAGGTGGAATAAGAACACCATTTTCGTCACGGATACATTGAGCCGGTGTGAACTTGTTTGCACCGTGTGAAGTTCCGATTGAAATTGCCAATGAATCAACACCTGTACGCGAAACAAAATCAACAACTTCTTCAGGACGTGTATACGTGTGGTGTTCAGCAACTACATCGTCTTCTACTCCTGCCAATACGCCTAATTCGCCTTCAACACTTACACCATGAGCATGAGCATACTCAACAACTTGCTTTGTCAAAGTAATATTGTCTTCGTAAGAATGGTGTGAACCATCAATCATAACCGACGAAAAACCTGAATCGATACAACTTTTACACAATTCAAAAGTATCACCATGATCTAAATGCAATACTACAGGGATGTTTTGTCCCAATTCTTTAGCGTATTCTACAGCACCCTGAGCCATGTAGCGAAGCAATGTTTGGTTGGCATATTTACGCGCACCGCTTGAAACCTGTAAAATAACAGGAGATTTTGTTTCAACACAAGCAGCAATAATAGCTTGCATTTGTTCCATGTTGTTGAAATTGAACGCAGGAATTGCATATTTTCCTTCGATCGCTTTTTTGAATAAGTCGTTGGTATTCACCAATCCAAGTTCTTTGTAACTAACCATTTTGTGAGTATTTTAAGTGTTTGATAATTCGACTGCAAAAGTACTCTTTTTTCAGTAAATATGAAAGAAAAAACTTTTATACATAGGGTCTGCTGAAAAACTCAGAACTGATTGTTATTCAATATTATATGGTTATTTTTGTGCAACTAACTGCAAGGAAATATGACATCACCCCGTAAAAAGCGTGCACAAGTGCCGGAAT
>Ga0114951_10005656_pt1 | contig 11425 bp, 7 predicted proteins | sample AM7aDNAmetaG_FD_88677 | JGI IMG/M metagenome (GOLD analysis project Ga0114951, IMG submission 88677) | Freshwater microbial communities from Finland to study Microbial Dark Matter (Phase II) - AM7a DNA metaG | ecosystem: Environmental > Aquatic > Freshwater > Lake | place: Finland: Lake Alinen... | reverse complement strand
ATAGGTAATTTTACCTTTCAGATCTGCCTCAAAAATCGTCTCGGGAAATACTTCGGCAAGGTGTTTGAAACGTTCTTCGCTGGCCTTCAGCGCATTCTCCGCCTGCTTGCGCGTGGTGATGTCCTGCACAATGCCGATAGAGTGCCATGCCCCTTTGATTTTCACCGATGACAAAGACAGAACAACGTCAATTTCGTGGCCGTCTTTTCGGCGTGCGGCCAATTCCAGTGTTTTGCCGACGGCGCTTCCACGCCCCGTTTTCAGAAATTCAGGGAAGGCCGCAAGATGAGCCGGAATAAATCTCTCCGGTGCAATCAATTCATGAAGATTCCTGCCAATGGCTTCTGCGCCGGTGTAGCCGAGAATGCGCTCGGCGGACTGGTTCCAATACGAAACGTTTCCATTGTTGTCCATCATCAGGATTGCGTCATGGGCGGAATCAGTAATGGCGTGGATACGTTCCTCGCTTTCCCGCAGTGTCTCCTCCGCCTGCTTGCGGTCGGTGATGTCGCGGGCTACTGCCTGAAAGCCTATTATATGATCATTTTCCACAATCAACTGTGAATTTTGCTCAAGCCATATTTCACGGCCATCTTTCGTGAGAATGGGGAATTCCAGATACGTATTTTGATCTCGATTTTCATATTGACTCATTAAGCTCGTAAGGACTTTTTTAAACATGTCCGGGCGAACCAACATCTTAAAATGCTTTCCAATAAGCTCCTTTTCTCCGTATCCCGTAACATGTATTGCCGCTGGATTGACGAAAGTGCAGAGCCCAGTTTCGTCCGTCTTGAATACAATATCTCTGATATTTTGCACGAGCGTGCGGTATTTCTCCTCGCTTTCCAGCAGGTTCTTCCTGGCCAATTTGCGCTCTAGGAGACGGCCCAGCCGCTCAGCGACGGCTTTGACCAATTGTCGCTCCTCGATCATAAACGGTCCTTCATCACCCGCCTGCCGCTCTTCCAGATAGCATACATCCACCTTTCCGATCGGATTGTTATTCACGATAATTTTATGCGTCAGCATCCAGGGCGTTTCCCGGAAGCGTGCTGTATGGTAGGTCTGTTCTTCGATCGTGATTCGGGCCTCGGTTATTTCGGGAAACTGCAATGCCGGAGGGAGGAGCATAACTGTTTTTGTCAATACTTCTTCTAAGGATATGTCCGGTAACGCTATCACGGACGAGATGGAGTAAAGACAGTTCAATTCTTTAAACCGCTCTTTCAGCGCCGCCTCTGCCAGCTTGCGATCGGTGACGTCCATGATGAAATTTAGTGTTGCCGGTCGTCCTTCCCAATCGATCAGGACAGAACTGATCTCAACCCACTTGATCTGGCCATTCTTGTGGATAGTTCTGTGACTATGGTGGGTGGGTGTCTTATCGCCATTGATTTTTTGAAGATATCGTTTTGTTACTTCTTCCCGATCTTCAGGATGGATTAATTCAAATATGTTGATAGCCTTTATTTCCTGTTCCGAATAACCAAACGCACTTGTCGCCTGGATATTGGCATATTTGATAATCCCGTCCTGCATTACCAGCATGGTTTCATTGATGTTCTCCACCAGAAGACGATATTTTTTCTCGTTCTTCTTTAGTTCCGTATATTGGCCTTGGATTTTCGCATCGGTGCGACGGAGCAGGACATAGACGAAGCCTAGCAACATAGCCATCAGGGACACGCCGAAGGTTCCACCCAGGATAATCAGGCGCGTAAAGGCTGCCTTTGCGGTCGAGACGTCGACCATGATCAGTATGTTGCCGACCTCTTTGCCCGAAACGTCTTGCAGGGGGTTTATGAATACCCGCCAGTCCTTCCCATCGAAGGGGATCTCCCGGTTCTTTTCGCTGTGCGTATTTCCCTTGTCCAGAGACTCAGCCCAGGATAAAAAGACATCGGGCAGGCGGCCCTGAGAGGAGTAGATCACTACGCTTTTGGACAGGCGGTTCCAGTCGGTCTCCCTGCCGAGCAGGCGCATGCCATCTTCCCATGTTTGCCGGGTTAGGTGTTCCTTGCTAATGGTAAGCGCTATTTGGACGTCTAATTTGGTGTGCAGGTTTTGTATTACATCTTCGATCTCCTTACCCAATTCCACATAGCCGACAAGTTTGCCGCCGGCAAAAACCGGTTTCACAACACGCAGGGTGAAGGTGCCCAAAGGTCCCAGTTCAATGCCGGAGGCGGTTTTGCCTGTGCGTTCGGCCTCAAGGGCAGTGAAGCGATCGATCCGGTCGCCGCGTTTCTCGGGTTTGTGGACGCGCAGAAGGCAGATGCGGTTTTTATCGAAGAAGTAGAAATGAGTGAGGTTGTTCTCCATATGCATCTTCTTAAACACAGGCTGCCAGACGGCAAGCAGACGGTTAGCGTTGCCTTCACGCAGGGCCTTTTGCACAGCAGGGTCGGTGGTGATGGGCTGCAAAGCAGTGGCCAGACCGGAGGCCTGCTGTACCAGGGATAAGCGAAAGAGATCTTTCGTCTCGGAATTAATTTTTGCCGTATCCGAGTCGATCCGCTGCTGCTGCTGTTCCCACAGGAGCGCGACTGTGCCAGCTATAATTATTAACAACATAGCAGTCAGGGGCGGCATTAGACGCCGCATGGCCGTCTTGGGCGAAGCGTCAACGCGGCGGGTGGAGAAAAAGACGGCGGCTGTGCCGATAAGCAACACCAGCATCATCCCCGCAGGCAGGGCCGTTTTTGCGGCCAAGTTCAATTTCCATGTCTTGGAGTCAATGTCCATAGCCATCACGGCAAGTATCTCGCCGGTGCTTTTGTACGCCCCGGCGCAGACGATCAGATCATCCACCCTCTCGACATAGGTGGTCTTCGGCAAAATCTTTTTATTGACGGGATTTTCGTATGAGTAATCAACCCAGCCGCTTCCCCTGGACAGAGCGACTTTCTGTATCTCTTGGCGGAAATACTTGCCCCCGGCCCAGTCTTTCTTGTCGAGCAGGTTTTGGCCAACCAGTTCCGGCTTTACCGGATGGGCCCGCATGGTCATGTTGCGGTCGTAAGCGAAAGCGTAAAGCTCACCATTGCGGAATTCTCCCTGCGGATTGTTGAGCTCTTTCAGAAGGCGATCCCGTCCGTTTTTCCGGTAGAAGTTCAAGGCTTTGTGCACAATCGCCTGAGCGTCGTTTTCGGTGACGAGGCTGGAGGAAGCAATTGCTGTATTTTTGATCGTAACCAGAGCCGAGACCCATGTGCCCCGGTGGTCGGCGACCGGGCCTTCTACGGAATCGGTCTTGGTGTCGAACACGCGGTGATAGCTTGCCGGGACATTCTCATAAACTTGCCCGGGCGGGGAATAGTCCTTCGAATCGGTCGGTTCACTATCCACTAAAAAGATGACCGTGCCGTCGGCCTTGCGGCTAAGAAGATTGATAAACCTGCATTGCGGGTTAGCCGAACGAACAGCGGTGAGCTGGTTCTTTAATCGCTGGTAGTCGGGGTTGTTCAGATCCGCCTTCGTGGCCGTGAGCGCTTTGACGCGCTCGATATTAATCGCCTGTGCCACCAGCCTTGCCTGCAAAAGCAGTTCGGCACGCATCTCGCGGTCAGTCCGCACCACCGTCCACCAGGTAAAGAGCGATCCGGCAGAGAGAATGGCCACGAGCAGTAACGCTACCACCAGGCGCTTGTTTTTGATTTTGTGAAGTTGACTTGTCTGTTGATTACCCATGTGCGAATCTCCTCTGGGATCTTCTCGTCCACCTCCTTAAAGAGGTGTTGGCTGACGATCTCGCGGAGCTGATTTTCGTTAACAGCGCCACAGGTATGATCGTCCTTCAGGTATTAGAGCTGTGTCCGAGCTTGGTTTTATGGTTCAATATTTCCACCAGCATAAAACCCCGTATCCGAATTTTTCTGTTCATGGTCTCCCCTTCTTACTTTTTGAGGAGATTTTGCACGTCATCCATTAGTTTTTTCTGGCCATCTCCGAGCAGTTTTTTGCCCGCGCCTTTGGCGGCCTCCGTCGCGAGACTGCTGCCAGACTTCGTGATAACGCTACCCAGAGAATCCAATTGCGGTTGCGTCAGCTGTACAGCGGTTTTCTTGGTTGTGCCGCCAACCTTTAATTTCAAATCAATCATGCCGTCTTTATTGAGAAGCGGCTGCATAGCGGCTTCGGCAAGCTTATTGGAGTCGGCGTATTTTTTTATTTCAGGATTTTTAATGCCGGCTTCGATTTTCTGGGCAAGTTCTTTTTTGACTTTTTCATTAATTTCCTTGTTCATGACCATATTCAGGTTCATATCGAGTGCGCTGGACTTGGTATTGACTGCTCCGTCAAAGAGAAGACTGGCTTCCTTAAGATCAAGTTTACCATTGGAAATTTCTGCCTTATCGGCTTTGTAACGTAAATCAACACCTGATGCTTTCGAGTTCTTCCACTCCTGCTTACCTTTCAGGAAGGAGATGTACTCGCCCAGATAGTCCCCAAGCAGGGGAATGGCTGCCACCGCGTTGAACATTTGCAGGCCGGTGATCTGCCCATCAGGAAAGCCGACATGGGCAATCACTTCCGGTTCCAGCAGTCTTGTTTTCACATCAAAGGGAATTACTTTTCCCGTGGCATCGATTACGACATCAAAGCTCTGGACACTTCCCGTTTTCATAGAGCCGACTGTTTTTAGTCCCAATGCCATTTTCAATTTAATCTCATCCTTTTTCTCGAGGTCTTTAGGGTCAATGTTGATATCGTAGGCCAGCGAGGTCAGTTTATAAATCTGAAACCTTTGATCGAGTTCGCCATCGTAATAGTTAATAGTGCCGTTTTTAATGCCGATTTCCCCCACGGTAATAGAGACAGGGATATCATCGGCGGTGATCGGGTTGGCCTGTTTTTTTACTTCCGCATCTTTCTTTTTTTCCAGCTCCGTCTTATCCGCGGGATTCTGCTTTTTGGATTGGATGAGATCATCGCAATTCAACACGCCCTGCTTGCTCCGGGTCAGGTTGATAACGGGGCTGTATAAAACAAGCTCTTTGAGATCAATCTGTTTATGCAGCAGCGGTAGAAATCGGACTTTGAATCGCAGTGCCTCCATGCCGGTAAAGACATCGCCTGCCGCAACGGGCTTGCCCGCGAGCACTGCCAGCTGCTGCGGAGTTTTAAAATTGGAAATGGCGACATTCTTTATTTCAATTCCCGAAACAATAGAGAAAATACTTACATCGATCTTTTCAATATAGACCTGCCTGTTTAAGGCTTTGGACATTTGAGATTGGATAAATGCTTTGTCCACCTTGAGCATGATAATGATTCCGGCCGCGATGATTAAAACCAAGATGGCCCCGATAAAAGAACCGATAATGATGAGTATTTTTTTTAACATAACATTTTCCGCCTTTCTCTGAATTTTGGGCAAACGCCCTCTATTTTTATAATACTGGACACATTACAATTTTCAAAAAGATTGTCCTTCATCTAATTTGAGCTACGCATCAGCCTTTCGCGGACCATGGCCATATAACTGCGCAGGGTAAACAATTGGTCGGCAAAAGATGCCGGTACTTTCAAGTTGTTCACGGTTTCCTCAATTTCGTTAAGCCGCCCTATCAATTCATTGCGCTTCTGAGAAGTTATTTGTGCGGCCAGACCTTCTTCGAGGATCAGTAACGCGCGGTACCAGCGCAGCAAACGCAACCTCATTCGCCATCTGTAAAGGGCAGGAATACTTTTAAGTCCCGGAATCAAGATCAAAATCATCGGTATAAATACGACAAGAATCCGATTGAGCAGGCTTGCCAGCCAAAAGGGAAGATACTTGTATAAAAAGCTTTTGCCTGATTTATAGAAGCGGGTGGCATCGGGGCTTATCTTGTATTCGTGTTCGAGCATTGCGGGAAACTCACCGCGTTTATGAGTTAGCCCCTGGCGCGAATGTACTTCTGTTACCGCTTCCAGTAATAGATCAGAGAGCGCCGGATGAAGATCAGCGCGTGCGATTAGTTCAACCGTGGGGCTGATCAGGTTGATATCATGATCGGGAATGTTCTTGCCAAAATCAAAGGAGCCCTTAGGCAGCGTGATTTTGTTTAAATAGCCAATGCGGCGGGAATAGGCATCAGCCTGAGAGAAATCAAAAAGCCTTATTCCCGGCGCGGTGAGCAGATCACGCATGGTCTGTGAAGATGCGGAATCGCTCATCATAAATGCGGCGTCAATTTTACCTTCCCGCAGCGCTTTTTCCGCAGCCTCGTCGTCCATTTTCAAAAGCGTGGTTGAGTCACCCGGCTTAATGCCATTCAGAGCAAGGAGTTCCAAAGCCAGCACCTGCGTTCCGGTGCCATCTTCGCCGATGGCTAGTTTTTTGCCGTTAAACTGGGAAAGAAACTCCAGTGGTTTGCTGTTACGATAATATATGTAAAGTGGTTCATAGGAAATGCTCCCGAGAGAAAACAGTTTATCGATATTTTGCCCTTTGGCTACCCCTGTTTGAACAAACCCGACGTCAACATGAAACGAAGGATTGTTCAGCCGTTCGAGATTTTCCAGTGAACCCTCAGATTTAAGGATTTTCAGCTTCACGCCGTTACGCGCCAGTATATTTTTATATTTCTCGGCAGTTTTTTGGAGGCGGGTGTCGTCATCACCACTGGTAATAATAATAGTATCCGGTGGCGCTGAATGAATAAACCAGAAAGTGGCAGTAATCACGATCAGGCAGATAAAAATCATTGCGCTGAGAGTTGTTCCGGGACCAAGTCCGAAAGTTTCCGCAAACATTACCTGAATTCGTCCTAGACCAAGCGTAGTGACTTTTTTGAATGTAGCCGGGAGCCTGGTAAGATTGAAGCTTTTCATAATCGATACCTCATCTAGCGGTTAAGTTTCTGTAGCCTGGGGGCGTCAGTTTTGTGACCATCCCCTATTGAACAATGTGGTAGATTATAATTTGTAAAAAGTATAGCATAATCACAAGCAAAATTCCCATAACTTATTCCAATATAGATTATAGTCAAAAAAAATTTTTGAAAGCAGAAAAATCAAAATAGTTTAATTAAAACGTGTTATTCTGACATTAATGTGTTATTAGCTACACCAATTTCACCGGAGGCTATTTATGGCGGACAGATCAAAAATGGGCATGGAATTTCCAACCTACACGATGACAGCAGAAAAAAATAAGATTGCCGAGTTTGCTATGGCTGTTGCGCTGAAAGAAGAGAAGGAAGGAATTAATCCTATTTACTATGATGAGGCCAGCGCGAATAAAGCGGGTTATCAGGGAATTCCGATTCCACCAACATTTATGTCCAGTTTTGGTTTTTGGACTGGTAATGGTTTGCCGGAAATAGTTAAAGCCCTGAGTATTGATATTAACAGGCTTTTGCACAGCGAGGAAGAATATGAATATTATGGCAGCATTTATGCCGGCGATACTATTACCCGTAAAATGAGGGTTGCCGAAATGTATGAAAGGGGAAAGCGCGGCAGGTTGGGCAGATTTGCTGAAGTTACTGTCCTGGAAACAGAAGTTATAAATCAAAGGGGCGAATTGATCGCTAAAGTACGCACAACCATGGTGGAAAGATAGGAAGATATAAAAATGGCTGTAAATTTTGACGATGTTAAAATCGGCGATACGATTCCCAGTTATACTAGTGGTCCTATTACGAGGACACATTTGGTTCGTTATGCCGGAGCGTCCGGAGATTTTAATCCATTGCATCACGACGATACCTTCGCCAAAATGATCGGCTTGGACAGCGTCATCGCCCATGGTACGTTGATTATGGGCATTACCGGTGAAGCAATAACCTCTTGGGTAGAAAATAAGTATTTAAGAAAAATGTCTGTCCGGTTTTTAAGCATGACCGAACCTGTCGATTGGAATGATGTGGAAAATACAACGAATAGAGCAACAATCACTGTTAGCGGTAAGGTAGTTAAAAAGTATGAAGAAAATGGCGAAAAGAGAATTCATTGCAGCATTATTGCTAAAGATGCGTTAGGCAGCAGAAAACTTGACGGTTTTTTTATTGTAGCCTTGCCCTGATAAAATTTTTTGTAAACTGATCAGGTGATTTTATGAAAGCCCGTATTTTAGTTATTGATGATGATGCCGTAGCGGGCGAGTTTTTACAAGAAGCTCTCCTGCGCGATGGCTATGAAGTAATCGCATCTACTTCCGCTTCGGAAGCGCTTAAGCAAGACCTCTCCGCGTATGACCTGTTGATGTCCGATATTCGGATGCCTGGAATGGACGGCCTGCACTTCTTAAGTGAAGTTCAGAAAAAATGGCCGAACCTGCCCGTCATTTTGATGACCGCCTATGGCTCTCTGGAGACAACAATGGAAGCCATAAGTCTCGGTGCGTGGGATTACATCAGCAAACCATTTTCGCCGGAAGATTGCCGGGTTCTTGTGAAGAAGGTGCTGGAGGTTCGGGAGCTTCGGCAACGGCGAATGGATCTGCGACCGGAGTCAACCGAAGTGCCGAAGTTTATTGGTTCGTCCGCGACCATGGTCGAATTTTATAAACAAATCGCCCGTGTTGCTGATTCGGCGGCCAGTGTCTTAATCGAAGGCGAAAGTGGTACAGGCAAAGAGTTAACCGCCCGCTCCCTGCACAATATGTCTTCCCGGAGCAATAAGCCTTTTGTTGTAGTTCATTGCGGAGCCATTCCCGATAATTTACTGGAATCAGAACTTTTCGGTTATGAAAAAGGATCATTTACCGGTGCTGACCATCAGCATGTAGGCTTAATGGAATCGGCACAGGGCGGAACAATTTTTCTTGATGAAATAACAGAAATGTCCACAGCGCTGCAAGGCAAGCTATTACGCTTTATGCAGGACGGTGAAGTAAGAAGAATCGGCGGTCACGAGGTTCGCCACGTAGCCGTGCGCGTAGTGGCAGCGGCTAATAAAAATATTGATGAAGAAGTGGATAAAGGTGGTTTTCGCCTCGATCTCTTGTATAGATTTATCGTGAGATTACACATTCCGTCTTTGCGCGATCATAAAGAGGATATCCCAATGATCATTGAATCATTGCTGAAAAAATTCGGTTATCCCAGCGTGCGGATTTCACCGGAAGCGATGGAATTGCTGATGTCCTATTTGTGGCCGGGCAATGTCCGGGAACTGGAAAATGTTCTGCAGCAGACTTTATTGCTTTCTCCTTTTGTGGTTGTCCTGCCGGAAAATTTACCGGAGCGGTTTTGGCGGCAAAAAGAAAGTAAAGAAACTATGGCGCAGGCTGGCATGAGCCCTCTGGATGAAGCGGAAAGAGATCAAATTCGGCAAACACTGAAAGAGGCTTCGTGGAATCAATCCAAAACAGCACAGATACTGGGGATTGACCGGAAAACATTACGATTGAAAATTCGCCGTTATGGTTTGCTCGATGATAAACTATCCACCGGCGGAACGTCTGATCGCTTAAAATAAGTCATAGCGACAAGACTGTATAGTTCTTATGTGTTGTGCTCAAGTTTATCCGTTACAGGCAAATAAAGAATGATCGCTGTTCCCTTGCCCGGCGGGCTTTTAATTTCCATTTTACCGCCGTGAGTTTTGATGATATCGCGGACGATCGCCAACCCCAATCCCCGTAGCCCTTCATTTTTTCGTGTGCTGAAGAATGGTTCACAAGCTTTATCAATCATATCCGGCGGAATTCCCGCGCCGGTATCCTGAATCGTAATCGCCACTGCCTTATTTTGTTCAACACCTTCCGCTGATATCGTTATTTTCCCGCCTTGCGGCATGGCCTCCAGAGAATTTTGAATGATGTTCAATAGCGCGGTTTGGAGTCGATAACGATCAACGTATAATGATTGAGTGGCAGTATCGATATAAACGCTGACCACAACATTGCTTTGCCTTGTCAGTGGTTCGACCAGCGGCAGCGTTTCACTTAAAATATTTTGCAAAGTCAGCATTTCAAAATGAGGATCGGGTAAGCGTGTGGCCTTGCGAACATTTTGGATGACATTATCCAGACGCTGGGTTTGCTGAACAATCAATTCCAGTTTATGGACGGCATCCGGCGTAAAGCCTTCATTCTCCAGCAGAAGCTTGGCCAGGCCTCCGATAGAATGCAGCGGTGTGCCCAAATCATGGGCGAGATTAGCTGTTAAATGCCCCAGAGCCGTCAACTGCTTGAGATCATCAACTTGTTTTTGCAACTGAACTACTTTAAGAGTTTCCTCACGAACGCGGTCTTCCAAATGCCGGGTCAAGTCTAAATTTTTGGCCATAACCTGCTGAATTTCACCGGCCATCAGATTGAAGTGCAAGGCCAACTGTCCCCATTCGTCCTTTCGAGCGATAGGAATGCGCTTAATGTATTGCTCTTTCTGGGATTCATCAATTGTCTCAATAATAAGATTGAGCGGTCCGCCGATAAGCCAGCGGTAACTTAATCCTATTAATAAAAGGATGACTGCTAATAATCCGGTGCTGCTAAATATTAATAATTGCTGGGCTCGATTTACGATTTCAACATTAGCCCTGGAAAATCCGATAATGCCGACTACAATGTGCGAATCTTTTGTCTCTCCTGTAACAGGATATAAAAGACCTAATGCCGGACCGCTCTCCGTCTCCATTTTAGCATAACGGGATTTACCCTTTGAGCTGGCCAAAGCGACAATATCATCAGGCCACTCATATTGAACCCGGCTGGCTCCCGCCACGTAATCAACATTATTGTGGCTGGTGTCAAAGATGTCAATTCGGGCGATACGAATATCTGATTGCACATGATCCTTAAGGGCGGAGTCCAACGCGGAAAGGCCGCGTTTAGTCGGGAAATATTGATAAAAAGTGCTGACGGTTTCCGCCACTCCTTCCAGCCTTTTTGCCTGTTGATCTACGAGAATTCTATCCAATGCAGTCAATTGAATTACGCCCCAGATGGCCATGGTAATAGCCAAGCCGGCAACGGTAAGCACAATCAGCCTTACCCTTACGGTCAGATTATCATTGTAAGCAATTATCTTGGCGATTATTTTTTTGAACATAATGAATAGATATAGCAGAAAGGAGAAAAATAAACCATAACCAGGCAAAAAAAAGAAGGGACAGGTTTCCCTGTCCCTTCTTCACATCACATAAAGTTGTGATAGACTATTTTGCTACGGGAGCTGCTTCGGGAGCAACAACTTTCTTGTCGGCTTTCTTTGCTTTCTTAGCGGCCTTCTTAACTGCTTTCTTCTCGGCTTTCTTTACGGGAGCCTTTTCAGTCTTTACGGCTTCTTCTTTTACCGGAGCGGTTACTGCTTTATCAGCAGCCATTACGGTGGTGCAAAATGCGAAAACCAATGCTACAACAAACAATACTAAACGTTTCATCTTAAATCCTCCTTCAAAATTTGTTTTTATTTAATTACCACCCTTATAAATATTTAAGGGACTCCAACCTAATTGCTGTAAATACTCAAGCACTTCTACTTTT
>Ga0114951_10005655_pt1 | contig 11426 bp, 16 predicted proteins | sample AM7aDNAmetaG_FD_88677 | JGI IMG/M metagenome (GOLD analysis project Ga0114951, IMG submission 88677) | Freshwater microbial communities from Finland to study Microbial Dark Matter (Phase II) - AM7a DNA metaG | ecosystem: Environmental > Aquatic > Freshwater > Lake | place: Finland: Lake Alinen... | reverse complement strand
TCAACAATCAATGATGCGAAGTTCGTTCATGTGGCACATTATCAAAAATTCCGCCATGTTCCATTACACACCAAAATCCACCATCTTCATCTGCATAATGAAAACGATAATTTACAAATTTATCAGGATCAACTTTGAACCTTTTGGTCGTTTCCATCAAGGTTTCAAGATCATTAATCGCTTGTCTCCACCCGTCCCAATCAACTTCAAGCGTCTCTTTATCTTGAAAATCCTCCATAACTGGTGGGTGACAAGAACCAAATGCCATACCTTGTGGTTTTTGATCCATCATATCGTCAAACACGGTTCTAGCTGCTTTCATGCTAGAAACGGGGTCGCCGTAATATGTGATTAGTTTTTCGGTGGTTCCGAAAAGATAGTTATGCACGTTATCTACTGTTACTTCCATGTCTTTTGGAAAAGCAACAATGAAACTAGAGCTTGAACTATTGCTTACAAAGCCTTCTCGGGTTTTCATAATTTTATCCTACAGAGATAGTATCACAGTTAAAAGTTATGAGTAATTTTTAAATCTTCTTGTGCCTCAAAACATCCCAACACCAGCTATATCTCATTTTAGCATCTTGCTCGTCACCACCATCACTGGTGTATTGTGTGATATACAAATCATTTTCTTTGGCATTTAATTCTATCAAAAGAGACTTATATTGTTTTGGAGCTAATTTTTTTCGATAAGAATTGTATTTTTTGTAATAAGAAGACCAGTCAATATCTCCGCTTGGAGTTTTAAAATTATCCGGTTTTGGTCCACAAGTTTCGTCTCCAAAGTAAATACTCCTCATCAATTCTGTTAATTCTTTTGAATCGTTGGGCATTTGTTCAGACATGTCTTGAAACAAGATTTCTGCTGTTTGTTTGGCAGAGAGTTCGTCATTTGTTGCTCTGCCATTCATCACAAGAACATTTAGAATATTTTCTTGTGTGAGCTCCAGTCTTTTCGGCCAAGCAATAATAAAACTTGTTGTTGAACTATTGGATACAAACCCGTTTCTAGTTTTCATTTTTACCTTTTAAAGTTGATTGTTTGCGTAATTTCCCCTGTAATATTGTGAACACTCAACAAGAATTATATGTCGTCCTTGATGTTGTAATTCTAAATTTCTACATTCAGAAAGTGTGGGAGCACAAGTGCGTTTAATTTCAGTATTACTTGTGAGAATCATAAAACAATATGTTGGACGACTTGTTTCCTCTCTGTATATCGGTGTATGTCTATGTTGTGACCGTGCGACAGTTGGTTGCAACGTCAACAAACATAGCGTAATTAAACCAAGAATTATTCTTTTCATAAAACAAACTTTCTAAATCTAGCGCAATCACCCGCACGCTTGCAAAATTATTTTATTTAATTCTTCGAATGGAGTTTCTTCTTTTGCATAGTAATACATATCAAAAATATGCGACAAAACTTCCATTCCGTTACCGTGATAATCAGGAGATTGACAGAGGCTTACACAGATCATCATGGGCCAAAAATCTATTGTGCCTCTAAAATGCTGAGAAATTCTTAGTAATTTTTGAAATTCAGCATAAGGAAGCACTTGCTGTCTTGATTCTTTAGAGTCTGCTTCTTCCTTGCTCCATTTTTCAATTACATCACAAGCATTGGAAAAATGCATTCTCAAAGTTTCTTTTGGTCCTTCAACGATAGTTCCTGAAAAGGTTACAAAATTTTGTTGAAATTCCTCTGGAATTCGGTTTAATGTTTTTTTTTGCTAGTTGGCACAAAACTTGAACAAACCGGCGATGTCCGCTATCTCCCGTGTACAAGGCACGAATTTTGAGTACGGCTAAAAGTCTCCAAGTTTCGTCATGTGCCTTTTCATTATACATAATTTTTCTCTCACACGTTATAAAGCGGACAATTTCGACAACCAGCGATCAGTTTATCACGAAATCCATTGGTTGTAGTCGAATTCCAAATATCCATAAAGGAATTAGCCTTTAGAACACTTTGAGGCTCGACGCAACCTTCCGCAAACGAGCAGGGATGGAAATTTCCACTTACATCAATATACGCCGACATACAGGTAGACTCACAAGGTTCCGCCATTTGTTCAAGTTGTTTAAATTCCGGGCGATCCTTCACCGCTTCCAGAAATTTCCTTGCGCCACAACTGTCAAATAATTAAATCAGACATCAAAGTATGGACAACGCCGATTGTTACACATCAGTTTATTTCGCATTTCTTTTGTGATTGGAGAATTCCAAATATCCATAAAAGAATCCGATGTTAAAACATTCTGTGGAGTTGCAACTTTTTCAAGAAAACTACAACCATGAAAAATCCCATTTACGTCAATATACGACGAGAAACTACAAATTTCGCATGGCTCTATCATCTGAGTTAGTTGCTCTTTTTCTTTAGATTCCCTATTCTCAATGGCTTTTAGCAGTTTTGGAACCGAACACGAGTCAAAACCGATCCGTTGTTTTGTGTCCAAGGCATAATTTGCGAGTTTAGAGAATTCTTCCTGTGTGAGCGGCGTAAACACAACTCCACGGCCTTTCTGTTTTAAAGAAAGTAAAACAATGGCATTGAGCTTCGCAAGCCTCGGGTCGGTCTTAGCATCATTCAAAACTTCATACACAAAATCAAGATTTTCCCTAAAAATACACAAATGGATGTTTGTTTGATCAATTCCGCGATCTGTAAGCATTTTTACAGTATCGTAACAAACATTTTTGTTTGTCTCATAAGCCGACACTGCACATGCACCAACCAAACCCGGCAATTGATCTGCAAACTCTAGTGTAAAATCGAAGCCAGAGAGTGTGAAATTAGGAATCACACCTTCAGAGCGTGCGTGTTTCATCATGGGAATGAAATCAGGATTTGTCTGAACACCCGTGATTCCAAAAGCAATCTGAGTGAGAAAATGATGCCCGTTATACTTCGGAAACTTGTTAAGAATTGTCTTGAAGGTTTCAAGAGTCATATTTGTTGGTGGATTGGAATTGTTATTTTTGTAACAATTATGAACCAAAACACCTTCTGAATAGTAAGTTTCATCAGGCAAGCAATGGAAATTATAAACTTTTCCAGAAAAAGGAACCTGTTTGATTGATTTAATCTTCATTGTATGTTTTTCTTTTGTAATATGAATCAATTTTGTGATGACATTTGGGACACAAAGTTATACCATCTTCTATTCTGTGTTCTTTGATTACCTCTTCGATCATCATAGCATATTTTTCAGCACCAGCAAAGTTTTCTATATTGTTTATTTCAAATTGATTTAAAACAACATCAATAATTTCTCTTAATGGACGAATATGATGTGCGTGCAAAATTCCACCAATTGTTCTACAGTTGACGCAGGTATAATTGTCTCTTTCAAAAACCTTTTGAATAAAAGGTTTGTACAGTCGTGTTCTAACTAATTTGTTAAAAGTGCTGGTGCCTTTCCACAACCAATGTTCTTTACCCCGTGGCATTTTTATTCTACCACTTTGATAACCATCCATTAAAGTTCTGTGCATTTTTGCCTTGGAATCCGCATTTCTCATTGGGTTATTTAATTTCATTCTTTCTGAAGTTTTTCGTCGGCTTATTTCGGTATTTATTCCCCATTTATGCTTGAATGTTGTGGTTGTTTCTTTTTGGTTTTCATCAGATAAAATCTGATTTGATTCTGTTTGAATGTTTATATTTTCTTTTATTTTTTTCCAAAGTTTTTCTTTGTGTCTTCTGTATTTTTCTTCTTTGCTAATTTTCCTTGTGGACCAATAAATTTTTCTTTCTCTTTTGAAATCTTCTAAAGAAAATAAAGAAATCATTGTGCCATCTTTATATTTTTCTTTAAAAGTTTCACTAACTTTTGAACGTGTTTCTTCAGAAAACATTGGATTTTTTTGTTTCATACGTTCTGAAACACGTTCTTTTTGAACTTCTCTTTTGTTAACTTCCGTCATAACTTGACGGTGTTTTTCTTTTGATTTCATTCGACAAACATCACAAATGTGTTTTGCTTCTTTATAGTTTTTAACATTTGTTCGTTTTTCGATTTCTATTATTTCAATAACTTGTTTGCAGTTTGGGCATAATTGTTCTTGTTGTATTATCATACAATTAATTATGCACGCATTTTATTTACTCAACCAATTTCAGACAGTTCCATGTTTTCTGTTAGTTCTCCTGCACAAATTTGTGAACCATTTTTCAGAAAAACTTTGTGATCTGGTGTTAGGCGTAGAATTTTTCCATTTTCTAGTTCAATTTCCACAAGATCGCCTTCATAATCTCTCGCATATGTTTCTACAACAGTTTGCAGTCCGGTTCCTCCAAAAACAACATCAGATCCTCGAATATTCTCAATATTTTTTTCTCCATTTGGTGTATTTACTTTTGTCCCTGCCGGAGAGCACATTTTGCAAATTTTGCCACCGGCACCCTTGCATCCATTAACACTGATTTCAATATCCAGAATTTCAGGTCCAAAAGGTGAAAATTGGGGATCATCTTGTTCGGTCTTTCCCCAACGACCGTGAAATCCAGTCACGGTATTAAAATAGTAGTTATAGTCTTCCGACCGAAAGACCTTCTTGGGACCGAGAACTTTTAGAACAGTCGGATATGAATTAGTTGTCGTTGTCATGGAATGATCCTAACATGATTTGAAATGAACGATAAACTTTGTTGTTTCTAACTTTTATTCGCCTTGAACTTCAAGGTGGATTATATCTTTTGTTGAATCAACATAAACATATCCACGCAACTGATCGTCAAAAGGTTCACAGTCAAAACTATAAATTACTACGCCGGGCCACACTCTATGTTTTTCAACCATGCAAATTCTCCAATTTTTGGGATTTGTAACAACTGCAATCAAAGCTTTTTTAGTTTTATACCCCGTCTCTGGAATAGTGGTTCCAAAAGCTTTAATTACCTCATGTAAATCAACTTTTAAGTGATCGCAAATTGCGTTTAATGCTTTCCTTGTTGTGCTCATAATTTAATATTCCAGCGAGCCACTTAGATTCTTTTCGACCATGATCGACCACTTATGTCGAATTACACGAGTTAAAGCCAAAATAAAACCAACCCAGTCAAAATGATCAAATTCTGAATCGCATCTTAGAATTCCATATTTCTTAGAGAACTCTTCTTCGTGAATAGTTTTCATGTGTTCAATTGCATTCATGTACTTCTCTCTAATCTTTGCAATTGCTTCAAGAGTTTCAAGATTAATAATTGGATTTGTTTGTGAAAGACGCATCAAGTCTTTCATGCCATCATATTCAAAATATGACAGCGTGGGAAGATTTCCACAATAAAGTGTAGTTTCCGTTTGTGCTTTGTCGTTGGGATCACGAAGAATTAGATAAACACTTTGATGTTTGAAAGGCATGTTTTGGACTCCTTGAGTTGGTTCAACTATAACACAACTCAAAGATGATCTAAACTTTTTGATTAATATTTTCTGTAGTCGAAGAGGTCGAACTAGACTTGAAAAGGAATCCACAAAGCAAAGTTAGACACAGAGCGTGCCAGAAATCAATTTCGCGCACATGAAACAGATAAGGCATAACATAGTTCCACAGCCACATCACCGGGAATCCAAGCAACAGGGCATATCCACAAATTGTCACCACAAAAATAATTAGAACTGTAAGAAGTTTAGCCATTTGTTTCTATCTCTCTTTCTGTTTAAGAACATACTACATTTATTGGTGAGTCACAATTTTTGTTAGATGAATCTTGCTAGAGATGCAAGCAAAAACAATTCTTATAGAAGAGTCAATTAGGTAACCAATTATTTTAATTAACATTTAATTTATTCCTGTAGTGAAAATATTACACCATCTACATATAAACAATGTTCTTTTCAGAATATACTTATTGATATGAAAGTTTATACTTGCACCGATTCAAGAGGAATTACTCTCGGACCAAAAACTACTTGGATTTCTTTATTAAAAGAACAACATAAAGATATTGATATAATTTACAATCCTGGTTGGGGTAGTTTTGGCACCTTAAATCACTACTTGCCAGTTTTTGAAAGAGAGAAAGACTTTTTCGACGTGACAATAATACAATTAGGTTACCATGATTATTGTATTCCGTGGATTGCTTCTTTTTTCCAAGGATTGGAGGACTATGATCCAGACTATAAAAATCACTTAATAAAATTTGAAGATGGATATATCGGTCCCACATTTTTCAAAAATACCTACCGCTATCGAAACGATGAAGCCATAAAACACATGTTTTCTTTGTACCGTAAAAAAACAAAAAAACTATTATGGCTTTCTTTGCCGTATCAATGGGAAGAATTTTTAGAACAAACTAAAGTGGTTAATGAATTGTTTGGTTCATGTTGCGATGAATCAGTTATATTGCCAATGGATCCTGATTTTCCAAGGCGATGTACTTTCAATTGTGGTATTGACAAAGTACATTACTTAGATTTTTACAATCAAGAAATTGCTAATATGGTTTATGAGAAATTAAAAACCATGGAAGTTAATTTAGAGAGTTCTTAGTTACCTCAAACTCTTTAAATCAGACTCCCATCTTCTCTAGCAAAGTGTCCAAGAAAGAACTCGACCACTCCCCGCTACGACCATTCTTGGAAACCCACTGCGCAAACCCGTTACACTTTCCCGCGAATCGGTGCATGATATAAGGCATATACAAACCTGCTGCTTGAGTTGCAAGAGCAAGAGCCTTTTGCTTGTTTTCCGCATTTTCAGTCACCTTCACAATTCGATCATATTCTGCGTCCATACGCTTCACAAGTTCTGAATACTTCTCGACATAATCCCAACCAATTTTTGCAAGGTGTTCCGGCAAAAGAGCAAAAACATCGTCGTGCTTCTCGTTTAAAATCAGTCCCATCATTGCACGCGGAGACTTACCAGCAAGGTCACGAATCCGAGCATACATGGTATAATTTGCATTCTTTAGCTTATAGCGAGGAAAATCACCATTTACCAATTCTCCACCACGCACAACAACGCCTTCAAATTCCGAACCTCCGAAGGAATTTACATAGTCAACAATTGCGTCTACTGAATCAAAGTGATACTTCTTGACAACCGGAATACGAAAAATATCGCTAAACCAAATCGAAGTACAAACAGATGGATCAATTTCATTTCCGGTATTCAAATCACGAATTGCTAGAAGCGTCAAACGACAATCCTTATACTTCACAGCAACCTCGTTGTAAGGCGAAGTAATCTCAAAAATATAGTTGTGTCGAGTATTCAAGTTGGACACAAATTCATTAAATGAATACCCCGAGGTATCCTTCAAACACTTCTCGAAAAGAGTGCGGAAAGTAAATTCACCAAAGCCGTCAATTGTCTTGTCAGCAAGAGACACCGAACGAGTCGAAACTTCCCACTTTCCAGAGAAAATGTCAAAATAAAGCTGCCCACAAGTTCCATCAACCTTCTCCAGAATTACCGAACCCTTGACTCCAAGCGGAATGTTCGCAGCAACTCCCATGCCAGCACAAAAAAATCGGTTCATTCCATGACAGAGAATTACAGTTTCTCCAAGAGACTTGGAAATATCAATTTGCGAACCATCAATCTTTGCAATCACAACGCCACGGCACTCGCAAGCGAGAGGGTCGTCGTTCTTAGAAGCAATCTGTGAATAGTTCATGGAAAGAGTGTAGCCGTTGCTTCCAACCGAAGCCTCGACGCCATGAAGTTCCTTTAGTTCCGCGAGAGTGTGATCCCAAAGGTAAGACTGCACAAGAATGGTGTGGGTAGTGGAGTTCATAGAGAGATCCTAACATGATTGATTGCCAACTGAAAGTTTTTAGAGCACAGACTCATTCCCAATATTTGCTGGAAGATATGCTGAAAACCATAGGTCAAATGGTTTTTCCCGTGCAGTGTTGCACCAACAAGATTGAACAATTTCTGTGAATTCATATGAATGAATTTTGTTATTTCCTACAGGAAGCCTAACTGTATTTTCCCAAGTTTGGGTGACCGTTCCATTCTCGTAGTCAGCACTCCACATGGCATCTTTTTCGTTTTTATACGTGTTATAAATAGTTCTGAGATGTCCTTCATCATTATATTCTTCATACTCTACTTGCCAAACTATATTTCCGGCGCCCCAAACCTCAATCCAAGGTTGGTCATCTTTTACCAAGATTGTATCTTTAAGTCCAAAACCAGAATCAATTAACATCGTTGTTAAAATATCATTTGTAATAATACTCTGAATATTTTTAGCCGTTGATGCGTAGAAAAATCTGCGAAGCTGGTAAAGTTCTGTAGTTGTGTCCATGGTGTGATTATACCTTAGTTTGTGGTTGATAATAGATTTTATCAGTGACCGTCTTTTTCACCCTTACGAAGCAGGTATTCATCAGAAATGAATTTTAGAATTCCTCTGTGTTGCCCAATTCTAGTTTCTGGTTCAATGGTAACAACTACACCTTCTCGACAGTGTGTTGCTCCAGGTAAAGTGCTTTTTCCGTCTCGCAATCCCATAACAATTTCTTTAGAAAAGGGTCCACGATATAGAACTGGTACAATCTCAACTCCAAAGAATTCTGAAACCTTTTCAATTATTTCTTTTGACTGATATTTATGATCCACACAAACATCAAAAATTCTGACTTTTCTGACATTTGTCTCACAACCGTAGTTTAAATCTTGAACTTTATTTCCAAAAATCTCACCAAAAATGATGAAGTGTTCCGTGAAAGAAATTCCTTCTTTTGCTATGAATTCTCGCATTTTGTCTTCTGGAAAATAGATTCTGCCCATTTCGGCGTAAAGGGTTGTCCCATCCGGCTGTTTGGCTTTGTTGTGACTTCCCACTTTATAGTCGGAAATGTCCTTACCATCGAAGGCTAGACCAAATCTAGCATTTGTACCATGTAATTTTTCAGTTACACGAACACTGTATTCTTCACGGAAAGAATTGGGATGATTCTTTGCATTTTCGATATCAGTATATCGAATGAAAGATCCTGGTTCTCTGTCCATTTCTCCACCAAGAGAAGGATCAATTGGCGGTTCATATCGTTCCACTTTGAGAAGAACTTGAATCTCCTCGTTGGTAAGACCGGGCCACTCATTTTTAATGATTAACCCTTGTGACAAACACCCACGCAGTCTGATTGTCTTAATTCTGTGACCTTTTCGTCCATCAGAGAATTTTTTAGTTGCTTTGTCAAGCAAAAAAGAAAATTGTGGAATAGTGGGATCAACGAGCACATCCACCCCAAAGTAAACTCCTGTATAAATTTCTTCTGGATTATAGGATTTGTCCGCAGGAATCCAGTCAGAAGTTTTTACAATCAACTGCCACTCTGTATCACAGATTTTAGCGACAGATAAGGCATCAGCATTTGGATGCTTCTCGATTGTAAAATTAACTACGTTGCCTAGAATTGTGCTCATGTTGTTTATTTACCTTATCACAAGGTAGCGATAGGAGTATTGTTTCTTTAGAGGTTAATCGTCAATATTTTTTCCATCTGGTTCTTCACCAAGGTCATCGTCATCGTCTTCTTCGTCATCATAATCGTCGTCAACATCGCCAATTCCGAAGAAACTAGAATCACTACCAGCCTCCTCCAGAGCATCAACCATGTCAGATTCTGATAGTTCAACGCTACCTAGATTTTCGACTGTTCCTACGCAATCACCGTCGCAAACATCATAGGCGATTGCATCAAGGTCTTCCTCGTCATAGGGTCGTTCAGAAAGAACTTCAACAGTAATGCGTGTTTTGTAAAACTTTCCCATGATTTTTTATTCCTTTTCTCCGTTAAGTATTATCATGAAGTTGGGTTGAGCTAACTTTTTTAGTCTCGCCTCTTTTTATTTCTTTAGTCGTCAAGATCAAGTTCAATTTTCTCAATGTCGGGGATTTCTTCAATAATGATTTCTTCGTCTACCTCAATCGAGAAGCTACTCATATCTTCCCAAAGGTCAAGAGCGGCTTGATATCTACCCGAATTAATGTAATCAACGAGTTCGTGAACGTCGTCCTCGTCATATTCGTCCCACATGCCATCAATCCAATTGATGATTTCGTGCATGGCTTGCTTTAGGGCGAGTTCAGCCGTGGCACAGGGAACGTCCCAAGTGGTAGGACTACTGGCGTTATCATCGCACTCACAATGAACGATAAAGATTGTTCGAGACATCAGTAACTCGCTTTCTTCCATTGGTTGTATCATGCTGTGGTTTTGAGATCAAATTTATTTAGAACGGCCAATTAACGAGTAGTTGAATGGATCTTCGTTGCGGTCTGCCACAACACCAAAATGCAGCTTACACGAAGCACAAAGATAATTGCCAAAATTTATGACTAACCCAGTGAATTTGCTATTTTCTATCCCGCGAAGAAAAGTAGACAAAAGCTGTTCTTCAAAACACTGATAATTACAGATTTTGCAATTCATTATAACATCCATGGCATAGGTTTAATAATAATTCTGTTTAGTGGATGTGTCCAACCTTGATATGTTTTGCTGATGTTCATTAGTTTTTCTTTAATACGCCTAGATCCCTCTAATGTTTTTTTGTTGCTTGCCAAAAGTAGAATCCAAGCATTAATCGGCAAACATCCTTTCCAAGAATTGCACTTATTGCAGAGAATCATCAAATTGTTGATATGATTCCCACCACCCAATCGTCTTGCCAAAATATGATCTAAAGTGAGATTTTCTGTAGTCTCACAAGCCATACATCCTTTTCCATCACGTTGGGCAACTTTTTCCGCTAGTTTGCGTCTTGTAATCGAGTTAATATCCCCACACATAGAAACACTATAGCATAAACAACTCACAAACAAAGTTTTAGTTTGGATTTATTTCAAATGTTTTTTCAAATAATTTACACTTTGCGATAACAATGTTCAAAGCATAAGTTTTTATAGTGGCGGGCCACCTTGATTTTTGAATTTTATTACAATAATCACTACGAACCAAATAATAAACAAAAGCTCTTGTCGCTGATCTTTTAATAATCTCTATTTGATGTAGTGTGAGACAAAAATCATTAAATAGGCGCATTACGGGACGATGACAATGTGGCTCTTTTTGTAACATGTCACTTAGAACGATGGCGGCGCGAGAGGAACCAAATTCACTTTCTTTTCCTGACATTTTAATATTCCAATTCTTTTATATTAAATCGTGTTTCTGATTCTTTCATATCTTTTCTTACTAACGCAAGAAAATCATTCAAAGAATCAGAGTTGGGGTAATACGAATTGATTATTTTTAGTGCACGGACGCTATAGTCTCTCAAGAATATCGTTTCTAACAAGCGTTTTGATTCACACATTTTTCTTTTGAAGAATTCTTCTGCAAACTTATGGCCCAAAGTATACCAAACCATAAATTTTAGATTATCAGTTTCTGTCGAAAGAATCTCAGAAATTTGCTCCAGTGTTATGTAGTCCATGATT
>Ga0114951_10005652_pt1 | contig 11433 bp, 13 predicted proteins | sample AM7aDNAmetaG_FD_88677 | JGI IMG/M metagenome (GOLD analysis project Ga0114951, IMG submission 88677) | Freshwater microbial communities from Finland to study Microbial Dark Matter (Phase II) - AM7a DNA metaG | ecosystem: Environmental > Aquatic > Freshwater > Lake | place: Finland: Lake Alinen... | reverse complement strand
CGCTAAGGCGGGTGACAAGCACGCCACGCTTGGCCAGTTCCTTCGATCCGACAGCCATGCTGACCGTGAACATGACGGGCAGAGCGACCGGCACTGCGCTCATCAGTAGGACGAGCATGAGTGGAATCATCTCCATGAGTGGCACTCCGCGAACCAACGACAGTACGATCACCACGCCCAGCAGCGCGCCGACGATGACAAAGAGCCAACGGACGACTTTCGCTACCACCGCTTCGATGTGGAGTTTCGGACGCGCCTCCTGCACAAGTTGCGTCGTGCGGCCAAAGTAGGTCTTCGCTCCGGTCAGCATGACGACGCCGTTGCCTTCGCCTCGGTGGACGACGGACCCTGACGAAAGCACTTCACCTGGCTTCTTGTCCGCGTCCTTCGATTCGCCGGTGAGTGCCGACTGGTCAACACTCATCACTCCGGTCAAGAGCTTCACGTCCGCCGGGATGATGTCGCCGGGACGCATCCGAACAATGTCGCCGGGAACCAGTTCTCTGGCGGGAATGACCTGCCAGCTCGAATCGCGTCGGACACGCGCATTGACCTGCAACCGCTTCCGCAGTGCCGCCACGACACCGGCAGCCCGGCTCTCTTGCATAAAGCTTAACACGGCATTGATCACCAGCAGTGCTCCCACCACGATGAGGTCCGAGTATTTTCCGAGCACGGCGGACAGAACCATGATCAGTTCGAGCATCCACGCCGAGATTCCCCAAAACTTTTTTAGAAATGTGAGAACCGGGTGGCCCTTTTTTTCAGCCACCTCGTTGTAGCCGTTCTCTTTCCGACGGGTGTCCACCTCGGCGCGCGCAAGCCCGGTGTCGGGATTAACTTCGAGCGCCGTGAGCGTGTCGGGAACCGACGCTGAGGCGATGTCTGGCGCCTTTGCCGTTGCCGGCTTCGATGGCGAACTTCCTCCAACGGATTTCTTTGTGACCGTTTGCATGGTGACGATCCTCTACGGACCGGGCAATGTACAGCGGTTTGCCCGCTTTGGCTAACTCCCCGGTGCGCCGGTCGGAGATGCTCCAAGCCGTTTCTCAATTCCAGGCGAGGTAAACTTTTGGGAGGGTTCCAACTTGCAGGCTTTTCTCTGCCGAAGCAATCAAAGGGAAGGCGGGGCAGGCTGAGGAAGTCAATTCACCGACCGGCGTGCGGCAGCCGCACTTACCGGCTCCGCGGTTCTGTCATGATTGTCGAAGCATCGCAAATCTTACCGGCGCTACGCCTTGAAAGTCCACTTATCGCTTTGGCTGTAAAACCGGATCGGATCCCAGAAAACCAATTGCTCGATCTGGTCTTTCGGAGAGCCGCAGCTTGACCGAAGCCACCACGGCACGGCTGCGGACAGTCATTCCATCGTCTCGAATTCACCTCTCGTTCGCAATATGGCTTAATTCACTTGTCGAGCCGTCGCCCCGCAGCAACTCAGCGAAACCGGCCTCGTATAGCATTCGTCGGCAAGCGGCCACGTCCAACCCGCGGTGACCGGTGGTGTCGCGTTCCGTATCACGGGGATTGGCACCGGACTCGGCATAAACAGCGTTCGCGCCGGCGGTCAGCCCCAGCAGGTTCGGCTCGTGCACCGCGATATTGCGGGTCTCCCGACAGGCGAGACTCGCCAGCGCCACGACAGCGACCACCTGTGCCAACCGTAATTCCGTGATCTGCCCACGCTGACTCAGGGGCGACCCTGGCACCCAGACGCGACGCATCGCGGCATGCTGGAAACAGCCGTGCTCAATCCCCAACCACAACTGCTCCACCAACTCTGCCGCACTATGCTCCGGCCCAATCGGTTCGCAGCAGTAATACCAATCCAACCCCACTTCGCGGATGACACGGATGGTGCGTTGGCGTAGGGCCGGGTCCAGCGCAGTGTCCGTGCCCTCGCGTAACCGGCAGACGTGATACGCCCCGTTGACGCCCGCTGATTTCAACTCCCCGGCCTGAGCGGTGTCGAAATCGCCGATGTTGACCACCACCTGCGTGCCCTGCGGGAGCACTCGTTTGACCTCGCGGACCGTCTCCAGCAGTTGCGTGAAGTCAAACGTGTGGAGCGTCATCAAGAACAGAGCGAACAAGTCCTTGCCGGCTGCAAAACCACGTGACCGCTCAAGGATTTCCTCCAGCGACATCGTGTTTGCCGTGAATGTGGTATGGCCATCGCCAAGGCTGCAAAACTTGCATCGTCCGGGACACGGCCCGATCTCGACGCCGATCTGGCCCAAAATGATGCCGCGATTGGCGAACCGCTGGCGCGTGAGCACATCAGCGACACCCCGCAACGCGTGCGCCTCCCGCGATGTCGGCTCGCACTCCAGCAGTCGCTGGCACGCCGTGCGATCCGGCGCTTCGTTTGCCAAGGCCCGATCAAGAATCTCTTGGATGAATGGATCAATCTTCATGAATTTACTTTCTGTCTTCGACTCAAGCGCGGCCGGTAACGACCTCGCCGCATTTATGTATCTCCTCCTGCCATTTATCCACCTGCTGACCGGTTGAACCGAAGGACTTTTGCTTTCAGGCACGCCGCGTCACGAAAACGGATGTCGCCCCGGCAAGTAACAGTGCCATTCCCAGCGCGCAGACCAAGGCGGCACCGGTCGGCCAATCTCCCGCGTAAGAAGCCCACAACCCGACGATGCTGCTGAGCGTCGCCACCACCCAACCGATCAACAGACGCACTGGTAGCGAGTCAGCGAGAAACTTCCCGCACACCGCCGGGATGATCAGATAACTGAAGACCAGCAACACGCCGCCGATCTGCACGAAGCTGGTCACGACAAACCCGAACAGCACATAGAACAGAAAGTCCCACCAACGTGCCGCCCGCGGCAGTTCTTTGCCGAGCGTTAACGCGAGAAATTGCCGTCGAAACACGAAATGCACCACCGCGATCACCGCGTACAAGGCGAATGTCTTCCAGACCTCGACCGGTCGCACCAGCAACACTTCGCCAACAAGTGTCCGCCGCAGTTCCTCATTGCCCTCGGCGCTGCGGCTGAGCAGCAGGATGCCGAGCGCCGCCGCCACGACGTACACAATGCCAATCAACGCCTCCTGCGGCACCCGGTGGGTCTTCGTCTTCGTCACCGTGAAGATGCCGGCGCCGATAACGGTGAAGCTCGCGGCCCAGGCATACGTCTGCCAATCGTGCGCGTCGTGACCCAAGAGAATCGCCACGCAAGTTCCCAGCGCCGCGACCTGCGCCAGCGCGAGGTCCACGAAAATGATTTCGCGTTCGACGATGTGCAAGCCGAGGTACACGAGCAACCCCGGCAAGAGCAGACAGGCCAGCAACGGCCATTTCATGATTTGGAAAGCTTCAATCATTTCGCCAATCCTTTCGCGAGGGCGTTCACGATGTAGTCAATCAACTCGACGTACCCGCCGTCCGTGCCCTTCACGCCACCGGGATATTGGGCGACTGGCACGACGACCGCTCCTGTATCCGCCGCCACCGTATCGGCAGTCCTGCGATTCTGGTACGGCTCCACAATGACCACGCGCAGATGTTCGGCCTTCATCTTCGCCATGACCTCCGCGAGACTGGCCGGCGTGGGCGGGATACCGGGCTTGGGTTCGAGGAACAGATCAATCTTCAAGCCGAATCTCTCGCCGAAGTACGGCCACGTGTTGTGATACGCCACGACCTCTTTGCCGGCGAACGGCACGAGCAGCTTCCGCCACTCGGCCATCTTCGCCTCAATCCGCGCGTTGAACTTCGCGAGGTTGGCCCGGTACGTCTCCGCGCCGGCGGCGTCGCGTTTCGCCAACTCGTCGGCAATGCGCTGCGCGGCGATCTGGCCGTTGACCGGGTCGGTCATGAAATGCGGATTACCCATCGCGTGCACGTCGCCTTTCGAGCGATCAAGCGCCGTCGGCACTTCGAGCAACTGAATGCCGGGCGCGATGGCGATGCGGGTCAACTTGGGATTACGCGCGCCTTCGAGCAATGGCGGCAACCAGCCGATCTCCAGTTCCGCTCCGCCTTCCACAAGCACGTCGGCGTGCGCGAGCTTCACCACGAAGCTCGGTTTCGGGTCAACGAAGTGCGGGTCTTCCGTCGGTTTGGCCAGCGAGACGACTTCGACCCGGTCGCCGCCGATATCACGGGCGATGGCGGCCAGTTCCGGTGTCGTGGCGACGACGTTGAGTTTGGCGTGAACCGTATGAGCGGCCAGCAGGCCGGTCGTGATAATGGCAAAAATGTGTTTCATGTTGTCTCCTTTAGAATTTGTGCGCCGCGTGGGCGCCGAGCAGGAATTCGAGTTGCAGCCAGACCGAATGGGCGTCGCCAAACGCCTGGCCATGGTCATAGTTGTATTGCAGGCGGAGCTTCGAGAACTCCGTCAAATACCACGTCAAGTCCGGCGAAAGCCGGAACCGGTCACCGCGCAGCAGCGCGTCGTTCACATCGTTCGCGCCGTGGTTGCCGGAAACAAACTCGCCGCGCAACCCGGCCACCCAGCCGAGGCTGTAGCCCCATAACACCTGCGAGTAGAACCCCCAATCCTTCAGTGTCTCCGCCGGCAAAGACGCGGTCGGGTCGGCACCGGCATCATACCGGCGCAGCATCGCTTCGTTCTGCCACGACACGAACGGGAAACCGGCGTTCGCTTCCGGTGACTTCCATTTCCAGTACGAGTCCACGCCGTAGATTTGCGTGCGTGCGTCGGTGCCTGAATCGTTCGGTCCGAACGCGGCGGAACCTCCCAGTATGAGCGTTTGCGTGTCACCGATGTCAAACGACGACGCGAGCCGCGGCACGAACAGCAAATCGCCCGGCCCGCGCAACCCGCGATCCAGCGGCGTCCGTCCGTAGGTGTTGTCGGTATCGCGGAAGCTGAACGTCGTGCCGCCGCCGCCGTTGAACACGCCGAGCGTCGCCTCCGTAAACCACGGCGTCGGCGCGAGCCACGAGAGTTGCGCGCCGAGGTTGCGCAAGCCGTCGCCACCGAGCACGCGGTTCATAATCAACGGTTGATCCACGAACGCCCACGCATGCGGGTGCTGCTGGTTCTGCCTACCGAACGCGGCGAAGAACTGGCCGGCTTTGAGTTGCAGGTTGAACGGCAGGCTCGTCGTCTGGCCATAGACTTCCTCCAACTCGATTTCGGTTTCGTTGTTGTTGTCGAGCTTCAGCACGATGTTGGCGAAGCCTTTCAAGTACGGGTCCACCGCACCATCAAGGGAGATTTCGGCATTGCGCAACGAGAACCCACGCTGCGATGGATCGTGGTCGCCGAGATTCAGTACCGAGTCCACCTTCGGCTCCGTGGACCAACCGGCGTTGACCACGGCGTCGAAGCTGATGTTCATGTAGGCGTTGCCGGAACGCGCAACGGTGATGGGCTGTGACGGTGACCACGCCGCAGCCGGTACCAGTGCGGGCGTGGCAGTTGCCGGTGGCGGTGCGGTCTTCTGGGCTTCCAATTGCTGGATTTTCTCCTGCATCTGCTGCATTTGCTGTTGCATCTGCAACATCTGCTTCTTGAGCGCGTCGAGTTCGGAATTCTCGGCGGCGAAACTAACGCCTGCCGGCAGGGCCAGCAGGATACAAAGTAAAACGATTTTCATTTTCCTCCTGAAAGGGTTTGCGCCGGCGGCGTTATGCGCGCCGGCAGTTCAATTCAAACAACCAAACAACGTCCGAATCTATGTGGACGTTTCAGGAGGGGCGCGACTGGCCGTGGGTAGGAACAACGCAACAGGCACTGGCGTACGGAACGATGGCATCACTGTGGTAACTACGATGGACAGAAGGCACGGAACCAATGGCTCCGCCGGGGTGTCAGCCACCCCGCTGAGGTGCCACGCACAGGCTGGGCACTGGTGATCGTTCGTCAATCCACCATGTTCATGATGGTGGAGAACGCCGATCACGACCGCCACACTGAAGTACAACACACAGAGGACGGCCGTTGTGACGCGCGTCTTCATGTTACGACGCGATACTGGCGGCGACACACAGTAAAGTCAAGTATCGCTCCGCGCATTGAGGCCGGTTCAGCGGTCACCTGCGCTAAAACAGTTATGCCTTGAACGTCCACTTGTCGCTTTGGCTAAAGAACTGGATCGGATTCCAGAAAACCAATTGCTCGATCTGGTCTTTCGGAAAACCCCGGCGGGCCAATTCCTGAACCACTTTCGGCACCCCCAGCGGATCGGATCGGCCCCAGTCACACGAGGAATTGATCAGCAACCGGTCGACGCCATATTGCTCCACGATGTTGGCCGCCCGCTCTGCCGTAAGCTTGGTGACGTAGTACACCGTCAGCCCGCGCCAGTATTTCGTCCCGGCGAACAGCGGCATGGTTTCTTCGGTGTTGTGGTCAAACAGCGTCCGGGCAGGATCGAGGCATTCTTCGGCAACCACCTTTAGCGTGCGCGTGCTGCCCGCCTGTTTGTACTGATGCGGCAGGTGAATGAGAGCCGGCAGGTTAAACTTCTTGGCCAGCCGCAACTGGGCGCGCAGGGCAAATTCCTCTTCATCGGTCTGACGGTCGAACCCGATCTCGCCGATGCCGACACAGGTCTCCCGCTGGCAGTATTGCTCCACGACGGGGATTACTTCCTTGGCCAATGGAGCGTTGTTGGCTTCACGCGGGTTCATCGAGATGCACGTGAAATGCTCGATGCCAAATTGCTTGGCCCGCTGCGTTTCCCAGCCGATGATCAACTCAAAGTAATCAATAAAGGTGCCAACGTTGGTGCGCGGCGCGCCGAGCCAGAACGCCGGTTCGACAACCGCTTCGATGCCGGCCAGAGCCATTTGCTGGTAGTCGTCCGTCACGCGCGCGGACATGTGAGTGTGGGGATCAATGATGCGCATTGTGGTTTCGCCTGTTGTACAAGTTAATGTCATCACTGATTCACCGCACGGGTTCGTGTGATTTCCGACCAGTGACTTTCCCGTACGCCCGGCAAAACGGGCAGACGTGCGATTCGACAGTCTTCACTAGCCCGAACGCCAGCCCGCGCTGTTTCGTTCGCGCCCGCCGACAGACGGGACAGTTGGCACACACCCGTGCCAGTTTTCGGTCCAACGCCGTGATTGAAGGCTGACTCATGGCGTACAGCATGACCAATTCGCAGGCGCCCGTAAAGCCGGAACTCTGGTCGCCGGTCCCGTCACGGCACCTGAACAACTACGACATGGAACTCGGTAAGTTGCTGACCGCTGGCGTGGACATTTGGCGCTGAAAGCATACTTCCGTTGATATTGTAACCTTTTCGGGCTTTGCGGCTCCATTCAGGCAGAACCAAAGGAAGAACCAACACATGAGCAATCTTATTGAAGCTACAAGCGAAACTTTCGGGCAGGAAGTGCTGCACGCCAGCGCGCCGGTCCTGGTGGATTTCTACGCGCCGTGGTGCGGGCCGTGCCGGATGCTGGCGCCGATGCTGGAGAAATTGGCAGACGAGTTGGCTGGCCGCGTCAAAGTGGTGAAGGTCAACGTGGACGACGCCGGTGCCGTGGCCGAGCACTACGGCATTACCGGCGTGCCAACACTGATGATCTTCAAGGGCGGACAGGTTGTTGACACGATGGTCGGCCTCTCGTCGCCGCGCGCACTGGTGGAAAAACTCAAGAGCATGGCGCCCGCCGCGCCAGTCCCCGTGGGAGCGTGACGCGATGGGGCTTCTCAGTTTCCTGTTGGGTGGTGCCGGCAGCACTGAGCCGCTGGCAGATGTTCAGGCCAAGGTGCGGCAGGGGCAGGCGGTCTTGATTGATTGTCGGGAGCAGGGCGAATGGGACGACGGGCACCTGGGCGAAGCGCAGTTGCTGCCGCTGAGTAAACTCCGGAGCAATCCGTCGCTCGCGAACCAGTTACCGAAGGACAAACCGGTTTACCTGCACTGTCGAGCAGGTGGTCGGGCCACGCTGGCTGCCAGGTTGTTGAAGAAACTCGGCTACGATGCGCGGCCATTGCGTCAGGGTTTTGAAACACTGGCGCGGAGCGGCTTTACTCGTGCGACCTAGTCCTGGCACAAAAATGGTAAATCAAAGTTCAAAAGGTTTTGTTGTAACCTTTCGTCTACCGGCGGCTCAGTGGAAGGTGAAAGGAAATGTGAAATGAGCATTGCAATTGGAATCGTAATCGGCGCGTTGGCGGGGTTCGCCAACTACAAGTTCATCGGCTGCGCTACCGGGACCTGTCCGTTGAGCAGCAATCCGTGGATCGCGACGATCTGGGGTATGGTGCTGGGTGGGTTGATCGGCGGCTCGTTTCGCGCCGTTCGATAAAACCAAAGGAGAAATCAAATGACGATTGAACGTTATATTCGCATCATCGCTGGGTTGTTTATCCTGATCAGCCTTGCGCTGGCACACTGGGTCAGTCCGTACTGGCTGTGGTTTACCGCGTTTGTTGGGGCCAACCTGTTGCAGGCCGGGTTCACCAACTGGTGTTTGATGGAAGACATCCTGAAGAAACTCGGCGTAGGCGGCTCGTGCTGTTCCACGGGCAAGGCCGATTCCAAGGGTTCCTGCTGTTGCACCGAGGCCGGTAAGTGAGACCAAGCTCCGCCATCACTATCGCCCTGGCTGCGTTACTGGTCAGCGGGGTGCACGCCGCCGATGCACCGCGCCCGTTGAGTCTCGACGCCGCCGTGAAGTTGGCGCTGGAGAAAAGTCCTGATGTGGCGACCGCCCGCCAGCGGCTCGCCGCGGCCCGTGCCGGGCTGGCCCAGACCGACGCGGCGTTTCTGCCGCAGGTGCGGCTCAGCGGTACCTACAGCGCCAGCGATAACCCGGTACAGGCGTTCATGATGACGCTCAACCAACGGGACTTCAACTTCAACGCCAATTTCAACCACCCGCCCGTCACGGAGAACCTCAACGGGCGACTGGCGGCGACGTACTCGCTCTACAACGGTGGGCGCGACCAGGCCAACCAGCAGGCCGCCCGGCTTGGCGCCGAGGCCCAGGAAAAATCCATTGACGCCGTGCGTAACGAGCTCGTCTTCGAAGTCACCCGTATCTTCCACACCATCAGCAAGGCGCGCCGGTTCGTGCAAACCGCAGATGCCGCGGTGGCCAGCATGGAAAAGAACCTCAGCACTGCCAAGAGCCGTTTCCAAGAGGGGGCCACGATGAAGACTGACGTGCTGGATGCTGAAGTCCGCCTTGCCGAGGCGCGCGAAAACCTGGTCCGCGCCCGCAGCACCGTCGCAATTTCTGAAACCATTTTCCGCAACGTCCTTGGCGTTGGCGAAAAGGAAAACGTCACCGCCGCGGAGGCTGCTGATCGGCCCGGTTCCGTCCCAATCGTGGTGATGAACGAATCGCTCGACGTTTCCGGACGGGCCGAACTGCTCGCGGCGCAAAAGGCTGTTGCTGTCACGGAGCGCCAGATGCGCGCCGCGCAGGGTGGGCGCCGGCCGCGCGTGAACGCGTTTGCCAGTTACGACCTCGACAGCGGTGACGTACGCCGGTACGCCGACAGTTGGTTGGCCGGTGTGAGTGTCGAGGTGGATGTGTTCGACGGGTTCCTCACTAAGAACAAAGTCGCCGAAGCCCGCGCCAACCTCGATGTGGCTCGCGAGCAATTGCGCAAGCTTGAATTGGGATTGCAACTGGAGGCCAAACAGGCTCAGTTGAACCTCACCGAGGCACAGTCGCGGCTCGAAACCACTGCGCAAGTCATCACGCAGGCGGAAGAAAGCGTGCAGATCACCAAGGAACGCTACGGTCAAGGACTGGCGTTGCTGACGCAATTGTTCGATGCCGAAACCGCCTTGACCGCCGCCCGGCAACGGCGCGCGGCGGCGGAAGTCGATGTGTTAATCGCCCGTGCCGCGCTGGATAAAGCGCTGGGGAAAAACTGGAAGGAATAACGGATGAAAAGAACCTTGTTTCTCGTTGTGTTACTGGCCGTTGGTTGCGGCTCGAAGGAATCCGTGCCGCCAGCGGACGCCCCGCCGATCAAAGCACAGGCGGTGGCCGTGCAACCGCAGAAGGTGCCCGAGATCTATGAAGTCATCGGCACCGTGCGCCCGAAAGTTGGCGCAACGGTTTCGGCCAAGGTAATGGCGACGATTTTGGAGGTTCCCGTCAAGCCCGGCGACGCCATCAAGGCCGGGGATATACTCGCGAAACTCGACGACCGCGACATGCGCGCCGCCTTCGAGCGCGCTCAGGCCGATTACGACCGATACAAGAAACTACTCGAACACGGCGCCGCGCCTGTGGCGGACTTTCAGACGGCGGAGGAACATTACCGCGTTGCCAAGACGGCGCTGAGTTATGCGACGATCACCGCGCCGTTTGACGGCATCGTGGCTGAGAAGTTTTGCGATGCCGGTGACATGGCCGCGCCCGGCAAACCGCTGTTCAGCGTCGAGCAACCAACCGATTACCGGCTCGAAGCCAACATACCCGACCGCTTCGGCAGTGCGGTGGCGGTCGGTACACCCGTTCACGTAATCGTGGACGCGGTCGGCGGCGAATGTGACGCGACGGTGGGCGAAGTCGCGCCTGCCGGTGATCCGTCGAGCCGGAGTTTTCTGGTCAAAGTCGATCTGCACCGGCGCAAACCGCTGAAGTCCGGGATGTTTGGCCGCGCGCAGATTGTCGTGGGCGAGCGCACCGGTTTGTTTGTGCCGAAAACAGCAGTCCACGAACGCGGGCAACTAACCTTCGTATTTGTCGCTCACGACGGCCGCGCCCAGATGCGGCTGGTCAAACTGGGCAAGACGGTTGGCGACAAAACGGAACTGCTGTCCGGTGTCGAGGCCGGTGAACGTTTGGTCACCAGCGCCGCAGGCGAACTCACCGACGGCCAACGGGTTGAGGTCCAATGAGCGAGCCCCCCCAGTCCCAGCGGCTTGGTTTGGCGGGTCGGTTGGTCCAGTTCTTCATTGACTCGAAATTGACGCCGTTGATCGTGGTCGCGGCCGTGCTGCTCGGCGCGGGCGCGGTGGCGCTGTTGCCGCGCGAGGAGGAACCGCAGATCAAGGTGCCGATGATCGACATCTTCGTGCAGATGCCGGGCGCGTCGGCAAAGGAAATCGAGCAGCGAGTCAGCAAGCCGATGGAAAAATTGCTCTGGGAAATCCCCGGCGTTGAGTACATCTACTCGACCTCCAGCCCCGGCCAGTCGTTGGCGATCATCCGGTTCCTTGTCGGACACAACGACGAGGACGCGATTGTGAAGGTCAACCAGAAGTTGTCCGCCAACTTCGACCTGATTCCGCCCGGCTGTTCGACGCCGTTGGTCAAGCTCCGGACGATTGACGACGTGCCGATCCTTGCGCTGACACTGCACAGCGCACGGTACGATCATTTCATGCTCCGCCGCGTTGCCGCGCAATTGGACGATGCAATCAAGGAGGTCCCGGATGTCTCCGCCATCACGCTGATCGGCGGCCTGCGCCGGCAGGTGCGCGTTCAAATCGATGCGGCCAAGCTCGCGG
>Ga0114951_10005650_pt1 | contig 11434 bp, 8 predicted proteins | sample AM7aDNAmetaG_FD_88677 | JGI IMG/M metagenome (GOLD analysis project Ga0114951, IMG submission 88677) | Freshwater microbial communities from Finland to study Microbial Dark Matter (Phase II) - AM7a DNA metaG | ecosystem: Environmental > Aquatic > Freshwater > Lake | place: Finland: Lake Alinen... | reverse complement strand
GCCTGCGGTAAAGTGCGGCGCAACTCGCGCAAAAGTGGCGATGTCAATACAACGTCACCGATTGCATCCAGACGTACGACCAACACAGCGGAACAGTTCTGGAGGTCAGAAGCGCGTTGAGATGGTCGCAGTCCAAACAGCTTGAACCACAACTCGCCAATTGGGCCAAACCCCCGCAACTCCACCAGACTGGCTTTGAGCGTGTGTAGTGTCATAACTGGGTGTGGGCGCAAGTGCACGTCATCACTGTCGCCGTCGGTGCCGATCATCCCGGTAACTCAAAATCATGCCAAGACAAAAAGACATCCTGCACTCAGCATATAACCAGACCCGCGATGGGCCAAACGGACGTGCAATTCCGTACTGAAGAGTGTGTTTGAGAAGTCCCTTCCACAAATACCTGGGCACTCCGAACCAGTCATGGGAGCGGTCTTGAAAGGGTGAGCACAAGGCCTCAGAACGGCCAGCACACCGATAATACTTACGAATGTACCGTTCCGTCATCCGATGAGGAGGGTCGTGATGGAAAACAACTGCGCTAGGAACATACAGACCTTTGTGGCCAGACCGAAACAACGCTTCTTGGAAGTCGATTTCCTCTTGGCCGACCCGGCCCATTCGAGAGTGATCGCTCCCTCTGGGGCCAATGTCGGTTCGATAAGAGTAACCCGCAACATAGACTTCTTTGCGAAAAGCTATGTTTGCCCCGATCACATGCTCGCCAGGCTGACCGGTGTTCATCACCTTCTCACACTCCCCGAGGTCAAGACGGGGATATGCAGACAACCACATTAGGTTATCCGTGATCCAGTTCGGTGGAGGTTGTTCCCATCGTGACAAGACCTTTCCGCCAAAGAAGGTAATATCGCAGTGGATACTTGCCGTTTTATACAATTCCGATAACCATAAACGGTCAAGACTCACATCGTCGTCAGTGAACAGTAGAAGTTCGCCACACCCTTCACGAACAGCTCGGTTAAGGGCATTACTTTTGCCTGGGATTTGTTCGAAAAGATAACGGATGGGGAGTTTGCCGGTGAACTCCTCGCAGACCTGCTTTGTGTGGTCGGTGGAGTTGTTGTCCACAACAAGCAGTTCCCACGTGACGCCTGCCGGTATGACAAGGTCACAGCAAGTCTGGAGAGTGCGCCGCAGGCTCTCGCAGCGATTATACGTGCAGATGATGACGGAGAGGTCCATCGGGTTGCTGACTACTGAGTACTGACCACTGACTTCTTCTGCATACGAGACTGACGGCGGTGTTCGCAGATCATGCCCCACGTCGTGGCCATCGCGATTTCATGGCGCAGCCAGATCGCGGACGGTTGTGTCCAGCGGGTGAAAGCGTACCGGCATCCTGCTTCGATCAACCGACGCCACAGATACCGGGGTGCACCAAAACATGCGTGCGGAATGTCGTCAGTGCCCTCAAAGCGGACCGTGCTCTTCCCTGAAGCGGTAAACCATTTGCGGACCCAACTCTCTGTAGCTCTCGTCGACGACGTTCGATGATAAACGATGCTCGCCGGTACATATGCACACTGGTGTCCGGAGTGGATGAGATTACGTATCAGGGAAGTCTCCTCATGAGTCATGTACTCAGATCCGGTTGGCCCCATGTCTTCCCGAAAACATATGTCACCAGTGAGTAGCCTGTGCGAGAAAGCCATATTCGCCCCAAACACCATTGGCCCGTTTGCAGAGAGTAAACGAGATTCTTCACCCGCATCAAAGTGAGTAATAACTCCACCTAGCATTTCCATATTATCGGTAACCCATGGAGGGGGGGGGGGATTCCAGTGGACATGCACTTTTCCACCAAGAATCTCCACTTCAGGCTGTTCTCGCCACGCATCCCAAAGGGATTTCACCCACAAACGATCGACATCAACATCATCATCAGTAAAGAGCAAGAGTGTCCCTGAAGAACGGCCGATGGCTCGGTTCTGAGCGCGTGTTTTTCCCTGTCGCGGCTCGAAGATGTAGCGGAGGGGCAGTTTACCGCTGAAGGACTCGCACACCTGCTTGGTATGATCGGTGGAATTGTTGTCTACGACGAGCAGTTCCCATGTCACGCCTTCCGGAATGACGAGATCGCAGCAGGTCTGAAGTGTTCTTCTTAGGCTCTCGCAACGGTTATACGTGCAGATGATGACACTCACCGATGGCGAGTTATCTGGCTGTTCGGTGTTCAAAGTTGGCAGTTGAGGAAGCGTTATACGATAGCCTTACTTCTTGTCGTTTTGCTCCCGCGTCTCGGCGAAGCGGCTCCGGTATGGTTCCTGCGGGCCGGCTGCCGAGAGAATTCGTTCCATCTCGGAATGGACGGCATTGGCATTCCAGTCGAGGACGAGGCCGTAATTGACAGATGGAAGACGGGAGTCCGTAGATCGGAGATCGGAAGTCGGAGGGTTGATTCCCGGTGGCTGAGCGCTGACCGCTACGTCAGACTTTGGCACGACACGAGAGAACTGGGCGGCGATCTCTTCCGTAGAGAGCGCGCGACTGTAGATTCGGATCTGTTCGACCAAGCCAGGGAAAAATGGATTGTAGCCGTCCGCCCGTTTCCCAATGCGGAGGAGGCCCCTGCCGGTTGACCGTTGACGATTGATGGAGGTTGAGCCGTTGAGCTTACCATCACAATACACCTTCAGATCTTTTCCGTCATAAGTCATCGCGAGTAGGTGCCATGTGCTTGTGGTGATCGGCGATGTGCTGCTCCATGCGGCGTAGCTGTTCTCGCGTCCGCTTCCGATATTTAAGTAGGCACCCACATTATTGTGCGAAATCAAAAGCGCATAGTTCCCGTCGGTCAGTTCATTGGTGTTTTTGCAGACGATCCATGCACTGGGATCACTCCCCACAGGAACCGTTGTGAGGTTGACCCATGCTTCGACCGTCAAGCTGGGGGGTTCGAGACATGTTTGATGAGGAAAGTCGAATAAGCTCTCGGCGGCGAACGAAAGGGCATAGCGATCCTCTTGTTTGAGGAAGCGGTTGGGACCGTACCAGAAGTTGTCGCGGATGGTATGAGATTCAGACGCGGAGTTGATGAATTTCAACCCCTTTCCTTTGGTGCCGTAAACAACGTTACTTTCAACAAGGTAGCCTCGCGAATTGTCATCAAAATATAACCCGTTAATCTGGTTGTAGTACGAAGTTTGGGGCCCCGGCATATCACGGACGACATTACCTCGTATGACTCCATTAGTCTGTATCCCCCACATGTAAATGCAGCCACCATCCGAGAGCATTTTTACCGCGTTGATAATACAGTTGTTCTCAAGACGGTTGCCGTCATGTGTCCCCGGGGGTGGAGGCTTCTGCGATCCGCCTAACACAATACCATGACCTCCCGTATCACGAATAAGGTTGTGGGCTATCAAAGTTTGGCAGGCACCTCCAACCTGTATCCCGCAGCCGGCATAATACACTATCCCGCAGTCCGAAATGATGTTGTTAATGACTTGGTTAGCTCGGCCACCACCCACAAGAATCCCATTAGCCCCGATATCAAAGATGCGATTACCCTGCCAGAGGGTTTCTATACATCCGTCGCCAAGGTGCACCCCATCGCCGCCAAGATGCGCCAGAGCACCGTTCTCGAAGCTACAGGATTGCGCGAAAACGCAACGGATAGCATCTTCAGGCAGATGAGTTGTCAGTTGTGGGTAAGGGTTAACAAGACCGTAACAGCCGCCGATGCCGACGAAACCTTGGGACGGCAATTCGGAGTTAGTGTGGAAGAACTGTAGTCCGATGAAGTGAAGGTTTCGCACCGGATAAGAAGCTGTGCCGCGAATTTCAAAAAGACGCTCCATTCTTGGCGCAATCACCTCAGCGTTCGCCATGTCCTCTCCCGGTTTTGGCCAGTAGGAAAGGGTCCCGGTGCTGCGGTCGAGATACCATTCTCCCGGTTGATCGAGAAATGCACGAGCGTTTTCCAGATAGCAGTACCAGCTGGCGTGGGGTTCCAACCGCCAGTCGTTCTTGAGATACGGGGGAGCTAAAATCAACATGGAACTGGCGGGATCCGCATGTTGCAGGCGTTTACGGATAATGTCCCATGGCAATACGACAACCAATTCGACATCAGAGATATTTTTCCAGTTGCTAACCTGCCCTGCGGCCAAGGTCATGACCCACGCACTTTTGTCCGGGGTTAGACCGACCCCCTGCAATTTGTAGTAAGGTTCTTTATAGGATGCGTTGGGCTTGCGGGCTCGGGTTGCGCGTTGATCATTCACAAACAGACTCCGAAAATACCACTTTCCCTCTGCAACATCGGGAATGATTGTAGACCATAAACCGGTATCTTCTTGCTTCCAGCCGGTGATTCGGCGGCCACCACTGATGACCACCCGTTCGCCCGTATATGCCGCGTAGGTGATCGAATACTTAATCGTGCCCGAGTCCTGCGGTGTGAAAACCAGTGGTTTGCTTAATTCGTAAACACCCTGTCGAATGAGCACCGTCAGATTCGATGTCAGCCCAGCGGCGATTCTTTCGCGTACGGCTTGCTGGGCACGCTCGACAGAGGCGAATGGGGATGCTAAAATTCCGGAATTGCTGTCGTTACCGTTCGGAGCGACATAGAAGTCGGCTTGTGCAGCGACTTCGGAGGGAAACGCCTGTCGGTAGAATCCGAGCAGGATTAAACCCACAATGGCGAGAGATTTACCTGAGAGCATCTTTGGAAGATGGGGAAATATGCTGCGCTGTGTCCGTTTGCGCGGGTCCTTGAGCCACGACAGCGAGCCCTTCTGACCGATTACCCAACCACGCTCCAAGCATATCACTCGCGTTATGTTAACTATGGTGCGATTTGGATTCAAAATCATCTCCGTGTTATTACAGTGCCAATAAAGCGGCCAAATGAGGTGTTGCTTAGGCCCAAGGCGCGACGGACGGGTTTTGTCCATTTCATCAGACCCCACCACACCGCGAGGCTGCGCTCTTGCAACTTGGTCTTGACTTGCTGCCAAAGCCACGCACGGTAGAAGAGGATGCGGCTGTAATAGAAACTGTGCCGGCGAAACGGTGCAGCCTCGATGATCTTAAGAAAAGGCAAAGCACTGCTCTCCCATGAAAAGGTCGCGCGCACCCAAACTTGTGCTTCTGAGCGTTGCGCGTTCGTTGGGAGCTCCCGGTTCCAGAGTTCCGTGATCGTGTTTGCCAGCACCTCCGGAGAGTTTGTGTCGTAGAGATAGCCGGTAACGGTGTCGTGCATTGTTTCTGGAAACCCACATTGCCGGGGGAGAACGGGCAAACAGCCGCAAGCCTGGGCCTCAAGCGAAACGAGCCCAAAGGTCTCGGTGCGGGAGGGCATGATCAATAGCGAGGTTTGCTGGAAGGCCTTGGCGAGTTCTTTGGGTGTGGCTTGTCCGCGATACGAACAGCCAGGCAGGTCCCGTTCGATGGCTGGCCAGGCCGGATAGCCACGATCATCCAGCCAGCTCGGGGCGAAATGATGCGGCCGATCGGAGTCGGCTGAGATTGGATCGGGATTGACGGACTGCCATGAATGCGAACGCCCGTAAATCTGCAGAGTGGCGTCAGGGAATCTGCCCCTGATGACTTGGAATGCTTGCAGGGCAATATCGGCGCCTTTGTAATGGGCCACATTAGCGGCAAAGATTAGGCTGTGAGGATGTCGACCCTTGTTACTTGGACAAAAGACTACAGGATCATAAGCATTGGGAACAACCCGCACCAGTGCCGGTTTTATACCCTCGCTGATCCGCGCGTCGTGCGAGTCCTTGGAAGGACAAACAACGGTGATGCGCAATCGGTTGACAGTCTTGATGCTGATGCGCCGGGGCGCGTGCGGGCCGTGCGCGTAGATCAAATAACGCTGGGCGGAAGCCCATGGCACAATGTCCCCACGCGAAATGCCGACGAGTGTGTCAATCGGGCTCAATAGTTTCACAGCCCTTTCGACCGATTGTTCGTCACACGCGCCCACAAACAAGACGCCTTCGTGATAGCCCAAGCCGTGTTCGGACTGGCCAACGAACAATACCGAACAGCCGCTGCGCATCAGGCACTTGGCCACCTCCAGCGTCGCTCGAAATGACCCGTTGACATGGCTCATCTGCGCCCCAAGCTGATTGACAAACACGATTTCTCTGCAGTTGCCAGACAGCGGTGAGATTTCCGCGGGCAATAATCGCTGGTCGAATTTTTCCAAATAACGTCGAAGTGCATCGGCCTTTGGATTTTTTTGACCTTTTAATTGCCAGTACCAAGTCTCTGCTACTTGGGAGGGCGGAATCGAATGATAGGCGAACTGCACTTTGGGTAATTGAACCGCTGCCGCTGCAGCCTTCAGCAAGTAACCATACGGGGTATCCGTCTCAATTCGACTACGTGATGTGATCCACTCGGTGATGAGGGGGTGAACTGCCTTCGCCACGGGTTGGGCTTGCACACTCCAAGCCCATTCGAGGATGCGTAATATCAATGCCAGATGCGGTCCCAAAGCGTAGAGGAAACCCTTGCTCTGGGCTGCAGTCTCAAGAGCATGTTTCACCGCGTCGCGGGCGGCGTCTGAGTCAGTCAAATCCACCCACGGAACCAACTCGGGAAAGCTGTGGCTATTTATGAAGTTGATGGCAGACTTGGCAGAATCGAAGAAACATGCATCTCTAAACCCATGAGTGGATTGGGATGGATGGACGCGTGCAATACATGTTCGCTCGGGAATGAATGTAGCCGGGTAGAGAGCTAGCAGCCGAAGAAACATGTCGTAGTCTTGCGCGTATCGTAGACTCTCGTCGAAACTACCAGCTTTATGCCAGGCATCTCGGTGTATGCAGATGCTGTTGCCGTAGAAAATTATGCACCGCAGCATCGTCAGCACTTGCCATTTCTGATCGGGGATCGAGACCCACAGGGCGGCATCACTCAGCGTGCTCGTTGTGTCGTCGAGTTCCTTAAAAAGCGTGTAGAAGTACTGACAATCTGGATGCTGCGTGATCCATTGCCGATGGATCTCCAGCTTCGTCGGCATGAATAAGTCATCTGAGCTGAGCCAGCAAATCCATTCGCCGTGCGCTTCTCGCAGGCCTACATTTAGCGCTGATCCAGCGCCGCCATTTGGCTTGTGGAACGCCCGAAACCGATGATCCTTCCGGCAATAAGCGTCAATGACTTGCGCGGTATCATCGGTCGAGCCGTCATTAACGATGACCGCTTCCCAGTCTGGATCGGTTTGGGCCAGTAAACTATCCAACGCTTCACCCAAGTAACGAACTTGGTTGTAGGTCGGAACAATGACCGTGAAAAACGGGGTCTCAGGCATACGCGAGGAGGACGAAATCTACTGCGGGCGATGAAGATATCCGGATAACAGCTTGACCACAGTGTTGCTCACATGCGGCACCAGGTATTCGGGTGGGATTGTCCAGTCGTTCTTCTGGTCAAGAACCGTGTGGACACAACGTACAATCACCTCCGGTTGGGCACCACTGAGGATGTTACTGCCATGTTCGATGGTTTCCGGTCGTTCGGTGACATCGCGAATGGTCACGTTGGGGACCTTGAAGATGCAGCACTCCTCCTGCACTGTGCCGCTGTCCGACAAGACGCAAAAAGCATTTCTTTCCAGCGTGATGAAATCGAAGAAGCCGAACGGTTCAAGAAAACGAATGTACTGGTTCTCGTTCTTTACACCAAAAGCACTCATCCGTGCTTGGGTCCGGGGATGGGTGCTGATGATGACTGGCATTGCGTATTCCGCTTGGATCCGCTCCAACGCGTCAGTCAATCCTTTCAGCCGCTCCGGTAAATCTACATTTTCCGCCCGGTGCATGGTGACGAGGAAGTATTGGCAGGGTTGAAGGTTGAGAGTTGTGAGTATCCGAGACTCGCGGATCTGGGCGTCGTAGTGTTGGATAACCTCATGAATCGGATTGCCGGTGACGTAGATTTGTTTGCCGGGAATGCCCTCCCGCAACAGGTTTTGGCGGCTCCGCTCCGTGTAGGGAAGCAATACATCGCTAGAATGGTCGATGATGCGACGGTTGACCTCTTCCGGTACGCGGTCGTCGTAACATCGATTACCAGCTTCCATGTGATACACAGGAATGCCGTGACGCTTGGCGACGACGGCGCTGAGACCGCTGTTGGTGTCGCCCAGAATGAGCAGGCGGTCGGGCTTCTCCGACAGCAACACTTTTTCCACGCGAGCTAGAATTTGCCCAGCCTGCTCACCGAACTGGGCACTCTGAATGCCAAGGTGGTGATTGGGTGATCGAACGCCAAGCTCTTGGAAAAATAGTTCGTTGAGACTGTGAGTATAATTCTGCCCGGTATGAACCAGAACATGGTCACATAATGTGTCGAGCTTGGCAATCAGCCGGCTGAGGCGGATGATTTCGGGTCGCGTCCCAAGAATGGTTAATACTTTCATGGTCAGGCCAACAATTCGTCTTCAAGGACCAGTTTGTCGTCCATAGTCAATTTGTACTTGCGTAGCAGTTGTTCGACTTGTGGCTTGGTCATCAGACTGTCTGCGGAACTGTATTCTTTGGTCAGGGTGAACTTGTCGGACACCTCGGTCCTGATTTCGGACAGCATGGGCAGGATCGCGTAATACGCTCCCCGGTCGCAGGTGCGGTGGGATTCCTCATCGGAGACCAGAATCTCATGCACTTTCTCGCCCGGTCGGATGCCGATGATCTTGACTTCGATTGGGCGGTTGCCAATCAAGACCGCGACGAGATCCGTCACCCGCGCCGATGGTACGCGGGGGATGTAGGTTTCGCCTGGGTTGGCGCCTTTGAGGGCGGCAAAGATCGTATCCACTGCCTGTTCTAAGCTCAATAGAAAGCGAGTCATGTCGGTAGTTGTGATCGTGACTGGCCCGCCCGAACGAATTTGATCGTGAAATAGAGGAACAACCGAGCCTCGGGAAGCCAAGACGTTGCCATACCGGACACAAATGAATCGCGTTTGAGGACAGTCTAAATTCGCCTGAATGAAAATCCGTTCCTGAATAGCCTTGGTCATTCCCATCGTATTGACTGGTTTGCACGCCTTGTCGGTGGAGACACCGACCACTGTCTGGACGGGCAGGTGATGGGCGCGAATTGCCCGGATGATGTTCTCGGGGCCGATAATGTTCGTTTGCACCGCTTCGAACGGAAAGTACTCGCAGGTGGGCACCTGTTTCAAGGCCGCCGCATTGAACACGATATCCGCGTTCCGCAAAACGGTGCTAACCGAGTGATAATCGCGCACGTCGCCGATCTGAAACTGTAGCAACCGCTTGAAATTATTATAGATGATGTCATCAGTCGCCACCCGCCGATGCTCATACGACAACCGCATCTCATGCTGTTTGGCCTCGTCGCGGGAAAACACGACGAGCTTTTTCAATTGGCCCAGTTCGCCTGACAACAGGCGTTTGACCAATACCTTACCGAGCGAGCCGGTGCCGCCCGTGACTACGACTGTCTTACCTGTGAGCATAGTTCCTCCTGATTTCCTGATACGGCGTTGGATCTTGGTGCATTTCCCTGATCATTTCCGGCCAAGACGGTGGTAGAAATCCCGTCGCGGTCCGAAAGCGGTCAGAGTTCAAACTGCGGTCACATAAAAAGGCGGCGTCAGGCTCGATCTGTATCTTGCAGCCATAGATATGCTTGACCAGTTGCAGTAAATCAAATTTGGAAATTGGCGCGGCTGACACCTGATACAGGCTATCCAGATGCGGATGCTTTTCAATGATGTCGCCGATGATTCTGGCCAACGCCAAAGTGGTGAATCCACTGAAGATCGCCTTCTGATAACCGCGGATTGTCTTGCCTTCCTGGCTCAAAAACCAGTCAATCAAGCCATGCGAGCTTGCCAGTTCGCGTCCGATGATGGAAGTGCGGACTGTCAGACTACCGGCACCACTGGCTTCACCCAATGACTTCGAGCGCCCGTAAACGTCTTCGGCGTCGGGCGCGTCCGCCTCGGTGTAGTTGCCTTTGCGACCGGAGAACACGCAGTCGGTGCTGATGTGGATAAGACGCGCTCCGGTAGCCTGACACAACCCGGCAAGTTGATGGGGGAAAAGCGAGTTGATGGCAATACTCTGGAGCGGGTCTTTAGCAGCCGCTTGCTGTTTGATGATTCCGATGCAGTTTACAACCACTTCAGGGCGTGCGACGGCAATTGCCCGTACAACCGTATCGAAGTCGTGTGCCGACACATTCGGGATCGCCCGCTTGGCATCAAAAATCCCCAAGTGTGCATAGCGCGAAAAGCCGTCTCGCAACGTCACGTGTGTCTCATGGTCGCGGCTCAGCACCTGCCAGAGCTTGTGCCCTAGCATTCCTGAACCGCCGAGAATCAAGAGTTTCATTATGAGTGAATCGTTTCTGAATCTATTTTCTGCGGATCCAAAAACTCTGGCTGGTTAAAAGATGCCGAGCGGGATCGTACAGCGGGAAAGCCCTTTGGAAAGCATCCCGGTGGTTGGCCATCAGATGGCCCATCGCCAACAAAATCTCAAACTGAGAATTGAAGCAAAGAAACGCCTGTAGCAGATAAGACTCAGTCCAGAACTGGCGAAAACGCGAATTAGTCGCGTAGCCTTTAGAGTACTCGCCCGGCATGGGGATATCGTGAAAATGAATAAGAACTCCTGGTGCAAGCCGCGGCAATACTTCCAGTATCAGGAAGTTCACATCACTTCCGATTCGCACGGTATGGCCTGAATCGATGAACAGAATATCGCCCCGACCGAGCTGACTGAAAAAAGGCAAGGGGAGAGATTCGACTGGCTGTTGAATTAGTTGAGTCAAACATGGCAGGCCATTCTTAATGCGCGAATTTGGGTATGGGTCGACAATCGTGTATTCAGTCTTGGCTTCTGGTTGGTCATGCTTATTCAAAGTCAGGGCGGCTGAGATCACCAACGAAGAGTTACCTGAACCAACCTCCACCAGTCTGCGCGGTTTGTGGCAGCGTATCAAACAGTGAAGTGGGGCCGCACAACTATACGAAAAAGAACTGTTTTCAGTATAGAACGCGCCCCGGTCAGCGGCAGGCGCAGTGGGCCAGTTACACTCGGCGCTGTAGCTTCCTCCGAGTTGTTGCAACAGTTTCAACTGTTCTCCCACGTTGAAATCTAGTCCAACCAATTCACTGCGCTGATCCCACACGCCGCGCCTCTCCAAATCAGCCAAATCCGGAACCGGTGAATAGAAGTGCACAGGCATTGGCAGGCCTTGATGGGCCAGGCAGTGGTCCGTTCCAATGCCAGTCTGCGCCATTTGGCCGACAAGCGGCGCTAAGAATGGCGAGACTTTCTCCAATTCAGCGTCGGTCAACTGGGGGCGGATCCGCAGTGGAAGGCAGCCGCGGCGCGCCCAAGCCTTGGTGACCACCTCGGTGCTAGTGTAGTGTTACATAAATAGCTTTATATTTAAGTAGTGATATT